>Ga0182030_10004722_pt1 | contig 29077 bp, 23 predicted proteins | sample 812S3MmetaG_FD_121299 | JGI IMG/M metagenome (GOLD analysis project Ga0182030, IMG submission 121299) | Permafrost microbial communities from Stordalen Mire, Sweden - 812S3M metaG (Illumina Assembly) | ecosystem: Environmental > Terrestrial > Soil > Wetlands > Permafrost | place: Sweden...
CCATCGACCGATTCGTCGAAGGTTTTGATCTTGCTGTCGAGCGAGCTGTCGAGATTGGCCACGCTGGTCCCGAACGTGGTCTCGAACTGCAGCAGCCGCTGGTCCAGCGAGGCGGTGATCTGGCCGCTGTTCGAGGTGACGCGGGTGTCGAAGGTATCGACATAGGTCTTCAGGCTCTCGGCGATATCCTGGGTGCGCTGACCCATGCGATCGACGATCTCGCCGCCGAATGTCTTGACGGTACGATCGAATTCCGAGATGTGGCGGGTAATCAGGGCGCCGAGCGTGCCGCTGTCGCGGGCGAATTTTTCCGCAAGCTCGCCGCCCTGGTTCTTCACCAGTTCATCGAAAGCGCTCATCTGCAGGCTGAGCGTGTCGTGCGCGGTTTCGGTCTGGCTGACCACCTTGGCCACCAGCGAATTCACGGTGACGTCCAGCGCATCGCTGGCCTTGTCGCCGCTGCTGAGAATCTGGCTGGCGAGCCTGTTGCCGGCCTCATCGATCTTGTTGACCAGGTCGCCGCTGCGCAGCTCAAGCTCGAGCAGCAGCGAGTCGCTGGAATTCTTCAGCGAGTCGTGAACCTGCTCGGTGCGGTCGGAAATTCCGTCGACGATGGTGGAAGAGCGTTGCTCGAATTCGCTGGTGATGCGGTCGATGCGCTCGTTCAGCATCTCGTGGACGCGGTCGGCGAGATCGACGAACTCGTCATGCACGTGGCCGGTCTTGAAATTGAGGCTGGTGGTGAGGCGCTCGCTGGCGTCCAGCACCGCGCGCGTGGTTTCGGCGCTGGCTTCCTCGAGCCGGTCGAGCAGGTCGCCGCCGCGCTCGCCGAGCGCGAGGATCATGTTGTCGCCGGCATTGCTCAGCGCGCTGGTGATATGGGCGCCGCGTTCTTCCAGGGCGCCGGTGATGCTTTTGGCGACTTCATCGACCCGGGATGCGATCGCGTCCGAGATCAGCGCGATGTCGTGGCGCAGGTCGATTTGCACGCCGGAAATGGCGCTGCGAACCTGTTCGGCCTGTCCGACCAGATTGTCGCGCTGATGGGCGATATCCTGCAGCAGCGCACGGATTCTCACCTCGTTGTCGCTATAGGCGCGTTCCAGCGCCGAGACTTCGTTGGCGACCAGGGTTTCGAGTTCGCCGGCGCGGGCAATGGCGCGCTCGACGCCATCGCCCATGGCCGCGACTTCGCGGCGGATCGCCTGACCGACGGTCACCATGGAATCGCTGGCGGCGCCCTCCGGCTCGGAAAAGCGAATCGCGACCTGCGCCATCGACTGCGCGATCATCCGCAATTCCTGGCCGCGCCAGGAAAGGCTCGCCAGGAAATAAAACAGCAATACCGGGGCAAAGAACACCGCCGCCAGGCCGGCCAGCACCAGGGTGCCGCCGCTGCCCTGGCCGATGGCCGCCTGGATCGAGGGCAGGAAACTGATGGTCAAAAGCGCGGCGCCGACGACCCAAACCACGGTAAAAAGCGTGGCAAGCGTGTAGACGTTGCGGGCGGGCCGGCCCTTCTGAATGGCCTGCAGTATCTGCCCGATGGTTTCGCGGTCGTCGTTGGCGGCGCGGTGGGCGGAGCGCGGCTCCTCGATCGGTTCGAAGATCGGCCGGTCGGCGCTCGGCCTTGTATCGAATGCGCTCTCGTCATAGGCCGATGTCGAGGGCGATGCCGGCATCACATCGCTGCTGCGGACCGAACCCCTGACGTTTTCGACCGCTGGCGCGTCGCTGATGTTCAAGGCTTCCTGGATCGCGGAAAGCGCGACTTCGGTAGGGTCTTTGACCTTCTTTGGATTGTTCGCCATGTTCAGTCTGAGCCCTCGTTTTACTTTTTACGCGTCCGGAGAGTCTTGCGCGCTTCGCCCCTGGCAAGCCCCCAACCGGTCAGCTGCCCTGCGTGGTGCAAAAGCGCTTCCGTCGGTCGGCTTGTCCGCTACATCCGCAAACATCCTATTGGCTAGGCGACGCGAATGAAATGGCTGCGATTAATACAATCTTAATCATCGTTAACAGCACAGCGTCGTAAGGTCTTCCAAGTCTTCAAAATTCCCGGGAGAGTCCGCCAAATGGGGCAACTGTTCGCCAAAAACAAGGCGAACTTGCGGCAGATGCGCGAAACGTTCCGTTAACCACTTCCATGATTGGCTGGCCAAAACAGCGCTGCCGCAACCACCGGCAGCGGGGGAAATTGGGCGATCGCCATGCCGCTGCATCGGGAACGGATTGAATGGATGCCCTCGCCGCCGCTGGCTCCCGATGACGGGTTGATCGATACCGAGCATCTCGGGCGGATGACGCTGGGCGATGTCGGCCTGGAGCGCGAGGTGTTGGCGATGTTCTCGGCCCAGGCCGTCAGCCTGGCCGGCACGCTTGCCACCCTGCCGTCCGATGCGGTTGCACTGGCGCACATGCTGAAGGGTTCGGCGCGCGCGATCGGCGCATTTCGCGTCGCCGACGCCGCCGAGGCTCTGGAAGCCGCGATCCAGAACGGCGACGATCTGGCCCACAGCCTCGCCGAGCTCGCCGACGCGGTGGCGCGGGCGCGGGCGGCCATCGACGCGATCCTGCGCCGGTCCTGATCCGGGCCGATCGAGCCCCGGGCCAAACAGCACCAAAGGTTTTCCCGGGCGAGCGCTGGCGCGGAGCGGAGCGACCCGTTATAGGACTGCCCGGACCTTCTTTATCGGGCAGCACGAGCAACATGGCCAAGATTCACTTTATCGACCATACCGGCGAAACCCGCACTATCGATGTCGAGAACGGCGCGACCGTGATGGAAGCGGCGATCCGCAATGCCATTCCGGGCATCGAAGCCGAATGCGGCGGCGCCTGCGCCTGTGCGACCTGCCATGTCTATGTCGATGAGGCCTGGCGCGAGAAGGTCGGCCCACCTTCGCCGATGGAAGAGGACATGCTGGATTTCGGCTTCGATGTGCGGCCGAACTCGCGGCTGTCGTGCCAGATCAAGGTCAGCGACGCGCTCGATGGTCTCGTGGTGTCGACGCCGGAGCGGCAGGCCTAGGCCCCCAGCAGGGCGAATGCACCCATTGGCCGCGCCGGCGGCGGGTTTCACCCGGCCTCGGTTCCGCGCCGCAGCCAGCGCTGGAAATTCCCGATGATCTCGCCGGTCAGCGGGGTCGGTTTCCGGGTGCTCTCGTCGATCAGCACGGTCACCGCCAGCGCCGACGCCACGCACCGGCCTTGCGAAAACACCACCTGATCGAACGTTGCCGAGGTCCGGCCGAGCCGGGCGACGCCGAGCCCGAGTTCGACGGTGCCGGGCCAGCGCAGTTCGGCGCGGAAATGGATGTCGAGCCGCACCATGATCCAGGCGAGGCCGGCGGGCATCAGTCCGAAACTGCGGTCTTTCATCAGGGTGACGCGGCCGGTCTCGAAATAGGTTGCATAAACGGCGTTGTTGACGTGCTGGTTGGGATCGAGATCGGCGAAGCGCACATTGTCGGTCAGCCGGTAGGGAAAATCCTCGAGCCGCGGCTCGGCGGCGGGACTTCGCGGTACGTTCAAGGCGATATCTCCGAAAGTTTCATGCCCTTACAGCCCAGTTGTCGAACTGCGGCAAGGGGTTGCCATGGTCATCACCGGCATTTTTGGCTTTCCTCCACCCCTTGCGTTGGCTAGACAGGCGCAGCCAAACCGCAGGGTTCAACCGAAAAGAAGCGATATGAGCGAAGCGATCAAAACCGATGTGCTGATTATTGGCGCGGGCCCTTGCGGACTGTTTGCCGTTTTCGAACTGGGGCTGCTCGATATGAAGGCGCATCTGGTCGACATTCTCGACAAGATCGGCGGCCAGTGTGCCGAGCTCTATCCGGAAAAGCCGATTTACGACATTCCCGGCATTCCTCTTGTCACGGGCCAGGGCCTGACCGAAGCGCTGATGGAGCAGATCAGGCCGTTCAATCCGACTTTTCACCTCAATGAGATGGTGGAGACAATCGAGAAGATCGGCGATCCCGGCTTTCGCGTCACCACTGACGCCGGTCAGGTGTTCGAGTGCAAGGTGGTCGTGATCTCGGCCGGCGGCGGCTCGTTCCAGCCGAAACGGCCGCCGGTGCCGGGGATCGAAGCCTATGAAGGCAGTTCGGTGTTTTACGCCGTGCGCAAGATGGAGCAGTTCCGCGACAAGGATCTGTTGATCGTCGGCGGCGGCGATTCGGCGCTGGACTGGACGCTCAATCTGCATCCGATCGCCCGCCGCGTGACGCTGCTGCACCGGCGCGACGATTTCCGCGCCGCGCCACACAGCGTCGAACAGATGCGCGCGCTGGTAGCCGCCGGGAAGCTGGATTTGAAGATCGGTCAGGTCACCGAACTGCAGGGCGAGGGCGGCATGCTGTCGGGGGCCACCGTCAAGGGCAGCGACAATTCCATCTCGCGGGTCCAGTGCAATACCATGCTGCCGTTCTTCGGCCTGACCATGAAACTGGGGCCGGTCGCGAATTGGGGCATTGCGCTTGAAAACAACCTGGTGCCGGTCGAGACCTCGGCCTTCGAGACCAGCGTGCCCGGCATCTTTGCGATCGGCGACATCAATACCTATCCCGGCAAGCTCAAGCTGATCCTGTGCGGGTTCCACGAGGGTTCATTGATGGCACAGAAGGCCCACCGTTACGTCTATCCGGACAAGCGGCTGGTGTTCCAGTACACGACGTCGTCGTCCAGCCTGCAGAAGAAGCTCGGGGTCAATTGATTCGTTCTTACGTCAGATTTGTGGCGCCGCCGTCCCGCCCCGCAATTGATATTCCGATGCGGTACTGGAACCGTCCGCGAAATGGCCGTAGTCTGTGGCCATTGTTTTTTATAAATTAGCCGGATGGTGACGATGCGGACTGCGGTATCCAGATTTCGAATCGCGCTGCCGGTCATGGCCGGCCTCGCGATGGCGCTCGCCCTGGTGCTTCCGGCCCAGGCCGCCGATCCCACGGCCGCGGGGCTATGGCAGAAGATCGAGGACGGCAAGCCGGTGGTGTGGGTTCTGGTGATCGATCATCAGGACGGCATCTTCGAAGGCGTCATCGCCAAGACGTTTCCGCTGCCCGGTGAAGATCCCAATGTGATCGAGATCTGCTCGAAATGCACCGACGACCGCAAGAACGCGCCGGTGCAGGGGATTTCCTTTATCCGGAACATGAAGCGCGATGGGCTGAAATATGAGGACGGCAACGTTCTCGACCCCCGCGATGGCAAGATCTACCACGCCAAGATGACGCTCAGCCCCGACGGCCAGACGCTGACGATGCGCGGCTATTGGGGGATTTCGCTGCTCGGCAAGGACGAGGTCTGGTACCGATTGCCGGATACCGCGGTGTCCTCGCTCGACCCCGCCATTGTGGCGAAATATCTGCCGGCGCAGGTGCCGCCGCTCAAGCCGCCGGTCGCGGCGGCCAAGAAGGCCAGCGCGCCCGCGCACTGAGGGGTCGCGCAAAGGTCTGGCCGGCGGCGCCGGGCCGTCAGTGCGCTGCCGGCGCGATCACGACAGGCGGCGCCGGCTCGGCAATCACCTCGGCCTCGCCGGCATTGAGCTGAAGCACCATGGCTGCCGCCGGCACGGTCGCGTCCGCCGTCACCGCGTGGCCTTCGGCCGAGGGGTGCACCGCGCCGCCATAAACCGCCGAAAGAATCCCCCAGGTCGCGTCGTGGATATCGGTCGGCTGGTTGGAGGACGGCAGCCCCTGCGGATAGGTCATCGCCGCAAAATAACTGTCATTGGCGTCGCGGATCCAGCGCGCGCGTGGCAGATAGGCGCGATATTCCGCGGCGCTGCGGCCGCACAGCATCGGCTGGTTGGCTGCCGTGACGATGTCCGGATCGAAGCTTTCTCCCTTTTCCGAGAAGCAGTTCCGGTCGAATTCCGGATCGGTTGGCGCCCGCGCGCAGAATCCGTGATTTGCGAAGGCGGCCTGATGGGCCTCGACGAAGGTCATGCGGTCGGCGGCGGGATCGCGGCACAGCACGCCCGACTGGCACAAGGCCAGTGCCTTCAACTGCGGCAGGAATTCGTTCTGTACAAAATCCGACACCGCGGCCAGCCGTTGCGGCTGCGCGTTGAACGAAGGATGAATGTCGAAGCCGGCGCGACCGCCGGGGCAGGGGGCGCCGTCGGCCAGGGTCGGGTTGGCATAGGACACATAGATCACGTGCGACATGTCGTCGACCAGCGGCTTCAGCGCCTCTCGCAGCTTGCCGAATCCCTGCGGCAGGTCGCGCGCCAGCGCCGCGCGCGAATCCTCCACCGATCCAATCACGCCGGTGCGCCGAAACAGCTCGCGCTCGGTTGGAGTGTCCACGATCACGTTGGCGACCAGCCCGGAAAAATTGATGTCATTGGCGCCGATCGACAGCAGGATCAAGTCGAGTTTGCGGTCGGGCTGCCGGCGCCTTGCCGCGGTAATGGCGTCGTGCAATTCGGCGAGCTGCGCGTTGACCGTGCCCTGGCAGGCGGCCGCGGTTTTCGACGGCGGGCATTCCCGCGCGCGCTGCGTGCCGAACAGGCCGTCGGCGATGGTGGCGCCGGTACAGGCAAGCGGCAGATAGGTCACCGCGATGTGCGGATATTGCACGGCGAGCGCCAGCGCGGTGCGGGTCTGGTAGCTGTAAAGCGAACGGTGGCAGGCGGAGTTGAACCACAGCGCGCTCTGGCGCTGCCATACCTGCAGCGTGTCCGGGGCTTCGCAGGCGCGTCCGCCCTTATAGCCGGCGCGGCTCGGGCGGTAATATTGCCGGCTCGCGGTTCCGAGATAGGAGCGGAAGCAAAAGCCCTCGTCGGCCAGTGTGATCGGCCGGTCCGGGTTGCCTTCCCCCGAGGCGATGCTGTCGCCGAGCCCGGCGATGAATATATCGCGCACCATGATCTCGGTGGTGAGCTGGCGCGGCGCGTCGGATCCGCTGGAGACGTCGACGGTGGCGATGGTGCGGCGGCCATAGCGCGCCCGGAAATTGATCTGCTCGGCGCAATCGAACGTGTATTGCCGCGGCCCGTCGCCATCGTCGAACGACCAGGCGCAGATCGCCCCCACCGGCACCTCGCCGGTCAGCCGGACGGTGACGGGATGATCCACCGGCGTCAGGTAGCTTTCCTTGACGTTGTCGCGGGTGCAGGGCTCGCTGACGCGGCCCGCCAGATCGATGCAGAGGCGGTTCACCATGTTGCGCGCCCAGCCGCGGCCGTCGCTCTGCAGTTCGAGCGCCTGTTCCGAATCGAGAACGCTGTGGCCTCGCGCACTGTCGGCATGGAGCAGAAAATCGCGCTCTTCGCGGAACAGCCGGAAGCGGTTGCGGACTTCCCACGAGATCTGCATCAGGCCATCCGGCGCGCCTTGCGCTGCCGCCGGCGCGCCTTGCGCTGCCGCCGGCGCGCCTTGCGCTGCCGCCGGCGCGCCTTGCGCTGCCGCCGGCGCGCCTTGCGCTGCCGCCGGCGCGGCTGGCGCTGCCGCGGTCTGCGCGGCCGCCGATGGTGCCGGCAGCGCCGCCGGCGCCGCCGCCAGCAGCGCGCCCAGGATTATCGAACGGAGATGAAGTCGGATCATGACGCGTTTGACGTTACCGGTGGGGCGAAAATAAGAGGGCCGGCTTCCGCGGCACCGGTATCCGGTGTCTTTTTAGCCGGTCTCCGATTCGACGGGCACTGCAGAGCGGAAATGCCGCATGATGTCTTGATGTCTTGCGGCGGCCTGGTTCTGTTCCATTCCATTCCAAGCCGGTTCGGCTTCGACCAGCGCACCGCTGAGCGCCTCAGCCCTGCGACTTCAGGCGCTTGGCCGGCTGCGGCACCGCGGTGGGGGCCGGATAGGTCTCGGTCAGCTTGCGGCGTTGCTGCCATGGCAGCACGACGTTGAGCCAGAGTTCGCGCGTTCCCATTGCGGATATCGCGATGCCGAAAGGGATCATGAAATACAGGATCCGAAACACCACCAGCGTGGCCAGCAATTGTTCGCGGCCGAATTGCGGCAGCGCGACCAGCATCGCGGCGTCGAACACCCCGAGGCTGCCTGGCGCGTGGCTGGCAAAGCCGAGCAGGGTGGCCAGAATGAACACCACCGCCAGCGAAATAAAGTCGATGCCCGGCTGTGCCGGCATCAGCAGATACATCGCGGTCGCGCAGAATCCGAGATCGACCACGCCGATCAGGATCTGCAGCAGCGTCAGCCGCGCCGACGGCAATACCACCTTCCAGCCGTTCTGCCCAAGCTCGCGCCGGTTGGGGTCGAGGGCGAGCCAGACAAAATAGGCGACGATGGCGGCGACGACGCCCAATGCGATCAGCCGGTTGATCGCCGGCGGCAATTGATCCATCGCCGATGCCGCCCACGGATGCCAGGCCATGCCGACTCCGAGCACGAAGGCATTGCCGAGCCAGAATGTCAGCCCGGAGAGAAAGCAGATTTTGGCGACGTCGATGGCGGTCAGCCCGTAGTCCGAATAGATCCGGAAACGGATCGCACCGCCGGTAAACACCGTGGCGCCGATATTGTGGCCGATCGAATAGCTGGCGAAGCTCGACAGCGCCGCGATCCGGTAGGGCACATGTTTCTTGCCGATGGTCCGCAGCGCAAAGAAATCATAGAAGGTCAGCGTGCAAAACGCCCCGATCACGCACAGCGCCGCGAGTGCGATGTGGTGGAACGGTATTTCAGTCAGTGCAATCAGGATCACGCCGGTGTCGACGCCCTTGAGGGTGCGAACCAGCGTCGTGATCGCGAGGCCGATGATGAGGAGGCTCGCGGCGACCCCGAGCCGTTTCCAGCCGATCCGCTCCTTGAAGCCACGCCCCAGCGTGGTCAGCAGTCGATGCATTCATCCTCCCGGCAGGGCCGGCGACAGGTTGGACGCCGATCGAGGCGATCGACGCCAGGCGGCCAATCGCTCCTGATGCGAAGACCCATAAGGCAAAAACGTTCCGGTGTGCAGTCCTTGACAACGCCAGCTTCGGGTTTGGAACGGTCCGCTGTCATGCCCCGTACATATGCCGGGGCGCGGCAGATCCGGGTTTCGGCCGTCCCCCGCGGTTCCGAGCTGGCGATGTCCAACGATATTGCTGCCGCGGCGTTGTCGCCGCGCTCCGGAACATAGCGGCGACCCGTCAGTTAGCGCTGGCATCAGCAATCGAACATAGGGCGCTTCCGGCAGACGAGCCGGCCGCGCTGTGTGTTCCCCTCAACGGAAAGGACCCGCCTCATGGGACTCTTCACCAAGGACATCAAGACCATGAACGACCTGTTCGTGCACCAATTGCAGGACATCTATTATGCCGAGAAGCAGCTTGTAAAGGCGCTGCCGAAAATGGCCGAGAAGGCGACCGACAAGCCGCTGAAGCAGGGCTTTCTGACCCATCTCGATGAAACCAGAACCCACGTGCAGCGCCTCGAGCAGGTGTTCCAGATGCTTGGCGCCGAGGTCAAGGCGGTCAACTGTCCGGCCATCGACGGCATCATCAAGGAAGCCGACGAGGTTGCCGGCGAGGTCGCCGACAAATCGGTGCTGGACGCGGCATTGATCAACGCCGCCCAGGCCGCCGAGCATTACGAGATCGCGCGTTATGGCAGCCTGATCGCCTGGGCGAAGCAGCTCGGCCGCAACGACTGCGCCGGGGTGCTGCAGAAGACCCTCGACGAGGAAAAGGCCACCGACAGGAAGCTGACCACGCTGGCGGAAAGCAAGGTCAATCTGCGCGCCGCGGGCTGAGCGCACGCCGAAGCCGGACTGGGACAAAACGTCGCGCGGATGTTCGGCGCGGCGTTTTGTGCCGGCGAGCGTCCGGCAACCGCGCCGCATCATTAATTCGGCTTTAGCGCCCGGTTTTCCGACACTTTCAGTGCCGGGATCCGCCAAAGAGCGTGTACAAGACCTGCTCATTGACGAGACGGGAAAATGGATGGAGCAAGCTGGCCGCGCCGACGCGGGATTCGTGACGTTTCAGGTGGAATGCCTCTTGCGTCCGATCGGCGCGATCGGCAGGCGGGTCAACTGGCGCTACGCCTTCGCGGTCGGAAGCTACCATCTGCTTGCCCTGCTGGCGCTCGATCGCTGGTTCTTCAGCCGCACCGGCGTGGCGCTTGCGGTGGTCGGGGTCTACGTGTTCGGCGCGGCCGGGATCAATCTGTGTTATCACCGGCTGCTCAGTCACCGCAGTTTCAGCTGTCCGCTGTGGCTTGAGCACGGATTTGCAATCATCGCGGTCTGCTGTGTCCAGGATACTCCCGCCCGATGGGTGGCGACGCATCGCCTGCACCATCACCGCGCCGACGAGCGCGCCGATCCGCACAGTCCGCTGGTCAACCTTTTCTGGTCCTATGTGGGCTGGCTGTTTGTCGAAAATGCCGACCTGCGGCGGGCCGTGGCCTATGACCGCTATGCGCGCGACATCATTCGCGACCGGTTCTACCGCTGGATCGAGCGCGCCGTGGTGTGGATCACGCTGGCCCAGTCGCTGGCGTATTTTTCGGCAGGCTTTTTGATCGAACTGTCGCTGGGGGGCACGGCCGGCGAGGCCGTGCAGTTTGGCGCCAGCCTTTGGCTCTGGGGCGTCATCATCAGGACGGTTCTGGTCTGGCATGTGACCTGGTGCGGAAATTCGTTTCCGCACTTGTTCGGCTATCGCAATTACGAGACCAACGACAACAGCCGCAACAACGCCTGGGTGGCGATTATCACCAGCGGCGAGGGATGGCATAACAATCACCACGCCGAACCCGGTTGCGCGTCCAATCAGCGGCACTGGTGGGAAGTCGATCTCACCTATCTGCTGCTGCGACTGCTGGTGCTGCTGGGCTTGGCATGGGATGTCCAATTGCCGAAGCGCCGCATTGTGCCGGAGGTCCGACCCGGTCGGCGCCGGATCCGGACGACGGCTGGCCGGCGTGACGATGATAGTTCGATCGCGGACGAAGTGTCTGGCTGAAACCTAGCCTATGGTCCGGCGTTGGTTCCTCGAATCGAGGCCGACGCATGCGACGTATTTCCCTGAAACTGCAATCTGTTCCGGTTGAGGGCGTAAGCCTTCGTTCGCAACGGCGATCGCCGCCTTCCAGTCTGTCGAGGTCGCTGACGCTTGCCGCCATGAGCCTCGGCTACGGCGTGGTTCAGCTCGACGTCACCATCGTCAACACCGCGCTTAACAGCATCGGAATGTCGCTGGGCGGCGGCGTGTCGGAGCTGCAATGGGTGGTCAGCTCCTATACCATCGCCTTTGCGGCGTTCATTCTCACCGCCGGCGCGCTGGGCGACCGGATCGGCGCCAAGCGGGTCTTCATGGCGGGTTTTGCCATATTCACGGCGGCGTCGGTCGCCTGCGCGCTGGCGCCGAGCGCCAGCATCCTGATCGGGGCGCGCAGCCTCCAGGGACTCGGTGCCGCCATCCTGGTGCCGAACTCGCTGGCGTTGCTCAGCCACGCCTATCCGGATCAAAAACAGCGCGGCCGGGCGGTCGGCATCTGGGCTGCCGGCGCCAGCCTGGCGCTGATTTCCGGGCCGCTGGTCGGTGGCGCACTGATCGCGCTGGTCGGCTGGCGGTCGATCTTCCTGGTCAATCTGCCGATCGGTCTCGCCGGCCTGTGGCTGAGCTGGCGCTATGCCAGCGAAACCACCAGCACACCGCAGCGCCAGATCGACCTGCCGGGCCAGATCGCGGCGGTCGCAGCCCTCGGCTGTCTCGCCGGCGCCATCATCGAAGCCGGCGCGCTGGGCTGGAGCAGCGTTTTCGTGATCGCCGGCTTCGCGGCGGCGGCGGTGCTTGCGGGCCTGTTCGTGTTGCGGGAGCTGCGCGCGCAGCAACCGATGTTGCCGCTGTCGTTGTTTCGACATCGGTTGTTCGCACTGACGTCGCTGGTCGGCCTGCTCGTCAACGTCGCCTTCTACGGGCTGATCTTCGTCTTCAGCCTGTATTTCCAGCGCGTCAACGGATTGTCGCCGCTGGCGACCGGGCTGGCGTTCCTGCCGATGATGGGCGCGGTGTTGCCGGTCAACCTCGTCGCCGCGCGTGTCGCCGAGCGCGTCGGCGCGCCGGCGACCATCGCCACCGGAGCGCTGCTGTCGGCGTCCGGATGCCTGGCGCTGCTCGGGATCGAGCCCGGCACCCACTATTGGACAATCGGCGCGCAGCTGATGATGATCGGCGGCGGTCTCGGGTTGCTGGTGCCGCCGCTGACCTCGACCCTGCTCGCAAGCGTCGAGAAATCGCGCTCCGGCATCGCCGCCGGCGTGCTCAACGCGACCCGTCAAACCGGCAGCGTGTTGGGCGTCGCACTGTTCGGCTCGCTGGCCGGCCAGTCCAATGCCTTCATGGCGGGCGCGCATGCGTCGTTGATCATCTCGGCGGGCCTCCTGCTCGCCGCGGCGGCGGCGATCTGGCGCGGCGCTTCGAGGCTCGCCTGAGTTCAGGCCCTGCGCAACGCAAAATGCGCGCCGCAGAACGCCATCACGGCGCCGAGGCACAGCGCCGCCAGGCCGGCCAGCACGCCCGAGATGGTCGGAATCGGACTCGGCGCGGAGGCCGCCTGGCCAGCGCCCGCCAGCACCAGCACCCCGACTGCGATCAGGAACTGCCGCATCCGCTGAGGAATTTGCCCCGACACGGCGCTGTCCATCAGGGTTGCGGTGAAATAGCCGCCGCAGAATCCGACGGTTGCGATCAACCACCACGCGATGGCCGCGCCCGCCGGCATGAATTCGCGGGTATCGGACCGCCACAGCCCGCCGAGATCGAGACCGAACCGGGCGCCGAGCATGTGCACGGCGAGCGCCAGCAGCACGCCGGAAATCATGGCGCCGGCGAGGATCAGGCGGCGCGGAAAATAGGTCGTCTCGGCCATGTTCCGCTTGTAAGATGAAGCCGGCCGGCCGCGCAAGCCGGCTTGCCCGCTTCGGCGGATGCCGAGCCAAGCCAAGCCAAGGATGCGCTGCAGGCGACCGCGCCGGATCAGGCGGGCCACCGATGCGGGTTCCGATTGTCAGATGGGGCGGCCTCCCAGCCGTGCGCACCGGATTGGGCGCGCTCGCCATTGTCGGGTTTTTGTGGGCATCTGTTTCGCGTTGGCGACGATCCGGATTCCCCAGGCATCCGGCGTCGACGCCCTGCGAGAATGGCAAACCGCCGATGACGCCTGAACCATCCGACAAGGCTGCGGCCGATGTCAGCTATGCCTACAAGGCGTCGCTGATCGGCGCCGCGCACCGGTTCGAGCTGACGATCGACGGCTTGCGCTGGCATATTGGCGGCAAATCCGGCGTGTGGCCTTACGCCGGAATTTCGGCGGTCCGGCTCTCCTATCGTCCGGTGTCGATGCAGTCGCACCGGTTTCGCGCCGACATCGACGGTGCCGGCCTTGGACACATCGTGGTGCTGTCGACAAGCTGGCAGACCGCGGCCCTGATGGCGCCGCAGGACAATGACTATCGCACCTTCATCACCCAGTTGCATGCGCGCATGGCGGCAGCCGGAAGCGGGGCGGTGCTGATCGGCGGCCTGCGCCCGGGCATCTATGCGGCCGCCGTGGCGTTACTGACACTGGTCGCGATGGCGATGATCGGACTGCTGGTTCGCGCCGTCGCGACCGGCGAATTCGCGGGCATCCTGTTTCTGGTCGGTTTCGCCGCCCTGTTCGGCTGGCAGGTCGGCGGTTTTGTCAGGCGCAACCGGCCGCAGGCCTACAGTTTCGGTGGCTTGCCGGCGGCGTTGCTGCCTTGAGTCATGCAGGCGCCCCGGCGCCGCTATCAAACCAATGATCCGCAGCGCGCGGCCTCAATCGGGGATCGGAACGTCGAAGGTGTTCAGGGTCACCGAAACCAGGCAGTAGAGTCCTACGAGGTAGGAAAGCTCCGCCGCGCCGTGGGCTCCGAATTCCTGCACCGCCGCCCGATAGGTCAATTCGGGGAGAACGCCGCCATTGACCAGCGCGGAGGCGAAATCATAGGCCACCGCTTCCGACCGGGTGAGGTCGGCGGGCCGTTGGCCGGCGACGATGGTTGCCAGTTTTTCGTCCGACAGGCCGCGATGCTCGGCGACGATGACATGGGCATAGAGTTCATAGGCCGATTTGAAATGCGAACCGGTGACGAGAATCGCAACTTCGCGGACCGGGCCCGGCAGCGAGGGGTTCGACGCCATCGCCTTGGTCAATTCCCACACCGGCTTGCCGAATTTCGGCTCGTGGATCCACGGATTCCACGGACCGAGCAGCGCCCCGTCGTCGCGGATATTGACGAAGCCCTGAAAATTGGCCGCGATGCCCTGCTTCATGTCCTCGGCAAGCGGCTTCTGTTCGGCATTCAATTCCGCAGGAGGGATGATGGGCAAGCGCATGTCACAACCTCCAAGGCGGCATGGCGCGATTGTCGTTCGCGGCAGCCGGGATGGCAAATGAATTGACGGTGACAGTCCTTCGGCTTCGCAGGTGAGGGCGATCGTGCCCCGAATGCTGCCTAGCGCGCAGCAAGGCGTGATGCGTCGCTGCCGGGCTCATGCGATATGCGGGGGGCATGGCCCAGCGGTGCATTGTGAAGCACGACGCACCGCGTCCGGGACACCTGCCGTCGTTCTAGTGCCGCACCACCAGCACCGAGCATTTGGCATAGCGCACCACATGGCCGGCGTTGGAGCCGAGAAAATAGGTCCGCATCGCCGGCCGGTGCGAGGTCATGACGATCAGGTCCGCCTTGACCGCGGCGGCCTCTTCGAGAATTTCGTGATAGATGCCGCCCTGTCGCACCACGCTGGAGATACGCTGACTGTCGATGCCGGATTCGCGGGCCACGATGGCGAGCGCCTCCTCGGAGGTTTGCCGCTGCTGGGCGTCGAAATCCGCCGGCACATATTCCGCCAGCATCACCGGCGTCATCGGCAGCACGTTCAGAAGCCGCACCGTGCCGCTCCAGGTCTGCGACAGCGTCGCTGCGGTCGCGATTGCGGGTTTCGCCAGATCGGTATCGGCCAGATCAATCGGGACCAGAATGGATTTGAACATCCGTGCCTCCGCATCCTGAGCCAGCCTAGCATGGAATGAGCTCTTGGCGACGCGGGACGATGCCGGTTCACTTGCCGGAGGCTTGCTTCAGCAATTTCGGGCTGACGAACCGCACCAGCCGCCCGCGGCGGAATGCCACATCGGCCCAGTCGTCGACTGCAAAGTCGAAGATGGCCAAGCCCGATGTCGGCAGATTGTCGGCGAGCGCATGGCGTCCGGCGGCATCGCCGCTGCCGGCCAGCGCCAGCGCCAGTTCATGCATTCCGGGATTGTGGCCGACGATCATGAGCCGCTGCGAATCGGTTGCGGAGGCGGCGCGGATGCTTTGCAGCAGCTGAGACGGATCGGCGCCATAAAGCTCCGGCAGCAGTTCCACCTGCGGCTGCGGAACGGAATCCTGCATCGCCGCCCAGGCCATTTCCCAGGTCTGGCGGGCCCGGACCGCGGGCGAAACCAGCACGGAATCCGGAAAAGGCGGATGCCGCGCCATCCAGCCGCCGATCTCGGCGGCGTCATGGCGGCCACGGTCGTCCAGCCGGCGGTCCTGGTCGCGGCCGCTGGGCGCATCGGTCTCGGTCTTGGCGTGACGCAGCAGCATCAAACGGCGCATGGCGCATTCTCGATTCGTTTCAAGTCTGCCGATTAATGTACAAGCGCGGGCTCAGGACAAGGTGACAAGCGCCCAAGGGGTCCGTAAGAAAACCACATGAGCGAGATTTCCGCCGGTTCGACCACCCGACATGATGCCGCGGCGATAACCCAGCGCGCGCGCCTCTCGTTCGATCTGGATGTCGACATCTGCGTGGTCGGCGCGGGGCTCGCCGGCCTGACGGTGGCGCGGGAGGCCGCGCGCCTCGGCGCCAGCGTCGCCGTGCTCGAGGGCCGGCACGTCGGCTGGAACGCCTCCGGCCACCAGCTCGGCACCGTGATGCCGGGCTTTGGTCTTCCGATCGGCGAGCTGATCGCCCGTATCGGCTTCGACGACAGCCGCGAGCTGTGGTCGCTGTCGAAGCAGGGCGCCGACTATGTTCGGGCCGCCGCCACCGAAGAGTTGATTCCGGGCATTGCACTGAGCGAGGGCGTGCTCGAGGTCTCCAACGTCGATGCCGGCGATCAGCTGATCAGCCGGCTGCAGACGCTCGGCGAGGATTTTGAAACCGAGGTGGAAGGCTGGCAGGTCGATCGGGTGCGCGATCAGCTGCGGACCGGGCATTATTTCCACGGCGTGTATTATCCGAAGGCGTTTCAGATCGACGGCCGCAAATACGTTCATGGCCTTGCTGCGCTGGCGCGGCGGGCAGGGGCGCGGATATTCGAGGACACGCCGGTGGTCAGCATCGATCCGTCCGGCATCCGCAAGCGCATCGTCACGCCATCGGCACGGCTGCGCGCGTCGCACATCGTGCTCGCCGGCAATGTCCATCTCGGCGCGCCGCTGCAGCGCCTGTCCGAAACGCTGCTGCCGGTCTGGCGCTATGCCGCGGTGACCGCACCGCTCGGCGAGCGTCTTGCCGAGGCCATCACCTTTCAAGGATCGGTGATGGACAGCGACGGCATCGACCATTTCCGGATCGTGGATGGCGACCGCCTGATGTGGGCTTCGCCGGAAACCACCTGGGCGGCGCGGCCGCAGCGCTTTGCCGGCGCCATTGCGCGCCGGATCCGCACGATTTTCCCGCAGCTCGGCAAGGTCGCGGTGGCGGAGGTCTGGGGTGGCGCGACCGGGCAGACCGTGCATGGCATGCCGCAGATCGGTCAGTTGCGACGCGGGCTGTGGGTCACCAGCGGCTTCGGCCGCCAGGGTTTGAACACCTCGGCGATGGCCGGGCAGCTGATTGCGCGCAGCATCTTGTGGGGCGACGAGCGCTGGCGGCTGTTTTCGCCGTTCGAACTGGTTTGGGCCGGCGGCCCGACGGGGCGGATCGCCGGCCAGTTGGTCGGAATGTGGGGCCGGGGAAGTGCGGCCGCCGCCGGCGCCTTGGCCCGTCACCGGGAAAGGGCCCGCGCCCGCGAGCGGCTGCGCGAGGCGCGGCTGGTCGAGGCCAATCGCCAGGCCGGGACGCAAGCGCCGCGGCGCCGCATGCCGCCCGGCCGGCCGCGTCCCGAGCGCCCCAACCCGCCGGAGCCGGTGGATCCCGGGCAAGGCCAGGGCGAGGTAAAAGGCGGATAATCGAATGCCCGACCCGGCTCGGAGATCGCCGGGCGGGGCTACTCGCAAGAAAGTGAGAAAAATCCGGCCCGATCGGTGTAACGTCCGCTGTCGCGCCCCGTATCTCAGAGCGAACCCACCGAGCTTTCGCTTCGCACGGAGACCACCATGATTGACCGCCGTATCCTGCTCGCCTCCGTCGCCGGTCTGTTTGGCCTGGCGGCATTCCGCTGGCTGCGCGGCACCCCGGCCAGCGCCGCGGAAAAATTCGAGATCGAAAAGACCGACGCGGAATGGAAAGCGCAGCTGACGCCGCAGCAATATGAAATCCTGCGCCAGCAGGGCACCGAGCGCCCGGGATCGAGCCCGCTGCTCAAGGAACACCGCAAGGGCATCTTCGCCTGCGCCGGCTGTGACCTGCCGCTGTTCTCCTCGGAGACCAAATACGAGAGCGGCACCGGCTGGCCGAGTTTTTATCAGTCGCTCGACAACGCCGTGGGCAAGACCGAAGACCGTACCTTCGGGATGTTGCGGACTGAAATTCACTGCCGCCGCTGCGGCGGCCATCTCGGTCACCTGTTCGACGACGGGCCGAAGCCGACCGGCCTGCGCTACTGCATGGACGGTTTTGCACTTCAGTTCCATCCGGCCGCGCCATCGGCGAGCTGATCCCGGCGGGTGGCGAATAGCGAGTGGCGAATAGCGTATAGAAAGCGACTATTCGCTACCGTCCGTTTACCATTGGCTATTCGCCATTGGCTATTCGCTACTCGCTATTCGCGCCCGACCCGTTGGTCCGAAAACCCTGGATAGTCCCGGCAATTGTTGCCTGCCCGGCAATTGTGCCCCGGTCCCCGGACCGGGGCATTGCTATTCAAGCATTTGATCTATTACGATTTTTATTCTGGCACGGCACTTGCGACGTCTCCTTCGATAACGGCCATGGCCTGGCAGATGCCGGCTGGCCGCCCGGATCGAATGGAGACGATGTTATGGGTATCTTCGATGCACTCACCACCGCCGTCAGCGGCCTGCAGGCCGAGTCCTTCTCGCTGCAGAACATTTCCGGCAACATCGCGAACTCCTCCACCATCGGTTACAAGGGCATCGATACCACCTTCGAGGATCTCATTCCCGACGCGACCTCGCCGGCCGAGCAGGTCGCCGGCGGCGTCACGGCCTATGCGCAGCAGACCATCACCACGCAGGGCACCAATACCGCAACCACCGTCGCCACCAACATGGCCATCGTCGGCAACGGTTTCTTTGACGTGCAGATACCGAACGGCACCGTCGACAATCAGCCGGTGTTCAGCGGCGTCACCGACTACACCCAGCGCGGCGATTTTCAGGTCAATGCCAACGGCAATCTCGTCAACGGCGCCGGCTATTACCTGATGGGCGTTCCGGTCGATCCGACCACCGGCAACCCGGTCGGAAACGTGCCCCAGGTGCTGCAGTTTCAGAACAACTTTGTTCCGGCGCAGGCGACCTCGCTGATAACTTACGCCGCCAACCTTCCCGCCACCCCGGTGACCACCGCAAGCGCCTCCGCGCCGGCTGGTACGCTGCTGGCGGCCGGCGGGCTCAATCCGGCGAACTTTACCGCGGGATACAACCCGCTGGTCGTCGGCACGCCCGCGGTACCCCTTGCAAGTTCAGGGGTCACCGGCAGCATCGAAAAGGATCAGGAGTCAACGCCGGTCGCGATAACGTCGGGCACCTTCTTATCGGCGGCGGCGTCAGGAAGCACGACCTCATTGACGGCTGGTTTCGCGAACGGCGACACGATGGTGGTCAACGGCAAGACGATTACCTTCAGCACGTCTGCCGCCACCAGTACCAATTCCAGCGGCGGCACCATTAATCTTACCACCGGTACGGTCGGAACCCTTCTCACGGCGATCGATCAGATCACCGGTACGGCGACGGCGTCGTCGGTCGCGGGCGGACAACTTACGCTGCAGACGGGCACCGGAGGCAACCTTACGATCACCTGTGCTTCGGATCCGTCGGCTTTCGCGGCTCTGGGCTTTACGGGCACCGTGACGGCGGCACCCACCGGCGGCGGGACGGTCGGCGCCGGTGAGGTGATCGGAAATGACGTGACGACCTTCGACAATGAATCGATCAGCGGCGGCGCCGTTACCGGCTATAATTCGGCGGGGTCGCCGGTGAACATCGAATTGCGCTGGGCCAAGACCAGTAGCACCGCCACCGGCGGTATCGACACCTGGAACCTGTTCTATCAGACGGACCCCAACGCAACCGGAACCACGGCCGCCTGGGTCAACGTCGGCACCAACTTTACATTCGGGCCATCGGGTACCCTCACCAGTCCGACCAACGGCTCGATAACGATCCCGAACGTCAAGGTCAGCGGCCAGACCCTGGGGACCGTCTCGCTCAGCCTGGGTTCTTCGGAGCTCACGCAGTACGCCAGCACCGGCGGCACCGCGACCATCAACGGCATCACGCAAAACGGATATGCCGCCGGCCAGCTGCAGTCGCTGGCGATCAACAATAACGGCATCGTGGTTGGAACATTCTCCAACGGGCAGAATATCGATCTCGCCGAGGTCACGCTGTCGCATTTCAACGGCACCAATTTCCTGCAGGCCCTGGACGGCGGCGCCTATGCGGCGACCCAGCAATCCGGCGCCGCCATTGCGGGCTCGACGGCGACAATCACCGGGTCATCGGTGGAAGGCTCCAACGCCGATATCGCCGACGAGTTCACCAAGCTGATCGTGACCCAGCAGGCCTACTCCGCCAATACCAAGGTGATCACCACGGCCAACGACATGGTTCAGGATCTCTTGAACGTGCTGCGGTGACCGCCAGCAACCCGCGTGACGTGACCTGAGGCGCAGCCAATATGAGTTTGAGTTCAGCCCTCTCCATCGCGATGTCAGGTCTGACGGCAAATCAGGCCGGGCTGGCCATCGTCTCCTCCAACGTCGCCAACGCCAGTACGCCGGGCTACGTCACCGAGACGGTCAATCAGAGCGAGGCCGCTACCGGCGGTGCCGGTACCGGCGTCACCGTGTCCGGCATCACCCGGGCGCTCGATTCATATGTCCAGACCCAGTTGCGGACCGAGACCTCCGGCGGCGGCTATGCCGATCAGATATCGAGCGTCCTGACGCAATTACAGAATGTTTACGGCACCCCCGGCGGACAAGGCACGCTGGAGAACGCCTACGGCAATCTGACCACCGCGGTCCAGGCCCTGTCGTCGAATTCGGGAGCCTACTCCGCGCAAAGCGCCGTGGTCACCGCGGCGCAGAACATGGCGCAGCAACTGAACTCGGCGACGCAGGGCATCCAGGCGCTTCGGACCGGCGTTCAGCAGGATATTTCGACGTCGGTGGCCACGGCCAATACGGCGCTGACGCAAATTGCCAGCCTCAACAGCCAGCTACAGGGGCTCAGCCCTTCGGATCCCGGCGCGGCAACGCTGGAGGACCAGCGCGACACCGCCATCAATCAGCTTTCGAAGCTGATGGGCGTCAGTGTGACGACCAACAACAACAACCAGGTTACTGTCCTGACCACTTCAGGGGTTGAACTGGTCGGTGCCCAGGCATCGACCTTGTCGTTCAGCGGCCCATCGACGCTGAACGCCTCGAGCCTCTACAGCACCAACCCGGCTCAGAACGGTGTCGGGACGATCACGCTCACCAGTCCGGGCGGTTCCACCACCGACATGAGCGGGTCGAATGCCATCAGCTCCGGCCAGATCGGCGCCGATATCCAGTTGCGCGACACCACGCTGGTGCAGGCCCAGACCCAGGTCGACCAGTTGGCCGCCTCGATGTCGAGCGCGCTGTCGGATACCACGACCAGCGGCTCGGCGGTCACTTCGGGATCGCAGGCCGGCTTCACGCTCGACCTGTCGAACATGCAGCCGGGCAACACCATCAATCTGACCTATACCAATCCTGTGACCAATGCCCAGCAGCAGGTCTCGATCGTCGCCGTCAACAGTAACGCGGTGCTTCCGCTGCAGAATACCGGGGCTCCCAACACCACGGTGATTGGCGTCAATATTTCCGCTGGCACCACGACAGCGGCCGGCATGACGTCAATAGTCAACCAACTCAATGCCGCGTTGGGCACCAACCTGCAGTTCTCCAATCCATCCGGCTCGACATTGCAGGTGCTCAACAACGGCGGCAATGCCGTCGTCAATTCGGCCTCGGCCACCATCACCACATCGTCGCTGACCAGCGGCAGCGCGCCGCTGCCGCTCTTTACCGACGGAAACTCGCTCTATACCGGCGCGATCACCACGGCCGGATCGCAGATGACCGGCTATGCCGGCCGCATCGTCGTCAATCCGGCCGTGATCGCCAACCCGGCCAGTCTAACCGACTACAGCGCGTCGACCGCGTCCGGCGACGCCACCCGCGCAAATTACATCAATTCACAGCTGACGACCGGTTCGTTCACCTATTCGCCGCAGACCGGTCTCGGCTCTTCGACCTCGCCCTTCACCGGGACGATCTCGAACTACATGTCGCAGTTCCTCAGCCAGCAGGCCAACGGCGCGTCCAACGCGACCCAGCTTCAGAAGGGCCAGGACGTCGTCGTCAACACGCTGCAGCAGAGTTACGATTCCACCACCGGCGTCAACATGGACACGCAAATGTCCAATCTGATCTCGTTGCAGAATGCGTATTCGGCCAATGCCCATGTGATGGCCGTGGTGCAATCGATGTTCACCGCCTTGATGCAAGTACAGACCTAGGACGATTCCGATGGCCATCAATAGTATGAGTTCGAGCACGACCCTGCTGGGGCAGGCCGTTGCCAACATCAAGACCCAGCTCGGCAGCCTGCAGGTGCAGCTCGCGACCGGGGAAAAGGCGACCACCTATTCCGGGATGGGCGTCGGCGAAAACTTCGCGATTGCCGCCCGCTCGCAACTGGCCGGCATCACCGGCTACCAGAATACGATCACCAATGTCGGCACCACGATCACGACCGCGAACACCGCGCTGCAGGGGATCGTCGCGATCGACAACCAGATCCAGAGCGCGGCCACCGACGGCACGCAGTCCTTGAACAGCAATGGCCAGACCACGGCGCAGACCAGCGCGTTGTCGCAGCTGTCCTCGATGCTGGGAATTCTCAACACCCAGGGGGGTAACGGCTATATCTTTTCCGGCAACGCCACCAATACACCCCCGGTGGCCTCCGCCGACGCCATCCTCAACGGCAATGGCGCGCAGGCCGGACTGAAGCAGATCATCGCCGAGCGGCAGCAGGCCGATCTCGGCACCGCGACGCCGTCGACCGGCCGACTGGTCATTTCCTCGCCGACGTCGAGCTCGGCCACGAGCACGGTTACGGTCGGCGAAGATGTCGCCGGCTCGCCATTCGGCCTGAAGCTGAATTCGGTGTCGTCGACCCTGGCCGGCGGCGTGACCGTGTCCGGACCTACCGGCTCGCCCGCGGGGGTTTCGATCGCGCTCGGCGCCACCAATCCCAACCCGGGCGACCAGGTGAGCTTCACGTTCAACCTCCCGGATGGCACCACCACCTCGATGCAGCTGACGGCGACCAGCACCACGCCGGCGCCGGCCGGAAGCTTTACCATCGGTGCGACGCCGGCTGCGACCGCTGCCAATCTGAGCACGGCGCTGAGCACGTCGATCAGCACGGTCGCCAATACGACCCTGGTGGCCGCGTCGGCGATTGCGGCCGGCAATGATTTCTTCGGTTCGGCCAGCGCGGCCACCGGAACCGAGCAGACCAATCAGGCAGCGACGGCTCCCGTGGCGGTCACCGGCGCGACGCTGTTGTCCGGCGCCCCCGGCACGAACTCGCTGGCCTCCGGTTTTGCACCCGGCAACACCCTCACCGTCAACGGCAAGACCATCACCTTCAGCACCACCGCGGCCACCAGCACCAACGCCAGTGGCGGCGTCATCAACGTGGCCAGCGGAACGGTTCAGAACGTGCTCACGGCGATCGACCAGATCACCGGCACTTCGGTCCCGTCGACCGTCACCGGCGGCGTGATCACGCTGAACGACACTATTGCTGGGACCCCCCAATCCCTGTCGGTGCAAAGCTCGGCGCCGGCGACTTTGACCGCGCTCGGCTTCAGCGGCGCGATCTCCACCTCCACTGGAACCGCTGCCGGCAGCGCGATCAACACCCAGGCTTCGACGGCGGCGCCGATCACCGGCGCGACGCTGTTGTCCGGGGCTCTGGGAACCAGTTCGCTGAGCTCAGGCTTTGCGGCTGGCGACACCATCACCGTCAACGGCACGCCCATCACTTTTGTCGCCTCCGGCGCCACCGGCAACGAGCTCAACGTCACCGACAATGTGCAGACGCTGTTGAGCAAGATCGATTCCATCTCCGGCACCTCGACCCCGTCGACCGTCAGCGGCGGCGTGGTCACGCTGCAGTCCAACAATGGCGCGCCGCTGACGGTCACGGTTTCGAATTCGAGTTCGCCCGCGGCCGCCGCTGCGGCTACGGCCGCATTCGCGGCGCTCGGCTTTTCCAGCGGCACCGCGACGGCGACGACGCCGCCGCTGCGGGTCGGCAGCTCGCCGCTGGGTTCGGCGACCACGCTGGTCAGCGGCACGGCGGCGAATACCGTGTCCTGGTATACCGGCGGCACCACCACCGGTTCCGCCCGCGCCACCCAGGTCGCCCAGATCGGTCCGACCCAGACCGTGGATTATGGAATCCAGGCCAACGAGGAAGGCATCCGCTCGCAGCTGCAATCGATCGCGGTGTTCGCCGCCTTCACGGCTTCGCCCTCCAATTCCAATGCCCAGGCGCAGGTGGCGGCGCTCAGTCAAACCGTGGGAACGTCGCTGTCATCGGCCGCGCCCGGCCAGCAGACCATACAGGATATCCAATCGGACCTCGCCAATGCCCAGACCACCATGGCTTCGGCGACATCGCTGCAGACCCAGACCCAGACCGCGCTTCAGACCCTGGTGAGCAATATCGAGACCGTTTCGCCCGACCAGGCCGCGAGCGAGATGCTGTCGCTGCAGACCGAACTCCAGGCATCCTATGAAACCACCTCGACGCTGGCGCAGCTCAGCCTCGTGAAATATCTGCCGACGCCGTCGCCATGATGCTTGGCGGTTGTGGCGCGGGGTTATAACAATGCCGGAGGCGGGCGTTCGATTCGATGTGGCCGAGAATTCAATGTCCCAGGATCCGTCCCGTTCCGCTGCGGCCATGGCCGAGCTGTTTTTGCCGCTCGACCGCCTGCTCGCCGGCGGCGGAGATCCGCGGCTGGGCATCGACCCGGGTAGCGGGTTCAACGGATATGGCTGCCGGCCGGTTCCCTGCCCGGGCACGCTGAGCTTTGCCTCGAGCACCGCGACGTCGATTTCGCAGCGGGCTTTTGATCGTGCCGGCGTTGCCCGGGAAGCGTTGCTGCGCTCGGCCATCGCGCTCGGCATCGACGCGGCGTTCGATGCGCGCGTCGAGGCGATGCGCGAGGAATTGAAGGCCTGTCTCGGACTGTCGCAGACCCGGGCCGAGGTTGTTTTCTCGCCGTCAGGCACCGACTCGCAGCTCCAGGCGCTGTTCCTGGTGCGCGCGCTCAAGGGGCCGGCGCTGACCACGGTGATCGTGGCCGCCGACCAGACCGGAAGCGGGACCGCGGACACCGCGCGCGGCCACCATTTCAGCGCCGCGACGGCGAACGGAATCCGGGTTCGCAAGGGCGAGCCGATCGCCGGCCTGGCGCCGTCGGTCGGCAGCATCGCGCTGCGCCTGCTCGACGAGACCGGCGGCTTCCGCCCGCCGGCCGCAACCGATGCCCAGGTGATCGGCGCGATCGAACAATCGGTCGCGAGCGGAAACAACGTGCTGCTTCAGATCATGGATTGCTCGAAGCTGGGCTGGCGGATCCCGAGCGACCCATGTCTCGACCAGATCCAGGCGCGCTGGCCCGATCGGGTTCAGGTCGTGGTCGATGCCTGCCAAATGCGGCTCGGTCGCCCGCGGCTGCAGAAATATCTCGAGCGCGGCCATATCGTGCTGGTGACCGGCTCGAAGTTTTTCACCGGGCCGCCCTTCAGCGGTGCGCTGCTGGTGCCGGCGGCCTTGTCGAAAGCGCTCGCTGCAGTCAGCGGCAAAGCCGAGGGGCTGGTTGACTACAGCAGCCGCAGCGACTGGCCGCAGTCCTGGAACAGCCTGCGGACGGGCTTCCCGGTCCGGCAGAATTTCGGCCTCTGGCTGCGCTGGGAAGCCGCACTCGAGGAAATCCGAGCCTATTACGCCATGCCCGACGAATTCCGCACCGCGGCTCTGAACACATTCGGCGAGGGCGTCGAACGGATCGTCGCTTCGTCGCCGTCGCTGGTTGCGTTGCCGCCGCAGCAGAGGCCCGGCGACGACGCCGCCGACGACGAGGAACTGGCGCAGCCGACGATATTTCCGTTCCTGATCAGGCATCACGGCCGCGTCCTGCCACTGGCCGAGTGCCGGCAGATTTATCGCGCGCTTGCCCGCGATGCGCTAGCGGACGTTGCCGCCGACGGGCGCGATGCTGAGATCGCGGCAAACACCTGCCTGATCGGCCAACCCGTCGCCTTGGGTCAGTTCGCGGCGCTTCGCCTCTGTGCCGGCGCGCGCCTAGTCACGCAGGCATGGGCAGCGGACCCGGACACCGCGCGCGGCAACCTGCAGCGCGAACTCGGCCATGTCGCCGCCACCGTGGCCAAGATCGAGTGGCTGCTGGCGCGGATGGATATCGCCAGTCCTGCTCCGGTCGAGGTCCGCCGTGGAGCCTGAACACACGACCAGCCTTGCGAACACGGCCTGCGCGGATCGAATCGGATTCGCCAGACTGACGACGATGGCGTTCGGCGGCGCCGATCTTCGTCCGCTGCGGGACCGGTTGATGGCCAAGGTTGCCGACGGAACCGCCGACGCCGGCGAGGCGCTCGATCTTTCATTGATCACCCAGTTATTGGGCGACAAGCCGATGGGGCTTGCGATTCAGGCGGAAGTGCTCGCCTTTCATCAGTTGTTCCGGTCGCCCTGTGATGCGGAAATGCCGAAACTGCGCGTGCTGGCGCTGGCGGCCGCTACCGACATGGGCAGCAACACGCCGATCGACTTCCTGCTGGAGGGCTCCGGGATCGAGCTTCTGACGCTCTATGTCATGGTCGATCTGGAACTGCCGGTGCCGCTTCCCGATCACGACGTTGCGATCGTGATCGCGTCGGATTCGGAGGAGTGTCGCGATGCGCTGCGCAGAATCGAACAGGCTGCAGCGCACTGGCCGCGGCCGTTGCTGAATCCGCCGCATCTGGTTCGCCATCTCGACCGCGACAAGCTGCATGGGCTGCTGGGCGGCATCGAGGGGCTGGATATCCCGGCGACGACATTGGTGACGCGGGCGCAATTGTCGGCGCTGGCCGAGCCGGACATCCCGGTCGCCGACATCGCCGCCGACCTGCAGTTTCCGCTGATTGTGCGGCCGCGCGGTTCGCATGCCGGCGTCGGGCTCGCCAGGATCGACGATCGCGCCATGATCGGCCAATATCTGACGTTGCGGCCGGAGCTGGAATTCTTCGTCTCCCGTTTCGTCGATTATGCCGGTGCTGACGGTTTGTTTCGCAAATACCGCCTCGCCGTCGTCGATGGCCGGCCCTATGCCTGCCACATGGCGGTCGCCGATCGCTGGGACATCTGGTACCTCAATGCCGGCATGGCCTTCAGCGCCAGCAAGCGCCTCGAAGAGCAGAACTTCATGGAAACCTTCGACCATGCTTTCAAGGTCCGCCACCAGCGCGCGCTGCAAGCCATGATCGATCGGATCGGCCTCGACTATTTCACGATCGACTGCGCCGAAAACCGAAGCGGGGAATTGCTGATATTCGAGGCGGACAACACCGCCGTGGTCCACAACATGGATTCGCCGGAGCTGTTTCCCTACAAGCCCCGGCAGATGCACGCGATCTTCGCGGCGTTCGCGGCGATGCTGTTCCGGCGCGCGCGCGACCGGCGCGCGGCGTGACGCCGGCGTGCGTCTGGCGCCAGGCAGCTGGCGGCTGAAAAATGCTAGCCTGCGGGCATCGGCTGATTCGAAAGCGACCCGGCGGCTCCCGGTGACATTGACCTTGCCGAGCGTCGGATGACTTTCGCGATCGCCTGTGGCGCGGAAAGACGGCTTGTTGTCGGCGAACTGGAAGAAAAGTTCTGGGCGGAGCCCGAACCTGTCGCGCTTGCAGCGACAGGCCGAGGGCTGTTTTCAACAAGGCGATTTCGACACCACGGCGAGGCTGTGCGCCGGGATATTGCAACACCGGCCGCAAGACTTCGACGCGCTGCACCTGCTTGGAATTCTCAACTTCCAGCGCCGCCGCATGGTGGAAGCGCTGCATTTCCTCTCCGAAGCGCTCAAGGTCAATTCCACATCCGCCGACGCGATGTCCAATCTCGGGCTGGCGCTGCAGGCGACGGGGCGTTGCGACGAGGCCATCTCGAGCTACCGCAATGCGCTCCGGCTGGCGCCGGATCATCCGGAGATTCTCTACAATCTCGGCAACGCCTGTCTTGAGCTCGGTCGGGATGCCGAGGCGCTTTCCGCCTACGACAGCGTGCTGGCGATCGCGCCGGGCCATGTCGGCGCGCGCGTCAACAGGGGCAATGCGCTGCTGCGCTTCAACCGGCCGGTCGAGGCGATGGCGAGCTACGATGCCGCGCTTGCGGCGATGCCCGGTCATCCGCAGATCCTGACCAATCGCGGCCACACTCTGCGTCGCCTCGACCGGCCGCTGGAGGCGCTGGCGGACTTCGAGGCGGCGCTGGCGGCCGCGCCGGAATTTGCCGAGGCCCATTTCGAAGCCGCGATGGCGCATCTCACCCTGGGCGATTTCGCTGCCGGCTGGCGAGCCTATGAATGGCGCTGGAAGACCGCGGCCTTTGCCCGGCACCGCCGGCAGTCGCAAACTCCGCCATGGCTGGGAGACGGGCCGATCGCCGGCAAAACCATCCTGCTCGAGGCCGAACAGGGTTTTGGCGATACCATCCAGTTCATTCGTTATGCGCCATTGCTGGCGAGCCGAGGCGCGAAGGTGATCTGCGCGGTCCAGCCGGAGCTGCAGCCGCTGTTGAGCCAGTTCGACGGCATCTCGGTGACGGCGTGCGGCGAGCCGCTGGAGCCCTTCGACCTGCACTGTGCCTTGCTCAGCCTTCCGCTCGCCTTGCAAACCCGCCCCGCGACGATCCCGGCTTGCGTTCCCTATCTCGCAGCTTCGGCCGAGCGGCTGGCCTATTGGCGCGACCGCTTGCCGCCCGCGCAGCGGCGCGCCGGATTTGTCTGGTCGGGCTCGCCGTCGCACAAGAATGACAACAACCGCTCGATCGCGCTGGCGCGCCTGGCGGGTCTGTTTGAGGATCCGTTGCTGCAGTGTTTTAGTCTGCAGACCGATCTGCGCGCGGCGGACCGCGAGGTTATGGCCGGCCTGCGCGGCCTGGTCGATCTCGGCCACGGCATCCGCGATTTCGCCGATACCGCCGCCATCATCGCCTTGCTCGACGTCGTCGTCTCGGTCGACACCGCGGTGGCGCATCTGGCCGGCGCGCTCGGCAAGCCGGTGATGATCCTGCTGCCGCATGCCGCGGATTTTCGCTGGATGCGCGGCCGCGACGACACCCCCTGGTATCCGACGGCGAAGCTGTTCCGGCAGCCGGCCTTTGGCGACTGGGACACCGTCATCGCGCGTGTGCGCGATGATTTGCGGGATTGGAAATAATTCAGCGAATTTGCCGGTCGGCATGCCATCCTGCGATCATCCTCGGGAAAGACAGCCGCAAGGCTGGTGCGGTGCTCGCTCCCAGCTAAAATATCGAAGACAACCCCATGCAAAGTACCGGTGGGACGTGTCGCCTCCAACCCACCCTGTACGCCCTGGCGGCATAGCCTCCGGCTCTGCAGCGCACC
>Ga0182030_10004723_pt1 | contig 29077 bp, 15 predicted proteins | sample 812S3MmetaG_FD_121299 | JGI IMG/M metagenome (GOLD analysis project Ga0182030, IMG submission 121299) | Permafrost microbial communities from Stordalen Mire, Sweden - 812S3M metaG (Illumina Assembly) | ecosystem: Environmental > Terrestrial > Soil > Wetlands > Permafrost | place: Sweden...
GCCACCCGCCACAGGTCGCCGTGATCGGGAATGGCGGCCGGACCGGCAGCGGTCTCCACCATGCACTCGGCTACCGAAGGCAGGCACTCGTCCCAGCCGCTGGCGTCGCCCGCATCGAAGGCCATTGTGTGGGTGCGCGGTGCGTATGCGGTGAGCGGGGTCTGGAGCAGCTCGTGGTCGTTCAAGCGGATGGAAGCGATCTTGCCGCCGAAGTGGGGAAGGATGGTCACCGAGCAATTTCCCGCCCGAAGGAGAATCCTGTCTTCCCCGGCTTCCATTTTGGTTGTCTCTTCCATCTGCCCTATCCTCCCTAATCCAGTTCAGCCACGCTTGGTGCGCAGGCATCATTGACAACGAGCACAAGTAGGCCGCAAGAATTGCTGCAATTAAATAAGAGCCAGATCAACAAGCTTCCCTGCAACCTGCATAACACGTTTACTGGTCCCAAAGCTGACTGCGCGAACCGAAATGCTTGCAACGCTCAAAGCTGGTTCTCAGCTTTCCGCCAGGAGTGATCTTCCAGGCAGGCGCGCAACCGCTGGGCCGCGTCTTCAGGAGTAATGTCCCGCTGTGGCATGCCTAGCATCTCAAAACCCACCATGAATTTTCGCACTGTGGCCGAACGAAGCAGCGGAGGATAGAAGTGGGCGTGGAAGTGCCATTCTGGATATGCTGGCTCACTCACAGGACTCTGATGGAAGCCCATGGTGTAAGGAAAGCTCGTCTGGAAGAGATTGTCGAAGCGTGTTGTCAGTCGCTTCAGCGCGTCGGCCAAACCGTCCCGCTCATCATCGCTGAGTTCCGGAAATGCTCCCAGATGACGGCGAGAGACTAGTAGCACCTCGAAAGGCCAGGTCGCCCACCATGGAACGAGGGCCACAAAGTGCGCATTTTCAAAAATGATTCGCTCCCTTGCGGCGTTCTCAGCGGTCATGTAATCGCAGAGCAGACATTGGCCAGTGCGGGCGAGATGTTCGCGCTGGGCCTTGGTTTCGGCTGCCGGCTCGTCGGGCACAAAGCCGGTGGCCCAGATTTGGCCGTGGGGATGCGGGTTGCTGGCGCCCATCATGGCCCCGCGGTTCTCAAAAATCTGCACATATTCGATCCAGTCCAAGCCCGCGAGTTCTTTGTGTTCCTTCGTCCAGGCGTCCACCACGTGGCGAATCTGGGTGCGCGTCATGCTGGCCAGTGTCAGGCTGTGGTTGGGATGAAAGCAGAGTACCTTGCACAGGCCGCGAGCGGACCCGGCCACCAGAAGCGACGAGGCCTCCGGCTCGAACTCCGACGGAGAATCAGGTAGCAGGGCGGCATAATCATTGACAAACGAAAAAACGCCTTCATACGCGGGGTTCGTGGCTCCGCCTGCCCGTTGATTGCCGGGACACAGATAGCACTCGGGATCGTAAGCGACCTCCGAGGGCGCGGCTTTCAAGCCCACCTCTCCCTGCCAGGGACGTTGAGTGCGGTGCGGCGAAACCAGCACCCAGGACTGCCGCAGGGGATTCCATCGCCGATGCGGAAACTGACCGATCTCTTCCATGCTTTCTCCAAATACAGTTGTTAGTGGCCAGCTTTCAGTGGTCAGCAGTTGACTCCTGCAAACTACTCGTCAGTCGTTGACCACGAGCAACTAAAAATCGGCTGCCAGTCCAGCCTTCGACCTGGGCCCTGAGCGAAAATAGTTCCACGATATTAGCTGCAACCGGCTCTAAGGAGAACGTGGACGAGATCGAGGTCTTCTATCTGCCAGATACTCGCCGGAACTCAATCCCGACGAACTGCTCAACGTCGATCTCAAACAACGTGTCTCGGCCGCCGTTTCGGCAAAAACACAAGTGCAGCTCGTCAGGGCCACCTCCAGGGCCCTCCGCAGTATCCAGAAACAGCCCACGAGAGTAGAACGATACTTCCTCCACCCGGACGTGAATTATGCCGCGAAGTCGCAATTCTTTCAGACCGGATCAATATCCCCCGAGCCTTTCGGCAATGCCCGGCAACCCAAAGATCTGACTTTGACCTATGTGCGTCAACAGTATCGTGTACGACACCTGCATGATTTGCATCTTAATATAGTGAGCACTGCGTTCTATGTCAAGGGATTTATCGTGTACGTAACCCGAACACTTGCAAGACATTTCAATTCTCACGAGGAAGTACTTGCACGTATGATGGTCTCCCAGACCCGGACGGTACTGGATATTTGCTGGTCTACACCGCTCTCGAATCAGTGGATCAGGCTGCCAAACAGAGGAGATCCATGCATGGGATAGGTCACCCGTGGCGTATGAAACAAGTTCTTGACAATCTCATCTTACAGCATTATCGTCTTCTGGTAACGTACACACTCGCGCTATTCGTCTCAAAGATATGGTTATCACTGGCGGCGGCCTTGGCCTGTGAAGAAAAGCGCTTAGGTTACAAACGATTACGACGGTTCTGAAGAGGAAAGAGGCAGAGGAATGCGCGCAAAGAGTCGACGAGTAAGGCAAGAGATTGCGGTCTGCACATTTGGGATCACCGCAGTTTTCCTGGCCGGCCTGATGGGAAAGACCTGCATCGCCCAACAAGTGGTCCACGGCACGGCAAACGAAAGCGGAATTCTCCCTGCCGTCACGGAGACGAGCCCTGCGGAAGTGGTATCTCCTGACAAGCAATTGGTTATGCGCTTCGGGATGCTGCCATGGGAAAGGGGGGCCAGTGCCGGAAGGAAGCTGGTCTATTCCATTACTTTTCGGGGCAAGCAGGTTGTCGACGATTCAGCTCTCGATCTCGACTTAGAAGGTCAGCCTCCCCTCGGCTCCGATGTGCGCATCGTAAGCACTGACGCGGACAAGGGTGTGGACGACTATGTTCTTAGTAATGCCAAGGTAAGCAAAGTCCATGATGCTTATAACAGCATTGCCGTGCATGTGGCTGAGAGCGCCGGAATCCACCGTATCATGACCGTGGAAGCGCGTGCCTACAACGATGGGATTGCATTTCGCTACTTTGTTCCCGCCCAGGATTCGATACATGAGTTGCATCTCCGGCAGGAGGACACTGAATTCCGGCTGAGCACCGATGCAACTGATTGGGCATTGGAATTGCCAAACTACCAGAGTAGCTATGAGAGCGAATACGTCAAGCTGCAAACCAGTTCTTTCAGTAATCAAGGAGGAGTAGCCAGCAGTTTTCTTATTGGTCTTCCACTCCTGATTCACGAACCCGGCGCCGCATGGATGGCTCTTATGGAAGCCGATCTCGAAGGCAGCAGTTCCATGTACGTGACGAACCCTTCTGGAAACTGGGAAGGCCATTGGCTCGTGTCGAAGCTGTCCCCGCGCTTCGACAATGCGGAATTGGCGGTAAAAGGAGCGCTACCTTATCGTTCGGCGTGGCGCATTCTGATGGTGGCGAACGATCCAGGACGATTTATAGAATCGAACCTCATGTACGATCTGAATCCCTCAAATAGGATCGCCGATACAAGCTGGATACACGCTGGCAAAGCCTCATGGAACTGGTGGGTAAATGATGCCGACAAGGATGGAAAGCCAGCCTATACAACAGAAAACATGAAGTACTATGTTGACTTTGCAGCTCAGTCCGGCTTTCCCTACATGATGCTGGACGCCGGCTGGTCGGCGGGCACCGATGTTACCAGGGGCAGCGATATTACCAAGCTGAACGGCAAAGTCGATATACCCGAGCTGGTGCGGTATGCTGCCTCCAAGCACGTTAAGGTTTGGATATGGGTTTATTCCGGTGCCTTAATGAAACAAATGAAGGAGGCTTTTCCGCTCTATGAAAAGTGGGGAGTGGCGGGGATAAAAATCGACTTCATCAACCGTGACGACCAGGAAGGCATCCAGTTCTATTACGACGTCGCACGCGAGGCCGCGCAGCATCACCTGATGGTCGACTTCCATGGGACCCGCACGCCTTGGGGACTTATGCGTACCTATCCTAACGTGATGAGCTATGAAGGAGTGCTTGGTCTGGAAAATAACAAAGCGGGACGGCGAGACAGCCCCGTGGATCGTTCGGTATTTGCGTTTACACGCCTCTTGGCAGGGCCGATGGACTACACGCCGGGCGGTTTTCGCAACACTACAGAAGATGACTTTTTAGCCCAGAATGCGAATCCCATGGTCATGGGTACTCGAGCCCAACAACTTGCTCTCTACGTCATTTTCGAGACGCCAATCCCCATGGTTTCCGACAGTCCTCAGACTTACGCCGGCGAGGCCGCATTTCAGTTCATCAAAGATGTGCCTGTCTTCTGGGATGCAACCCGCGTAATTAATGGCGAACCTGGTGAGTTTGTTACCATCGCACGCCAACATGGCGACGAGTGGGACCTCGGGAGCATGACAAACTGGACGCCCCGGACATTGCGTATTCCGCTGAGTTTCCTAGCGACAGGTCAGACTTACATGGCGGAATTCTATGAGGATGCCCGCGATGCAGCCACGAAACCCACACATGTCAGAGTTTATAAACAAAATGTGCACAATGGAGAAATACTCACCCTCAATCTGGCACCGGGCGGCGGCTGTGCAATCCGCTTTGTCCCAGCCAACGCGAAGTGAATTGCTCTGACGCCTCTCGGTCAGTCATAAACGGCAGTATCAGCCTAGCTCGTCTGGACTGCAATGCCGCGACATAATAGCGCGATTCAGCTCCTGGATGAAGCCACGTCTTGAGATTGCGCCTGTGCAGATGGAGTCAATCGCTTTACCTGCACAGGCGTGCTCGTTCCGATTGTGAAGATAGCGAGTTATCTATTTTGCAGAATGGATCTCCGACCTAACTTCCAGAATGCGCATCGTCTCGCGGAGCTTCGTTCCATTTTCCTCTTTAATGGCATCAAAGTGCTTCGCTTGCTCTGCGCGCCTGGAATCGCCCGTGCGAGCATAAAGTTCCAGCAGACCAAAGTTTGCGGCGTAGTTGTTCCGATCCAGCTTAATCGCCAGATTAAGTTGCTTATCCGCCTCGGCATACTGCTTCGTCTGTATATACACCTGGCCCAGCTCCGCCAAGGCATCTGGCTGATCAGGTTTCATTCGAATCGATTCTTCCAATTCTGTTACGGCCTCATCCAAGTGACCTTCCTGTCGCGCAATTCTTGCCAGATAGTAATATGCGAAAGTTGCTGTAGAGGCTACGTTCGCAGCTTGCCTAAGCCATAGGGTCGCGGATTCAAGATCCTTCGCTCGAAAGTATGTGGTCCCCAAAGCCAGCATTCCCCCTGAATCCGCGGGACGCAATTCGTGATACTTCGAGAAATACGGAAGAGCCTCTGCGGGATCGTCGGCAAAAGAAGCAACTGTACCTAATGCGAAGTTATAATCGGCATTTTCGGGGTCCAGGTGCACGGCTTCAGCTAACGCTTTACGCGACTCAGCCAATAGAGTCATTTTCAGACAAATCAAGCCAAAGCGATACGGAAGACTAGCATCGTTTGGTTTCAAATCGCGCGCATGGGCCAGATAACCCAACGCTCCTTTGTAGTCTTCGCGTGCTTCCGCTATACGCGCCAAGTCGACAAGGATGTCCGTCGATTGGAGGCCCGCAGCAAAAGCATGCTCCAATGTGTCCTGCGCAGCAGGTAACCGATTCTCCGCTTCTTGCGCAAGGCCGATCATGCGCAGCCCAATCGCTGACAGTGGCTGATGCGATGCAACAGCCGACAGAAGAGCGTTAACCAAATCGGCCCGTCGAGCCGCAAACAGCGCTGGGCCTACTTCGACGACATCCGCTTCGGTCAGATCAGAATGGGCAGACAGAGAAGTTGCTCTGCGGGTAGCCTCGGCCATATGCCCCACGCCAGCTTCATCAGCGCACGCGACCGCCAAAGCGCTCGCCTTCGACTTGCCTACCGTCCCCAGTTTCGCCAAGTGGGCGAGAGATTCTCCATAGTTGCCCGCGCGTGTCAACAAAATGGCGGCATCATAATTTGCTTCCATATTTTGCGGTTCAATCTTCAGCGCCGTTTCATAGACGCGCAACGCCTTGGCGGCTGCCTCCGAATCCTCTGCGGAGTCTTGCAGGTACACTCGTCCGAGATTGAGATATGGACTCATAAGCCGCGGGCTATGCCGGATCGATGCAGAAAACTCCTCTACGGCTTCTGCGCTGTTTCCCTGTTGAATCGCAATAACACCCTGCAGGTTTTCCAAGCCCCCATTCGCTGGATAGCGGCGTTCCGCTTCCTCAACAAGCGTGCGAGCTATACCGAGGTTCTCTTTTTGAATCTGCTCTTGAATGGCAAGGACCGTCTGGTCATACGTGCCCGCATTCGTCTGTGCGCCACCACTCTTCACCAGAAGGAGAAGGACAATTGCGCTTGAGCAGCTCAACACAATGCCTCCAACTTTTCCGTGCTCTTGATGACTACGCAGCATATTTCACCATGGCCATTGCGGGGTTGCCGGACTCCTGTGCTCCATGCCTTTATCCAATTTCTCACAGACGACATTGCAGCCATAAACTCCAGCATTGAGCGACAGATCATTGGTACAAGTATAAAGCGTGTGAAGGCTCACAATCCATTTCTCAAGCGCCCTTGCCGACTCATTGCGAATGGCATTGCCCTTTGGCGATGCAGGTCACAAAAATGCCACCCGGCGAGCTGAACTTGCTCGCCGGGCGGCGGTAAAACAGCCAGACAAATGGCTGCGGCTTGTTAGAACTCCACTCGGCCAGCGAACTGGATCGTTCGCGGGTTGCTCACCCCGCCATTCCATTGACCAAAGCCGGCACCGCCGACCGTGGTGTTGAAGGCGTAGGACACACCACCGTTGTTGTTGCCACTAATACCTTCGAAATAGTGGTTGTTAAATGCATTGAAGAAGTTCGCGGTAAACTTGAAGGCGACCTTGTCGCCGAACTTCGTATCCTTTGTCAGGGAGATGTCTGTGTTTCTGAAGTTCGGTCCGTAGATTGTCGTCACTCCCTTTCCATAGCCGGTATAACCGAAGGTAGAGAAGGCGCTCTCCGATTCAAAGGCGTTTGGGTTGATGTATTGACCGCCATTCCCTGGATTGAAGCTTTCGCCGTTGCGTCCGTGAAGAAGGACAGATTGACCGGGAAGAATGCCGGGCAGGCAGCCTTGACGGGTTTGGCTGACCACATTGCAATTGGCTGAGTGGAACGACAATGGGATGCCGTACTCGTAACGGGTAATCGCACTAACTCTCCATCCGCTGGCGAAGCTGCCGATGGGACCTCCCGAGTTCAGGAAGCGCTCGTTGCGCCCAAATGGAAGGGCATATATAAAGACTACTGAAGCAGTAACCGGTGTATTATCCTCGGCCAAGGTTCGCAGCGGTTTGATATTGAATGGCGAGTACATGTTTTGGCCGCCCGAGCTGTCTACACCCGATTGAACTGATTCGGTCGCATCGGTGTACATCTTGGCAATCGTTAGAGAACCCAGGAGATAGAAGCCATTCTTGAAGTGGCGTTCGATTCGGCCCTGGAAGGAATTGTAAAGCGAGTTGCCATGCCCCTCGTTTTCTCCCGGAAGCGTACCGCAGTACTGCGGAAACGGCACCAATGCTTGCGCTAGAGTCGGACTGCAATCACCCGTCGCATTGAGCTGTCCAGCCCAGTTGATGTAAGGAGAACTGACGCCGTTCTGCGCAAAAACGGTCGGGCCGTCATAGTCATTGGCTGCGACTGTCGCATTGTAGTTGGCCTTCAGCACTGTGTCCGCCACTACTTTGCCATTAACTCCAACCAGAGGTGTTGAAGCGAGCGCCTGGAAGGTCCCGGTATATGGGTTGACTATGTTGATCGGGCTCTTTTCTGACGGCAGATGTGTACCCTTTGTGCCGACATATGATACGCTCGCGAAAAAGCTGTTTGGCAACTGCCTTTCGATAGTAAGGTTCCATTGCGATGAATATGGACGATGGTTGGCGTCAATGGGACGGTAAAGTGGTGAGAGCCCGTTATCGGCGCTGGCACTGATATTCGATGTCGATGTGGGGGTCGGAAAGCCTGTGTGACTAAGATACATCTGCGGCTGTTCGGCGGTTCCGACTAATACCTGCGAGACCTGGGCGTTCTCGTTAAACCCGTCGAGGCTCATGCCGCCACCCCAGCCAGGATAAAATGCTTGCCCATAATAGACGCCGTAGCCAGCCCGAACAACCGTATTCGCATCTGGTGAGTAGGCGACACCAACGCGCGGTGCGAAGTTATAGAGATCGAGTTTTTCCGGATACTTGGCTCCATAGCTGGCACTGCCATAGCCGTTGCCTGCAAAGGCCAATCGGCCTGGAAGGTGCGAACCGGCTGCAGTGATCGCGCTTGGGTTGGGACCTAGCGGATCAAAGAAGGAAAAGTGATTGCCCTTCTCTTCGGAAGGCGCAATGTAATCCCAGCGAAGACCGTAAGTTAAAATCATTTTAGGAGTGACGCGCCACGCATCGCTAAAGTGAGCGGCGGAGCCGAACTGACGCGGATAGTCGCTCTTGACGTTGTAGAAATTCACGCTCGCATGCGATGGCGCGCCAAGTAGGAACGAGAGCATATCGTCGCCTGAGTTTGTGCCGGTTAAGCCGGTGGTGCTCTGGCTGAAGGTAAACGTGCCGCCCTGATTTACGGAGCTGTGGATGTTACCGCCTGCATTGCGCCACTCGTAGCCGGCCGTTAAGGTGTGTTTGCCTTTCAGGCGTGTAAGCACATCGTTGAGAGCCCATGTCTGACGGGTGGTCAAACTGTTGCCACGCGGACCTTGGCTGTCCCCCAACTGCGAGTACTGACTAAACGCTATTTCTGGTAGATCACTGTTGGCCGCACCGGCGACGCTGGGAAGTTCTGACCCAGCGTTCAGCGAATAGTAGCCTTGATTGTAGTTGAAATAGCCCAAGCTCGCGTGGTTCGTCATAACGGGCGAAAAAGTGTGTTCCCAGTTAAGACGGGAGACGGGTTCATTTAACGGATTAGAAGGCTCCGCCGTGGAGATTGCTTTTGGCAGATAGCTGGAGGTAGTCGGACTGGTATACTGTCTCCAAAAACTGAAGTAGAAGTGATCACTGTCTCTGAAGCTGAAGTCCTCGCGGGTCATGTATATGTTTTCGAGCGATGCGTTCTGGTTGCCAATGGGAGCCAGATAATTGTTCAACTCCCCGCTATTTGTCGGCGTCGGCATGGCTGCAACCCAGGCCTTGGCAATCGGATCTTCAATTTTCGCAAAGATTGTCGGATCGATGATGTTGTTTGGAATCAGTTGACCGGAATACGGGTAGAGGGGATTGGTCGGGTCAGTGACAATAGGATAGTAGAGCGGAATCAGGTTTCCGCTCGCATCCTTAAGGTTACTGAAGTTTCCTTGGCGGTCGTTCAACGAGGCAATGGACAAAACCGGCGAAACCGCTGCCCCGTGGTCCTGAAAAGCCTCCCAATCGAAGTAGAAGTACGCCTTCCTTGGTGAATTGGCACCGTGCAACCAAGGAAGATCCACCGGACCGCCAATATTGGCGCCGTAGTTGTTCTCCTTATCGGGAGCCCTGGTCGTACCGCCATACTGAATCGCATTCAGCGCGTCATTTCGGTTGTATTCGAATGCAGCGCCGTGGAACTTTTCGCTACCGCCCTTGCTCTGGACAATGATCTGCCCCGAGGTGCTTGATCCGTATTGCGCCCCGTAGTTGGCAGTGAGCACGTGGACTTCGCTCACCATATCCGGTGACATCTTAAAGTCCCCGTAGAGAGAAGTCATACCGCTCTGATTCATGTAGCCTTCCGTCATGGTTGCGCCATCCAGCACAGCCTCGTCGCCGATAACGAGGCCGCCGTCGATACGGGAATTATATGGGTTTCCGCTACTACCAGTGGATACACCCGGTAGCAGGATGACGAGGCCAGTGGCGGCACGAGGAGAGCCTGAGAGTGACAGCGGCAGGTCCTGCAGAGTCTCTGGGCTGATGCCACCTTCAAGAGTGGGATTTTCATAGTTGATCAGTGACGCATCAGCGGTCACGGTGACAGTTTCAGCACTCTCGCCAACATTCAGGTGAATATCCAGTCGCGCCGTCTGGTTAAGCGACAGTTCAATGCCCTTCTGGAGGAGCGACCCGAATTTGGCTGCAGTTACATTCAGGTCGTACTTGCCCGGCGTCAAATTACGGAAGGTGTAGTCGCCAGTCTCATTCGGTTGAGACTTAAGTTGGAATGCCGTTGCTTCATTCGTGAGGGTCAAGCTCGCGCCTGGCACGATGGCGCCGCTGGGGTCCAGCACCGTCCCACTGAGCGATGCATTGGTATCTTGTGCACGGCTCACCCCGGCGCAGGCTAACAACGTAATCCCAAGTAGCGCCATATTTAGGCACTTTATAACTCGCCAGTTATTACCTATCGTCGATCCTTTTGACGATCTGTTCATTTGCGTGCAAGTTTCACTAGCCATCCTGATTCTCCTGTCTTTACTACAAGTGAAGCATGCTATTCCTGAGGGGCAAGCATGCGCCGTTAACCCATAGCCTCTCCAGACACTGTGATTTGATGTTGACTTCTGCGCAGATCTCAATATCAGCAGGTAGCGGCCACCGCTTCTGCGTTAACCTCCCAATTGCCGACCCCTCGTCCTTCACTCTTAGTGGTTGAATTAACGCACGACGGTCGACTACTTCTTTTGTGCTTCCGCCAACAGAGTTTGGTCAGACATTGAGTTCCATTGCACACTTCCAGTTCCCTCGGATTTTGCGTTCCTGGGGATCCGGTAGCTGCTCGTGCGACTCTGCTAACAACTGCCCCGCCAGCACTCTGCACTTGTCAATCGTCAAGCGAACGTCCCATATGGAACTCGTTCCAAAAACTCGACGAACATCGGTTTTGCCTATCAAATGCTTTCTGTTCGATTTCCTGGATCAACGCGCAGTAGATAGACATTAGCTTTGCGATCCGACGAATTGCTGTCCTATCGGTCTGTGTTTGTGAAAGCGTCTTTTGAGCACCCCCTGCCTGCTGGCGGCACGACCGAGCCGCTATGCGGACTCTAGTGGACCCAGCTGAGGTTTTTCACTCGCATTTTCCCCACTCTGAATTGAGTACCTTAAACAACACCGTTCACGCTATAACGTTTACGTTACCGTTGTCAAGGATATTTTCTGCTTAATTATTCTTATGGTAGTTCACGTATGCGTTTCGTTAACGAGAGTCACGATCAAGCTATTGATGGCGTTAAAGATATTCTGCCGCGAGCACGGCGTCTCGCAATCGTCCTGGCGTCGCACTGAGCGGCATTGCGCAATCGTAGTCATCAAAGTTTGCACCTCAGCAGCCAGTGGTGCAAGTAACTGAATTCCAGATCATTCGGCATCGTGTCCCGGTTTCGCGGTATGTTCCGGGCGAGGCAAGGACCGGATATGTTTGGGGTTCTGCCACGCTCTTTGGCCGATTCTGGCCGGCGAGAAACCGAAGAATCCGCACAACAAGCCTGGTTGCCTTGTTCTTCAGCTCCCGTGGCGTGCCCGCGCCCGGCAGTTGGCGCATGACCAGGCTCAGGTTGAAGGCGCTGACATGAGCCAACTGCCGCTTGAGGATATTCTCGCGTCCGCGCAGGTGGCAGCGCCGCATTCTGCCCGCCTCGTAGCAGTGGGCGAAGCTGCGTTCCCCTAGTTCACCGCGACTTCAGCAGCCTCTTGCCGTAGTCGCCTTTCACCCGCCGCCGGTTGTCGTAGACCGCTTGCTGCTCCTCGGCCTTGCCAGAGCCGCTTGCTGTCGCGAGACGGCTGGCGATTATCTGCGGTTAGCCGGAATAGCACTGCGTACTCCCGGCGGTTGGGGGCGCAGGCCTCCAGCAAAAGCGGCCATAGAAGTGATCACCGGCTTTTTGTCGGAAGTGACGTTGCCGGAGCAGGGCGCCAAGCGCACGACCGGAGCCAGTGAAGCATATCGCGTGCTCTATCGCGAAGCACACGCATTGTCGGAAGAGTTGGCCGATGCCACGCTGGACGGCAAACGCAAGCAGCACATGGAACTGCTCAGCACCGTGCCGTTGCTGATCATCGATGATCTTGGCATGCGCACGCTTCCGCTGACCGCTGCCGAGGAGTTGCTGGAGATCATCATGCGACGGCACGAACGCGCCAGCACGCTGCTCACATCGAATCGGCCAGTAGAAGACTGGGGCAAGCTGCTGGGCTACAGCGCTGCCGTCTCCGCCATGCTGGACCGCCTGCTGCATCACGGACACGTGCCCAAGTGCGGCCCGCGCAGTTGGCGCACCAAAACCAGCAATCTAGGAGAAGGCAAATGACAAGGACAAAAGTAAAAGCCAAGGCGATAAGGATGCCGGGCAAAGAACACCTGGCGGCGGCGCGACTCGTGATCCAGAGGCCTCTCCCGACGGAGCCTCACCTTAGGAATACTGATAAAGACACAAAACCCTCCGCCAGCCAGCCCATCGGGCAAACCGCAGAGGGTCTCGATTACCGATTCCTTCGGATCGGGGTCCCCACGGACAGGTCTTCGTCCGTGGGGTGGAGGAGCCAGCCCCGCGTCATCGGCCCTGGATCGCTCCGCAAGGCGCGACCCCTGCGGAGCGACTACAACCAGAACACGCATCCACAAACCTTGAATATCAAGCAAAACTTCAACGACTCAAACTGCGCCTTGCCCAGAGACGCTACGGCAAGGTAAAAACAATCATGTCTTCGGCCAGTCTCTATGGCCGGTTTTGAACTGATAACGTATGGCCGGTTTTAAGGTGATCACCGAGGGCGGCATAAACCGGCGAATCAGACTATACCGTGAAGTTAAGGAGCTTCGAACATCTATGAAAAGGGCGCTTTCGTACACCCCCGTTTCAATGCTCTGGAAATGTGTGCCTGCGCTCCGGCACGACCTGCCTGGATGCGCGGCAATCACGATTCTTCTCTGTTGCGTCTTTGGCGTTCAAGTAGCCGCGGCGCAAAACCGAGATCCGCATATTGCTTATGATGCAGACACGCGCATCTTTCGTATCGACGCCGCGAATACAAGCTACGTGCTGGGTATAAATGAACAAGGTCAGGCGCAGACTCTCTATTGGGGATCGCGCCTGCCGGAGAGCGACCACTTCCCGGAAGCGAAAGCCATGCCCGGTATGGCATCCTTTGATCCTCCAATCACCACAACTCCCGAAGAGTTCGTCGGATGGGGTGGAGGACTGGCCGTCGAGCCCAGCTTGAAGATCACCTTCCCGGACAGCACGCGCGACCTGACGCTCAAGTACGTCTCGCATGCAATCCATGGCAACCAACTGGCCATCAGGATGAAGGACATCGCGCGCGGGGTTTATGTAACGCTACAGTATGAGGCCGATGGAGAGACGGGCATCCTGCGTCGCTCGGCGGAGGTGGAAAACCGGACCGATGCCCCGTTCACCGTTGAACAGGTGTCCGCCGCGACGTGGAATTTGGCGCGCGGCACGGATTATCGGCTCCGCTACCTGACAGGACGATGGGCCGGCGAATGGAATGTGCAGGAGCAACCCGTAAATCCAGGCAAGACGGTACTTGAGAGTAGGCGCGGCACCACAGGCGCGCAGAACAACCCGTGGTTCGCAATTGATCACCAGGAAGATGGCGATCCGGAGCACGGTGGCGTGTGGTTCGGAGCATTGGCCTGGAGCGGTTCGTGGCAGATTTCCATCGAGCAGGATATGCTGCGTCAGGTGCGCGTCAACGGTGGCCCGAACAGCTTTGATTTTGCATACAGGCTACAGAAGGGCGAACACTTTCAAACGCCTTATTTTTACGCGGGCTACTCGAACGAGGGCATCGGCGGCGCATCCCGTCTGCTGCACCGGTTTGAGATCGGCTCACTGCTTCCTCATGCACCGGAGCCCAAGTTGCGGCCGGTGCTTTACAACTCCTGGGAGGCGACGGAGTTTCGCGTCAATGAAGCCGGGCAGATGGAACTTGCCGAAAAGGCTGCCAGCATTGGCGCGGAGCGCTTTGTGATGGACGACGGATGGTTCGGCCAGCGCAACAGCGACAGCGCCGGCCTGGGCGACTGGTATGTCAATCCACAAAAGTTTCCGCATGGCCTTAAGCCGCTAATTGACAAGGTGCACGCGCTCGGCATGGATTTCGGTTTATGGGTTGAGCCGGAGATGGTCAATCCGGACAGTGATCTCTATCGCAAGCATCCCGACTGGGTACTCAACTTCCCTGGTCGTCCGCGCACTGAGGGCCGTAATCAGTTGGTGCTGAACCTGGCGCGCAGCGACGTCCGCGCATATGTCTCCGCTTTTCTCGACAAACTGCTGACGGAAAACGATATAGCCTTTCTCAAATGGGACTACAACCGCAACTGGTCGGAGCCTGGCTGGCCCGAAGTTGCGGCGGAAGATCAGAAGAAAGTCTATGTCGATTTCATTCGCAATTACTACACGATCCTCGCAGAGTTGCGCTCCAAGCATCCGGCAGTTGAGATTGAAAGTTGCTCCGGTGGCGGTAGCCGTGTCGACCTCGGCGTGATGCACCTCACCGACGAAGTCTGGCCGTCGGATAATACCGATGCATATGACCGCCTGCTGATCCAAAACGGATTCACCTACGCCTATGCTCCGGGAGTCATGATGTCCTGGGTCACCGATTCTCCCACGTGGGTAAACCAGCGCACGCTTTCGCTGGAGTATCGCTTCCTCTCCTCGATGCAGGGTTCGCTCGGTATCGGTGCAAACCTGAGCAAGTGGACGCCGCAGGAACTCGCAACGGCCAGCAAGATGATTTCCCAGTACAAAGCCATTCGCGAGACAGTGCAGCGCGGCGCGCTCTACAGGATCATCTCGCCCGAGCATGAAAGTGAACAGTCGGTCACCGAGTCGGTGGCGCGCGATGGGCACGAAGCGGTTGTCTTCGGCTTTTTGCATTCGAGCCGTGAACTGTATCCTTTCCCGCGCGTTTACCTGCGCGGCCTGGATGCCGGAACCACCTACCGCATCGCGGCGCTCGACGGACATTTGGCAGCAGACACTCCCGCCGAAGCAAGCGGAGCCTACTGGATGGAGCACGGAGTCGATTTGGAACTCCGCGGCGATTTTCAGGCAGCTGCGTTTACCGTGAAACGCGCCGCAATGAAACCGGCCGAGCCTTGATACGGCCAGCTCCCAAGCGATGCCAAGAGGGCACCCACCTCGTCGCTGGGGTGGGGAGCGGAGCCGAAAGCCTGACTTGGGCCGAGCCCAAGGCGACCTGCGGTTGCTCTATTTCTCACCCCTGCTTTGTTGCGACTCAATCAGTGCCGGATCAACCACATGCAGAACTCCAGGGAGCATTGCAGGCCAATCCATCTTCAGAAGACATGCAGAACGCGCCCAGCAGGAAGCAGCGCCTTATTCTGCATGAAGATGAATCCTTTATTCCCGAGTAGGAGCTGACGAAGTTCTGATCAGGTTGCCATAAGAAATATTCCCTCGAAGATAAAGCACCGAAAGATGAGGTACACCGGGAGGCGCGGCTTTACAGGCTGCGCCCTCTCAGAACAGGCGGGCGGATGATGATTCTGGTTTGCTCAGCGCTTTCTTAAGGCTCGCTCCAAAACGCCACTCTCGATCTCTTCGAGCGACTGCCCTTTGGTTTCCGTCACGCTCGACAGCACGAACAATCCTCCCAGCAGGCAGATTGCTCCATAGGCAAAGAAGATCCCCGAGCTCCCCAGCGCCCTGTTGAGCAGCGGAAAGGTATATGTGAGCAGGAAGGACGCAATCCACAGCCCGCTGACGGCCACCGAAACCCCCATCGACCGAATTCGATTGGGAAAGATCTCAGCGATCAGAACCCAGGTGACCGGCGCCAGTGTCATGGCATAGCACGCGATGGCGCAGAGCGTGAGAGCAAGGATGGGAGCTCCGTGCCAGCCCGCCCGGTAGGCGAACCCCGAGAGCAGGTGCGACACGCCGATGCCTGCGCAGCCCAGGATCATCATGAACCGTCGGCCGATTCTGTCCACAATCGCCATGGCCAGCACCGTGAACACAAGATTGATTGTCCCGGTAATGACGATATTCAGGAAAATATCGTTGGCGCCGTAGCCTGCGCTGCGATAGATCTCAGCCGCGTAGTTGAAGAGAATATTGATGCCGGTCCATTGCTGAAGGAAAGCCAATGCGACGGCCACCACTAGGACTTTGCGCACACCGGGGCGCAGAAGATCGCTCCACCTGCGACGATTCCCCGCCTCGCGCGCCAGCGCAATCGCAATGCCTCGCGTCTCTCTTTCCGCATAGACCGCGCCGCCAATCCGGCTGAGAATGTGGCGCGCGATAGCCACTTCCCCCTTCGCCATCAGCCAGCGCGGGCTCTCCGGAATGAAGATGGAGGTGAGCGTAAAGACGATCGCGGGAACGGCGACCGCCGTGAACATCCAGCGCCATCCGTATTGAACATTCCACGATTGCAAAAAGAGCAAAGAGGAAATGCCCTCGGGAATGGGCCGCGCAATTCTCCAATTGACGACCTGCGCCAGCAGAATGCCGGCCACAATCGCGAACTGATTCAAGCTGACCAGTCTTCCCCGGATGGCAGCGGGACTGATCTCAGCAATATAGAGCGGAGAGATATTCGAACTGAGACCAATGGCTGTGCCGCCCAGGATGCGCCAGAAGATGAAGGACGAAAACACGCTGGCCCATCCTGTCAGCACGGAAGAAATGGCAAACAGGATGGCGGACGCAAGCAGGATGCGTCTGCGGCCAAAGCGGTCCCCCAGGAATCCCGCGGCAAGCGAACCGGCAAAGCATCCCACCAGGGCACAACTGTTTGCCCACCCCACCAGCTGCTCCGAGGCCAGGCCGAAATAGGACTCATAAAACTGCCGCGCTCCGCCGATCACGACCCAGTCGTATCCGAAGAGCAGGCCACCCATGGCAGCGACAGTTGCGATGCCCCAGACGTAGTTGCTGCTCTCTGCCTCAACCGGGCGGTCAGCTTCGAGGCCCGTGTTACACGCTCCGTGCACGTTGCCCTACTCTTTCAGTGAGACTGGCAATGAGGTCCGCGGCCTCGGTGTGATTGCGATCAAGTTGCTGTACTTTCTGCAAAAGCGCAAGGGCGCGTTCCGTCTCTCCCATGCCGACGAGAGCTTGGGCCTGCAAAAAGCTGGCCTGAATATCCTGACGCTGCTTCAGATCTTCATCGAACAGGAGCATTGTGGGCAACGAGGTTGCGAAATAGTCGATCTTCGGCTCCTGCTGCCGCAATTGCGCCGAGTAGTCGTAGATCTCCTTGAACAGCGCAGCAGCCTCCTCCGTCTTCCCCATTTTCCTGAGCGCCATGGCGCACCAGAATGTTGTATCGGAGATTGCGTGGACCTGCATCTGTTGAAAGTCCCCTTGCTGGGCCGCCGCCCGTTTCCACAAGGCCACCGCATCGTCCTTGTTCCCGAGGGCGTCGTACGCCACGCCCATCCAGTAGTCGATGACGCTATGGCTCGCGAGCAGATGCTCCACCTCGCCCAGGCTGTGCTGCGGATTCAAGGCAGCCTTGAAGTGCTCAACGGCGGCTGCGGGACGGCTCTCATCCAGGGCCGCCTGTCCCAGCAGGGAATGTGCCCAGACGTACTGCGCCAGCACCAACCCCTCGCCGCCCTCCCAGGGCTGAAACTTGCGCGAGAGCAATAGGTTCAAGGCATCCTTGGGCCGGTCCATCTGGTTGTAAAGCGTCGCCAGTTCCACTATCAAATCGTCGCGGGTCTCAACCAATGGGCGAACGCTCTCCAGCGCGGCAAGCCTGCGCTCCGACAACTCTCCGGTGCGCTTCAGCAACTGGTCCTGCTCATAAAGGATGCGTGCGTCCTGCGGCGAAAGCGCTCTGGCGCGTTCGAATGCGTAGCGCGCCTTCTGCTCGTCGTGCCGGATGTTATAGTAGGCAAAGCCGAGGTTGCGCCACGTGGTCGGGAATTCAGGATCCAGGGCCGCAGCGCGCTCCCACGACACGATTGCTTCGTCGTGCCGGCGCCGGTCATATAAAAGGTTGCCCAGATAGAATCGCCCGTGGGCATCCTGCGGGTTTACCGCGATCGCCTCTTCGAGCAGCACCATCTCTTCCAGGCGGCTGGGAAACACATACGCTGGATCCACGGCCGCAGCCCGGCTATAAGCCGTCGCGCTCTCCTCTTCGCGGCCGAGCCGCGCGCAGACCGAGCCAAGCGCATACAGCAGGATGGCCCGGCTTCCGTCCGTCGCGCTCTCGCAGGGCGGTGAGAGAACTCGAAAAGCATCATCGAGCAGCCCGGCGCGCATCAGGTCAAAGCCGAGATCGAGCCGCTGCTGGCCGTCTTCAGGCGCCTCGCCGGTTTCCAGGTACCGGCTCCAGATATCGAGCGGATCGAGCTCGCGCGTCGCCGTCAACAGGCGCGCCGACTCGTCTTCGCGCCCCAGTTTCTTCAAAATTACCGTTTGCAGATTCCGCGCATTCAGGTTGTCTGCACCAGCCAGCAAGGAGCGCTCGATGTCCTCGAGAGCGCGCGTCCATTCATGGTTTGCGCAGTCGATCTCCGCGATCCGATGATAGGCTGGGCCGCACCACGCCGCGTTCCATGTGGACTTGTAGAACGCATCGTAGGCTGCCGCCGTCCGCCGCTGCATCAGCAGCACGAGACCGAGGTTATAGTAGGGTTCTCCATCGTACGGATTCGGATTACGCTGTGTGAGCCGGCCAATCGAAGTGCGAAGCAACTGCTCCGCCGCTCCGAATTCTCCCCGCCGCAGATGCCACCGGCCCAGCGCGCAATTGGCGCGGCTATCCTCCGGATCGCGACGAATTGCCTCGCGCCAGTAAGGCTCGGGACTGCGCGTCGCGTGACGGTACTGCTCCAGGTGCAAACCAATCAGATAAAGCTCGTCATTGGACGCAACCTCAACCGGCAAAGAGGGTTCGGTTGCAGCGTCAGGCTGGCCGACGGGAACGATTTCAGCCGGGGCATAGCGCAGAATGGTTTTGCCCGCGCACTCCAGAACAACCTCAATATCCTGAATTGCTTCGGGAACCGAAAACTCGATGCAAACGGGAGACTCCGGCGCCAGGTCGTCGCGATGCACCTCAATCTCCTGCCCTTTTGACTTGAGCAGAATTGAGCTGCCCGGCATGGCGTGAGTCACCTGGAGGTGAAGCTGTACGCAACTACCCTGCCTCTCCAAGCGCACGGCCGCATCGATATTGGCAAAGTCGGGCACGCCAATTTTGCGAGTCGGGTACCAGAACTGGCTGAAAGTCTTGGTTTCTCCCGGTGCAAGGAACGAGAAATCCGGCTGGTTATCGGTGTAGGCTCCGGCCATTAACTCAATATACGGCCCGTCGGCGTCCGTCAGGCTGCGCCCCCAGGAATATCCGAACTCATGGTTTCCCCAGGTCCACTGTTTTCTGCCGGGAGCGATATGGTGGTTCGACACATGCACAACTCCAGCCTGCAAAGCGTGATCGTACCCGCCAGCGAAGTCTCCCTTCGTGCCGACGACCATGTAACTGGTCGGCACGGGAATGTTCGCATACAAACTCAGATCGTTTGGCGCATAGGATCCATCCGGCACAAAGTGCGAGGGCTTCTCCTGTTCCGGAACGCCGCATGCCGCGCGCTGTCCATAGTCGACACCGTAGTACGTTCCCCGGCTCAGCGGAAACTCGGTCACAGCCCGCTTTGCATGGTCCGCGACAAGGCGCACATCCTTCGGGAAAAAGGATTGGTATTTTTCGTGAACGCGCGTCGCGACGTTTGCCCACCAGAGAAATGTCTGCGTATCCGTCGTCCGGTTATACAGGCGCACCCGCAATTCGAGGTACGCTTTCCCCGGGCGCAGGCAGACGCCGTGCATTCCCTTGAGCCGCGACATGGGGTCATGGTCGCTGCACCAGACGGTGACGGAACCATCCGAATCGCGCTCGATCGACACCTCGACGGGCATGAAGGTTGCTGACCGGTGGTGCTGCGGCCAATTGAACTCTACGCCGCCTGAGATCCATGGCCCGGCAAGCCCAACCAGAGCCGGCTTGATCACATTCTGCCGGTAGAAGAAGTCGTAATCGCCGATTTTGTCGTAGCCTACATGAATGCGTCCGCCTATTTCAGGAAGCACCATCAGACGAATGAATTCATTCTCCAGGTGAACGGCTTTCCAGCTATGGTTCTGCGGCTCGGTATCCACCCGGTCGATCACCGGCAAGGGATAGACGCGCCCGCTGCTTCCCTGGTAAACGCGCTTTTCAAGAAAGAGCGGATTCAGATCTGGCGCGGCGGGCATATAGGACCGCATCACCACCGGCTCTTCCCAGACTTTCACGACGCCCGTCTCAGTAACCGGTGCTGGAGGTAGCTGTAATTTTGAGAGACCCTCTATGGTGCATGCTGCTTCCGCACCTGCAACCGAATTCTCTTGCTCGGACATGGACTTCCCCCTGAAAGTGTGACCCGCGCTGCTTCCATGGCCGGCCCAAAGACGGCAACAACCTCGGATGCGCTTGCCCGTCACAACAAATAGTTAACGTTACCGCTGCAACCACTTTAGGCAGATAACGCCACCGTGTCAAGACTGAGTGATCCGGCGAGGAATGTGCCCGGTGCCGCATCGGCTCGGGGGCACTCTGAGTCGCTCACGGATTCCGGACCAGACATTGTCACGTCATTCGCTCGCGCCATCCCTGAAAGCCTGGTTGAGATTTACACCTCGTGTACATAGGACACCGCATGGTCAGTAGGCTGGTTCCTTCCATGCTCATCCCAAGGTACTTTCAAAACCTTGGTTCCGATGTCATCTGGCTACCTGTGCAAGTGGGCCTTTCTTTCCGCCCAGCAACGAAGACCTGTCGCAGGGGCCGATTAAGGAAAGGAACACTCGGCTGCTCGGTTTCCGTCAAGAGCAAATGTGAAGATAGTGCATTTGCACATTGTTTGTTCGCAGCTAATCGATTTAACATTGTTCCTGTCGATGTCGTCCCCCCGAACGGAGCAGCACGAAGGCCGGACAGGCAACACCTGTGAAGGAAAGTTCTGCTCCATCGACTACAATCTGAGACTCCAATGAATGACAGAGTATCCAACTTCGCAGGTATCAAAGAAATCGCAAGGTCCCTTGGTATTTCGATAGGGACGGTTGATCGTGCCCTGCACTCCAGGCGTGGAGTCAGCCCGAAGACCTGTGCCAAGGTTCTGAAAATGGCTGAAACGCTGAACTACAAGCCGAACGTAGCCGCAAGAAATCTCAAATTGAACCGCCGTCTGAAGATTGCAGTGCACCTTCCTGTTCAAATTGAGTCGTTTTTCGATTTACTGCGGGCAGGTGTGCGAGCTGCGGCAACTGCGGCTCTTGGCACCACAATTGATCTCGATTTCAGGGAGTATCCCCGCATTGGAGAGGACGATGTGGAACTACTGGAAGCGGACGTTTCTGGACAATATGACGGCATCATTCTCGTGCCAGGCAACCCGGCCAAGATCAGCCCCATATTGGAACGCTTTGCCCATCAGGGCACTGCAGTAGTCTGCGTAGCAAGTGATGCCCCACGTTGCCAACGACTCACCTCAATCTGCGCAGATGCCTCGGTGAGCGGAGGAATCGCAGCAGAACTGCTGTCCAGATGCATTCAAAGGGAAGGCGCCGTCTTGGCGATGACAGGCGATCTAAAAACCCAGGACCACGCTGAAAAACTGCGTGGTTTCGCAGCAACTTTGGCTACCCTCGCGCCACATCTGACCCTGCTCCCTGTGATCGAGTCGCACGATTCCCGGGAAGACGCCTATAACGCCACCCTCGATATGCTGGCGCGCGAGCCACTCCCATTGGGTATATACATTGGCACTGCGAACAGCATGCCCGTCTTGCAGGCGCTCGAGGAACGTCACCTGCTGGATGACATCCGCGTCGTGACTACCGACCTGTTCCCCGAACTTGCGGCGATGATCGAGTCCGGCGGTATCCTTGCAACGCTCTACCAGCGCCCCTTCACCCAGGGCAAGTTGGCACTTGAAACCCTCATTCGCTTTATCCAAGAGGGGGTCCGGCCGCACTCCGCGACAAGACTGGCTCCGAACATTGTTCTGCGTAGCAATTTGGGCCTCTTTCTCAATCAGCACTCCGACCTGTCAAAAGCGAAGTGAAAGGGAACCGGTAGAGCTGACGATCAGGCAGAGTTTCTCGGAAGAGGAACTTCTCCCCGAAGGCGCCTTCGGGGAGAGTTCCGGGTTCGCCGGCTGGACTAGAGTCGGAAGCTGTCGCCGGTCGTCTCCAGGATGGGGCTGGCTAAGTGTAGTAACGGATTGAGCCTAGCTTGGTACAGTAAACTTTAATCGCGCGCAGATTGCACCGGAGTTGCATTGAAATGACAGTTGTGACACGTCGAAGAATGTTGGCGTTTTCTGCTGCCTTCTTTTCCGATCCAGCCATCCGCCGGGCATTTCCGTCGACTGCAACACCATTGCCGCTCCGGGAAGCACTCGATTCACCGGCAACCGAAAACACTGGTATTCGCAACAATGGACCGGTTCTAGACCACAATCCGCCCGAGACTGCGTTGTATTGGTTTACTGATGTCTCCAAGCATTCATCGTTCTCTTACAGGACCAACAATGGGTACGCTGGAAGGAAGTATTTTCCCATTCCCATGTGCGGTGGAGTGGCAGCCATCGACTACGACAACGACGGCCGGATGGACCTGTTCTTTACCAATGGAGCGCAGCTTCCTGAGCTTGAGAAGACCTCGTGCGCTTATTACAACTGCCTTTTGCGCAATAGGGGCGACGGAACATTTGAAGATGTGACCGCCAAGGCCGGACTTGGCGGTGCGGACCTCGGATACAGTTTCGGAGTTGCGGTGGCCGACTACGACAACGACGGCAACGAGGATATCTTTGTTTGCAATGCGGGAAGAAATGCACTTTACCACAATAATGGAAACGGTACATTCACTGATGTGACAATCGGCTCGGGACTCGATCACAAACCTGACAACATCTTAAGTGTTGGGGCGGCTTGGTTCGACTACGACAACGACGGATTGCTTGACCTTATCGTCACAAATTACACTACTTGGACCCCACAAACAGACAAACAATGCTTCATGGACGCGAAGCGGGAGGAGTACTGTAGTCCAACCGTGTATAAAAGCGTTGAATCGAGGCTATATCGCAATCTCGGGTATGGCCGCTTCGAAGATGTAACCGAAGCCAGCGGCATCGGTAAGGCCCTGGGTAAAGGAATGGGCATATCGATAGCGGATTTCACCGGGGACGACCTCATGGATATCTTCATCGCCAACGACACAGAACCTAATTTTCTTTTCATCAACCAGGGAAACGGAACATTCAAAGAAAGCGGCCTTGAGTATGGCGTGGCTTACAATGATCGAGGTTATGCTATATCTGGCATGGGCTCGGACGCAAAGGACTTCAACAACGATGGATGGGTGGATATTATCTATAACGATCTTGCGGGACAAGTCTTCGGAATTCTCAAGAACGAGAACGGTAAGTCTTTCAGCGATGTGACCTGGCCCACGAAGCTCGGATCCTTGAGCAGAAATCTCTCCGGCTGGAGCATCGGGTTTGTGGACTACAACAATGACGGCTGGAAAGATATCTACTCCGCGAATGGCGACGTAGACGATTTGAGTGCCACATCCAAGCAACATGACACAATGTTTGAGAACGCCGGCGGCAAGACTCTCGTGGACGTTACCGGGAAGATGGGACCGGACTTCTCTTTTGTAGGATACCAGCGCGGTTCCGCCTTTGTCGACTTGAACAATGACGGCTTCATGGACCTGGTTGTGACCTCGCTTGGCGAGAAGCCTCGTATTTTGATAAACAACGCGCTGGTCAAGAACCATTGGATCATGTTCGACCTGCGGGGCCGCAAGAGCAATCGCGACGGCATTGGAGCAAAGATCAAAGTGACTACCGGCTCCGGAAGGAACCTCTACAATCATGTTACAACCAGCGTCGGTTTCATGTCGTCCAGCGATCGCCGCGCGCACTTCGGTCTCGGTGCCGATGCCAAGCTGGACCATGTGGAAATCCGCTGGCCAAGCGGAATCGTGCAGCGCATCGACTACCCCGCTGTGGACCAGATCCTCAAGGTTGAGGAACCGTTTGAGCCGTCGGCGCACTAGGGGGCGGCTTGGTCGATCCAGACTTGTTCGTTCCGAAGCTGCCCCGCCCGCGCTTTCCGTCACGGTTAGTACCTGGTCCGCTTTCACGTTTGTCAGCACCTGCTTCACGCCGGTAGGCCACTCGAGTTCGATCCTGTCAATCGTCTCAGCTTTGCCCAGCCCGAAGTGTACGCGTTTGTCGCTCGATGAGCTGTAGCCCACAGCGGTCGTGGCTACGTTATACTGTGTGCCTTCCGCCGTCGTAATCTTCACCTTAGTACCCAGCCCGTCGCGGTTGTCTTTGGTGCCTAACAGGTTCAAGATGATCCAATGATTCCCGTTTCCGCCGCGGTTCATGAGTATTTGCGGCTTTTCGTGTAAAACGTTGACCGCCACATCAATCTTGCCGTTGTTGTTCAATGAACCGAATGCCGCACCCCGATGCATCTTCGCCGCCAGGATTGCATCGCCAGCCCCCGCACTTGCATCGCAGAACTTGAAGTTGCCCATGTTGCGCCACACGCCGTTCGGCAACAGCGCGGGCCGATGCAACACTTCAAGCTCGTTGTCCAGGATCGCGCCGCCGGCCACGAACAAGTCCTTCCGCCCATCATTGTCGAAATCGAAAGCTCCCGTGCCCCAGGCCGTCAATCGACGGCTCAGCGCTGTAACCCCCGCCATATCGGTCACGTCGTCGAACTGTGTCCCCGTGTTCTTGTACAGGGGGAAGGTGTCGCCGAACATCGCGGTGTGAAAGATGTCCGGCAGCCCATCGTCATTCAGGTCGCGAAACTCGGCGCCCATTCCAGCGACCATGCTTCCGTTCGAGGTGTATGCCACGCCTTGCTCAAGCGCCACATCCTTGAATGTTCCATCGCCGTTGTTGCGCAGAAGGAAATTTGGCGACGTGTCGTTCGAAACAAAAACATCCGTGTAGCCATCGCCATCAAAATCCCCAAAGGCCAGGCCCATTCCCTTGCCTATGTACTGACCGACGTGCGAAGCCGCGGAGACATCGGTAAAGGTCCCGTTGCCGTTGTTCTTGTACAGAATATTTGGCGTGCCCTTGAAGTTACCAGGCGCGCAATAGGTTCGCGCCTCGCCGATCGAGCACAGCTTCGCGGTCGCAATGTCGTAATCAAGGTAGTTGATGACCATCAGATCGAGCCGTCCGGTGTGGTTTGCGTCGAACCATCCAGCCGCCACTGCCCAGGGCTTTCCATAGCCTGGGATCCTTCCGCTCACGCCCGCCTTCTCCGTTACGTCAGTAAATGTGCCGTCGCCGTTGTTGTGCAGCAACTGGTTGCGATTGACGCCTGTCACGTATAGGTCAACAAAACCGTCGTTGTCATAGTCGCCGGCCGCCACGCCCATCGAATAGCCGACGCCCTGAACCCCGGCCTGTACAGTCACATCGGTGAAGGTGCCGTCGCCGTTGTTCCGATAGAGTCGGTTCCAGTACTGCGGCCCTGTCTTCTGAAGCGATGGAATCGCAGCGCCGTTCGTCAGGAAAATGTCAAGTAGCCCGTCGTTGTTGTAGTCGAAGACGGCCACGCCGCCCAGCATCGTCTCAATCGAATACCGCTGCGGAGAGACGCCGTTTTCTAGCTTAAAGTTGATGCCCGATTGCGCAACGATGTCCTCAAAGCGGATCGGCGCCGGCTCTCCGCGGCCAGGCGCGCAGTCCTGCCGCGACGCCGTAGTTGCAACCTCCTGGCTGGTTACAGGCTTCGCCTGCTCCAGTTCGCTCGAATGCGTCAGCGCACATGAGCAGAAGACAGCAAACGCCATCCTGCTCAGCAGGATTGAGCTCTTGTTTGAATGTGCTCTCTGTCTAATTCTCTTCTTGCCCTCCGCTCTCTTCATTGTGACGCATCGTGACGGAAACTTCAGCATGTCTGGGGTAAAATGCCCCTCTCGCGACACCACAAAATCGAATGTTGTCAGTTCGGCCAGCAGGATTAATCCCCGAAAACGTTAGATCCCTATCGGGCCTGCCCCGGCGCGACACGGATAGGTGGTCCCGAGACATCTTGCCGGGCAGTTTCGATAGGGACGTTTGAAGTAAGCCGCTGGCGCAGCGGATGCGGTGATCTACCTATGGGATTTCAATGGCTGGCAGATGACCTGCGGGGAGCGACAATTCGAAGAGCGCGGACTCGGGTTCCATGGCGAAATGCAGTTCCGTTGTGCTACCAAACTACGGCGTTCAATTTGCCTTGCGCTTCCCTGGCGCTTTCTGGTCTCAGGTAGCGCATAGTACTCGCGATATCCTTGTGTCCTGCATAAGCCTGAACCGTTCTGAGGTCGATTCCATTGCGCAGCAGCGTGGTTATATACGTCCTCCGGAACCGGTGCAGCGTCCATTCCTTGCACTCACGGCGTTTAGATTTGCACCCTTGGCAGCGCCCACAATTCAGTTTCGCCTGCCGGACCAGTACCTTGAGCGCAAGAAGGAGCTTGCTGTTCGGATTCCCGTTTTTGGTTCCGAGGATGAGCGTCTTGGCGCCGTGCTGCTGTTTCCATTCCATCAGTGCATCAAGTACGTCGTCCGGAACAGGAACGATTCTCTGCTCATGAGTCTTGACGTGGAATTTCCACCGCGGCTTTCCCTGAACCCTGAGCGTCTTGTCGCGAATGTTGATGTCGGAAAACTCAAGGTGCATGAGTTCTTGATCGCGCAGGCCGCACTTGAGGGCAAGCAGGATTGTCATCTTCATGTTCGGTCCGGCTTCAGCTAGGACCGTGCTGATGTCATCGCTGGTGTAGATCGTCGGCAGAGTCTCTTCGTACTTCGGGACGGGCGGTATGATTCGCGCCGGGTCATTCTTTTCCAACCCGCGGTCGATTCCCGCGAACTTCAGCCAGGAGGACATACGAGCGTGCTTGTTGGCTACCGTCCGGTCAGAGCAACCGCGCTTTCGAAGCGCGGCGTGGAACCGGTAAATATCGTCTCGCGTAATCTCGTCAACATAGGTCTTCCGGTTGAGCAGCCTCCGAAACTCCTCAGTGACCAGCCGAGCCTGTTCCGCTGCTTCCATTGCCCCGCGCTGCTGCGCGTCCCGTATGTAGGCGGCGGCGGTCTTGGCTAGTGTCAGTCTGTCCTCTTTGTCGACGAATGTCCCGCCAGCGCTTTCGGCGGCGCTCTTCGCTGCGGTCTTGCTTGGGCTGCTTTCCAGCTTCCTACGCTCGGCGTCCGCATCCGCCGGACCGCTCTTGAAGGGTTTGTATTTCGCCTGACGGTCCTCGTAAAAGCGAAGCTCATAGGCGGGAGCGGCGAACTTTACCTGTTGATTCCCTATCTGCGCATACCCCGGCCGAATGCGTCCGTTACCGCCGTAGGCGGCCGGCAGTCGCCGCCACTTGCCATCCACCTTCACGCGCAACATTACTATGACGGAACGCCCCTTCGTTATCATGCTTGTCATGCTTTCGCCACTCCTGAGGTCATTCTAGCATGACAAAAGCATGACAACGGACATAAAATGGCTTATTTATTGGCATTAATACTGTTTTCTAGAGAATCCCTCCCTCTCCGCCATTAACTTAAGCTTGCGACAATAAGAAAGCTGCCGAGAGACGCCTGAATTGGCGCATCTTCCCTTCTTCATCAACGAAGGGGAAAAAATCCGCCTAGACACAAGAAGGCGCCTACCTGGGCAGGGCGTAAACTCAGTCGCCATTTAATCAGTCGCGCAATTAAAAAACCACCGCCCTCAAGCGGTGGTTTTTCTTTTTGCTGATGCGAATTACTTTCAACAGCCAATCAGTACCCCGCCTCCGGCAGCTCAACCAGCCGCGCATCGAGCAGCGCTTCAATGGTCGAGAGCGCCTCCAGCACCGCATCGGAAACCGGCGCGTCCACCTGCACCACGGAGAGCGCTTTCACCGGCTTCGGTCCCAACCGCTCGCGGCCCAGAGCGAAGTTGCCGATGTTCACGCCCTGCTCGCCAAGTATGGTGCCGATCCGGCCAATCACGCCCGGCACATCCAGATTGCGGCAGACCAGCAGATTGCCTTCGAGCGGCGTCTCAATGTCGATGCCGTCAAATTCCAGCAGCCGCGGCTGCTCGCCGTGAATCACCGTGGCGCTGGCGCGGCTGGTTCCCGCAGCCGTGTGCAAGGCAATCGTCAACACGCTGGCCGCGCCCCCGCGATGGCTCTCCTGCTTCTCCTCGTGGATGCGAATTCCCCGCTCCTCGGCCACAGCCGCAGCGTTGATGCGGTTCACGTTCTCCGAGCCAGCCAGCAGCCCCGCGATGGCCGCGTTGCGTATCAGCTCGGTCCTGGCCTCGGCCAGTGTGCCGCCATAAATCAGATGGATGGCATCAATGCCGGACTTTCCGCCGCTGAGCCCTGCCTGCGCCAGGAACCCGCCCAGCCTTCCAGCAAGGTCGATGTACGGCGCCAGCGCAACGTACTCCTCATGGCTCAGCGATGGAAGATTCACGGCATTTTGCACCACGCCAAGTTTGAGGTAATCGCGCACTTGGCGCGCAATCTGGATTCCCACTGCCTCTTGAGCCTCGGCCGTCGAGCCGGCGATGTGCGGCGTCAGAATCACGTTTTCCAGCTCCGTGTAGGGCGAGTTCTTTAGCGGCTCTTCGGCAAAGACATCCAGCGCCGCGCCGGCCACATGGCCCGACTTCAGCGCGGCAATCAGCGCCGCGTCGTCGATCAGCTCACCGCGCGCACAGTTGATAATCCGCACGCCCTTCTTCATTGCAGCCAGCGTCCTGGCATTGATTACTCCCGAAGTTTGCGGCGTCAGCCCCACGTGCAGCGTGATGTAATCCGAGCTGGCGAACAGTTCCTCTTGCGTCACCAGCCGGATACCGTTTTCGCGCGCCAGGGCAGCCGAGACAAACGGATCGCAACCGACAATCTCCAGCCCAAAGCCGCGCGCCCTCCCGGCAACCTCCAGTCCAATTCGTCCCAGCCCCAGAATGCCCAGCGTCTTGCCGCGCAGCTCCGCCCCTTGCAGAATCTTTTTCTCCCACTTGCCGGCGTGCATCGACGCA
>Ga0182030_10004724_pt1 | contig 29073 bp, 24 predicted proteins | sample 812S3MmetaG_FD_121299 | JGI IMG/M metagenome (GOLD analysis project Ga0182030, IMG submission 121299) | Permafrost microbial communities from Stordalen Mire, Sweden - 812S3M metaG (Illumina Assembly) | ecosystem: Environmental > Terrestrial > Soil > Wetlands > Permafrost | place: Sweden...
GATTGAGCGTCACGATACGGCTTACCCTTCGCTAGGGGCGCGAACGAACCAGCCCAAAGCGGCACTGAAACTTCCTGTCTGTGGCCGGCCGAATACGTTACGTTCTGGACACCGCTGCGCTAGCGCATCATTTTCAGGAGGCCGCCATGATCTCGAACGAAGTCGAGCCGGGTGGTGGCTATTAATGTGCCGTTAAACGACGCCGACCGGCGCCGTGTGGCACCATACTGCTGATGAGTAATGGGCAAGCGACCGACGCGCCGCGAGCACGTACGGTTCAAGACTATATTGATATGCGACCGACGTGGCCGGACGGCACGCCGATCGCGTCGACGCCGATGACGGGGATGCAGTGGCTGATCTGGTCGCTGGCAGCTGCAGGGAAATTCTTCGAGGGGCTCGTCGTTTTCATGACGGGCATTGCGCTGCCGCTGATCTCGCGCCAATTTCACCTCGACGCGGGACAGGGCGGCATCGTCGGCGCCGCGACCCTCTTCGGCATCCTGATCGGTGCGATTTCGCTTGGCGGCCTCTCCGACATCTTCGGCCGCAAACGCATGTTCGTGGTCGAGATGTTGATTTTCATGGTGTTCCTGGCGATCCTAACGGTGGTGCCGGGCTACTGGCCGCTGGTGATCTGTCTGTTCTTCACCGGCGTCGCGCTCGGCTGCGACTATCCGACGGCGCACATGATCATCTCCGAGAGCACGCCGAGCGCGAAGCGCGGCCAGTTGGTGATCGCGGCGTTCGCGTTTCAGGCGGTCGGCGCGCTGGTCGGCACCGGGGTGGGGTGGCTGGTTTTACAGGCCGACCCGGCGCTCGATGCGTGGCACTGGATGTTTGCCACTGCGCTGCTTCCGGGACTCATCGTCACGGTCTGGCGGTTCTACATTACGGAGAGCGCGTCGTGGCTCTTCGTCCGCGGCCATCACGAAAAGGCCGAAGCGATGGCGCGACGGCTGCTGCGGCGCAACCCGCAATTCCCGAAAGAAATCAAGCTCGAGCGCGTTGAAACGCACTCGGAGAAGCCGAACTACGGCGCGCTCTTCAACCGGCGAAATATGCGCGCCACGATCTTGGCCTCGGTGCCGTGGTTTTTGCAAGATCTGAGCACCTACGGTATCGGCATCTTCACGCCGACGCTGCTTGCGGCCGCGTTCGGCGGCGCACCGGATCACGTCCGCAGCACGAGCGATATCATCACCAAAGACATCCTGGCGGCCAAGGGCAGCGCTCTCATCACCTCGATGCTGCTGGTCGGGATCACGTTTGCAGTCATCCTCGCGGACCGCATGGGCCGCATCAGGTTGCAGGTGTTCGGCTTTGCCGGCTGCGCGCTGGGGCTGCTCGTCGCATCGTGCTCGGTGTATGCCGACGGCTTCGGCAAGATCTTCTTGATCTTCGCGGGCGTGATGCTCTTCAATTTCATGACCGATCTCGGGCCGAACGCGCAAACGTACTTGCTCGCAGGGGAAGTCTTCCCAACTGCCATTCGCGGTTCAGGCGCGGGCTTCGCCGCAGCCTTTGCAAAGGTCGGCGCCGTGCTCACGGCCTTCATGTTCCCGATCTTGCTCAAGGGGATCGGCCAACAAGCGCTGCTGCTGATACTCGTTGCAACCTCGCTCCTCGGGGCGTGGGTGACGTGGGCCTACCGCATCGAAACGACCGGGGTCAACCTCGACACGATCGGAACCGAACCCCTGGCCCCGAACGTACCGGCGAACGCCGTTGCGGTGCCGTCGTGAAGCGACTGAAAGCGGTCAGCATCATTGCAAGTTTCGTGGCTGTTGCGGCCATCGTTGCACCCGCCGCCGGGGCGGTGACGCTCAAGGCTACCGGGTCAACATTGATGTATCCGCTCCTCAACACGTGGATGCAGCAGTATCGCGACACGTCACCCGGGGTGCGCATCACGATCGCAGCAACGGGTTCGGGCACCGGCATCAAACAGGCCATCGTCGGAGCGGTGCAATTCGGCGCGTCCGATGCGTATATGACCGACGACCAAATGACCGCCAACCCGGGCATGCTGAACATTCCGCTCGCGATCTCGTCGCAATTGATCGCCTACAACGTGCCCGGCCTCAATCTCACCTCGCTGAAGCTCGACGGTCCGACACTTGCGGGCATCTACACGGGCTCCGTGCGGTCGTGGGACGCCCCGGCGATCGTCGCAATGAATCCCGGTGTGAAGCTCCCGCATCACGGCATCGTTGCGATCCACCGCAACGACAGCTCCGGCGATTCGTTCATCTTCAGCCAGTACCTGACGTTCTCGACCGACTCGTGGGAAGACGGTCCGAGCTTCGGGACCGACGTTGCCTGGCCCGCCATTCCCAGCGCGAAGGGCGCGACGGGCAACGACGGTATGGTGAAGATGCTGGCCGCTACGCCTTATGGGATCGCATATGTGGGCGGCAGTTTCTTTGGCCAGGTCGCGTCAGCGCATCTCGGTACGGCAATGCTGAAAAACCAAACCGACAATTTCGTGTCACCGAACCCCCGCAACGTGCGCGTTGCTGCCGCCGCCCTCGATTCGCGCACGCCGAAGGACGAGCGTTTGAGCCTCGTCTTCGCTCCCGGCGCGGAGTCCTATCCCTTGGTCAACTACGAGTACGCGATCGTGGCGGCCAAACAGCCCGACCCGGCGACGGCCGCCGCGCTACGCGATTTTCTCCTGTGGACGATCGACGACGGGCACGGCAACGACCAGAAACTGCTGGACCCGCTCCATTTCGCGACGCTGCCGGAATTTGTGCGCGCCCTGAGCGACGCCCAGATTCGGAAGATCAACTAGGCTTGGATCTCAGCCGACGTAAACTGCTCGCCGCAGCCGGTATTACCGTGGTTGCGGCGTCGCTCGGTAGCACCGAAGAAGCGGAGGCTGCGGTCGCCGATCGCGGAACATCCGCTCCGCGGACGGCGCCGCCCGTGCATGGGCTGCACTTGCAGTTTGGTGCGGATGCCGCTTCGGAAATGGTCGTGTCCTGGCATACGCTGCAAGCCGTGCGGCGCCCGCGCGTCCTACTCGGCCGTCTCAACGGCACGCTCGAGCGAACCGGTGCTGCCGAAGAGACGACCTACGTCGACGCAAAGAGTGGCCGGACCGTCTATGCATATCACGCCAAGCTGACGGGTTTGCAACCGGGATCCGCCTATCTCTATGCGGCGCTGCACGATGGCGCTGAGCCGGAGTTCGGGACGTTTCGAACCATCCGGCGCGGCCGCGTGCCGTTGACGTTCACGAGTTTCGGCGATCAGGGCACGCCGACACTCGGTAAGCGTTACGTTCCGCCCTCCGGCATCGCGATTCCCAATCCGCCGTACGTCAACGACAATCTGGGCGGCCCGGCCGGTAGCGATACCACCCTTGGTGTCGAGCGACTGCGGCCGGCGTTTCATCTCTTCAACGGCGATCTCTGTTACGCCAACCTCGCCGACGATCGCGTGCGCACGTGGTGGGATTTCTGGACCAACAATAGCCGCAGCGCACGGAACCGGCCGTGGATGCCGTCGCCCGGCAATCACGAGAACGAACTGGGCAACGGGCCGATCGGTTATCGCGCCTATCAGACGTACTTCTCGCTGCCCGCGGCGGCCGGGCAGACGGATGTGACGCGCGGACTGTGGTATGCGTTCACGGCCGGCTCGATGCGCGTCATCAGCATCGCAAATGACGACGTCTGCTACCAGGACGGCGGCAATTCGTACGTGCACGGTTATTCGGCCGGAGCGCAGAAAGCCTGGCTGGAGCGTGAATTGGCCGCGGCGCGCAGCGACCGTCACATCGACTGGATCGTGGTTTGCATGCATCAGGTCGCGATCTCCAGCGTCGACCAGTTCAACGGCGCCGACCTCGGAATTCGCGAAGAGTGGTTGCCGCTGTTCGATCGCTACGGGGTCGATCTCGTGGTGTGCGGGCACGAGCACCACTACGAACGCTCGCATCCGATACGCGGGCGACAAGCAAACGAAACGCTGACCCCGATTCCGGCTGCGACCGCAACCGACGTGATCGATACGACCAAAGGCACCGTGCACATGGTCATCGGCGGCGGCGGAACGTCGCTCCCGTCGAATCAGTTGTTCTTCAATCCCCCGGCCTGCCGCGTGATCACCGCCGTCGCTCCAACGCCGGATCCGGTTACCGGGAAGCGCGCGCCGGTCTACGTAAAAGAGGACGCACCCTGGTCGGCCGTTCGGAACGCGGCGCACGCGTACGGCTTCGCCGCATTCCATCTCGATCCGGGAACGCGCCCCGGCGGTTACACCACGATCGCGGTCACCTATTACGATGTCGTCGGCAGCAACGGCGAGCTCGCGCCGTTTGAAACGTTTACGCTGCGCCGCCCCCGCCGTGACTAGGCGGCAGGAACCTGGGCCTGCTTCCTCAAGCCCTTCCGACAACAAAGATGGACGCCACATTACCGGGTATCGGCCAAGCAGCATTCCGCGCATTTTTTGTGTACGATGTGGCGGATACCATTGACTTGGGTTTGCTGCAAACCGTTCGCGGAGAGGGCGTTACCCGCGCGCCGCTTCAGCTTCGACGTGAAGCGAGCTCCGAGTTCATTCAATATCCGGTCGCGCCCCTTATCGTGCGCCTACCCGACCTTGAAGAATACAGCGCCAGCGTCCGGGCAAAAATCTTCGACTTCGGCGTCGTCTCGATCCGGATCAGCGTGCGGTATGAAGGCGAGTGGAGCGGCTTCGCGGACCTCGGGCGGCAACTCCGCGGAGACAAGCGTTTTGAAACCCTCGCCCGGGCGATACTCGAAGACGTCCTGACGGAAATTCGAGCGGCCTTGGTTGAGCCACATAAGGTGCTCGTCGAAGATTACTTCGTGTTCGACGTGGCCCGCTTCGTGCCGGAAATCGACGCGCACCAACTCACGAATCGGTTCGCCAGCGACCTTGCGAAGCTATTGCTCTTTGAGGTTCAGTCGCTCGAGGCGCGCCAACAAGACGAGGCGTTACGCGTCGCGCTTTCTTATTTTTCCGACGATCTGGTTGTCGTCCAATGGGACGCCGCGTTCGTATACGACCGGCCCGATGGGGCAGAGGCAATCATCGATATTCTCGAGTATGCGAACGCGCAGCTCGTTGAGTTTCGGACCTACGATGCACGGCTCGATGACGAGCTCGATGCGATTTACGCGCTGCAGCCCGGTCGCCGCGAACGACGACACCTACGCGGAAGAGAGCCTGCGGAACGTGCGGACCGAGTGCGCTTCCTGCTCGTCGACATTCTCGAGCTGACGGACCGCACCGCCAACGCCCTGAAAGTGATCGGTGATGCGTACTACGCCCGGCTCTATCGTGCGGCGGCCGGACGTCTTGGGCTTGCGGACTGGCAAGGCCAAATTGATGCGAAATTACGGAGCGTGTCTGAGATCTATCGAGTCTTCCAAGACCAAGCGCAATACGCGCGCAGCGAGTTCCTCGAAATCGTGATCATCGTACTCATCGCCATCGAAGCCGTCATCGGCATCCTCGCGCTGCACCACTGAACCGGCCTACGGGTTGAGGTGCGCTTGCCAGTCGTGCGGCACGTGTCCGCGCGGGCCCGGGACGGGCTGCGCTCGATCTAGTAACTGGAAACCACCGTAAATGCCGCTCGCTTGATTTGTGGGTTGGGCAGGCAAGTTTCCGGGTACCTGCGACATCACGTGACGAAAAAACCGAAAGACCCCAAAGCGGCTCTGCCGGCACTGGCCGAGGAACCGGAAAGTCTCGGGCAGGCACTCGCTGAGCTCGCACGAGCCAACGTCGACCTTGAACGCCGCCTCGCCGAGCGCACGATTGAACGCGACGACGTCGCCCGCGACGAGGCGCTCACCGAGCTGGCCCGCACCAACGCGGAACTCAAGCAACGCCTTGCAGAGCGCACGATCGAACGCGACGACGTCGCCCGTGACGAAGCGCTCACGGAGCTGGCGCGCACCAACGCGGAACTCAAACAACGCCTGGCGGAGCGCACGATCGAACGCGACGACGTCGCCCGTGACGAAGCGCTCACGGAGCTGGCGCGCACGAATGCGGAACTCAAGCAACGCCTGGCCGAGCGCACGATCGAGCGCGACGATGTCGCTCGCGACGAAGCCCTCATCGAACTTGCGCGCACGAACGCGATGCAGTTCGCGGCCGAGGAGTCGAATCGCGCCAAGTCCGCGTTTCTCGCCGCCATGAGCCATGAAATTCGTACCCCGATGAACGCGATTGCGGGCATGACCGAACTGCTCGAACTGACGCGGCTCGACAGCGAGCAATTGCAGATGCTGGCGCTGATCCGGGATTCCGGGAGCGGCCTGCTCCGCGTGATCGACGACATCCTCGACTTTTCGAAGATCGAGGCCGGGATGCTCCAACTGGAGCGTGCGCCATATGCGCCCGCGGCCGTCGTCGAAACGGTCGTCCAAACGCTGACCCTGCTCGCGAATAAGAAGAACCTCAAACTCGAAGCGGCGATCGGCGACGCTATCCCTTGGTGCTACGGCGATCCGTATCGGTTCCGCCAGATTCTCTTCAACCTGATCGGCAATGCCCTGAAATTCACCGAACGCGGCGGGGTGACCGTAAGGTTGAGTCATTCGGCGCTTGCTGAGGATCGCGTTACCTTGCGCCTCGCCGTGACCGATACCGGGATCGGCATCCCGCGCGAGATGCAGCAAAAGCTCTTCACGCCATTTGCGCAAGGCGACGAATCGACCAGTCGACGCTTTGGAGGGACGGGCTTGGGTCTCTCCATTTGCCATCGTCTCGCGGAAGCGATGGGCGGAGGCATTAGCATTGAGTCCGAGCCCGGTGAGGGTGCGACATTTATCGTCGAACTCGCCGTCGACATTGCCGACGATCAAAGTAGCGAATCCCCCGCCACCTTCGGCACCAACGGTACGATGACGCTGATGACGTTTCCGACGGCGCGCGTCCTCGTTGCCGAAGACCAACCTTCCGGACGGAACGTCATCCGGCGTCAACTTGCGCAACTGAGCATCGAGCCGCTGATCGTTAACGATGGTCAGCAGGCCTACGATGCCTATCTCTCCGGCGAGTTCGATTTGCTCATCACGGACTGCCATATGCCGAACGTGAACGGCTTCGAACTGACTCGGATGATTCGACGTAACGAGGCAGGGCAGGACGCCCATCTTTCAATCTTGGCATTTACCGCGAACGCACTCAAAGGCGAAGCGGAATTTTGCTTTTCGGCGGGGATGGATGCGTACGTGGTCAAGCCGGCAAGTCTGGCCCAACTCTCGGAGAAGATCGGTGAGTTACTTGGCCCAGGCGCACCGAAAGTTGTCGGGCCGATGCTCGCCGCCGCCCCGCTGAAAGGTGAAACGGTCGACTTCCAAGCGCTTGCGAAATTGGTCGGCGAGGATGACGAAGCCGAACTGCGGTCGATCGTGGTCGAGTACCTCGCAACCGCCGATCCCACGTTACTCCGAGCGCGTGCGGCGCTGGAACGTCACGACCTGCTCGAGCTGAAGGAAGTCAGCCACGCCGGCAAAGGCTCGGCGATGAACGTTTGCGCGGGTCCGTTGGCAGAATCGTGGGCCGCCCTGGAGGCCGATGCGCTGGCCCGCAATTTCGGCAATGCTGCGGACGATTTGAACGACTTGGAAGCGCGGTTGCGCGATCTCAAGACCACCTTCGGATTGGTGTCATCCGGCGCCGTAGAGAGCGATCAGCAATGAACACGGAAGCGTCTTTAGCGAACCGGCACTTTCTCGTTGTCGACGATGAAGGATTCATCCGCACGCTGGTGGCGCGCTTTTTGAAGCGAGCCGGTGCGGCGACCGTGGTGGAAGCAGCCGATGGAGGCCAAGCGATGGCCGCAATCGCCTCGTACGACATGACCTTTGACGCCGTCATCAGCGATATCAACATGCGCCCCGTGAACGGCATCGATTTACTGCGCGCGATTCGCACCGGTGCCGGCGGCCTAAAACGAAACACACCGGTTCTGCTGTTGACGGCGCATGGAGAAGCCGAATTTGTCGCCGAAGCGATGGCGCTCGATGCCGATGCCTTCGTGCTGAAGCCGGTCGAGCGCAAGTCCCTCATCGATCGGATCCTGCGCGTCCTCGAAAACACGCGCCCCATCGCGACCGTCGCGCACTACGCGGCCGTCAACGGAGGGCATGGCGTGCTCGCCGCGTCACCCGCGCCCGTCGATCAGGCGCCGCCGACGAAACCACTGCAAGTTTCAGAGGAGGCCTTCGCCGTGACGGCCGCCGTGATACCGCGGCATTCACCGGCTCGAGCAGCGGCGTCGGCCGAGCCTGTGGCGGTCGCGCACCGGGTTGCGCTTGAAAGCGTTAAACCGAATTCGATCCTTGCGCAAGACATTTGCGTCTCGGACACATCGACGCTGCTCTTGGGTGCCCCGATGATTTTGACGCGGGTGGTCCTCGATCGGCTTGCGGACCTGCAGCAAATTCACGACTCCTATTCGTACGTCGTCGTCATCGAACCGCATTCCTAGACCCGGTAACACAGAGGGCGCCTGCTAGGGACTCCGAACGTTACGGGTGTGCGGCTTCCCCGGGTTGCTGTCTTCGCCGGACCGTCGCTCCCCAGTATCGATCGACGCGCGTTTCCGGGTACACCGAACGATTCTTGCCCCTGTTGGTCGCCGGGTTTCTTATCGAGAGTCGACATCGTGACCAGAATTTATCCGAGCTTTGATGTTCGAATAAGGTACGTCGCATTACGCCGCAATCTTGCCGATCGATACCTCAAGCAGCGCGTTCAAGGCCGCGAGCGTTTCCGGGCCGAGCAGCGTCTCCATCTGAGCTTCTGCACGTTGCCACAGTGGAGCTGCGTCCAGAAATTTCTTGCGACCGTCCGATGTTATCGCCACCGCCCGCACGCGGCGATCGCGCGGATCGCGAGCGTTCACAACCCATCCTTCGGCGACCAGCGGTTTGAGGTTGCGCGTGAGCGTCGTCGGATCCATACCGCGCGCATGGGCTAACGTGCCGATCGCGATTCCGCCGCCCTCGCTGGTGCCGGCGGTGGCGAGATGGGCGAGGAGGCCGAACTGGCCGATCGTCAAGCCCGCGGGTTCGAGTGCCTGGTCGTAGAGCTGGGTTACCTGCCTCCCGGCCCGTCGCAGTCGGGAACACGTGCAATTACGGAGTTCTCGCGTGGAGAGATTATCAGTAGCTGCAGTGACTTTCGGCATGATTGACACCTATGATAGCATGTATATACAGCTAAATCAACCCGAAAGACATGCGATGCAGGCCACTGCTCCAACTCCCCAACCCGAGATGCCGGCGGCCGAGAAAGCCGCCCATGCAAACGATGCCAAGGCTCGCATGCGGCATGCGATGGAACACGGGCCGATCGTGCCGACCATGTTCCGGCTGGCGTTGCCGACGGTGTCCGTTCTCGTCGTGCAAACCCTCGTCTCCGTCGCCGAAACCTTCTACGTCAGCTTCCTCGGAACGACCGCGATTGCGGGCGTCTCGCTCGTCTTCCCGGTCGTCATGCTGATGACGATGATGTCCAACGGCGGCATCGGCGGCGGCGTGTCCTCCGCGGTCGCGCGTGAAATCGGAGCCGGGCGGCAAAAAGCGGCCGACGCGCTGCTGCTGCACGCGATCGTGCTCGCGGTGGGCTTGGGGCTACTGTTCACCGCCGGCGCACTGATCTTCGGGCCGGACCTCTACCGGAGCCTCGGCGGCCACGGCGCCATTCTCACTGCCGCGTTAACGTACTCGGCGTTTCTCTTCGCCGGTGCGGTTCCGATTTGGCTCGTGAACCTGATCGCGTCCGCTCTGCGCGGAGCGGGCGACGTAAAAGTTCCCGCGCTCGTTACGCTCGGTGGCGCGGCGATCTTGATCCCGTTGTCGCCGGCCTTTATTTTCGGCTTCGGGCCGTTGCCGCGCATGGGCGTCGCCGGCGCGGGCATTGCCGTGTGCACGTACTACGTCGTTGCCGGCATCGTCTTGGTCGCCTATCTCGCCTCCGGCCGCGCAACGCTGCTATTGCGCATCGCGCCGCTAGAGTTGCGGCTGTTTCGTTTGATCTTGGGCGTCGGCTTGTTGGCTGCGGTCGGCACGCTGCAAACGAACATCACGGTAGTTCTCCTGACGGGTGCCGCAGGCTCGTTCGGTACGGCAGCACTTGCCGGATACGGCATCGCCTCGCGCCTGGATTATCTGCTCGTGCCGCTGCTCTTCGGAATCGGCGCGGCCGTCCTGACGATGGTCGGCACCAACGTCGGTGCCGGGAAGGCTGCGCGTGCGCGCCGCATCGCGTGGGTTGGCGCTGCCGCCGGCTTCCTCTTGACGGGAATCATCGGCGCTGTGGCCGCGGTCTTCCCGCAGGCGTGGCTCGGACTCTTCACGCACGACCCCGCCGTCGCCGGCACGGGCACGCTCTACTTGCGAATCGTGGCCCCGTTCTACACGGTGTTCGGCGCCGGTTTTGTCCTGTACTTTGCATGTCAGGGAGCGGGCCGCATTGCGTGGCCGTTCCTCGCCGGAACCGCTCGCCTTTTGGTGAGCGCCGGACTCGGCTGGCTCGCCGTCATGCACTATTCGGCCGGCCTCAACACGCTCTTCGGCGTCATCGCTGCAGGCTCGGTCATCTACGGTATCATCACGATCGCTTTCGTCGCGCTCTCACCGCGTTGGGGACAGCGACGATTAGCGAAAACGTCCCTTGCTTGAGCCGGTTTCGGGAGGTGGGCTTTAGCTTTCCCGAAGCGAAGGGAGCGCGATGAATCGCCGTTCCGCACTGCTCGCCGGTGCCGCTCTGACCGCATCGTTTCCGCTGCGCGCGAGCGCGGCGACCACGCTCAAATTCGCGACGAGCCCGAGCGACTCGGGCGCGCTCGTCTACGAAGCCGACGTGCAAGGCTATCTCAAAGGGGCCAACGTCGTTACGGATATCCAGTACCTCTCGAACGGCTCCGCTTCCATCGCTGCTCTCCTCGGCGGCGAGATCGATGTTACCGGGAGCAACATGCTCTCGGTCGTTCAGGCGCGCGCGAAGGGCATTCCGATCAAAGTGATCGCACCGCAGGCGGTCTACCGCCGCGGACAGGCGTCGACGTTGCTCCTGGTTCCGACGGACTCTTCGGCGCACACCGGCCGCGATCTCAACGGAAAAACCGTCGCGGTCAACGCACTCGGCGGTTCGCCGCACGTCGCCGTCGAGGCGTGGATCGATCAGAACGGCGGCGACTCGTCGACGGTGAAGTATATCGAGATGACCTTTTCCGCGATGGGGCCGGCGCTGGCCGCGAAGCGGATCGATGCGGGGATCTTGAACGAGCCGGCGTTGACCGATGCGCTCAGCACTGGGGCTCGGCTCTTAGGCGACGCCTACGGCGCGATCGCGCCGTATTGGCTGACGGACTGCCTGGTCGCCACCGAGAGCTATATCGCAGCACACTCCGACGACGTGCGCAGCTTCTCCGCCGCACTTCACAAGGCGGCGATTTGGGCCAATCGCAATCGCGACAAGACGGCCCCGATGGTCGCCAAACTGCTCAAACTCGATGACGCAACGGTGCAGAAGATGCACCGCGCAATTTTCGCCGAGCAGCTCACGCCGCAGATGATCCAACCGGTGATTGAGGCCGGTCTTCACTACGGTGCGATCGCGAAGCCGATGCGCGCTGAAGAGCTCATTGCCCGCGAGGCGGCGACGGGCTGAGCTCCGTCCCTCGTTTGTTTAGACGCCGGTGCGGTCCGCGGCGTCGAAAATACGTCGCATAACGCCGCCGAGTTCGGCGAGATGTTCCGTAAGTACGGTTATATGGTTCCCCGCGACGAAGCTGCGCCGCACGTGTGCGACGTGGCGCCATCCCATCGTCGGGTCGCCCGATATTCTCGGCGTATCATCGTAAGCCCAAATCAAGTCGATCGATCGTGCCGTAGGCTTCGGGAAATAGTGCAGCAGGCGATCGCTGTAAACTTGATCGGCGGCTGACTGAGGCGCAGGCGGATGGCGCAATTCGCGCATCTTGATCAAGATGTCAGCGGGCGACGAATGTGTGCGCAGCGCGTTGGCGAGGCTGCGCACGGCTTTGTAAACAATCGTCAGGCCGCGTTTCGAGATCACGCCGCTCAAGCGCGAGGTCAGGTTCCACAGCGGCTCCAGCAACGCATTCGGTGCGGAACTCGAAATGAGCGTGACGACATCCACGGTATATCCGGCCGATTCCAAACGGCGCGCCACCTCGAACGCGACGATACCGCCGGCGCAGAAGCCCGCCAGGCGATAGGCCTGCGAAGGCACTGCCGTTGCGATCAGCGCCGCGTCGGCATCGGCCATGAGTTCGATGCTTTCGGGGATCTCGTCGCCGAGCGCGCCGTTCGGCCGTACGACGTAGACCGGTTGCTCCGAATCGAGCGCGGAAAGGAGGAAGCGGGCGTACAACCCGCCGCTGTTGACGTCGCTGTCGTAGAAGAACAGCGGTGGGCGCGAACCGGTCGTTCGCAGTGCGACGATCCGGTTGCGGCGCGTCGTCGTCTCTTCAGCGAGCACCGCCTGCGCGAGCTCACGAATAGTCGGCGCAAACAGGAGCAGATCCATCGATAGCGTGACGCCGAGGTCGGCCTCGATCCGCGTCATCACGCGGATCGCACGCAGCGAATCACCGCCGGCCGCAAAAAAGTTCTCGTCGAGCGCTACCGGCGCATATTCGAGAACATCTTCCCAAATGCGCGCTATTGCGGTGAGTGACGAATCGGCCTGCACGACGTGCGGATCGCGAGCGAATGTCGTCGTCAGCTCACGGCGACGAACTTTTCCGCTGGCGTCACGCTCGATTGCCGCAACCGGATGTATCGCGAATGGAACCGCCGCTCGCGGAAGATGCATCGCGGCGTGCTCGATCAATTCCGTCATGGTCACGGGCACATCCGGACGCAGCACGACCGCCGCGGAAACGTGCTCGCCGAGGGTCGGATGCGGCAGCGAAAACGCTACGGCATCCGCCACCGCAGGGTGCCTGAGCAGCGCGTCCTCGGCGTGCCCCGGAGCTACCTTCACTCCGCCGACGTTGATGAGTTCGTTCAGCCGTCCGGTAATATAGAGATAGCCGTCGGTATCGATACGCCCCGCATCGCCGGTGAGGTACCAGCCCGTCAGGGGATCCGCGATCGGCCGGCGATCACCCTTCGCATACGAAGGCGCAACGTTTGTACCGCGAATGCCGACTTCGCCGTCGAAAATCGCGATTTCACAGCCGATGGCACGACCGACCGAGCCGAGTTTGTGTTCCAGCGGCGGCGGCGGATTGAGGGTGGCGGACGGCGCTTCGGTCGTACCGTAACCTTCCAGCACGGGGACCCCGAGGGCGGTTTCGAGACCGGCGGCCACCTGCGCATCGAGTGGTGCTGAAGACGATCGAATGAAGCGCAGGGAATGCGCGACCGGTTGAGCGGCCCGGCGCACGTGGGAGAGGATGGCGCGATGCACGGCCGGCGACGACGTGTACCACGTGGCGCGTTCGGTTCTGAGCGCTTCGACGAGGGCTGCGGCGCTGATTTCCGCGGGCCAAATGACGCACGCGCCGGCGAGCAGCGACGCACCGATCACGTGCACGATGGCATGCACGTGGTAGAGCGGCGCGCCGTTGAGGCATCGATCCGTCGATCGCAGATCGACCGTAGCAACGACTTCGTTGAAGATGTGCATCAAGCGCGGCATCGTGTGCGGCACGATTTTCGAGAGCGCCGTCGTCCCTGAGGTGCACAGAAGCAACGCGACGTCGCCGGCGTACGCCTGGGCGAACTCCCGCTGCTGAGCCGGCTCGTCTAAGAAAACGTCAAAGATACCGGCGGGAGCATCGGCCGGCGTACTCATCCGAACGATCCCGACACCGTTGCGGTGAAAAGCGTCCCGATGGCGCAGGATCGCGGCATCATCCGCGAACACGAGCGCCGGCTTGATTTCGGCAAGAAGCGCGTCGATTTCGGCCGGGGGGCGGCTCGGATCGAATGGTGCGCAGATCCCGCCGGTCATCGCGGCGACGATCGCGCTGAAAAGATCCGGCCCGCTAGACGCGGCAACGGCGATGACGGAATTCCCGGCCGGTGACCACTCGGCAAGGCGCGCGCCGAGACGATCGAGGTGCGCGCCCAATTCCCGATACGTGCACGCGGGGCGCGCAGTTGTAACCAGCGCCGGTGCATCCGGCTGCGACGTCGCATGGGTACGCACGTACTCTGCAAGCGATCGGTGCAAACGGCCGGGATCGCGTATCGTCGTCATCACAAAGTGGGGAAACATATCTTCTTCAAGTGCGAAAGGGGAACCTCGACCGGGGCGGTCGCCGGTTGAAACCGCGTTGACGGATAACCGGTCGTAGGCGGCAATGTCCGTGCTCTTTACTCCCTACACGATGCGCGATGTCACGCTGCGCAACCGGATCGTCGTCTCGCCGATGTGCGAATATTCATCGGTCGACGGTTTCGCGAACGATTGGCACGTCGTCCATCTCGGAAGCCGCGCCGTGGGTGGCGCGGCGCTGGTGCTCACCGAAGCGATTGCCGTCACGGCCGAGGGCCGGATCTCTCCGAGTGACCTCGGCATTTGGAAAGACGAACACGTCGAGCAGCTCTCACGTATCGCGCGTTTCTGCAACAGCCAGGGAGCGGCATGGGGAACGCAACTCGCGCATGCCGGCCGGAAAGGCTCCACGAAAGTGACGTGGGAGGGCGATGGTGCGGTCGCTCCCGAGGACGGCGGCTGGGTTCCGGTGGCTCCCGGAACCGAACCGTTCAATGATTCCTTCCCGCGTCCGCAGGCATTAACAGAGGACGGAATCGCCGCCATCATTCAGGCCTTCCGTAATGCTGCCCAACGCACGCTTGATGCCGGCGGCGAAGTGATCGAGGTTCATGCAGCGCACGGGTATCTGATCCATCAGTTCTTGTCGCCGCTCGTCAATACGCGAACCGACCGCTGGGGAGGATCGTTCGAAAACCGTACGCGCCTCGCCATCGAGACCGTTCGCGCGATTCGCACGGTGTGGCCCGAGCGGTTACCGCTGCTCGTACGTTTCTCTTCAACCGACTACGCCGCCGGCGGTTGGGACCTCGAGCAAACGATCGAGCTCTCCCGCATTCTTCGTGGCGAGGCGGTCGATCTCGTCGACGCGAGTTCGGGCGGTGTCGTACCGCTTCCACCGGGCACGATCCCGGTCGGTCCACTCTATCAGCTCCCGTTTGCGGAACGCATCCGGCGTGAAGCCGGTATCGCCACCGGCGCCGTCGGGATGATCACCGAGCCGGCCGATGCCGAGGCGATCGTGGCGAGCGGGCGAGCTGACCTCGTGATCATGGCGCGCGAACTGCTGCGCGACCCCTACTGGCCGCTGTACGCCGCGCGTACGCTCGGGGCTACTGCGCCGTGGCCGAAGCAGTACGCGCGTGCGGAAGGGCCGCGGGCTTCACTTACCGCCCGCTCGCATATCGCGGACGAACGAGAGATCCATAATTGATGACAATGACGGCGCGGCCGGCAACGTGCCGATGTCGACGACGCCGTCGGCGACGTTCTGCAGCGCTTTCTGGTTGAGCACCAGGTCGCGGCTGACCCCGTTGTTGCCGAAGGTTGCGTTGTAGGCGATTTGCGCGTCGGCCGGTTCGATCTTCAGCTTGCGTGACATGATCGCGGTGGCTTCGGCCGGATGGGCGTAACCGTACGTAATGGCGTCACGGAAGACGCGGAGAAAGGCGACGAGTTGCGGGCGATGCGCGGCGGCCCAGGTTGGGTTGACGGCGATGCCGTTGGAGATCCAATCGTGCAGTACATCGGAACCGCGGGCCAGGATGTGCATGCCCTGACGCGTTGCGTAGATGTCAAAGGGCTGCGTGAGCATGGCGCCTTGCGCGTTCCCGCTGACGAGCGCAACCGTGCGCAATTGCGACGTGCCGCTGTTGAGGATGTTGAAGTCCTTTAGCCAGTCGAGCTTCTGCGCCGCAGCCATCTTGCGCAGGGTGATGGCCGTGATGTCCTCTTTGTTCGTGACGAGCACGACTTTGCCGCGCAGATCGTTCCAGCTCTTGATCGTCGGCGCGACGACGAGCGAGTATGTCGGTATGGTGATCACCGGCGCGATATAGGTGATCGGTAACTTCTGCGCGGCAGCCGTAATGACGACGTCGGAGGCGAGAATGGCGATCGGCGCGTCGCCGGTCACGAGCTCGGAGATGCAGTTCTGGGTGTTGCCGGCCGTGAGTTCGCTGACCGAGAGGCCGGCGCGCTCGAAGAGGCCGAGCTCTTCAGCGATGTACAGCGGCCATTCCGGCACGCCCGGACCGACGCTGCCGATCAGGATTTGAAACGGCGGCGGCTTCGTCTGTGCCCGCGCGGGCATTGGGGCGGTCAGGAACAGCAGACTTGTAACGATCGTGAACCACGCGAGTATGCGCATCATTGCCCCTTATCGGGGCGCCTGAAAGGGCCCTCTCAAGGAGTAAACTAAGCTATCAGCTCGCAGTGAATGCGGGGAGTTGAAACGTGGCAAAATTGCGGCATCTTGCGATCGTCGTAGACGATCTCGAAAGCTCAGCGGCCTTCTATGAGAAGATATTCGAGATGACGCGCGCCTACGAAGCGAAGGGCCGCGCGATTTACCTCACCGACGGGCTCGTGAACCTCGCGCTTTTGAGCAGTGCAAATACGCGCTCGGCCGGCGCGACGGAAGCGAACAAGCACGGTATCAGCCACTTCGGCTTTCGCGTTGCCGATTTTGCGTCGGTCGAGGCGGCCCTCACCGAAGCCGGCGCGACGTACGCGTACGATCTCGGTGATCCCAACGGCATGAACTACGAGCGCAAGTGGCGCGACCCCGAAGGCATTCTCTTCGACGTTTCGGAGAAAGGTTGGTATGGCGCTCTCGATGAGGGCGAGGTTCCGGCCAAGGTCCACTGAACGGGCAAACCCGGGAGCGGCGGGGTAAGCCGCCGCCAGGCTAGTCGCCGTCCGTACGGCACCCGTCGAGGGACCGCCCCTGCCGTCGAGAATACCTCCGTATGGCCACGACGCAAGAGCAAAATGAACGGCTGACGCAGATCGGCCCCGGGACCTTCATGGGGAACCTGCTGCGACGCTACTGGCACCCCGTTGGGATCACCCTCGAACTCGACGAAAACCCGGTGAAAGCCGTGCGCGTCCTGGGTGAAGACCTGACGCTCTACCGCGATAAGAGCGGCTCGTATGGCCTGATCGGCCAGCGCTGCCTCCACCGCGGCGTCGCGATGGTGCGGGGGATTCCGGAAGACTGCGGGCTGCGCTGCCCGTATCACGGCTGGCTCTACGACGCGACCGGTCAGTGCATCGAGCAGCCGTTCGAGGATCGCGTCAACCCGGAAGCCCACTACAAAGACCGCATCAAGCTCGCGGGCTACCCGGTTCAGGAACTGGGCGGCATGATCTTCGCATATCTCGGACCGCTTCCGGCGCCGCTGCTTCCGCGTTGGGATCTGCTCGTCGAACCCGATCTCGATCGTGAGGCCAACGTCTTTCCGATTCCGTGCAACTGGCTGCAGTGCATGGACAATTCCGTCGATCCGGTGCACTTCGAATTTCTGCACGGAATCTTCGGCAACTACGAACTCGCAAAACAGGGCAAACCGCCCGCGATGTTCCCGGCCAAGCACGTCAAGATCGCGTTCGACGTCTACAAGTACGGCATCATGAAGCGGCGTCTGCTTGAGGGCGAACCGGAAACGTCCGACGACTGGACGACCGGCCATCCGTTGATCTTCCCGCTCACGCTCGCGCAAGGTTCAAAGGGCGCGGCCTCGTTCCAGTTCCGTTTGCCGGTCGACGACACGCACACGATCCAAACGTTCTATCGCACCAAGAAGCGCGCGCCGGGCGAAGCACCCAAGCCGTTCGCGATGACGTGCGAGCGTCTCTTCGACGACGATGGTGCCGTCGTGCCGGGCGACAAGATCCCGAACCAAGACTTCATCGCCTGGGTCTCTCAGGGTCCGATCTCCAATCGCCCGATGGAACATCTCACGGCCATCGACACCGGCGTCATCCTCTATCACAAGCTGCTGCTCGAAAATGCAGCCAAGGTCGAGAAGGGCGAAGACCCGATGGGGACGGTTCGCGATGCGGCCGAAAACGAACCGTGGATCGAGATCCCGCGCGAAGATCACGCGCTGGCGGCATTCAAGATCCAGCGCGAGTTCGAAGACCGCACCTTCGACTTCTCGAAAGAACCCGCCGCGCGCTGACGCCGCCCGCCCAAAAGTGACCGCGAGCATAACGGCTCGCGGGTCACCGCGTCATGTAAGGAAAACGCATAAAGCGTCCTGAAGTGTTTGACGTGGCCTTCCGCAAGATCGCTTTTCTGGTGCCTGCATTAACTATTCTGATTGCGCTCTTCGCGCACGGAGCACAGGCTCAGGCCGTTAAGACGACATCGAAGACCGCGACTACCAGTCCGCTGACGATCAATCTCGGTACCGGTACGACGGCGGCCGGCGCCGGCACTACGCGCCAGTCGTTTCAAACCGCAACCCTTACCATGAACCTGGCCGCTGGCCTCACCACGCAGGCATCAGCGTCAACGCAGCGGGTTGCCGCTCAGACCGCGGCACTCGCGCTCGATTTACGTGCCGGGTCGTCCACCGCTGCGAGCGGGCATCAAGCTTTCACGGTCGCGGCGCTCGCGATCAATCTGAGCGGCTCGAGCGCGCAGGCGGGCCCCGGCAAACTGGCCGCCACCCTCTCGCCCCTCGTCATCAACCTCAATCCATCGTCGAGTGGAACGTCGTCCTCTTCGCGGATTTCGATGACGACATCGCCCCTGATCATGACACTTAAATGAGCCATAATGGAGACCGTCGCATGACCCTCGTTCTTCGGATCGCAACCATCGCCGTAGCTCTTCTCATCGGCGCGGCCACGGTGGCCTCTGCCAACACGATGGAACTCACGCTCACGGTTCCGCTCAAGATCACGCTGCCGACCGATTCGGCGGCGGTTAACCCGGCGCTGGACAAAACCACCGGAAAGGCCCGGCTCAAAGATTTTGACGTGAATTGCGTGGTGGGTGCGAACCTTGGTTACGCCACCGGCGCCGGGGCCCAGGGAACGATCGTCGGTACGGGGAGCACGGCAACCTCGGGATCGAAAACCGTCTTGAGCCCGACCGGCGACATCACCGCCAACCCGCTAGCTACCGTCATCATCACCTACGATGACGGCGTGAACGCAGCTACGGGCGCTAGTGCAGCGACAGCGAAACCCGTACCGAGCTACCTTTGCTGGGTCCAATGGAAAACGCCGATCCCGAGTCTCGCACCCATCTTCGTACAGGGTAACCTCCAGGCTCGTTAAGCCGGTCCCCGATTATCGAAGTGCCGGCTCGGCATCGCGCATGTCGAGTTTCGGCACGATCGGTTGCGGCCTGAGGACCGCCTTCGGATCCTCGCGCTCGCGACGTAAGGCGGCTTCGAGCAGCCGCCGGCCCTGAATCGCGGCACCATCGAGCGCAATCGCCATGCTCGGGACGCGATCGTCGCCGCGCTCCGTCAGTGCTTTCTGCTGCAGCTCCAGCACGAAGCGGTCCTCGGTAAACGTCGCGATCGTGCTATCGACGATCGCTTGCGTCAAAGCCGCATCGTCGATCTGATAATTCCGCGCCAACGCAAAGAAGTAATGCGTCGATGTGGCCGTCTCGGGCGTGAGCAAGTGCATCACGCGTCCGAACGTTGCGTAGTCGCCGCCGTGCCCATGCGGACGATGTCCGGCTTCCGTCATGTTGATGCCCGGCGGCTGGTAGCTCGCGATCTGCAGCCGGTCGATCTTGCCGGAGGTCGCGCGCGCGGCCACCCACGCCGGCGGTGCCTCGATTCCCGCCATGTCGCGCCGCGCATGCACGGCACGTCCGTCCTCGATGGTCACGACGGCCGGAAACTCCGCGATGCTCTCTTCTTCGCGGTTGCCGAGTGAGGTTTGATGGATGTACGTCTCGTGCGAGAGATCGAGCAGATTATCGGTCACGAGCCGGTAGTCGGCATCCATGTGGACGTAACCCTTGGCCGCCACCCAGTGCGGATCGTCGAGCCAAAACAGATTCGGCACGAGCGACGGATCGGCGAGCGCCGGATCGCCCATCCAAATCCAAATCAGGCCGAAGCGTTCCAGCACCGGAAACGTTCGCGTCGCGGAATTGTTCGGAATATGCGCTTGTCCCGGAATCCGCAGGCAGCGCCCATCGGCGCCGACGACCGTTCCGTGATAGCCGCATTGAACCGTGTCCCCAACGCGCTTCCCGATCGACAGCGGGACGAGGCGATGCGGACAATGATCGTCCAGCGCGGCGATGGTGCCGCCGCTGGTGCGAAGCAACAACACCGGCTCATCAAGCAAGCGCCGCGTCAGGAAGTCGGCATCGAGTTCGTTCGCAAACGCGGCAACGTGCCAACAATTCCGCAAAAACGAGGTCATACGCGTCCTCCAAGCCGGGCAAATCAACTGCAGCATTCGTCACGGCCGCTACATGGACCGGTTTCGACGGAGAACCTCGTCAGCGACATTACGGGCGGCCCTTGCGCGTGCGCGCGAACTCGCGCAGGCAAACGGCGTCGGCAGCGTGTAAGCAAACCGGATGATCTCAACTTCACGCAGGAGCTTTCTCGCCGCTGCAGCTGCAACTGCAGCGTATCCGACGATCGCGCAAGCCGCCCCGGGCGCGCCGATCGTCATACGGGCCGGCACGATTCCGGCCGACGTTGCCGCCGTCGTCGAGTTTGCCCGCGACCGCGGCTACTTCAAAGCTGCCGGACTCGACGTCGAGATTCAAATCTTTCAAAGCGGCCCGGTTATCGCTCCGGCGGTCGTCGGCGGCTCGCTCGATGTCGGCGCGGCGAACACCGGTTCGCTGGCCGGTGCCGTCGAGCGCGGGCTCCCGCTGCGCATCTTTGCGCCGTCATCGCAAGTCGGCCCGAACACCTCGACCGACGTCATCATGGTCAAAGATGATTCGCCGATAAAAACCGCGGCCGACGTGAACGGCAAGACGGTTGCGATCGTCGCGATGAAAACCGTCCAGCACGCGCTGTTCCTGGCGTGGGTCGACAAACACGGCGGCGATTCGAAAACCGTCAAGCTGATCGAAATTCCGTTTCCGGAAATGGTTGGAGCGCTCGATAGCGGCCGCGTCGACGTCGCGATTCCGTCGGAGCCCTTCACGAGCCAGGGACGGACCGGCAATCGCGTGATCGGTAACTGCTACGACGCGCTCACGACGCAAATGCTCCTGTTCGGTTTCTTCGCAACCGATGCGTGGCTCGCTGCGAACAAAGACACGGCGCTGAAATTTGCCGCCGGAATCAAACAAGCCGCGGTCTGGGCCAACGCGAATCAGAAAGCCTCGGCGCTGATGCTCACGAAGTTCACCGACCTCGCGCCCGCGGTCGCGAACACGATGGGCCGCGCGACCTACGCGACGACGCTCGAGCCCGCGATGATCGAGCCCGCGATCGAATACATGGTGAAGTACGGCTTCCTGCCCAAGCCGATCGACGCGAGCCAGCTCATTTGGCGTCCGTAGAAGGCGGCTTGGGCGCAGGCACGTTGATTGTCGCTTCAATCGATGCCTTCGGGAGGCCGATGTCTAAGTAGGGCCGGGGGAGATCACCATGCTGACGTCTGCCGAAAATAAGCTGCTTACCGAGATCGAGCCGGGTACGCGGATGGGGGCGCTCCTGCGCCGCTATTGGCAGCCGCTCGGCGCCGTTTCGGAGATGCACGACCGCTGGACGAAGCGCGTGCGCCTCTTCGGTGAAAACCTCGTCCTCTATAAGGATCGCGGCGGCGCGTTCGGGCTGATCGCGGAGTCGTGTCCGCATCGCAACGCCTCGCTGGCCTACGCGATCCCCACCGCCGAAGGCATCCGTTGCCCGTACCACGGCTGGATGTTCGATGCGGCCGGCCGGTGCCTGGAGCAGCCGAACGAGCCCGACGAAAGCACGTACAAGAACAAAGTCCGGACCGCCGCCTATCCGGTAGCGGAGCTGGGCGGCCTCCTGTGGGGCTATCTCGGCGAATTGCCGGCGCCGCTGATTCCGCGACTCGACGGACTCGTCGCCGAAGGTACGATCCGCAGTCTCGGCCGGGCCGTGGTCAACTGCAACTGGCTGCAGATCATGGAGAACTCCGTCGACTCAGTGCACACCGAATGGCTGCACGGCAAATACTACGAGTTCATCAAGGAGAGCGAAGGCGTGAAAGTCTCGATCTCCAAGCATCATCTCAAAATCGGCTTCGACGAGTTCGCGCACGGCATCATCAAGCGTCGCGTGCTCGAGGGACACACGGAAGAAGACGATGACTGGAAGACCGGTCATCCGCTGCTGTTCCCGAACACGCTCGCGATCGGCAACGCGGGCGACGATTGGCACGAGTACCGCTTCCAATTCCGCGTTCCGATCGACGACACGCACACGCAGCACTACTGGTATAGTTCATTTGTGGTGCCGAAGAACGTCGCGGTTCCCGAGCGTTTCCTCGATCGCGTTCACGTGTACGACGTGCCGGTCAAGGATGCGGACGGTGAGTATATCCTCGATTCGATTCACGCCCAAGACATCATGGCGTGGGAGACGCAAGGTGCGATTGCCGATCGCACGCGTGAATCGCTCAATTCGACCGATCGCGGGATCACGCTCTACCGCCGCATGCTGTTGCGCGAACTGCGCCGCATGGAGGAGGGCGAGGATCCCAAGAGCGTGCAGCGCGATCCGGCCCAAAATCACGTCATCGACATCCCGCTCGAACGCAAGAAAGCGCACCGCGCGGAAGGGTTCGAGGATCTGCTGCGCCGCCATCAGATCCGGTATGCGCCGATCGCCGACGAACTGATCGCGATCTTCGCGGGTGCAGGTGTCGCATGATGAGCGTGTGCGTTTCGCCGGGTGGCCGCACGGTTAGCGCGAGTGAAGATGCGGCTCACCGTATCCATGTCGCAACGACCGGCGGCGTGTTCACCTTCGAGCGCGCCGGAGCCGACCGGCCGTGGGCACGTACCGGGCACACGCTCGAGGGGCACCACATCGGATCGCTCGTCGACGTGCCGGAGGAAGGCGTGCTGTTCGCCGGAGCTCACAGCGGCGGCTTGTTCGCGAGCCGCGATGCGGGCAAAACGTGGGACCGCGCAATGCACGGCATCAGCCCCGAGCACGAACACGTTTTCACGCTCGCCGCGTTCCGGAGCGGAAACGGGATCGAACTTTGGGCGGGGACGCAACCGGCGGCGCTCTATCGGAGCATCGACCTCGGTCAAACGTGGACGGAACTCCCGGGCGTGCGCAACGTTCCGGGTACCGATGCGTGGAATTTTCCCGCGCCGCCGTTCGTTGCGCATGTCAAGCACGTCGCGATTCATCCCGACGAACCGTCGGTCGTCTACGTGTGTGTGGAGCAGGGAGCGCTGCTCAAATCGACCGATGCGGGGACGAGCTGGCATGAAGTCACGTCGTACGCAACGGCCGAGGATCGCTGGTACCATGATGCGCACCGCGTCACGATCAGCCCATCGGATCCCGCCCGTCTCTACCTCACCAGCGGTGAGGGGCTCTACCGCAGCAACGACGCCGGCGCCACCTGGACGCACCTGACCACACGCCACGATCGGGTCGGCTATCCCGACGCCTTCTTTCTGGATCCGCAAGACGAGCGCACGATCTACATGGCCGGCAGCGGTTTGTCGCCGGATGCCTGGACCGCCGGCGCCGACACCTCGGCGCAGGCCGGCGTGTTGCGCAGCGGCGACGGCGGCGCGACCTGGACTCCACTGCACGACGGCTTTACCGAACCGATCCGCGGAAATTTCGAAGCGATGAGCTTGCATCGCCGGGGCGATCGCATCGCCTTGTACGCGGGTACCGCGGTTGGTGAGGTGTTCGAGCGCGCCGATCGGGATGCGCCGTGGACCCGCATCGCAGCCGATCTTCCGCCCGTCTCGAAAGTCGGCCACTACAAGAAATTCTACGCCGCCGCCGTGCACTGAGGACGCATGCGGAACTACGTAACGAGTCGTGAAGCGATCGCGCTGCTGGACGTCAAGCTGCAGACGCTCTACGCCTACGTGAGCCGCGGCCTCATCCATAGCGCGCCGGTGAACGACGGGAGCAAGGAACGGCTCTACCTGCGTGCGGACATCGAAAAGCTGCGTCTCCGGGCCGAGGCGCGTTCGGGGCACGGCGCCGTCGCCGCCGATGCCATGCACTACGGGCAACCGGTGATCACGTCGGAAATCACCGAGTTGACGGCGGACGGCCCGAGGTACCGCGGATATCTTGCGACCGATCTGGCCGAAAGCGTGCTCTTCGAGAACGTCGCACGTCTGCTCTGGACCGGCACGCTCGATGTCGCCGTCGCGACCACGCCGCAGCCGCACCCGCTGCCGGCGAACATCGACGTCCTGTGCCGCGACATCTACGCGCGATACGGCAACAACTCGATCTTGCGCCTCTTCGCGACCTACGTGTTCGCGTGCGGTATGGACGAGCCCGATACCGGCCACCAGCTCGCCGCACTGCGCTTGATGTATGGTCTCACCGGTTTCTTCGGCTACTTGGGCCCGCGCAAGCACTATCGAGCTCCCGAACCGGGCGAGTCGATCGCGCAAGCCGTGCTGCATGCCTGCGGCTTGGATTGCGACGAAGTCCGGGTGCGCGCGCTCAACGCGGCGCTGGTGATCCTCGCCGACTACGAACTCGCGTCGGCCACCTTCGTCGCACGCGTCGCCGCGTCGTCCGGCGCGGACATCAACGCCTGCATCGTGGCCGCAATCGAATCGAGTTCCGGCTGGGTCGTCGAGCATCGGCGCGTCGAGCGGCTTCTGGATAGCGTCACCTCGGAAGCCGAGCTGAAAGCGCGACTCGAACCGTTTCGTGACGGCGGCGACCTGCCGCCCGGATTTCAGCCGAACCTCTATGCATCGCATGATCCGCGGACGGCGCCGTTGCTCGATCTCGCTCGCCGCGGGCGGCACGCGTACGTCACGGATAGCGTGACGGCGTTTCTCGCCGGCGAGGCCGAGCGCGTGGGTTTGCACGCTAAGGCGATGCTCGGACTCGAAGTGTTCGCCCGGGCGATGAACTTGCCGCGCGGCGCGGTGCCGGGCGTGTTCCTCTTGGCGCGCACCGCCGGCTGGGTTGCGCATATTCTCGAACAGTACACGAGCGATACCCCGTTGCGTCCGCGAGCCAAGTTCGTCAGCGACCCAAACCGTGTCGGGAGATTTTCGTAGTGTTCGAGGACTTCATGATCGGGCCCGGGACGCCCGGCGGCCGCTACATGCGCGCGTACTGGCAGCCCGTGGCTCGATGTGCCGACGTCGCACCGGGGCAGGCCATTCCGATTCGGATTCTCGGAGAGAAGTTCACGCTCTATCGCGGCGAGGGAGGCAACGTTCATCTGGTCGACTTTGCCTGCGCCCACCGGGGCACCCAGTTGTCGACGGGCTTCGTCGAGGACGATTGCATTCGCTGTCTCTACCACGGGTGGCGTTACGATGCGAGCGGGCAGTGCGTGGAGCAACCGGGTGAAGACCCCGGGTTTGCCGGCAAGGTGCGCATTCGCACCTACCCGGTCGACGAGTACCTCGGTCTCGTTTTCGCCTATCTCGGCGAGGAAGATCCGGCGCCCCCGATGCGCCGCTTTCCGGATCTCGAGGGCCCCGGCGTGCTGGAAACCGATCCGGCGGAAATCTGGCCGTGCAATTTTCTCAATCGGCTCGACAACGACATGGCTCACGTTTCGTGGACGCACCGCGAGTCGCTCAAACGCGTCGGGCAACGCGTCGAGCACAACACGTACGCGCAAACCTACGAGGAAACCGCGTTCGGCATCGCCGACCCGAACGGCATCGGCAATCCGCACGTGATGCCGAATATCAATATCTTACGGGTGCCGCTCCGCGGGAACGACCGCTGGAAGGGGCTCTTTCTCCAGCGGTTGATCTTCCTCGTACCGATCGACGACGACAACAGCATTGCGTTCGACGTGACCTTCGCCCCCGGACTGACCGGCGACGAAGCCGAGGCCTTCCGCCAGTGGCGCCGGCCGCGCCTCAACGACGGCGACATGGACCAAACGCTCGATATCGCGCGCGAGATCCTGGCCGGTAAACGCTCGATACGCGACGTTCCGCCGACCCTCGCGCGCGAGAAGCAGTTCATGATCGAGGACTACGTGACGCAGGTCGGCCAGGGACGCCTGATCGATCGCGCGCCGGAGCATCTCGGCCGCAACGACGCCCTGCTCATCCTGTTTCGCAAAGTCTGGCGGCGCGAAGTGCGTGCGCTGGCGGAGAAGCAGCCGCTGACAGCGTGGACCACCACCGGGCTCTGGGAGTATCAAGACTTGCGGCCCCGGTATGTTGATTCTGCGTTCAATTCAAAGGTGGAGATTTCTTGAAGGAATAGCCGTCAAGCGTGCGACACGCGACGAGTTGGAGGACGTCTTGCATGAAAAGGCTGATCGCGAACCTTTGTATCGCCGCCTTGGCGGTTATCCCGTCGTTTGCCGTTGCTGCGGACCCATACGAAATCAACGTCATTCTGCCGATGACCGGCGCAGGTGCGTTCCTCGGTAAGGCCGACACGAACGCCCTCAACGTCATCGAGCAGACCGTCAACAAGGCCGGCGGCATTCGCGGCCGGCAGATCAAGTTCGTCGTCGCCGACGATGAATCGAATCCGGCGCTCGCGGTGCAGCTGCTCAACGGCGTGCTGGCGAAAAAAGTGCCGCTGGTGCTCGGTTCGACCTTGGCCGCAACGTGCAGCGCCATGGGGCCGCTGATCAAAGACGGTCCGGTCGAGTATTGCTTCTCGCCGAGCATCCGGCCGCCGGCCGGCGGCTACGTGTACTCCGCCGGTGTCGGCACCCTCGATCTGGTCACGGCGATCTCGCGCTACTTCCGCGACCGCGGATACAAGAAGATCGCCGTGATCACCACCACGGACGCAACCGGACAGGACGCGGACAAGTCGATCGATACCGTCTTCGCGTTGCCGGAGAATCACTCGCTCTCGATCGTCGACCGCGAACATTACAACGGAGCCGACGTGAGCATCGCGGGACAGATGGCGCACATTACCGCGTCCGGTGCAGATGTGCTGATCGCCTGGAGCACGGGGACGCCGTTTGCGACCGTCCTGCGCGGCGCGCGCGACGCCGGACTCGATATACCGATCATGTCGACCAACGGCAATATGTCCTACGATCAGCTGCATCAGTACAGCGGCATCATGCCGAAAGAACTGCTCTTTCCGGGCTTGCCGTCGTTTTCACCCGATCAGCTTCCCAAGGGTGCGTTGAAGGACGCGGTAACGCGCTTCCTGACGGCGTTCAAAGCGGCGGGTTTGACACCGCAGAACGGTGAGAACCAGGTTTGGGATCCGACGCTGATCTTGCTCGACGCGATCAAGAAGTACGGCTTCGACGTGACGGCGACGCAGCTGCGGGATTACGTCAACGATCTGCACGGCTGGACGGGCATATACGGCACCTTCGACTTCCGCGGCATTCCGCAGCGTGGGGTGGGCGTCGATGCGGTGATCATCCAACGCTGGGATCCGGCAAAAGAAATGTTTGTCGGCGTGAGCCGCCCCGGCGGCGCGATGCTCCGCTAAATCGTGCGCGCCAAAAACTCGGCTGCCGATGCCGCGAGTACCCCGGCCCGGGAGCGATGCGTCACCTCCTATCCGGTGCGGCGCGGATATCATCCCGGACCGCTGTATCCGCCCGAGGTCTCGCGGCTGAGCGGCGTCGTCGACATCCACGCGCACGCGCATCCGGGCCAGCAAGACGCATTCGCCACCGCGACGTTCGCCTCGCGCTCCGGGATGCGCGGCATCCTGTTCAAGACGATCGTGGGCAAACCCGACGCGGTCGGCGCGGTGCGCGATCTGCAAGAACGGCTCAACCGCTGGGCCCAGGCCGAGGGCGTGACGCCGATCGTGTGCTGGTCGGGCCACATTCTCGGCGCGCGCGGTGCCGCCGTCACGAGCGCCGAAACGCGGCGCGCGCTCGATAGCGGCATCACCGCGATCTGGCTCCCGGTGTTCAACCATGCCAACACCCTCAATACCGTCGGCGGCAAACCCATGTGGTGGGACCCGAGCGCCGACCCCGATGAACACACGGCGCCGCTGACCTGGGAGGAGTCGCGCCGGCACGGGCACTTTCTGCTCGATGAACGCGGCAAGCTGCTGGATGAGGTTCGCGAGATCGTGCGCGTGTGCGCCGATCGCGATGCACCGCTGTTCTTCGGCCACGCGACGCATGCCGAACTGTTCGCTTTGGCGGACGAGGTCGGACGCCTCGGATTTACGCGCGCGGTCATCGATCATCCGTATAGCCCGTTCATCGATCTGTCGATCGACGAAATGCGTCAGGTCGCCGCGTGCGGCGTAACGTTGAACTTCACCTACGACGAACTCTCGCCGCTGCTCGGCATCGACCCGGCGCGGATGTGTGCTGCGATCCAGGCCGTCGGAGCCGAGCACTGTACGATCTCGAGCGACGTGGGCGAGCCGCTCTTCCCCAACACCGTCGAGGCCATGCGTCAGATCTGCGCATACATGGAGGCCTTCGGATTGACGCCGGATGAGCTGTGGCTCGTCTCGCGCGAAAATCCGGGCCGCCTGATGGGTCTCGAATCCCGGCGCGCGGTGAGCGCATGACCCGGGCCGGAATCCTTCGCTATGGATCGCTCGTGGTGCCGATGTTTATTGCAGGTTCGCGCCTCGCCGGCGCAGCTGATGCCGCTGCCGGCCACACCTATCGTATCCTCGTGATATCGACGAGCAAACCGTCGTTCGACCGGTTCGTCAACTTGATGAACGCGATCGCAGCGCAGGTTCCGGGAACGGTTTTTACGTTCGAAGCGATGCCGGAGGCCCCCGCGATCGCGCAGCTCGTTGCGGGTCAGGCCGACATGATCGTGCCGTATCCGAAATCGCCGATGGACGACAAGCCGTACGTTCTGTCCGCGGCACCGGTCACGAAGGCATACTACGTCCTCTACACCAACACCGCGCGGCCGCTCGATCTCACGAAGATCGC
>Ga0182030_10004725_pt1 | contig 29069 bp, 19 predicted proteins | sample 812S3MmetaG_FD_121299 | JGI IMG/M metagenome (GOLD analysis project Ga0182030, IMG submission 121299) | Permafrost microbial communities from Stordalen Mire, Sweden - 812S3M metaG (Illumina Assembly) | ecosystem: Environmental > Terrestrial > Soil > Wetlands > Permafrost | place: Sweden...
TCACTCGTGACGAAACGACCATCGGCCAACCGCGTGAAATGGACGGGATTGCAGCAGCCGCAGAAACCTTCCACCGCCATGGAGGTATTGCCCCAACTCAATTCGAACTGGCCTTCGGGAGTGTAGGCTTCCACCCGATGACGCCCGGGGTTGGTGACCCAGAGCAGTCCGTCTGAGCCGTAGCTAAGATCGAAGTATGGACTGGGAACCACAAAGCCCGGCGTGCCATCTTTGGCACCAACGCGGCCGAAGCGCCCGAGCACCCGGCCATTCGCATCGCAGCGAATCACTTCACGGTTGCCGGCGTCCGCCAAAAAAATGTGATCGCCGCCCGCTGCGACTGAGGTAAGAAACACGCGAGCGCCCAGTGGCTCTCCCTTCATAAGCTGCCGACCCGAATGGTCGTAGGCTTCAAGATGGTCTGCCAGGGCGATCAGTAGTCGGCCATCGGAAGTGGGCATCATGGCTTGGGGACGTTGTGTCAGCGCCACGGCGAATTGCAATTCGCCTTCCCGGCTCAAGGCTTTCACCGCCTTGTCGCCGCCGATGAAAATTAAATTGTCCGCACTCACGGCAAGACAACCGGGATCGGCAAAACCAATGGGAATGGCGGCGCTTTCTGAATAGCGGAGCAGGGCAGGGTCGGTATGTGCAAAACGACTTACATCATAAGTGAAGCGTGGATCCAGCGCGGGACGATTCGTCTTATCTGCGACCGGACGCTGTTTGCCTCGTGTGGAGAGCCATCCGGCCAGTCCGCCAGCGGAAAGCAAGCCGAGGCCAATCGCGCTGTTGCTGACAAATTTTCGCCGGTTGAGCTTTTGTTCTTTTTTCATTTCTTTTCTCCGGTTATGTCCAGACACACCATTCGAGTCAGGTCGCGCGCCAGCAATCGTCCGCCGGCCAGCGCCAAGGGTGCCCAGGCATCGTGCCCTTGCAGCACCTTTGCTTGAGTCAGGCAATGATAACCCGACGGAGCGGCTTCAGCTAGTGTGAGCAGGCCGTCATCATTCAGAACAATAATCAGTCCGTTCGCAATCAAGAACGGTCCCAGCCCGAACTTTGCCCCGCTGCCGCTGCTCCAAAGCACCTTGCCGCTTAAATCAAGGCAGGCCAACTGTCCATCCGGCCGGACGCCGTAGATATGATCCTGGTAGAAAACCGGCGTTTGCTGCGTGGCTCCAAACTCGGTGGGCTTCAGCCGAAACAGTGGCTCGGCCACGATGTGTCCGTCAACTTCCTTGAGCTGGAGCATCAGACTTCCCGCGTTGTAGCCGCCGGCTAAAAATATTTTTCCGTTCCCAACTGGAACCGGCGTCGCAATTGTGGCGATGGAAATTTTCCACTGATCCGTCTCCCACAACACTGAGCCATCGTCCGCCGACACGCCCACCACTCCGCCGCTACCGCAATAGACGAACATTTTTCGCCCGGCGAACTCCATCGGCAGCACGGAGCAATGCGTCATTTTCCAGCCGTGAACATTTGGTGTGGACCACACGGTTTTCCCCGTGGCGCAATCCACTTTCAGCATGAGCGATTTTCCGCCGACGGCGAGGATGGCGCAGCCGTCCTGAATCAACGGACATTGTCCGGCATACCACAGCGGCACTTCCGCATCGAAATCGCGGACCAGATCCAGCCCCCACAAAAATTTGCCGCTGACTGGCTCCAGGCAAATCACGTGGCACTTGGGACCGAGCGAAACCAAAAACTTCTCCGTCACCGCCGGAGTGGTCCGGCTCATGCCGTGATTGCGTTTGATCTTCACCGGATAGGAGTAGCGCCAGATTTCCTGTCCATCGGACAAGGACAGACAGCGCAGCGCATCGGCTTGTTTGGTTTCGTCGTAATCAAGAACGTAAACACGACCGTTCAGCACCGCAGGCCCGGCGTAACCTTCACCCAGATTTACATCCCACAACGTCGCCGGGATGCCACTGCCCCATTTGCGTGCAATGGTTGTCGGTCCGGAAAAAATCCCATCGCCCTTCGGCCCGCGAAACCCGCGCCAGTCGCCCGGCAAGTCAGACGCACTGCCTGCACCCATCACCAGTTTGCCCAACGCGATGGGTGATTCCTGCTCGGCTTGAAGATCGCGACCGATGCGATCCATGCCCGGCTGGCGCTCCACGAGCGGCTGCAGCGGATGATTGCTGACGCGAAAAACAATGACCAACAACAATACCGCCACAACGCTCAACGAGAGGGTGGCTTTGACCAACAAACCCTTCCGACCGCTGCGGTCGGGCAATTTCCGGCTTGGAGAAGGTTCTGTCATGAGTTCCGGGCTGGCTCATCGGCTCTTGGACAAAAACACATCGCCAGATACAAAGTCACTGGTTGCCAGCACCAGGAGTTTCAATCCGATACAAGCTTGTCTTGGTCCGCAGAATAAGTGCTTTTCCGGCCACGGCTGGCGAAGCCATAAAACCTTCCGACAAGGTATTAGTGGCCAGTATCTGAAAAGTGCGGCCGGGCTTCAGCACCGTGGTTTCACCCGACTGATTGAAAAAGTAAAGTCGTCCATCCGCATAAATGGGCGAGGCGGCATACTTGCCATTGATTCGCTGCCGCCAGACTTCTTTGCCAGTTGCCGACTCCAAGCAAGTTACCATGCCGTCATCGGCAACCATGTAGAATAAGTCGTCCACCAGCACAGGCGAAGCCGTCTTGGCCACCAGCGTATCCACCATCCACGCGACATGCGTTGCGGTGACATCGCCTTGGCCATCCACGCGGACGGCGAGCAGTTGGGTTTTGCCCGAACCCGTGATTAGGAAGGCCAGCCCCTGGCGGTAAACCGGCATGGGTGCAGCCGACCACGAATCGTGATGGATGCGCCACAATTCCTTGCCGGTGGCCGGATCATAGGCGTAGGCCGACCTTGCGGCCGTGCTGAGCATTTGCGTTTGTGAGTTCCAGCTGATGAGCAGCGGGGTGCTGTGCGCTTTGTGGCGGTCTCCCAGACTGACCATGGCGGACGGGTCATTGCGATCATCCCAGGTAAATGAGCGATCCGTTTTCCAGACGGTTTTGCCCGTCATTTTGTCGAGCGCGACCACGTATTGCAAATCCACCCCATCCAGCGTCAGGATCACCAGATTGGAAAACAAGACTGGCGAAGAAGAGGGGCCGCGATAATGCCGGCAAGGCAAGTCAGACCGTTTCCAAAGCACCTGGCGGGTCGTGGTGTCCAAGCAGGCCGTGCCATAGCTGCCAAAGTGAACATAGACCCGGCCCGGTTCGATGACGGGCGAAGGTGTGGCATAGCAATTGACGGGGTTGCCCAGCGGTTCCGGTGCATCGCAATGAAACAGCTTTTCATTCAGAAGGATTTTACTGGTCATGGCATCCACGCAGAGGACAAAAAAATCGTGCCCGTCCGGAGTGGCCGTGGTCAACCAAATCTGGTCATCCAGCACCACCGGGGTGGACCAGCCGCGTTCGGGGATTTCCGTCTTCCATTTGATGTTATTCGTCTCGCTCCACGCGAGCGGCAGGCCGAGCAGCCGCGTATCTCCGGGCGCCGACACCTGACCATCGCCCCAAGGCCCGCGGAACTGCGGCCAATCCGCCTGGGCCGTCAGCAGTCCGGTTGCCAAAAAGGCCAGCATGACCACATAGATCAAGCGATGCGAGCCGGACGGTTGGGCAGTGTTACGAATTTGCCGTGTTTTCATAATATTACTTCTGCTTCACATCGTAGCAGAGCAGCACGTCCTGGTCGCGCAGGTAAAGGTAGCCACCTGACACCACCGGATGAGGCCAACTGTTTTTGTTGCTGCGATTGGGCTGGTCGAAGCGGCCTTTTTCCACCCAGCCTTTCGGCGTCGGTTCGATCAGCGCCACGGTTCCCACTCCGCTTTCAGCGCGGAGATAGAGCATACCGCCGGCGCACGAGAGCGAGCCTTTGGAGAGTTTCTCTTTCTCCTGCCAAACCGCTTCGCCGGTCTTGAAGCTTTGGCAGAGCCAGCCTTTGCCATCTGAATAGCCGTAGAGATAGTCACCCACCTTCACCACGCCACCGTGCTGGTTTTGCATTTCCTTGTTGTTGTAAACCTGCCGCGCCGCAAAGCCGCTGTCCGTTTTATCCACCTTAAAAAGATTGCAGCCGGCATTGTAGGCGGACGTTACGTAAACGGAATCATCTGCAAAAATTGGGGTCGGGATGACCGCAGTTTTGCCGGGTCGCGGCGCGCGCCAAAGCAGTCGCCCGTCTTGGGCGGCCACGCCGCCGACGCTCGCATCCGTCAATTGAACATACTGCCGCACGCCGTTAATCGTCGCGATAATGATCGAAGAATAGGCGGCATTGTCCGTCCATTCCTTGCAGCGCCAGGCGACCGCGCCGGTTTTCTTGTCCAAGGCGATCATCGTGCCTTGCGCGCCGCCGGGGGTGCAGATCACTTTGCCGTCATCTATCAGCGGCGATTCGGCGTGACCCCAGCCGGACATCATTTTGCCGCCAAATTCACTTTGCAGATTATGCCGCCAGCGTTCCTTGCCGTCGGCGGCGCTCACGCACACCAGATCGCCAAATTGTCCGAGCGTGACCACTTGGTCGCCGTCCACATTGGGCGTGCATCGCGGCCCCGGATAATTGCCGCCCGACTTGCCGACCTTGGTTGACCAAAGCACTTTGCCGTTCGCGGCGTCCAGCGCGAGCAGGAAGCTCGCTTCGCCGATATCGCCCATGGTGTAAATCTTGCCATTGACAACAGCGACTCCGGAATAGCCTTCGCCCAACCCCGTTGCCTTCCAAGCCAGCGGCGGGCCGTCGGCGGGCCATTGCTTGAGCAATCCCGTCTCGGTGGAAATGTCGTCGCGCAGCGGCCCGCGCCATTGCGGCCAGTCGGCGCCAACCGCGATGATGGCCGTGAGAAATAATACAAAAAGAGCGCTAACTGCTTTTGCTGGCATATGGTGAATAGTTGGTTTCGAGCGCCGTCCAGTGAATCAGGTCGGTAGCAACCTGCACCGCCTACTGGTTGTCGGCACAATCTATGAATAGTTTGCCTGGAGAACGAATTGCATGACTCCCCATAAAATGCGGAAGACATCGCAAATATTGTCCTTTGTGGAGGGCTGATAATCATTTGCAATTTCCCTGGTGCCCGCCCGAAGGCCGCAAAACGTTGCGCCGGCCGGGTTCCGATGTTTTAATTCCGAAAATGACGAATGCCACCATCGCCTTGAGCGCGGTCCTGGTCGCTTGGCCGATGTTTCGCGGCGACCAAGGATTGACCGGCGTCGCGGCTGGCCGATTGCCGGAGGCGTTGGAACTCCGCTGGACTTTCAAAACCAGTCAGCCCATCAAATCTTCCGCCGCCATCGTGGACCACCGGGTTTTCATCGGCTCCGACGACGGCACGCTTTACGCGCTCGCGGCCGATACCGGCAAGCAACTGTGGGCGTTCAAAGCTGGGCAAGACATCGAAGCTTCGCCGCTGGTGCTTGACGGCACTGTGTTCGTCGGATCGGTGGACAATAATCTGTATGCGCTCGAAGCTTCCACTGGCACGTTGAAGTGGAAATACCAGACGGGCGATAAAATTCTCGGAGCCGCCAACTGGTTCCGCATTGGCGAATCCCTGCGCATCCTTGTCGGCAGCTACGATTACAAGCTCCACTGCGTGGACGCCGCCACCGGAAAATCCGTGTGGACCTATGAAACCGGCAACTACATCAACGGCGCGCCAGCCGTGGGCGACGGCAAAATTGTATTTGGCGGTTGCGATGGCAAACTCCACGTCCTCGACGCCGCCACGGGCAAGGAACTCTCGTCGGTCGAAGCCGGCGCTTACATTCCGGGTTCTACAGCCATTGTTGGCAACCATGCCTACGTCGGGCATTACGGCAATGAAGTTTTCTGCCTCGACCTCGCCGGCACGAATATTCTGTGGCTCTCGAAGCAGACCAACGCGGCGTTCTTCTCCTCGCCGGCTGTCACGGAGAAACAAGTCATCATCGGAGCGCGCGACAAGAAACTTCACTGCCTCGACCGCGCCACCGGCAAGCTGGTTTGGACTTTTACCACGCAAGGCGATGTTGACAGCTCACCGGTAGTCGGCGGCGACAAGGTGGTGTTTGGTTCTGGAGATGGCCGACTCTACCTCGTAAGCCTCGCCACCGGAAAAAAACTCTGGTCGTATGACATCGGCAAAGAACTCACCGCTTCACCCGCCGTCGCCGATGGCTTGGTGGTAATCGGCTGTGAAGACGGCGTGGTTTACGCCTTCGGCCCAAAACGAAGGCCCTGATGCGCATCGTCCAACTCACTCCCGGCACGGGAAATTTTTACTGCGGCAGTTGTCTGCGCGACAACGCGCTCGTTCGCGGCCTGCGCCAGCGCGGTCACGACGCCCTGATGGTTCCGCTCTATCTGCCGCTGATCGTGGACGAACCTGCCGCCAGCGCCGGCACCCCGATTTTTCTCAGCGGCATCAGTGTCTATCTGAGCAACAAATTTAATGTGCCCGGCTGGCTTGATCGCGCGCTCAGTTCTCCGGGATTGCTCCGCATGGCCGCCGGTCTGGTGAGCATGACCAGTCCGAAGCAATTGGGCAAATCCGCCGTCGCCATGCTCCAACCGGACGCTGCTCATGGCGAACTCGAACGCCTCATTCTCTGGCTCCGCTCACAACCCGCGCCCGACGTGATCTGTCTGTCCAATTCGCTGCTCACCGGATTGGCTGCCCGGCTCAAGCAGGAATTCCGCGTCCCGATTGTCTGCACGCTGCAAGGCGAAGACTCGTTTCTTGACGCTCTCCCCAAGCCTTACCGGCAACACTCGTGGGAACTGCTCGCCCAACGTTGCGCCGGGATTGATCACTTCATCGCTGTCAGCCGATATTTCGCGGACGGGATGATCAAGCGATTGAACTTGCCCGCCACGCGCGTTTCCGTCGTCCATCCCGGAATCGCCGTTGAGGAGTTCTCACCAGCGAACGCGTCGCAACCGGTGATTGGTTATCTCGCGAGAATGCACCCAACCAAAGGACTGGACACGCTCGTCGAAGCATTCCTGCAACTGAAAACACCGGGTGCGCGACTGCGCATTGCGGGCGCGATGACTGGCCGGGACAAGCCTTTCGTTACATCGCTGCAACGCAAGCTCGGCGACCGTGCAGAATTTCTCCCGAACCTGGACCGCGCGGCGAAGGCAGATATTCTGCGCAGCCTCACGGTGTTCTCGGTGCCCGCAACTTACGGCGAAGCGTTCGGCATGTATCTTTTGGAGGCGCAGGCTTCCGGTGTGCCCGTCGTCCAGCCCCGGCACGGCGCGTTCCCGGAATTGCTCGCGGCCACCGGCGGCGGCCTGCTGTGCGAGCCAAATCAACCGGCGGCGCTGGCGGCGGCACTGGACGAATTACTCGGAGACCCCGCACGCGCTCGGCAACTCGGAGCGATTGGCCGACAAGCCGTCCAAGAAAAATTCAGTGTCGCGGCGATGACCGTGAACATTGAAGCCATCCTCCAAAAGGTTACTCATGCTCGTTGAACTCACTCACGTCCAAAAATCCTACGCCACGCCGTCTGGCGAAGTGTTGCGCGACATTAATTTTCAACTCGCCGCTGGCGAGGCCGTCGCGATTGTTGGTCCGTCCGGCTCCGGCAAGAGCACGCTGCTGAACCTCATCGGCGCGCTGGACCAACCGACACGCGGAAGCGTCCGCTTCGATGGTCGGGACTTGGCGGGTTTGAGCACGAATGAGTTGGCGGACATCCGCAATCGCGACATTGGTTTTATCTTTCAACTTCATCATCTGCTGCCGCAATGCACCGTTCTGGAGAACATCCTGATTCCCACCTTGGCCAATCCATCCGCGCCGAATACAGCGGCGGCGGTGCAGCGGGCGGAACGTTTGCTCGATCGTGTGGGGCTGAAACCGCGCCTGCATTATCGGCCCGGCCAGCTTTCCGGCGGCGAACGCCAGCGCACCGCCGTGGTCCGCGCCTTGATCAATCAACCCAAGCTGCTGCTGGCCGACGAACCCACCGGCTCGCTCGATCAAGCCGGGGCCGAAAACCTCGCACAGTTGTTGCAGGAACTGAATCAGGAAGAACACGTCGCGCTGATCGTCGTGACTCATTCGCGTGAGCTGGCGGGGCGGATGAAACGGGTGTTGGAATTGCGCGATGGTGTGATGCAAAACCAACTGTCAGCCACTACCTGAGATGAGCGTCGGTAAACTCATCTTCCGCAGCTTGCAGTTTTATTGGCGGTCACATTTAGGTGTCCTGCTCGGAACCATTCTCACTTGCGCCATTCTCACCGGCGCTTTGGTGGTGGGCGATTCAGTGCGCTTCAGTCTCAAACAAATGGCGTTGGCGCGGCTGGGCCAGACCACGCTGGCATTGACCTCCGGCGACCGTTTTTTTCGCGCTGATCTCGCCCAAGAACTGGCGTCGCAACTCCACGCCCCGATTGCCCCGCTTCTGATGTTGCGCGGCGCGGTAACGACTCCCGATGGCACTCATCGCGCCAACGAAGTCCAAGTGCTCGGCGTGGATGAGCGGTTCTGGAATCTCAGTCCTTCGGCGGTGGCTTGGAACGGCACCAACAATTCTTTCGCCAGCGACGAAATTGCCGTGAGCGAATCGCTAGCCACTCGGCTTCAACTTAAAATCGGTGACTCGGTGGTGGTTCGCCTGGAACAACCGGCTTTCGTCACACGCGACTTGCCGCTCGCCGGCCAAGCGGATGCGTCAGTCGCCGTGCGCTTGCGCGTCCGGAACATTGTCGGCGATGAGCAATTTGGCCGCTTCAGTTTGCAGGGTAATCAAGTGCCCGCCCTATCGGTGTTTCTTTCACTGAACGCACTGCAACAACAAATCCAAAGAGCCGGGCGAGTCAACGCGCTTTTGGTTGGCCAGCAGCAAAAGTCGGGGATGCGTTGCGACGCGGCGACGGCGAACGCCGCCTTGGCCAACGTCTGGACCTTGTCAGATGCCGACCTCGAACTGCGCGAACTGCCCGAAAAGAACGAGTTTGAGTTGCGGACAAAACGAGTGTTCCTGACCCCAGTGGTCGCCGACGCAGCCTTCGCCGTCGCCTCCAACGCCGTAGGCGTGCTGACGTATTTCGTGAATGAAATTCGCTTCGGCGATCACGCCACGCCTTATTCGTTCATTGCCGCCACCTCGCCCAGCCAAGTCGGAGTTCCGCTGCGCGATGATGAAATTGCGATCAACTCTTGGCTCGCGGAAGATCTTGGCGCAAAACCCGGAAGTGAAGTGACGCTGCGCTATTTCGTCATCGGCGAACGGCGGGAATTGCTGGAACAGAAGGCGACTTTTCGCGTGTGCGAAATCATTCCGCTGAAGGCGGACGCTTCGTGGATGCCGGATTTTCCGGGGTTGGCGGACACCGATAATTGCCGCGAGTGGAAGCCCGGTATTCCGATCAACCTCGACCGCATCCGCCCCAAGGATGAAACCTACTGGAAAGAATATCGAGGCACGCCGAAAGCCTTCGTGACGCTGGCGGCAGGCCAGCGATTGTGGGCCAACCGCTTTGGCAATCTAACGGCGATTCGTTTTGTGTCCGGCCGTGAAACGCTTAATGCCGCAACCAGCGAACTCGAACGCGCGCTGCTCAAACAGATTGGTCCTGCCGCGCTGGGTTTCACTTTCACGGATGTGCGCGGGCGTGCCCTGCAAGCCAGCGAAAAATCCCAGGACTTCGGCCAAATCTTCATCGGCTTCAGTTTCTTTTTGATCGTGGCTGCGCTGCTGCTGACCGCGCTGCTCTTCGTGTTTAACCTCGAACAGCGCAACGCCGAGGTCGGTCTCCTGCGGGCACTGGGATTTTCCGACCGGAAAGTGCGCTGGATTTTTCTTCTGGAAGGTGCGTGCGTCGCGGGATTGGGAACGCTACTGGGGCTGCTGGCTGGCGTGGCCTTTACCAAGTTAACCCTGCACGGCTTGGCAACGATCTGGCGCGGCGCGGTGGGCACATCAAATTTTATCTATCATGAGGAAACGACTTCGCTGATCACCGGTGCGGGAATGAGTTTGCTTGCCGCCATTGGTGCCATGGCGCTGGCCCAGCGTGGTCAAACTCGGCGTTCGCTTGCCGGCTTGCTGGCCAGCGGCGCGGAAGTCGAAATGGGCGGCGCACCGGCGAGCGGATTTCACAGACACCTTGGTCTGGGGATCGGCGTGACCGGCTTGCTGGGCGCAGTCGCTTTGGTGGCAACCAGTAGTCACGGCCAAGGACCTGAACTGGCCGAGGTGTTTTTCTGTTCCGGCCTGCTGGTATTGTGCGCTGGTCTTGGATTCACTCAGCGTCTGTTGGTCGGCCTGACCCAAGCCACTAAGCCCGCGCACAATATTACTCAACTGGGCTGGCGTAACACCGGGCGGCGACGCGCTCGCAGCCTGACCACGGTCAGCGTGCTGGCGGTGGGCGTTTTCATGGTGGTGGCGGTGAATGCGTTCCGGCAGGACCCGCGCGGGACCGCGCGGGAACGACATTCCGGCACCGGCGGCTTCGCTCTTTACGGCCAATCCACTTTGCCCATCTACGAGGACTTGAACACCGCCAGTGGCCGCGACGCCTTCAACCTGCCGGCGGAAGCGATGCGCGATGTGACCGTGGTGCCGCTGCGGATTCGGGACGGCGACGACGCAAGTTGTCTCAATCTTAACCGGGCGTTGCAGCCGCGATTGCTTTCGGTGCAGCCGGAGGAATTGATGCGGCGTCGGGCATTTGCCTTCGGGCAAACACTCGATCTGAAAGCGTTCGTTGGAAATGACACTAAGGGCACCAACCAAAGCGCGTGGGACTTATTGAACCAGCCGCCAGCAACGGACGTGGTTCCGGCGATTGGCGATGAACAGACCGTGCGCTGGGCCTTGGGCAAGTCATTGGGCGACACGATTGCTTACACGGATGATCGGGGCCGAGCCTTCAAAATTCAGATTGTCGGCATTCTGGCCAATTCAATTCTGCAAGGTAGCCTGGTGGTTTCAGAGCCGGACTTCGTTGCACGGTTTCCGTCGGTTGCGGGTTATCGCGCATTTTTGGTGGATGCACCGCCGGGACGGACAGATGCGGTTGCCGAATTGCTGACTTGTCAATTGCAGGACAAAGGTCTGGACCTGCAGCCGGCCTGGCAACGGCTGGCGGATTTCATGGCCGTGGAGAACACTTATTTGGGCATCTTCCAGGCCCTGGGCGGACTTGGCTTGTTGCTCGGCAGCTTGGGCTTGGGAATTGTGGTGCTGCGAAATGTTTTAGAGCGCCGCAGTGAGTTGGCTTTGCTTCAGGCGGTTGGGTTTCGCCCCTCCCAACTTCAGCGATTGGTGTTGAGCGAGCACTGGTTGCTGGTCATCTTGGGACTGGTTATCGGGCTTGGTGCGGCGTTAGTGGCTATTTTCCCAGCTCTGTCGTTGGCGGACGGAGAAACACCTTCTGGGGCCATGGCCTTGACCTTAGTGGCGTTGGTCGTCGCGGGCAGTTTTTGGTGTTGGCTGGCGACTAGCGCGGCGCTACGCGGCCCGCTGCTGGATGCGCTGAGGAAAGAATAGGAACATTTTCACAGGGGTCTCATGGGTTTGAGGTTTGAGGGGTAAAAAAGAGTTGGCTTATTCTTCACCCACAGTCTCGGCCTTAACGACGTCTGCGACGCCCTGCGGTTGCATTCGGGGCCATTGTCGGCGATTCGCGGCGCGACCCCGCCGAGCAAGAATGCCCTCTCGCACGCCAACCGGGAACGCAACCCGAAAAACCGCCCGTCGCCGTTCAAACACTCCATAAACAGCTAAATGGCTGAAAGCCGGCTGCCCGTTTCGGTTTTGAAAAGGTTCAGATTTCAGCCGACCGTTCCTGAACTTGAAATTGTGAAACATATTTTAAGCATAGAATTTTGTGCGCTGCTCAACAAGCTGCTCAAATGAGTGGGCAGGCCAATCCGCCATTGAGGTGATTTGCAACGACGGCTGCGCTTGGCCGGATTTTTGCCAGTAAACTTTACAAATCGGCGAAGTTTTTCTATGTCTGTTGCCTCATGCCACGCCGGTTCACTCTTAAAGCCGCCGCCACAATGACCTGTGGGTTGCTGCTGTGGGTTTTGGATTTCTGTTATTGCGCGGCCTCAGAATCGTCACCGGTCGCGGATTATTTGTTCAATCGTGGCAGACCGGCGAGGGTTTGCCCGGCAACGCGGTCGAAGACGTGCTGCAAGATAAGGACGGTTTTCTCTGGCTGGCGACCATCGGCGGGTTGGTGCGTTTTGACGGGGTGACGTTCAAGCCGTTCAATTCCCCGCTCATCACCCGCGTGGCCGCGCGGAACATTCGCGCGCTGGCCGAAACTGCCGACGGGACGCTGCTGCTGCTGCCTGCCGTTGGCGGCATGGTGCAGTTGAAAGCCGGACAGTTCAGCGCGCATCCCGTCGCCGAGGGACTCGCGGGCAAACAATTTCAAACCTTGTTTGTGGATGGCGGCGGCGCGGTTTGGCTGGGCGCGGCCGATGGCGGAGTCCGGCGATGGAAGAACGGCAAGTTCAATGATTTTGGACCGACCAATGGCTTGAGCCGCCGTGCTCTGGTCGGTCAATCCCGGCAACGATTCGCTGGGCGAATTGTTCGCCTATTTGAGCCAGTCATTTCTAGAGAATTTCCGCCGCACGGCCATCCGCCCACGCCTCAAAGTGATGGAGAACGTGCCAGATTCCGCGCTGGCGCCGGAAGTGCGCCATCAACTTTTTCTGGTGGTCAAGGAAGCGATGAACAATGTCATCAAACATTCGCAGGCCACCGAAGTCACCTTGAGCCTCAAAGTCGTCGAGAACATTTTGGAGATTCGGATTGAAGATAATGGCCGCGGGATTTCGCCGCAGGTCATTGCCCAGTCCAAACGACATGGCTTTGCAAACATGCGGGCGCGCGTCGAACAACTGGGCGGCCAACTCGTTACCTCCAGTGAACCGGCGCGGGGGACTTCGATCCGAATTTCAATTCCATCCTGGAAAGATCTGCGCGCCAAGCCATCTCAATAACATGCCCATCACCGTCGCCATCGTAGAAGACAACGAGGAAATCAGAACGATGCTCGCCAAAGTCATCGCGCGCGAGCCGAAGCTAAAAGGCGTTTGCACCTGCGCCACCGGTGAAATCGCGCTGGAAGTTCTGCCAAAAAATCCGCCGCAAGTCGTCATCATGGACATTCAGTTGCCGGGCATTTCGGGCATTCAATGCACCGCGCGCCTGCGCCAGGCGCTGCCCCAAACGCAGGTCCTTATTTACACCGTTTATGGCAACAATGAGCAAGTCTTCAAAGCGCTGAAAGCCGGGGCAGCGGCTATCTGCTCAAGCGCAACACGCACGCGGAAATCATCGAGGCCGTTTTTGACGTGCATCACGGTGGCGCGCCCATGAGCGGCGAAATCGCGCGTAAAGTCGTCCGGTCATTCGCCGAACCCGACGCGCCCAAAGAAACCGAACCGTTGACGCCGCGACAGCACGAAATTTTCGGCCTGCTGGCCCGCGGATTTGTTAGCAAGGAAATTGCGAGCCAATTGGGCATCAGCTTCGACACCGTCCGGTTTCATCTCAAGGACATTTACGCCAAGCTCCATGTCCGCTCCAAAACGGAGGCCGTGGTGAAATATCTGAAATAGCGCCATGAACGCACGCGCTGGCGCTACTTTTGCAAGCAGTCCTCAAAAGCCTGGCATCGCCAATTTGAGTGGGTTGTGGAAGTTTCCTGGCATGTTAAACTGAAAGCGCTTTTCCTATCGGCACAGAACACGCTGGCCCAAATAGAAAGCCCAGAGTTTGTAGATGAATTTGCATTCCGTTCGAACCGCCAAGATGGGCAAGGCTGGTGTGTGGAGTTTTCTCGCCACGCTTCTGCTCCTGTTGCCGACCTCACTTTATGCCATTGTCTCACTCACCGACAACGGCAATGGCACGGTCACGATGGCCAACGGGCTGGTCTCGATGACGTTTAGCAAGGGCGACGGCTCGGTCGCCGCATTTTATCTGGCCTCGTTGCCGACGACCAATCTCATTGATTCCAGTAAGGATTATGCTTTGAGTCTGACACACATTGGCAGCGGCACGAATGACTGGTGGACTTCCGTCTCGGATGCCTACGGAGCGACTTACAGCGTTGTGACCAACAACGGCCAGATTGCCGATGTGATGATTCGCAACCCGATTGCCAGCGGCAACCCGGCGCTGTTTCCCAACGGCGTCTGGGATTGGGCGGAACATCACGTCATGCGCGCCGGCGAGGCCGGCTTTTATACCTATCACGTCTGGCGGCACTGGCCGAACCAGCCGGCGTCGTATTACACGGCGGACAGTTGGCAGGGCCGGTTAAGTTCTATTTTTAGTTGCGCCGATAACGGCAACGGCACGACTGCTTACGCCTGGGATTTCTGCAATTCGGATGTGCCGATTGGTTTGAGCGTGGGCGGCGATCCGCCCGGCTCGACTTCCGCCGGTGTGCCTCAGGAAGTGGTCATCATGCCTTATACGAATTATTTCACACAGCCGACTGGGACAAATTACGAGCCAGGCTGGCCCGCTTACACGCAGCCGTGCGGCTTGACTTCCGACCTCCATCCGACGTGGACGAAATATGACTGGAGCAGTTATCAAGGGCCTTCGACTTCGTTTCGCAACGCCTGGGGCGCGTCCACGGAGAATGTTGGAGTGTTCACACTTTTAGGCAGCGCGGAATTTATCAACGGCGGCCCGACCAAATTGAAAGGTGCCGTCTCCGGCAACTATATGTATAACGACGACCTTGAAGGTCACGGCCTTGGCAATGTTCCGAACCCAGGCGCGGCCGCAGGCGAAACTTTTACCAAGGTCATCGGCCCGTATTTCATGTATGCCAATACGGGCACGAATCATCTGCAACTCTGGCAGGATGCGCAAAACATGGGCGCGCTCATGGCGTCCAACTGGCCTTACGCTTGGATGAATGAAAGCGAGCAGGATTACCCGCGCCATCGCGGAACCGTCACCGGCAGCATCACGGCGAAATCCGGCGAGTCCACGGCGAATCCCGTCGTCATTCTTGGCAATGCCGATCCGAATGCCGGCGACTGGATTTATCAGGGCGTGACCAATTATCTTTTTTGGACGACGGGCGACACGAACGGAAATTTTTCCATTCCGAAAGTGCGGCCGGGCAATTATGTTTTGTATTCGTATGCGCCGGGCATCTGGGGCCAGTTGCAAATTTCCAACATCATCGTTCTGCCTAACCAGACCAACAACCTCGGCGTCATCAGTTGGAACCTGCCACATTTGCAGCAGCGGCTTTGGCGCGTCGGCACGCCGGATCATACTTCCAAGGAATTTCGTTTTGGCGATTTGCCCAAGCAGTTCGGCCTGTGGTGGCGCTACTTGAATGAACGCGGGCAGAGCAACTTGAATTTCACCATCGGGCAAAGTGTGGAGTCGAACGACTGGTATTATGCGCAGTGCATCATGGCCATTACCCCGCAATCCGGGCCGACTAACTTGACCGACCATACACAAACTAACGGCATTTATTGGGGGGCGACGTGGAATATCATTTTCAATCTGACCAATCTGCCGACGACCAATGTCCTCTTTACTCTGGCCTTGGCCGGCGGACGCGGCACAGCGTTTTACACTTACATCAATGGCGTGAACGCCACGCCTTCGCCTTACCAAAGCACGGGTTATTACACAGGGGACGGTGCCAACATTTACCGCGATGTTGTGGCAGTGGGTCGTTATCAGTATTATCAGATTTCGTATGCGCCCAACTTGTTTGTTGTCGGCACCAACACGCTGGCGATTTCCATTCGACAGGGCGGCGCGGCAACGACCTGGAACATCGGCAACGTCACCAACGGCTATCCCGATTTGTTGTCCGGCGGACTTATCTACGATTTTCTGCAAATGGAAACCGGACCGCAAGTCATCATCGCCAATCCGCCTGCCGCACCCGGCGGCCTGACGGCGGCGGCCGTGTCGGGCTGCGAGATAGATTTGACTTGGACGAATAATGCCACCAATGCCACGAGCCAGGTCATCAGGCGTTCCACTGACGGTGTCAACTTTACCCAGATTGGAGCGATGATGCGAGGCGCGACAAATTATGCGGACACCAGTTTACCTATGGCGACGACTTATTATTATCAAGTCTTCGCGAACAATGCCGACGGCAATTCGCCAGTTTCAAATACCGCGCACGCTGCCACGCAACCCGCGCAACCACCCGCCACGCCCAGCGGCTTGACGGCCACCGGAGTTGCGACGAACCAAATCAACCTAACTTGGATTGACAACTCCACCAATGAAGACGGGTTCAATCTTGAACGCTCCTCCAATGGCGGCAATTACAGCTCCCTCGCCATGCTTGCGGCGGACACGACCACTTATGCCGACACAAACCTATCCGCCGGGACGACTTACTTTTACCGGGTGCTGGCATTCCGTTCGTGCTGGGGCAATTCCGCCTACTCCACGCCCGCCAGCGCGACAACGCTGGTGCCGCCCGCGCCGGTCACGCCGGTCGGACTGGTTGCGATTCCGGGAAATGGGAAAATCAATTTGAGCTGGCTCACGGCTTCCGGTGCCAGCAGTTACAATTTGAAGCGTGCCACCAGCAGCAGCGGCGAAACAAATCTGGTTTTTACCGCTGGCACAACTTACACCGACGCCGGCGTCGTCAACGGCGTGACTTATTATTATGTCGTCTCGGCGGTGAACGCGGGCGGCGAAGGAAATAATTCGCGCGAGGCCAGCGCCACGCCGCTGGCGTTCGTCACCGCGTATTGGACAAATCTCATCACCAGCGCGGCACAAAGTTGGGACAACAACGCGAACTGGACGAACGTTGCGACTTATCCCAATGTCACGGGCATTGTTGTCAATATCACCGCGAACCTCGCCGCCGCGCAGACTAACAACGTGGATCAAAACATCACACTGGGCTGGCTGAACCTCGGCGATGCGAACGGCTCTGCCGCCTTCACTCTTGCTCCGAACGGTGGGACGCTGACCTTCAACAACGGCGCAAACAACAACGCCGGATTGGTCCAACTTTCCACTAGCGCGGGCGACACGATTTCTGCGCCCAGCATCTTGAGCAATAATCTAACCGTGGTGAACAACGCTGCTACGCACACGCTGACTTTGGCGGGAACAATTTCCGGCACCAATGGTGTCAGCTATGTTGGGCCGGGTTCAGTTACCCTGGCGGTCAGCAACGGTTACAGCGGCGGGACGCTTATCAATGGCGGCCTCGTCATTCCCGCCAACACCACCGCCAACCAGTATGGCTTCGGCAGCGGTCCGATCATCTTCAACGGCGGCACGCTGCAATTCAACGGCTATGGTGGCAGCAGCGGCACCGATTGGGGCGGTTGCGCCAATACTTTCAATGTGCCCGCCGGCCAGACCGGCACGCTGTTGCTGCCGCCGCGTTTCGGTTACGGCACGGCTTTCACCAGCGCGCTGACGGGCGGCGGCACGCTGAACTTGACGGTGGAATTTAGCCGCGACTATTTCAACGGCGACTGGTCGGCGTTCACCGGCCAGATTAACATCAGCAGTATTCAGAATGGTAGTGACACCAGCGGCGATTTTCGGATCAACAACGTCAATGGCTACGCGAACGCGGCGGTTTATCTGAACAGCGGCGTCAATTGCTACACGATCAACAACAACAATCTCACGGTTGACCTCGGCGAACTCGGCGGCGCAAGCGGCGCTTACATCGGCGCGGGCAGCAGCAACGCCACCAATCCCACTTGGCGCATTGGGGCCAAGAATACGACCAACACTTTCGCCGGCGTGATTGCTGATGCCGGCACTACGTCCCTGACCAAGATCGGCACCGGCATTTTTATTCTCACCGGTTCAAATACCTATAGCGGCCCCACCACCATCAGCGGCGGCGCGCTGCAAATCGGTGACGGCGGATATTCCGGAACCCTCGGCACGGCCAGCGTGGCGGATAACGCCGCGCTCATTTTCAACCGTTACGACAACATCACCATCGGCAACCTTGTCAGCGGCGGCGGCAGTTTGTCGCAGGCCGGGTTTGGCGTGTTGACGCTCGCGGCGGCGAACACTTATTCCGGCTCGACTTACATTTTCGCCGGCACACTCGCGCTGACCAACTCTGCCACGATTGCCAATTCCACCAACATCAACCTGGCCAATGGCGGAATTATTGACGCGAGTGGCACCACCAGCCACGCGATGACTTTGAGCAGTGGTAAAACGATTTCCGGCGATGGTTTTGTGAACGGCAATTTCACGATTGCCAGCGGCGCGACGCTCGCGCCGGGAAACAATGATCTTGGCATGTTGAACTTCAACAATTCGCTGACGCTGAATTCCGGCAGCAAAACGATTTTGAACGTCAGCCACGATTTCCAAACAAACAATGTCGTCAACGTGGCCGGCACATTTACCTGGGGCGGTTCGCTCATCGTCAGCAACGCCGATGATCCGTTGCAGGGCGGCGATACATTTCAACTTTTCACGGCCGCGAGTTTCGCCGGAAATTTCAGCAGCCTCACCCTGCCGGCGCTGACGGCGGGATTATATTGGAACACCAATCTGCTCAAAACCGCCGGCACTTTGATTGTCGCTGTCGAAACGCCGCCGGTCATCGGCAGCATCGGCGTTGCGAATGGCAAACTGGTTATGAGCGGCACCGGCGGCGTGACCAACGGCACTTACTTTGTTTTGGGTTCGACCAATCTCGCCGCGCCGGTGACGAATTGGACCCGACTCATGACCAACCAGTTTGATGCCGGCGGAAATCTTATTTTCACCAACACAATGAATTCCAATGTGCCGCAAAGTTATTATCTGCTGCAACTGCCTTGAAAACCGGACTAAATGCGCACCTACTCATTTGCGTGGGTGGTGTTCAAAGTCAATTTCAGATAGCGTCACTTAAACCAGCGCGCCAAACGACACCAGCCATGCGAACAAACCCGAACGCCAATCTCGTTCAATTTGAGATTGTGAAGATAGCCTATAAACTTGCCGCTGCGTTTTTTTGCGGCGCGATATTTTTTCCTTCCACGCTTCGCGCGCAGGATGGCCCGCGGACCACGCGCGCCATCGTCGCGCAGGCGGCGGCGGCGGGCGCAAAAATCCCGCCCGGGCCGTTTGCGCCGACGTGGGATTCGATCCGCACAAACTATGCCGTGCCCGGCTGGTTCCGCGACGCGAAGTTCGGCATCTTCATGCACTGGGGACTTTATGCCGTGCCCGCCCACGCGAGCGAATGGTATGAAAAACATATGTATGGCAATCCCGGCATCACGCAATGGCACACGGAAAAATTCGGTTCGCCGGACAAATTTGGCTACAAGGATTTCATTCCGCTGTTCACCGCGACCAATTGGGATCCGGATGCGTGGGCAACATTGTTCAAAAAGGCCGGCGCAAAATTCATCGTGCCGACCGCCGAGCATCACGACGGTTTTGCGCTGTGGAACAGCACGGTCAACAAATACAATGTCATGCAAATGGGGCCGCACCGCGATCTCATCGGCGATTTATCCAAGGCCGTGCGCAAACAGGGATTGAAGTTCGGCGTCTCGAATCACGGCATCGAGCATTTCACTTTCATCCAGCCGACGCCCGGCGTGACCAACGATCTTTACGATCCGCAGTGGAAGGATTTTTACAGCGTGGCCGACCGCAGCGACGCCGCGTGCGAAAAATTTCTCGAAAACTGGGTCGCGCAAAACGTCGAGCTGATTGACCAGTATCAGCCGGACATTTTGTGGTTCGACAACGGCGTAAACGGGCGCGTGTTCGACGCGATCAAATTGAAGGTTGCCGCGTATTACTACAATCGCGCCGCGACGTGGGGCAAGGAAGTTTCGCTCGAAACGAAGGACAACGCGTATCTCGCCGGTAGCATCACGGACTTCGAGCGCCGCAGCCGCGCGCCGAAGGAGCTGACGGATTTTGTGTGGGACGTGGACGAGCCGGTGCTTTACCGTTTTGGCTACACGGAAGGTTCGCCCATCGCGTCCGCCGATGCCTGCGTGCGGTTACTCGTCGAAGCCACGAGCAAAAACGGCGGGCTGCTGCTGAATATTTCGCCGAAGGCCGACGGCACGATTCCCGACGACCAGCAAAAACTGCTGTTGCAGATCGGCGCATGGCTGGATGTGAACGGCGCGGCGATTTACGGCACGCGCCCGTGGAAGCAATTCGGCGCGGACAAAATCCGGTTCACCACCAAAGGCAAAACGCTTTACGCAATCTCGCTCGGCTGGCCGGGCAAGGAGATGTTCATCCCGGCTCTGGCAAAAGGAAAAGCCGACGGCAAGATTGAAAAAGTGAGTCTGCTCGGCCGCACGGGCGCGCTGGAATTTTCGCAGGATGAAATCGGCTTGCACGTCACCATGCCTGAAGTGAAGCCTTGCGATTACGCCTTCGCGCTGGAAATCACTGGCCTCGAATTGTAAGGATTCACCATGAAATCTCTGCTCACTTTCTGCGCCCTGCTGTTCGTGTCGGTCGCCGGGACGATTGGCCACGCACAGTCGGAGACCAATGCAACTGTCGCGCAAACGAACCGCGTTTCAGCAGCGGTTAATTCGGCGACCAATCCGCTGGGGCCGCTGCACGTCACGCCGATTCACGCGCCGCATCTGGAAGTTTTTTCCGGCATCAGCGGTCCCGGCCATCCGGTCGTGGGCAACGGTTACGGCGGCTATCGCACGGGGCGCGACGGGACGATGTATCACGGCACCGAACCCGCCAAACCCGGCTGGCTTGATCTTGGCGATCGCGCGCGCGGCACCGCCGTGCGCGACGGCATCATTCCGCCGTTGCGCCCGATTTGGGAACTGCACTTGCGCGACACCATCATCAACAAGGGCGGCGACGGTTTTTATTACATGAGCGGCTCTTCCGGCGACAACATTTGGGACATTACCTCTGGCATCGAACTATGGCGCTCCAAAGATTTGAAAAATTGGGACTACGTCGGCCTGGTATGGAGTTTCGTGAAGGACGCGACTTGGGAAAAAAATGCGCGCTATGTTTGGGCGCCGGAAATTCATTATGTTCGCGGCAATTATTATTTTGCTTACTGCGTTTCCGGCGGACAAGGCGGCGGCACGGGAATTCTCAAGAGCAGCACCGGCAAGCCGGAAGGCCCTTATGTTTATGCGCTGGACAGCGGCACACGCATCGGCGGCGGCATTGACGCAACGCTGTTCGAGGATGACGACGGCTCGGTTTATTTCACGAGCGGCGGCGCGGGTTCGCTGCGGAAAATGCTACCGGACTTGAGCGGCTTCGACGGCCCCGCGCACAGCATTCAATTTGAAAAACCGGCGGACGGAAGCTGGACCCGCAACAACATCGCGCAGGAAGGCGCGTCGTTGTTCAAGCACAACGGCATTTATTATCTCGGCGGCGCGGGTTTTTATCAGGGCCGCTACAGCAGCGTCGTCGCGATGTCCACGAACATTTTCGGCCCTTATAAAAACTGGCACGAAGCGGTGCCGTGCGGCGGCGGCGGAAATTATTTTCAAGGCCCGGACGGCTTTTGGTATTGCACCTATTTCGGCAACGACGATCAGTCGCCGTGGCGCGAAAAACCGGGCATGGTGCGGATTGATTTTAAAGCGGACGGTCGCATCAAAATCGCCGATGAGCAGCCGGCCTTCGTTTTGCAACCAGGCACACCGGCCCACTGGCGAAAGGCAGCAGCCAAATCCACGTCAACGCCATAACATATTTTTGACGCTTGCCAAAATGAACACGCACCCTCACCGCATGGAAAACAATATCTCCCGGCGGCAATTCATCAAAAACTCCGCGCTGCTCGCCGGCGCCGCGGCAACACTGCCAATGCTGCCGTCACTGGCCGCCGACACGAACACCGTAAAAAATTCCCGCACCGGCCCGTTCATTTTGGGCGCGGACATTTCCTGGATTCCGGAGGACGAGGCGGATGGCGCGGAGTATTTCGACCATGGCGTGAAAAAGGATATTTTCCAAATCCTGAAGGAATACAAATTCAACTACATCCGGCTGCGACTCTTTGTGGAGCCGGGCAATCGCGGCGGCTACGCGACGCGGCGCAGCGAGCCGTTCTGCGACCTGGCCCACACCATCGCGCTCGCCAAACGCGCCCGGGCGGCCGGCATGGGATTGTTGCTCGACTTCCATTTCGGCGACACGTGGACTTCGCCCGGTCACCAGGACAAGCCCGCCGCGTGGCGGGATTTGAGTTTTCCGGAACTCACCGATGCGGTGCGGAACTACACGCGCAACGTGATTCAAACGATGCGGACCAACGGCGTCGGCCCGGACATGGTGCAAATCGGAAATGAGATTTCCGACGGCACGCTGTTCCCCGACGGACGCCGGTCGAATTGGGACAATTTTGCCACGCTGCTGAAAGCCGGAATTGCCGGGGCGAAGACCGCCGCCCCTTCCGTCAAGGTCGCTTTGCATCATCATCTGGGCCGCGATAACGCCCGGATGCGCGATTGGCTGGATAATCTCATCGCGCGCGGCGTGAACTTCGACATCATCGGCATGTCCTGCTACGCCCAGGCGCAAGAGGGTGATTGGAAAAATAATTTCGCGGATCTGGCGAAGCGTTATCCCGACAAGGGCCTGGTCGCTTTGGAATACTCCGCGCGCAAACGCTATATCAACGACCTCATGTTCGATACGCCGGACAAAAAAGGTCTTGGCACATTCATCTGGGAACCGACGCGGCACCGCGAGGCGCTCTTCGACAAAAACGGCGTGAATGCCGGCGGTGGCCAGGCCTCGAATTTCACGACCGACACCGGCATCAATCAGGGCGCGCTACTCCGCACGAATTTCAATTTCCCGACGAACCGTTCTGCCCGCTTCGGAAGTTTTACGAACGGGCCGACCGGCACGAATGACGCCGCCCGCGCCAGCTTCCGCCAGCGGCGCTTTGGCGGACGTTACGACGCGAACGAACTGTTTGACTTGTATCCCCAAATTTCCCGCGACTATGGCAATCCTTGATGCCATAAACACCGGAAAAAATCTGCTTACAAACTCCATGAAAAACAAATCATTCTTTGCCGCGCTCACGTTTGGCCTCTGGACATTTGCGGCCATCCGAGACGACTTCGTTCACCGTTAGCCACGCAAAATTGGACTAGCTATGAAGGCGTTACCCGACATATTCTGCCATTGGAAAATGCAGACGCTAGGGCCGCATAAATCCGGTTTCAATAGAAGAACAGGAAGAGTGACATTAGTGCCTTGACGAACCAAGGAGCGGAACTGATGTTGGCTGGTCGGCGGACGCGGACGAAGGCCTATCCGCCGGAATGGCGACCAGTTCAATGCCTTTGCCGGTTCCGAGATTGCGGCTGTATTTCTTGTCCGTGGCGTTGTTCCAGTGTTCATGCACGCCGAGGCTTTGCAAGCGAACGCCATCTGGTTTATAGACCGTGCCCGATGGCGGGTCGTTGGCCAGCGCCGCTTCGTGGAGATGCCGGTCGGCGTTTTTGATCAGCGGCATTTCCGAACGCAAAAAATCCAAGCCCACTGATTCCAATGCCACCGGATCTTGCGACGCAAAGAAGCTCGACGGCCAGTGGCCGTTGAACGGAGCCATCGCCCACTTGTGCGGCGGGCTGCTCCAGCGGTCGCCGGAGTAGAGTCCATCCAAAATGTTCAGCACGGTCTTGCCGTTGATGTTAGTGCTGCCATACATATCCACAAGCTGGTTGTAGCTGGCCATCGGATAATCCCAGTCATGCAGCAAGTAATGCTGGCTGCCGCGCTTGTTGCCGATGACGCCCCAGTTGCTTTTGAAAATCATCGTGACCGAAGCGTTGCCGTAATCCGTTTTATCCTCGGGGGTGTGATAAGTCGTGGCCGGCGTGCAGTGCCGCTTCAATAGCGCCATCGTGATGAGATATTTGGCTTTGACGATGGTCGTGGACAGGGAGGTTTCCGTCGGCCCGGGAACAGAATAGGCGAAGGCATTCGGAGTAAATCCGCCGAGGTTGGTGTCATAATTCACATCGGGAAAGGCTGACTGGCAATAATTCTTCACGGCCGAGCATTGATTCTCACGGGCCGGGTCGCAAAGCGTGATGTCCGACTGGCTGGCACCGAACTGATTTACCAGGCCTTCCAGCAGCGCGAACACTGATTGCGGCGAAGCATCAATGGCATTGGATTTGCCGCCATTATTCAAGTTGAGCTTGATGGCGATCTTTTCGCCTTTGACATAGGATGGGCCGCCGTTTTTGTCGCGGAACAGGGCGTCCCACGCGTTGCTGATGGCCGACTGGCCGGCCACGGAGCAGATGACATTGTTCAGCAGCTTCGTGATTTTGGTCTGGTCATTAAATTCGCTGGACCACCAATACTTTGACTTACCATCCCAATTGCAGGCGTTCAAATCGTAGCTCCAAGCCACGCGACCCGGATTGATTCCCCGCGCGACGCCGATGGGCTGATTCGGGCCGTCGGAAGGAGTAAAAGTCCCAGTATCTTCCGCGAGTGCGTTCACTTCGTTCATGTCTCTGACCACCGCAGCACACACCAAGCCGATCAACAGGCAAATGCCTGCCGCCGCATATCGGTTTTGATACATAAACTTCCGCGTTTTACGAAACGACGCCACCAATCCCATAATGCTCAAAAGGTAGGCCACGCCGCCAAATGCAATCGGTGCCGCCACCCGTTGGCACGGATAGTCCGCCCGCGACGGTTTTGGAATGACCCGCACCAGATACCAGATCAGCGCGACCAACCCGGCTACTGGAAACAGCCATCTGGCCCAGCGATACTTGCGGTTTAAGCCGACGACGCGACCGGTTTTAACGCATACAAGCAACGGACCTTTTTCGATTGGCATATTTATTCTTTCTCTTTTTCAATGGCTTCGCGGAGTTACGCTTGTCTTCGAATATGTAAACCGCCGGAAATTGCGCGTGGAGCGGCGGAATCTGAATTCATATAATTATTTTCAAAGTCTCAAGCGGTTGCGCTCACCGTTTGATGTCAAATGCCAGTCATTTCTTGGACTTAGATTAAGGCGCGATTTTCACCAATTCTCCGCTGTGCAAGGCGACAGGCAAAGAGAATTCAGTTTTGAATTTACCCAGATCTTTTTGCCGCCACAAATCGCGCACGGCATGGGTGCCTTTGATTCCCAGATCGCTCCATTTCACATTTACGGTGATCCTGTTCGTGCCGGTATTGAATAGACCGACGGCGTGCGAGCCATCTTCAAGTTTCTTGGCATAGACCCGCGCATCGCCGTCTTGTAACACAGTGATGGCCTGGTCACCGAGCGAATCTTGGCTAACCGCGATAACTTCATCGTTCTCCAGAAGATTTAGCGTGAATGCATCCATGTGGCTCAAATCATTCGCGAGCAACAACGGCGCGCAGAGCAGACACCACAGGGTCATGTGGGTGTATTCTTCGTCCGGTGTTAGGCCGGGTTGTTTCGATTCGGCGGTTGCGATCTCAAGCATGTCCGGATCGTTCCAATGTCCGGGGCTGGAGTAAGGACGCCACTTATCCTGCCCGAAACCTTGCCGGCTCATGGATTTCCAGTTGGCCTTAATATCGCCGGTCGTGCGCCAACTGTTGGCGACCTTGCCGACGGTCGGGCCGTTGGTGATGTTCATGCTGTTGGACAGGCTGAACAGGATGTCCCGTCCGCTGTGGCGCAAGGCGTCAGCCATTTCCAAGGTTTCGGGAAGCTGGATCGGATACCAATCATACTTCAAATAATCCACGCCCCAAGCCGCCCACTGGTTGGCGTCATTGGTCGCGAAATGATATTGGGCTATGTGCTTCGAGGCCTTCCATTGACCATTGGTGCTGTCCGAACTGCCACCGGTGAACCAGGCGTAAGAGGTTTGCCACGGGGTCGAATAGATGCCGAATTTCAGGCCCATCGCATGAATCTGGTCGCACAAGCCTTTGATGTCGGGGAATTTTTTATTGCCTTGTATCCCAAAAAACACGCCCCCGCGCGGTCCCTGCCAGGTATCGTCGATGTTCACATAACTCCAGCCGTGATTAATGAGGCCGGAATCCACCATGGCTTTCGCGTTCTCCAAAACAATGTCCTGCGTGATGCGCCCGGCATAATGGTTCCAACTATTCCAACCCATCGCCGGCGTGAGCGCGATGATTTCGCCGACAACGATCTTGAATTTTTTATCACTGCCACCCAATGCGTTTTTTGCGTGGAAAGTCACCAAGTAATCGCCCTTTTTGGACAATGTGCCGGTGATCGTGCCTGTGTGTGAATCCAGAGTCAGCCCCTCCGGAAGATTGTCGGCGGAAAATCTCATGGGCCGGTCGCCGGTCGCCGGGATGTGATAAAAGAACGGGTGATCCGGGCGGACACCGAAGATTCCCGCGCCGTTGATGCGCGGGGTGGGAGCCGCAGCCGGCGTGCGGATGACGCCGGGTTCGCGTTTGAACGCCGCTTCATGACTTTGGTTGGTGGCGGGCGGCGCGTCTTGAGCAGCAATCAGCATGGTGCTGGCAGCAAAAACGGTGGCGGTATAAATGCGCAAGGTTAAACGGCGTTGTGTCTGTGTTTTCATAAATATAGTGCTTGGTGAGAAGTTACTGCGGCTTCATGGCGCAATCGTCAATTGCGCTGGAGTCCACTTTCTCGACGCTGGGATCGAATACTATTTTTTCCCGTTTGCTTCCGCCGTCATCATAAAGATTCAAACATATCAGTTTCAAACCCACGATGCCGCGCGCCCAGATGCCGTAAGCGTTGGCCATCCCATTTTTATTGGCGTCAGGATAACCGCCGGTCATGAAGGTGAGATTGGCACCGGCCTCTTTTCCGTAATTGTGGACGGTGATATTTCTGAGCGTCACATTCGTCATCTTGTTGGCCCCGTCACGCTGCCAGTTAAAAATGATCGGTTGCATTGATTTCAAGCAATTGACATTTTCGATCAAAATATTGTCTAAATTGCCCATGGCCCCTTTTTCGTAGGATTGCCGATTCTGTAGCTCGAAGAAGATCGGGCAATAGCAGCTATTGATGGTAAAGTTCCGGCAGAGAATATCATGAGTGCGATGGTGGTCGTTGCTCTCCAAGGCAATGGCGGCAATACAGTCACCCGACGGCACCGGATTACCTTTGCCCGGATTTGAATGCTTGTTCACGATGATATTTTCGGCCACCACATCATACACGTCGGCGACCGTGCCGGTGCCAATTTTGAAGGCATTGCAGGTGGAGGCCAGGGTGCAGTCGTGAATCCGAATGTCGTGGCAAGGATGTCTGCCGTCAATGGTTTTCAAGCAAAGCCCATCGTCGCCGACTTCAATATTGCAATTCGAGATGCGAACATGATTGCAGCCTTGGATGTCCATGCCGTCGGACGAGCCGTGCTGGTTGTCAAAGCCGCGACCACGAATAGTCAGGCCTTCGATGACCAGGTTATCCGAGTCCTCAATATTAACTCCAAAAGTGGGAATGTTGCTGACGGCGATGTTCCGAAGCGTCACATCGGTGCATTCCCGAAACTTTATGCCATTCCCGGGTTCGATGCCCTTGGACCGTGTGTAAACCAGCCCGCCGCCGTCAATCCCTCCACCGCCCTCAATTGTCACATGATTTAGGCCTGTGCCATAGATTACAGGACTTCTATTTTTCACCCAGGCACCCACGGTATTTGCCTGAAGCAAGGCGTTGCTGGAAAGCGTCACCGTAAGGTCGGATTTCAATGACAAGCCATCATTCAAAAGATACTTTCCTGGCGGTATCAGCAGGGTGTCGCCGGGCTGGCACGCATTAATAGCATTTTGAATATTCGTGGTGGTATATGCTGCCCCCGTGTTGTCAGCGCCGTAGTCGCCAACCACATCCAGAGTCTTGCCCCAAAGCAATGAAGTCTGGCACAAAAGCGCACTGCTTAAATACAAAAACCAAATACTGATGCTTTTCATTATGTCTTACCCATCTGTTTTACCTCAAAAAGGTGTGTCGCCGCAATCATTCAATTAATCGGCATTGTGTGTTTCATTACCATTGGCAGCTTTCATGACCCGTCAAGGATGCCCTGTAGCGTCAATGGTGTCCCATAATAAATAGGTTCTTCCGCCCGGTCCGGAACCCGTCCCTTTGAGATCATATTAATTAAATTGCACGGTTGTCACGAAATCAACATGGCCATCCAAGGCGAGCGTGTTGCCACCATGAATGCTGTGCAAAAGCCCGATGCCTTCCCCTTTGTTCAATGGGTCATTGCCTCCGTCATTATATTCAGCGGCATCGCCGCTGGGATCGGTAAATTCATCTGGCTCCCAAATCACATAACACAGCGGGCTCCAGACGGAAGTGATTTTGCCGGGAAGATATGGAGCCGCGAAATTGCCTTTGGGAGGGAAGGAAGTGACCGCACCGTTCATCAGATAGGTGGAAAGTTTGTTCGGCCGGCCACCGGCTGGCGGTTGCTGGTGCAAACCAACAATCTGATCGCCGGCATCAGCTCGAACACGAATGATTGGGGCACGGTCGCCGGCTCGCCCGGCACGAATCAGGTTTCCATTTCGATTGATCCAACCAAGCCCTCGGAATTCTACCGTTTGGTTTATCCGTAAGGATCTTCTTATTGAGAGTCGCACAATATAGGGTGATGTATTTTTCATTAGCACCGGGCTTCAGCCCGGTGGCGGTGGTCGGATTGGTCAACCAACCATTTCAACGGTTTCCCTCCGTCGGCAAGCCGTTGAAACGGCTGTCCTGCCGTGCCGCCTTGACCACCCCGCTAAAGCGGGGTGCTAATAAAAGATGCCATCCGTTGTCACCCAATTATGCGAATCTCAATAACCAATCACCGGCGGCTGGGTGTGAAAACATGAGCTAATCATTTGCTTAAGGAACTATTCAAACTTCATTCCCGCCGCAAATAGCTTTTGACAAACTTTCGGCTCTTGGCATAGAGTTGAACCGAAATCAGTTTTGACCTTGGCTGGCTGCCGTGGTTGTTGGCATGATACATTAACAAATTGCCGGGCGGGATATGGTCAGGAATTTACAGCAATTGGAATTGTTGTCGGGGGTTGGAGAA
>Ga0182030_10004726_pt1 | contig 29068 bp, 31 predicted proteins | sample 812S3MmetaG_FD_121299 | JGI IMG/M metagenome (GOLD analysis project Ga0182030, IMG submission 121299) | Permafrost microbial communities from Stordalen Mire, Sweden - 812S3M metaG (Illumina Assembly) | ecosystem: Environmental > Terrestrial > Soil > Wetlands > Permafrost | place: Sweden...
GTGGAGGAGCTCAACGTGTCGTACCCGACCCAACACAAGAAACTCATCGCGTGGGTAGAAGAAATAGCGCGGCTCACAACCCCCGATCGTATCCACTGGTGCGACGGATCGGACGAGGAGTACGACCATCTATGTCAACTACTCGTCGACGCCGGCACCTTCACCCGACTTTCTGCGTCGAAGCGACCGAATAGTTACTACGCGTCCTCGGACCCAAGTGACGTCGCGCGCGTCGAGGACCGCACCTTCATCTGTTCCAAGGACGAGCACGACGCCGGACCGACCAACAACTGGTGCGAACCGGGCGAGATGCGCGACACCCTCCGGGGCCTCTTCGAAGGTTCGATGAAGGGCCGCACGATGTACGTCGTACCGTTCTCCATGGGACCGCTCGGATCGAACATCAGCCACATCGGCGTCGAGGTCACCGACTCGGCCTACGTCGCGGTCAACATGAAGATCATGACCCGCATGGGCACCGGCGCGCTCGAAGTGCTCGGCGAGGACGGGGAGTTCGTGCCGTGCCTGCACTCGGTGGGGATGCCTCTCGAGGAGGGTCAGGCCGACGTCAAGTGGCCCTGCAATTCGACCGACAAGTACATCGTGCACTTCCCCGAGACCCGCGAGATCATCTCTTACGGTTCGGGCTACGGCGGCAACGCGCTGTTGGGCAAGAAGTGCTTCGCGCTGCGTATCGCCTCGGTCCTGGCCCACGACGACGGCTGGTTGGCCGAACACATGCTGGTCCTGAAGCTGACGAACCCCGCCGGTGAGTCACGCTACGTGACCGGCGCCTTCCCGAGCGCCTGCGGTAAGACGAACCTCGCGATGCTCGTGCCCTCGCTCCCCGGATGGAAGGTGGAGACCGTCGGCGACGACATCTGCTGGATGAAGCCCGACGCCGAGGGTCGCCTGCGCGCGATCAACCCCGAAGCCGGATTCTTCGGCGTCGCGCCGGGAACCAACATGCAGACCAATCCCAACGCGATGCTCTCGATCGAGGCCAACACCATCTTCACCAATACCGCGATCACGCCCGACGGCGACATCTGGTGGGAGGGCATGGGCGACGCGCCCGAGGGCCTGATCGACTGGAAGGGTCAGCTCTGGTCGAAGGACCTCGGTACGCCGGCGGCGCACCCGAACTCTCGCTTCACGGCTCCGGCGTCCCAGGACCCGGCCATCGCCGCGGAGTGGGAGGACCCGGCCGGCGTACCGATCGACGCGATCCTCTTCGGCGGGCGACGCGCGAGCGTCATCCCGCTCGTCTTCCAATCACGCAGCTGGGACCACGGCGTCTTCTTGGGTTCGATCCTCTCTTCGGAGACGACGGCCGCGGCGACCGGGGCCGTCGGCAAGCTACGCCGCGACCCCTTCGCGATGCTCCCCTTCTGCGGGTACAACATGGCCGACTACTTCGCGCACTGGCTGACCTTCTCTGATCGATTCGACGAATCGAAGTTGCCGAAGATCTTCTACGTGAACTGGTTCCGCAAGGCCGAGGATGGACGCTGGCTCTGGCCCGGGTACGGCGAGAACAGCCGCGTGCTCGAGTGGGTCTTCGAACGATCGGCCGGCCGCGGTGACGCCGTCGAGACGCCGATCGGTTTCGTGCCGTCCCACAGCGCGCTCAACGTCGAAGGATTGGACGTCACCGAGGCCGACATGACCGAACTCTTGACGGTGCACGACGACGAGTGGCGTGACGAGGTGCCGCGAATTCGAGAGCACTTCGCCACGTTCGGCGACGACCTGCCCACCAAGCTCAGCGACGAAGTCGATTGTCTCGAAGCGAAACTGACGTCCTAGTCGCGCCGGCGCGACGAACCGTCGTGCTAGACAAGTCGGGCGCGCGCGAGCGCCCTTGACTGAGGAGGCCACGATGATTACGGACCTATTTCGCATCGACGACCAGGTGGCGATCATCACGGGCTCCGGTCGGGGCATCGGTGCCGCCAGCGCGGTCGCCCTCGCCGAATGCGGCGCTCACGTCGTCATCGCCTCGCGCACGGCGTCGGACCTCGACGAAGTCGCTCACGCCGTGGAATCACTCGATCGTCGCGCCGTGAGCGTCGCCTGTGACCTCGCCGATCTCAGCGCCATCGCCGAACTGGCCGCGATCGCGCGCCGAGAGTTCGGTCGCGTGGACATCGTCGTCAACAACGTCGGCGGCGCGGTGCCGTTACCGTTCTTGATGACGACACCGGAGTACATGGAAGAGGCCTTCCACTTCAACGTCGCGACGGCCCACGCGTTGAACCTCGCCGCGGTGCCCATCATGCTCGAGCGCGGCGGCGGATCGATCGTCAACATTTCATCGGTCATGGGTCGCGTCGCCGGTCGTGGCTACGCGGCGTACGGTTCGGCGAAGGCCGCGATGGCGCACTACACGCGACTCAGTTCGAAGGACCTCGCGCCCAAGATCCGCGTGAACGCGATCGCCGCCGGTTCAATCGCGACCTCAGCGCTCGAGATCGTGATGACCTCGCCCGAGCTCAAGCAGATGATGGAAGAGATGACGCTGCTCGGACGCATCGGCGACGTCCAAGAGATCGCCGCGGGCGTGGTCTACCTGGCCTCTCCGGCCGGTGCCTACATCACCGGCAAGATCCTCGAGATCGACGGGGGTATCGACATCCCCAATCTCGACTTCCAGTTGCCGGACCTGTAAGCGCTAGTCGACCGTCTCGGCGTCGGCGACGATCAGTCGGGGACCGGAGGGCCAGTCGAAATAACGCCACGTCCAATTGATCAACACGCGCAGGCGATTTCGAAATCCCACCAAGTACCACAGGTGCAGTCCGAGCCACGCGAGCCACCCGAGGCGACCCTTCACGACGACGCCGTTCGGTAGCTCCGCGACCGCGGAGTTTCGACCGATGGTCGCCATGATGCCCTTGTCGTGGTACTGAAACGGTGCCGTCGCCTCACCCTTCACGACGTGCAAGATCTGCGCGGCGCAGTGTCGCCCGCTCTGGATCGCGACCGGGGCGAGTTGTGCGCAGTACTCACCGTCGTTGAGCGGCACGGCCGCGGCGTCCCCGACGGACCAAACGTTGTCGCTGTCGAGGAGCCGTAGATCGGCACTCACGCGCACCCGACCACCGGGACCGGCGCTCGACGTGAGGTCCTGGGGCAACGCGTCGCCGGCGCTGACGCCGGCCGCCCATATGACCGCGGCGCACTCGATCCGATCCCCGTCATCGAAGTGGATCGAGCGCTCGTCGATGCCGACGACGGAGCGTCCGAATTGGACCTCGACACCGCTCGACTCGAGCCGACGTTTCGCGTAGTCACTGGCGCGCGGTGGAAACCCCGTCAAGAGTCGAGAGGCCATGTCGACCAGGACGACGCGGATTCGAGCGGGGTCCAGCCGGAGGCCGTCGCGCTTGATCGCGATCTGAATCAACTCGGTCAACGCGCCCGACGTCTCGACACCGGTGGGCCCTCCCCCGACCACGACGAACGTGAGCTGGGGCGACGCTGCGTCGCTCTCCGCACGCACTTCAGTCTCTTCGAGGGTCAAGAGCAGCCGATTGCGGAGTCGCCGCGCGTCCGAGAGCGTGTAGAGCGGCATCGCGAACTGCGACGCGCCGGGCACGCCGAAGAATGCGGCGACCGCGCCGGTGGCGATGACCAGATGGTCGTAGTCGATCCGTGAATCGTCACCGAGCGTGACGACGTTGCGTGACTGATCGACGCTGCGGACCCGACCGTGTCGAAAACGCACGTTCTTGGCGTGACCGAAAATGGTACGAATGGGAAAGGCGACGTCCGCCGGTTCCAACCCGGCCGTCGCCACTTGGTACAGCAGCGGCTGGAACGTGTGGAAATTGTGCTGGTCGATGATCGTCACGCGCACCTCTTCGTCGGCCAATCCCTTGGCGACCGCGACGCCCGCGAATCCCCCTCCAATGACGACGACGTGGGGCAGGGACGCGAGGTTCCCAGGCACGGATCGGGGGGAGTTCACCATGTCACGCTCAGCATAAAGGCGGTCAGTATCAAATTCGCCCGTGCGCGAAGCGACGCCCGAGCCCGTAGACGAGGCCGCCGGCGATCGTGAGCACCGCGAGCAGACCGTCGCCGACGGCGAATCGCAGCGTGATCGCGACCGGTATCAGCGCGCCGATCACCCACAGCAACTGCTGGCGAACGGCGAAGCGCGCGAAGGTCCGGCCCTGCGCTCCGGGCGCCACGTTGCGTTGCGTGATCGCGTCAAACGTGGGTTGGGCCACGGCGGCGCAGAGCCCCAGCCACCCGGCGAGAACGACTTGGGCGATCAGCGTCGGATGGAAGGCGGCCAGGCCCGAGCCCAGTCCGGTCGCCAGCAGCGCCAGCGTCAGCAACGTCGATTCGGGAACCGCGTTGCGCACTCGCGTGACCAACGCCAGTCCCACCAGTGCGCCGAACGCACTCATCGCCAACGCGACCGCGAAGTACCCGAGACCGGCGTTGTCTCGCCGAAGACCGAAGGCCAGGAGGAACGTCGCGAAACCGACCGCGAAACGCATGAGGGCCGCGGCACTAAGTCCCCACACGACTTCGATGTCGCCCATCGGATTGAGCGCGTTGCGATCTCGCTCGGACTGGGTGAGCCCCGCGACCTCGTCGCGCACGACCTTCGCGGGGCGCTGAAGCCGGAAGCTCGCGACCGTCGCCGCTGCGAACACCACGGAGGCCGTGACCAGCACACTCGGTGCCCCAATCCCCTTCAAGATCCCCGCGCCGATCGACCCGACCACGAGTCCACTGAGCGTGCCGAGCAACGTGAGTTGCGCGTTGAATCCGGAGTAGCCCTTCTCCTGTTGGACCGCGGTGCTCGGCCACCCGGCTCCGCCGACGTGATCCGAATGCGCGCGCAACTGATCGGTGCGCGCCATCTCGGGTACCAACGCGCCTCGCGTCACGACGTAGAGCTTCGAGGAGATCAGGACCAGGAACGCCAACGGAAAGAGCCAGAGTGAGTTGAGGTTCTCGCTCATCATCCAACAGAGCACGACGCGCGCGAGCGCCGACATCGCGACCAGGATTCGGCGCCCATTGGCCGAGCGGTCGATGAGCGGTCCGAGGAGCGGGGAGACCACGGCGAACGGGGCGATCGTCAACAAGAGATAGAGCAGCACTCGAGTCTTGGCTTCCGTGGGCGACACCGAGAAAAAGAGTGAGCCGGCCAACGAGACCGTGACCAGCGTGTCGCCCGCCATCATGATGACGTGCACGAGCGCGAGACGGCCGAAGGCCGTACTTTGATCGAATAGTTCCTGCGCGGAGGCCCACGCGAGGGAACCGAATCCCCGTCGTCGCACGACATCGAGCGTAGGTGATGCGTCGTGGCCATCGAAGCGAGTGCGGCCGTGCCCTGCTAGACCGTCTCGGTGCACTGGTCCTTCTTGGAGAACCTCCCGATTGCGCTCGCCTTCTCGTTGCTCTGGGCTCTGCTCGCGTTTCTCGTCGGTCGCTTCAATCACCGTCACGCCACGATCGACGTCTTCTGGGGCGCCGGTTTCCTCGTTATCTATCTGGAGTGCTTTCGAATCGCGCACGCCGGCAACGCCCACGTGAACGCCGGCATCACGGCTCCGTCCTACGCCACTCGCTACGTCGTCCTGGCCTTCGTCGCGTTGTGGGGACTGCGTCTCTCGTTCTACCTGGCCCGCCGCCAGCGCGGCGCTCGAGAGGACAGTCGCTACGTCGCGATCATGAAGGGCGCGCGTGGCCGCAACGAGTCGCGCTACGCCCTGCGAATGATCTACGGTCTGCAGGCACTCCTGCTGTGGTTCGTCTCGATGCCGCTCCAGTGGATCGCCTTCCACGAGCACGTCAACGCGCTCTTCGTCCCGGGACTGGTGCTCGTCGCGGTCGGCGTCTTGTTCGAGGCGACGGGCGACGAACAGTTGCGTTGGTTCCTTGCCAACCCCGCCAACCGCGGTACTACGATGAACCGCGGACTGTGGCGCTACACCCGGCACCCGAACTACTTCGGCGACTCGGTCGTGTGGTGTGGCTTCTACGTCGTCGCCTGCTCGAGTGGTTGGGGCTGGCTCACTTTTCTCTCGCCCGTCGCGATGATCTATCTACTGACCTCACTGTCGGGCAAGCCCCTGCTCGAACGAAAGCTCGCGACGACTCGCGCGGGCTACGACGAGTACGTCGCGACGACGAGTTCGTTCTTTCCGCGTTCACCGCGCGCGCACTGATTCAGTTCGAGAAGCAGCCCTGGCGGTAGACGACACTGGGCAGGATGGTGGCCTTGCAGTCGACCGAGCGCGAGACGAAGGCCCAGCGTTGCGTGGTGGTGTTGTAGGCCAACACTTCGGTCACGCCAATGGCCTGCTCGCCAGTGCCGACGGTCGCCCAGACGAAGGCCCAGTCGACTTCGCACCCGAAGTTCTGAATCGACGACAGGTGGAACTGACCGTCGAAGGCCTGTCCGAGTGCGCTCGTGGTGCACGGCACTTGAGGAACCGCTGACGCGGAACTCGACGTCGTTCGAAAACTGAGTACCACCAACGCGGCGAGTACGAGTACCGCGACGGTCAGTCGAAATGACTTCATAGGACCACTACACCACAGTTTCGCGGTTACGAACCAGCGATGATCACACTGAGCAGGATCACCATGGAGGCTTCCCACTCCGAATTGTCGATCGGGGTCGTCGACACGTCATCCAGTGTGCGACCCACGAGCAAGACCTGGATCAAGACGGCGACCGCGTGGGCCGAAAGCTCACGATTGAGCCACTCGCGTTGCTGGCCGTATTCGACGATCGTGCGCAACTCGCTCGTGAGCCGCGACTGCGTCACACCAATGAGTTCGCGCAGTTCAGGGCGCATCATGGAGGCGGCCACGATGCGCGCACGCAGGGCGCGACGGGCGCGACGGAGGTCGCTGGACGCGAAAGTCCCGATGAGTCCCTGCATCGCCACGAGATACTCTTCGAACGTCTGGGAAGACACGCTGACCAAATGCAGGGTCGCGAGGTCCTCTTCGGCCAGTTTCGAGAACATCTGGTGGTAGGCCGCGTCGATAACGCCCTCGCGAGAGCCGAAGTGGTGGTACACCGAGCCGTAGTTGACGCCGGTCGCTTCGCAGATTTCCGGGATGCGGATGAGCGATTCGTCGGCCTTCATCAGGCGTTCACCGACCGCGTCCAGGACGGCCTGCATCACCGGCGCCGATCGATTTTGTTTTGCCATCAAAATATATTAACCGGATGATTCGGGCGTTTGACAATCTGTATAGGGCAAATCACCTGTTCACAGCACGATTGTGTGAAAGTTGTGGAGGAATAACGTCCCCGTTTATGGCACTTCACGGCACCATTTTCGATGGAACTGACGTGACCTTCGGCGCTCAGAGTGTCAGTGCTCGAGCCCGCGACGCGGCGGAATCGAAGTCGTTACGCCGCGAATCGGTTCACCAGGTGACGGGCAACTCGGCCATGCCGCGTAAAAAGGGGTGCGGCTGATAGGTAGGCGTGAATCCTTCGGCGAGTCGAAGTCCGGGTAGCCGCGTGGCGAGGACTTCGAGCGCGACACGTGCTTCCAATCGCGCCAACGGCGCGCCGATGCAGTGATGGATACCCCGACCGAACGCCAGGTTCGGGGCCACGCGACCGCGTTCGATTGAGAATGACGTGGCGTCCACGTAATGACGCTCGTCGCGATTGGCGGCGAGATACACCAAGAAAAGCTTTTGACCCGCCAGCACCGACTGACCGAGCAGCACCGTGTCGCGCGTCGCGATTCGCCACATCCCGTAGACCGAGGGATCGCAGCGCAGGGCTTCGTCGAAGAACTGGGGCCCGAGGCTCGGGTCCTCGACGAGGGCGCGCCACCGTTGCGGGACCGATAAGAGTCGCCAGAGCACGTTGGTGAGCTCGTGGGCCAGGGTCTCGTGCCCGGCGAGGAAGAGCCCGGGTACGAGTGACAGCATCTCTCGTTCGCTCAAATTGAACTCGTCCCGGCCTTTGGCGATGATCGTCAGGAGATCGTTCTGTGGTCGGAGGTAGCGCTCCTCAATTAGCCGAGAGATCATACGGTGCATCTCGAGGATGTTGTTGGCCATCGTGAGTTGCTCGTCGAGCGGCACGCCCATTAGGAGCGCGATCGCCAGGTCCGGCCAGTCCTTCACCCCCCGACGCAGCGACGGCATGGCCTTCTTCGGCATGCCCAGTAGCAGGGCGACGACTCGCAGCGGAAGCGGATACGAGAACTGACTGAGCAGGTCAGCGCTCGTGGTGCGACCGAATCCGTCGACGAGTTCTTCACACGCGTAGCGGATCATGGCCTCGTGCGACGCCACGTTGCTGGCGGTGAACGAGGACTCCATGACCGCGCGCAACCTCGTGTGATCCGGCGGGTCGACGCCGATCAGGGTGCCCTCCATCGGAACCTCGTCGCCGAACAGTTCGATCACTTCCGGTGAGAGCAGTTCGGTGATGGAAAGGATGTCCTTGGAACAGAACAGTTCCGGGTCCCGCAGGACCGACACCACGTCGTCGTAACGGGTGACGATCCACGCGCCCAGGATCGGGCTGAAGAAGATCGTCCCCTCGTCGCGCGCGCGGGCCAGCACCGCGTCGGGATCGGTCATGAACACGGTGTCGAAGGGATTGAAGGCCGACTCGAGAGGGATGTTCTCGTCGGTGGTTTGAACTGCCATGGTGGCGGAACCTGCGTTCATTAGTCGATGAAACCGATTGCTCGGGGCGAAGGCGCCAATGAATTGACGACGCCGCCAATGTACCAAGGTCCGGTTTCGATTCAGCGGACTTACCAATGGATCGAGTAAACGCGGGGCGCCGGAGTTCCAATCTCGGCGACCGTTCGAAGTGAACACGGCGGGCCAAGTTTTTGCGTCACGGTCACCGAAAACGACCCGGTCACGAAGTATTTTTGTTGTATGGATTTGAGTGTGCTGTTCCTCTTGGAAAAACAGGTTCCTTCACCCGAAGGCGCCACGATCCATGCGATCGCGCCGCCGCGCCCGGAAAGGATTGACGACGACAAAATTGGCTTCACGCTGGACGTCGCGATGCGACTCGATCAGGAGCAGGCCGCCGACGTCGTGCCAGTCGGCGTCATCAATCCGATGGATGAGGACACACCCGAGGAACTCGCCGAATCCGCATAAGGCCTCAGTCAGTCGACTACTCGATCGACTGAGATATCTCCCAAATGAACCCGTCAGGGTCCTTGAAGTGCGCCGTGCGTCGTCCCCAATATCGGTCCATTGGTTCGACGATGAAGGACACGCCCTTCGCCCGGAACGCCGCGAATACCTCATCGACGTTCTCGACGAAGATATTGAACAGACCGACCGAGCGTTGGCCCTGAGGGGTTCCCAACTCTTGTCCCGGCAACATGTCGTTCGCGGACTCCACGGTGACCAGGAGGAACATGTCCTCTCCCATCATCAGGCCCGCCGAGGTCTCATCTTCGAACGCCAGTTCGAATCCGAGCGTCGCGGTGTAGAAGTCCTTCGATCGCCCCAGGTCCTCAACGAACAGAACCGGCGGGCCAATTTCACCGATTGCAACACCCATGATGTTCCTCCATTGATCCAGTCCCCCACCAGTCAACGACTGCCGGTGAGAACAAGGTAGTGCGAGTCAGCTTTCATTGGTCCCCTTCCGGGCAATGAGCTGAACCTACGAGGGAACGGGTCGACCCAAATGAAAGCCCTGTGCGTAGTCGACGCCATAGTCGCGCAACAGTTCTAGGACGTCGCCGTCTTCAACACCCTCGGCCACCGTTTCACAGCCGAAACCTTGTGCGTGGCCGTGGGTACGTGAAACCCCGAAGGTAATTGAATTGTCCGGAGATTTATCTTAATTCTGAATTCCCTCAGAACCTAACAACTTGTTCGCTATTGAATGGAGTCCACGGTCGATTCACGTGGAGTCATAAGTCCTGATCTAATCTGAGAATCCGCCACACGGCGAGGTCGTGGCGCGACCGGAATACCGAGAATCGAGCGGCGCGAGAACGTGCGTCGCGGCTAAATGCCGTCGAGTCTCGTGACACTGTCGACGGCCCCGTCAACCGTCAGTATTCACCAATCGACGCACACGCCCATCAAGAATTTGGGACCCCTCGAAATGCCACGACTTGTGACGACGAAGCGACCAACATCAGACCGTCGCCGACGCTCGGCGTCGTGAAGTCGTTGGCGACGGCCCCAATGGACGCCCGCTGTCGGACCTGTCCCGTCGCGGGGTTCAGTCCGTACAGGACGCCACTCTTATCCACCGTCCAGACCAGACCGGCCGCCACTATGGGCGGGCCACCACCGACGCTCGCATTCCACACGACGCTCATCGACGCCGGCGACTGCGTCACGTGGATGGCGACGGGGCCGTTCACGCACGGCAAGTAGACGGTCATACCCACGATGGCGCTTCCACCATCGATGTCATTCGAGCATGCCGAGGTCAGGCTCGCTTCTTGATTGCCGATGCCGCCGAGATGCGCGCCGTTCAAGAGGTAGACGAAGGCAGATTTACCCGCCAGCACGACCTGTCCATCGGCGAGCAGTACGGGGGCCGTCGACATATCGAGGTCACTCGCGTTATCCGACGCCCACGAGGACGGCGCAAAATACTGCTCGAGCTCCCCGGTCGCCGTGAGCTCGAGCACCGAGTCGCTGTCGTCAAACGCTTGACCGGAACTGTGCACGGACCCGTTGCCGACGCTGACCCATACGTTGCCCTTCGCGTCGACCACCGGCGCGGCACCACCCATCCAGACCGCTCCCTGGTCGTTGCCGGCTTGGTTGTCGACGGTGAAGATGGCGGGCTTCGAGCCACTCACCTTCACCGAGACGACGCGACCCCGGTACGCCGCACAGTCGCCGTAGTTGCCGCCGAATCCAAAGACGACACGCCCGCCATCGAGGTTCAGGCCGGTTCGCTGCAGCAACGCCTGCGGGACCGATCCGGGCGGATCGACGCGCTCACTCAGTTCAACGGCGCCGGTCTTCGTACTCAGCCCCACGAGGAAGTGCTCAGGGTTTCCGCCCTTCAACTCATCGGCCACGACGAAGATCTCATTACGCGACGCGTCGATGACGGGCGTTCCCGTGATGCCGACGCTCGGCGAGATGTTCCCGCACGGCAGGTCCGACGAAGGAACCGCGGTCGCGAGATGTCGGGACCAGACGACCGATCCCCGAACCGAGGAGAGTGCGTAGACGGTGTCGTTCTCGGTCGCCACGAAGACGTGACCGGAGTAGACGAGTGGCTCGCCGTAGATCTCGCCACTCAATGTTGGCGACGTCCACGCCCTTTTGGAGGTCATCACGGATTTGAGCGCCGTTGAGACCCCGGTGCTCGCCGCGTTGCCGTGATACACGGTCCACGAGGTCGCGCCGGGCGATGTCGCGGTCGCTTGAACTTGCGCGACGCCATAGAACCCGGATGCCAGAATTGCCGCACCGAGGACGAAGGTCCGAATTGCCGATGGGAAAGGATGGATTCGCATTGTCATCTCAAACTAACGCCGCGTTGTCAATTTCTCAGCGAGAAGAATCTACGGGGTCGCAAATATCTACCGAAATCCGGTCCGTCTGGCATTCGGCACTGTTGGGTTCGGCGGTTTCCGAGCCGGATCTCTCCGTCAAATAACTCCCGAGCTTGGCCCCACCACGTTTTCGTCGATCAAGGTTTCAAAGTCGTGGGCGCGGAATGAGTTAGTGCGCCTAGAGAGCAACCTCGTCGGCATCGAGGTCCAGTATCGCGGAACTCGATCGTTCGAGCATGCTCGTCACGAGGGCGACGGCACGATCGTTGACGAGTTCTCCCCCGCCGGCCGTCAAGGGATAGCACAGACAAAAGAGAATCGACCGGCGATAGTCGAGCCAGAAATCGTCGAAGGAGTAGTCCGTGACACCGTTCTCGACCAACGTGTCGTAGTAGAGCCGCGTGAGCTCCTCTTCGTACGTGCGGCGAGTCTCGACCGTGAGACTTTGGCTCGTGAAGTAGCCGAGGTCGCGCGCACCGCCCGCGGCCGAGGCGATCTGCCAATCGACCAACGAGACCGTCGAGGCGTCGTCGTCATGGAAGAAGATGTTGTCGAGGCGCACGTCGCCGTGGCACAGCGTGAGCGGATGGTTCTCCATGTCTTCGAGGATTGGCGGACCAATCTCGGGCCAGCGGACGGCGAGTGAACGAATCCGGTCGGGGATGAGATCACCGAAACGTTCGTCCACGACGGGCCACGCCTGATTCGCGGCGATTCCGTTGTACTGCGGATAGGGCGCCCTGGTGAATTTAGGGATGAACGACTGGCCGAGTCGATCGTCCTGCCACCAATGGGCGTGGTGGAGGGCGAGTTGGCGCACTATGGCCCGGGCGTCGTCGATCCGACAGCCCTCGAGTTGATCGGCGGTGCGCAGGGCCCCCAGGTCCTCCATCAGAATGACGAAGTTGTCGGAGTCCGGGTCGTGTGCGGCGTAGTAGAGCGTCGGAGGCCGCAACTTCAGTTCGGACGAGAGCCTCTGATACATCGCCACCTCGGTCTCGTAGAAACGGTACCCAGCCGCGATCATTCGGATCATTTCATACGGGGGCGCGATCTTCGCCACGAGAGAACTCGGTCCACTCCCACTCTCGAAGGTGGGGGTGAGGCGATATAACAAACTCATTATTCCAATGCCCACTCCGATCGGATCAATGGCGACCGCTGAAATCGAGAGAGACCCATCGTCGCCGGCGAGCGCCGCACTCAACCACGCGGGTGTGATTTCAGCAGATGACGTCGGCACGGCCCACGCTCCGGAATCGGCATCCATCACATCCCCCTTGCCACGGTGGACTTTAGGTCAAACGGTCCGCGCGCTCGGGGATCGGAATCGTCCGAGCAAGGCGGCCCGCGACGTCACGCCGCGAGGACGACGCACACCACGAACGCCATATAACTGCTGACGATCAGCCATCCCGAACGTCGGTCGATTCGCCCCTTCGCGTACGCGAGCACGAGCACGAGCACCGTCATGGCGACGTACCAGAACGCCGTGAGATTGCCGACGAGTGAAGGTGCGGCCACGCCAAGGAGTGCGCTCGGTACGAACAGCCCGACCACGACGTTCAAATTGTTGCTCGAGAGCGCCGTACTGAGCGAAGCCGCACCACGGCCTCTGCGCGCCAGGTGCACGGCCGCGACCGCGTTGGGCAGGCTCGTCACCGCGGCCAACACGAGACCTCCGATGACTGCGTCGGCGATATGGAAGTGCTGACCGAGAGTGGCAGCACTTCGCTCCATCGCCACGCTCGAAAGCACGACGATTATCAGCGCCACGCACGCCACGACTGCGTCGATCGGTCGACCGCGTGCGGGGTGAATCGCCTCTTTGAGTTCAAGTTCTTCTTCGTCCACCGCTGAGGACAACCACGACACGAAGTTTCCGGGAAGAGGTATTCGCGCGAGGACGTCTCGACGAACGCCGAGAACGATGACGTACGCGATCAACATCGCCGACGCCAGGACGAGACCCGCGATGATGGGCAGAAAACCCGTCGCCGTCGCCGCACAGCAGACCGCAATCCAAAGGGCGACGACACCTCCAAGAACGACGACCTTTCTGTGGAGGGCGATAGTGCCGGCGACGATCGCCCCGACTCCCAAAAGTGCGGCCAGATTGAAGACGTTGGAGCCGATGATGACCCCTGATCCAAGAGCTCGTTGGTGTTGAGCGAGGGCTGAAATGGACGACGTAGCCTCAGGAGCGTCAGCGGCCAGGGCCGCCAACAGTCCGAGCAGCGCCTCGGAAAGGGCGAGCCGCTCTCCGATTCGCTCGATGCGGGTGACGAGCACCCAACTCGTGGCGAGACTCACGAGAGCGCCCGCGACGAAGGCGACGAATGTGAGAGCCAAGGCGGTGTCCTCCTAGTGATGACATCATGCCGACCAGGCTTCCCGGCTCTCCACTACCAAGACTAATTGAATGATCCCGTCGAAGCCCCGCAATGAAGGAACTCAATAGTCACCGCCCCTCAGTAATCTTTCCCGGCGCCGTGACAAAGACCGTGTGACGCGTCAAGTCAGGAAGAGGTAACACGTGCCGGGACCATCCGCAGTACGACGACTCGCGGCCACGGCCGCCGTGGTCATTTCGTCGTTCACCTCGATCGCAGTCGCCGGCGCGGCAACCCAAACCGTGACGAAGGAGAACGTGACGGCCACCCTCACGTATCACGGGATATATCCCCTCTCGCAACATCCGCATCTGATGATCTCCTTGGACGGCAAGGTGGTCTACGACCAGTCGGTCACTTCCGCGTGGTGCGGCAAAGAGTGCTCGCCCAACGTGATCGCGGGGGTGAAGAAAGTCGTCCACATCGTCCACTTGGAGAAGAGCGGACCTCCCAGTGTGGTTCTCGATCTCTACAGTGGGGGCGCCCATTGTTGCGCAATCGAACAGGTGTACTTCTTCAAGTCGAATTCGGCGGTGATTGAGAAGTTCGAGCGTGACTTTGGAGACCCCGGAGTGCGACTGGTGAAGCTGGGTGCCGGCGGAAGCTTTGACATGCTGAGTGCCGATGACGCCTTCGCGTACGCGTTCACCGATTTCGCGGCGTCAGGCATGCCGATTGAGATACTCAACTTCGCCCACGACGCGTTCCACAACGTCACTCGGTCATTCCCCGATCTGATCGCCAAGGACGCCACTCAGTGGATGAACGCGTTCAAGTCACAAGCGAGTACGCACTACCAAGACTCCGTCGGACTCGTCGCCGCCTGGGCCGCCGACGAGGACATGCTGGGTCACTCCGACGCCGTGGCCCGTTTCCTCGCCATTGAATCCAAGGCGGGTCACCTCAACAGCGCGCTGACCCCCGCCACCCCAAGTGACCAGAAGTACGTCATCGCGCTCCAGAAGTTCCTTCGGAAGCATGGTTACCTGCAGTAGCGATCGAACCTTCTCTTCTCGAGGGACCATCACATCGTCAGGCGGTCGAGGATTTCGTCTTTGCGTGGTCGGCGACATAATTGCACTATGTCGACGTCCGCAAAACTTGAGCAACTGCTCGCTGAGGGCAATTCGGAGCCTACGGAGGGCTGGGATTTCTCTTGGTTCGACGGAAGAGCGATGGAGGGACGTCCTTCGTGGAAGTACTCCGACGCATTGCGTGAACGAATTGCCAAGGCGCAGTCAGTCTTCGACGTCCAGACCGGTGGTGGTGAACGATTCGCCGAAGTACTCTCGCAGATCGACCCGAGACCTCGGGTCATCTTCGCCTCCGAGTCGTGGAGTCCCAACGTCGCGATCGCGACAACAAATTTAGAGCGTTTTGGAGTTTCACTCGTTGAAATTTCAGACGAGTCGGATTTTCCGTTCCCGGATGACGCGTTCGAACTTGTGGCGAGTCGCCATCCCACCTTCACCTTGTGGAGTGAGATTGCGAGAGTCTTGCAACCTGGGGGAACGTATTTCTCCCAGCAGGTCGGAGAGGGAACGAATAGCGAACTCACGGATTTCATGATGGGCCCGCAACCGATGTCAGATGGTCGAAATGCTCGGCGCGCGGCTGCCACGGCCTCGTCGTTCGGACTTGACGTCATCGATCTGCAAGAGGAGTCGCTACCGATTGCCTTCTTTGACGTGGGCGCCGTCGTGTACTTCCTACGAAAGGTGATCTGGACGGTTCCGGACTTCACCGTAGAGAAATATCGACGGCGTCTTTTCGCGCTGCACGAACACATCGAAGGAACTGGCAGTTTTCGATCTCATTCACAGCGATTCCTGATCGAGGCGAAGAAACCCAGACCGAAGTGACAATTTTGTTTAGTACTGCACCGCGATGCGCCGAGTCAGCCCGTCAATGGTCATCGCTCCACCGTAGGGAAGAACGTACTGAGGGTCGGTGTGTCCGAAGTCTGGTCCGTACACGAACATCGCGTCGGGGTTGTACATCGAAAGTGCACGAAGCACCGCCGACTCCTGGTCAGCGCGAAAGGCCGATCGTTCTGCCCCATTGAGCGGAGCGTGGGAGTGCCACGCCTTCGCTTTGGCGAACACCACCGCCGGGAACTGACCGAGTAACCCTCGCTCCCCGGCGTCGCGCAACATTCTGAAGACGTCCTCGGCTGATGGCATCTCCTCGGAGGTCTCCAGCATTAGCACGCCGCCGAGGTACTCCTCATTCGGAAGTATCCACCGATTCGCAGCGAGGTTCCAATGCAAGATCTCGAGATTGCCACCCCACGTCGGCCCCGTCACGACTCGGTTCGCGTTATGCCAGTGCCAACCGGATTCGGGCGTCGTGGGCAGCGGGTTCGCCAGGGTCGAGAGGTCTTCCCACCGGCACTGCAGGTCCGTGAACTGCGCCACCGGCATCACCTCGACGAGTTCGTGATCGAAGAGTGCGTGTCGCAAGGATTCGAGTGCCACGGGGTGCACGCCACCGGGTCGAGCGAGGTGGACCAGAGTCGAGCCCCCGTGGTAACTCACGATGCCGAGGTTCCACAGGTAGTTCAAGAGATTGGTGTTGTCGGAGTAGCCAAAGAAGGCTTTCGGGTTCGCGGCGATCACTTTGGCGTCGAGGTGCGGGAGCACGGTGATCTGGTCGGAGCCGCCGATGACCGCGATCAGCGCCTTGATGTCAGTGTCCGCGAACGCAGCGTTCAGATCGCGGGCACGCTCCTGGGGCGTCGCACCTACTTGACGAGTCGTCGGATATTCCACTGGTACGAGACCCAACACATCGCGCAACACGCGCACCCCGATCTCGTGAACCACGGGGAAGACGCCCGCGCCCGCCCACGATGGGGAGACCACGGCCACCTGGTCTCCGGGCTGCAGTTTCGGCGGCGCCCTCAGCGAACGGGAGTTACTCATCGGCGCCGTTTCGGTCAATCGTCAATGGATCGGAGGCTGCCACTCTTCGCGAGCGACAGCTTCGTCCCCGAAGGCGTACGTTCATCCCAACACCGTACTTATGTGGCTACCTCATCTCCGGACACCCGATGATCGAAACAACCGCCCGAGGAAGTCGAACCGTCGTGTATTTGTACCCCGTGTGACAGGCTTTGAGCGTGAGTACGGAATCTGCGGATCCGGGCGTAATCGCCGACAAGGCTCTGGACTGGCTGGTCGCTTCTGCGAGGGTCACCGACAATGGCATCGCGTGGACTGATACTCGCAGCACCGAGGAGCTCAACCCCAACCTGTACAACGGAGGCGCCGGAGTCGTGATGACCCTGCTCGAGGCGTATCGACATTATGACGATGACCGCTTCGGCGACATTGCCCTTGCGACGAGTCGCGAACTTGGGGCCAACGTCGAGACGTGGGAACACTGTTCGTTGTACTTCGGGCTCACTGGGATGGCCGTGGCTTTGCAATCAGTTCACGAGATACTTGGAGATTCGCTCGCCCGAACGAGTGCCGTACGGGCCCTGGAACTCGTCCTCGATAGATTCGACGGCGAGCGATGGAGCGACCAGTTCGAACTTCTTGGCGGTAACGCGGGCATCGCCCTGGGGGCGTTGCGGGTCGGCGACGTCGACCTCGCCCTGGCCGCTGTTGCGCCGTACTTACAACGCGCAGAAGAAACGTCGGCCGGCGTCAACTGGGAAGTTCGAAAGGGGACGCCCGCCCGCTTCCACCACGTGTCCCACGGCACACTCGGAATCGTCGGGGCCCTCGCCGCCGTGGGCGCCGCGGCGTCACGATCCGATCTCATCGATTTAGCCCTCGCGGGCGCTGCGGATGTCGTGAGTCGCGATGAGGCACTCAGTGAAGGATTCCTCGTTCCACATTCAGATCCCCAACATCGACCGGAGTTGATCGAGCGCTACAGCTATGGATGGTGTCACGGACCGGCCGGCGACGCGCAGGTCTTTCGACTCCTGGCCGCGGTCACGGGCGACGTCCAATGGTTGGAACTGACCGACCGCTGCTGGCAGACCGTGATTACCTCTGGACTGCCGCAACGAACGCGTCCAGGCTTTTGGGATAACAGTGGTCGCTGCTGTGGGACGGCCGGGGTGCTCGCGTTCGCCTGCGATCGCTACGTCGAGCGAGACCACGATTTTTCCTTCGCTTCCGTGCTCGTCGACGATCTCTGTGCGCGCGCGACCATCGACGCCGAGGGCGCCCGCTGGTCGAACTTCGAGCACCGGGTATCCCCAAGTGAACTCGAGCCCAGAACGGGATGGGCGATGGGCAACGCCGGAATCATCCGCGAACTACTGCGTGTCGTTCGGATCAGCGATGGTCGATCGGCAGATTATTTTGTGCCTTGGCCCGATCAGCCAACCGTCGGCCCGAAATGGAACTGAAGGAGGGCAGAGTTGAACCCTCTGGCTCGGTGAGATCTCGATACGTGGCTCCAAGAAGGTTCGGCTCACCTGCCGCGAATCGCCCAATCATCGGTGCGACACTCCGTCAACGCTTTCAAGGACGGCGGCAGAGATTCCGGCGATCGTGGCGCCGCTCTGCTGAACGACAATCGAAATGAAGTCATTGTCAAGCCTGAACAGCCCGAGGAGGAGATGACCGGGACGAATGCGACGGTCATGCAGTTCAAGGGCCACTCGCAAAGAGAGTTCAAGCGCTCGCTTCGCCTCGGGCGTGAACGGCGGACGGTGAATCTTGTTCGCGGCCGACCGTCTATCGGGGGCCGACTCGAGCGAGCCCGATCCGAAGGTTTCCTCGACGACTGCCCGCACTCCCTCGAAGTCGATGCCAATCGCTCGCAACACCTCCGCGTCGACGTCCGCGACCGGCGGCTTCTCGGAACGCGGAAGAAGTCGACGAATTGACTCGGCAGTTATTCCGGCGTCGCGCAACGGTTCCCCGGCGGTACTCTCGCGCCCCGCGGCGCAGCCGTAGATAATGTGTGCCGGACTGATGTAACCCACGCCGAGTTCGATCGCCACGTCCTGGGCTTCGACGAGGGCGGCTTTCGCCTCCTGAGTGAATCGTTCGAACATGTCAGTTACCTCTTCCTCGCGGTCGCGTCAGAGCCACCGCCGTGCTTTTGGTGGACGGCTTGTTTGGAGACTCCGAGTTCGGTGGCAATCTGGGCCCAGGACCACCCCAGGTCGCGAGCGCGGTCGACCTGGAGTGACTCCAACTGTTCAGTGAGGTGTCGAAGCGACGCCACGGCCCGTAATCCAATTGCGGGATCACTACTTCCCGCACTTTTCGCCACTTCCATTGAACTCATGTTGTCAATCTATCTTGACCTCATGGATTCGTCAAGGTTAATTGACATTCTAGTATATCTAGTCGTTCATCAGGTACTACAGCGCGGTACTAATGATCAGAACCATCGACACAGTCGAAGTCGCGTCCTCGGGTTCACGGCGCGAGAGCAACGCGTCGTTCTAGGAAGTTCAATGGAGAACGTCGTCACTGCAACGTTCATTCTGCGCAACCCGCCGCTTCTGGAATTGCTTGAACATTCGTAAGGAACTGCCGAGTCTGAAAATAGGCCCGCCGCTCTCACCGCTTGACTGTAGAACGGCGACATCGGCGCAGAATCAGTTTGAATTATGTCCCTCGTCATGTCATCTACTCATTGGAATTTGAAGGGTACACCGGGCCATTCATTTCGCACCAGCGGATCGATTACAAGAAATGTCGTGCGCCGCGGTCGGTTCTGTGCGGTCCGAATCATAAGTGGTTCTCTGCAGAGCAATGCGCGACCATGGATGTTAGAACTGTCGAACGCGTCGAATGGAGGTTCAGTTGAAGAGGTACTTCATAATCATCTTGTGTCTGGGGTCAATGGCATTTTCAACGACGTCCGGTGCCAGCACACAAGGGCAGAGGGTGGGTATCTGGGGGAAACAAATGACGGCCATTGTCGAGAAGATATCTGCCGCGGAGCTGCAACTTGGCAAGCGAGTGAAACGAAATGACTACAAAATTTACGGCACGTACGGAGTGAAGATGGATGTGTACGGTACCGAAATCAGGAACCACGAACATGCGCCGATACCACAACTGACTGTGTCAACTTCGAAACTCTCAACTGACGTCATCAGAATGGGAAACTCTCTACGTGACTACGCCGTGAAGCCAACGACTGGGAATCTCCATGACATTGAGAAATATCAAACCGCTTCGAATAGAGACGCGTCCATACTGAAATCATTGGTAAGGAAATACTCAAAGACATAGCGCCAACGAAGTGAATGAATGGGTCCCGTGGCCGGTCGCGAATCCCATCCGTCAAGTTGGCCAGCCCGATCAAGGAGATGAAGCAGTGCGCAAAGTAGTTGCCTACGAGTTGTTGTCGCTCGACGGTGTGGCCGAGGACCCGGACGCGTTCATCACCGACTTCGATGACTCGATGGAAGAGAACCTCCGTCGCGTCATCTCCTCTCAGGACACTGTTCTCCTCGGGCATCGGACATACGATGACTGGGCGGCGTTCTGGCCGAGTAGCGACATCGAGCCGTTCGCGAGCTTCATCAACGGAGTCGAGAAGTTCGTGGCAACGTCGGCACAACCCGAACAGATTTGGTCGAACTGCACGGTCATTGGCGGCGACCTCCTCGAGTTCGTCACCGACCTGAAACTGCGCCTCGGTGGTGACATCGGAGTGCACGGGAGCATCGAGCTCTGTCAATCGTTGTTCGAGGCCGGCCTGGTCGACGAACTCCGGCTCGTCATCGCTCCGGCCATTCAAATGAATGGACGCAAACTCTTCGAAAAGTGCCTTCCTGCCCGGCTCACTCTGACCCGCCACGTCGCGTCTCCGGCGGGCTACCTGATGCTCGACTTCCAAATCGAAAGCTGAGTACACGAATCTCCGGAGGTTGTCTGAAGCACACTTGCGCCACCTCGTTCACGTTGTGGACAAATCGCTACGTTGTGTCATACGTTTCGCATCGTAGAACTTCTGTGGTCCTTATTCGCGCGATTCATTTGAATCGATCGATTCTAAAATGAGCGCGCGCCATGGCATGAAGAACAGACGCAACTTATGCTCCAAGTTGACGTTGGTCGTGATGATCAGACTTTCGTTTGGAAGGGCACATCCTTCGAATGTCGGACTGAAGTAAAAGAATTGACGAGACTTCAATCGGAATGGGCCGGAGTCAATGTCGATATGCAATTCTCCACCATTGGGCGCCGCCGCACCTTTGTAGCGGCCATTCACGTACACGCGGTGTCGATAGAAGTTTGATGAGAGTACGGTCTCATAGTCGTTCCGCACTGTCAATCGAGATTTGGGTGTTGTTTCGCTCATAGTGTTCTCCGCGACTTGGTTTCCATAAGTTTGCCCCACGCCAAAGGGGCGCTCCTTTCACTCCACGACTGCGCCATGATTGGCACCCAATTCTTTGCGCAGCGGTCAGTGGTATCCCAATTCGAATAAGTCCGAGACGCTAGTTTTCTTGTTGTCGCACGGTCTTTCGTGGTTGTTCTGAAGAGTGCCAAGTCCAAAGGATCAGGAAATGGGTCCAAATAATTCATCGCAGTGCATAGGTAGGTTGAACGCGCAACTCGGTAGAGCATCGCCAAAGGTTGTTGCTCCTTCACAGGACGCGAATGAAAGTTGATTAACACTTCTCACAGGCTGAAGCGCCAGAGGGATGCGGGAGAGATCAACGGTTTCACGTTGATCGAGATTCTCATCGTCATCGTGGTTCTCGGAATCTTGGCTGCGGTCGTGATCTTTGCGCTCGGTGGTATCACCGGTAAGACTGCTCAGGCTTCATGCGCGGCTGACGGATCGACGGTTGCAACGGCGATGGCCGACTTCACGACTCAGAACGGGAACACCGCGGTTTCCATGGCGGGACTCATGAATGGCACCGTCGCGAACGGTAATAGCCCGTATATCCAATCGTGGCCAAACAACACGCCGCACTATGGATTCTTTCTCGGTGATGGCACTCACGGCAGCACTGCTGGAACGCTTTACGTGGTGACCGGTGCCTTTTACGTTTCGCCTGGCGTGTACACACTGAGCAGTGGGGACGCCGGCAATCTCACGCCTGCTGAAGTCACCGCTGCCACGACTACCGGCAACACCACGGGCGTTCCTGCGCTCATCGCTTACACGGGTCCAGGGGTCTGCACGGCCACAACGACGGCGGTGAGTTGAAGAGGGTCCATGGGGCGGGTGGTGTCTGGTTCCGCGACACGGTTGAGCAATATTCATAAGTGGGCTGACAATTTGTCAGTCTGATGACTGTTTGCAAGTTCGTTGTAGAATTATTCGGGTCTTGAAGCCAAGTGAAACCAAAAGACCGCGTCAGACGTGTCGGGTGACGTTGGTTTGGAATGTTGTGATTCGCGGTAGCAATTAGACGACGACTCACTTACAACACAATTATTAGACGGCTTGTTCCACTTCAATCACTGGTGCCACGTTCGTGTAATTGGGTACGTCCTCCATGAAGGTTCCTCCGTACTCCGAAAATCCGGCTCCAAATGCTTCGACACTTTCGAAGTACATATGCAGCAAGTAGAGGTACGCCGGTGGCAATCCCGGAGCGTCCACGCCGCTCCAAATCTCATCCTTCAACAAGGTCGGACCCAACTTCTGTCTTACCATCGCCATGTGTGAGTTCAGGTAATACGACTCGTCGAAGGTCGCTCCTTCGCCGTTCGGATACAGGACGCTTACTCGAATCATCAAATTCCTTTCCAGAGAGAAAATGTTGCTGCCTCATAATGACGAACGCGAAACGACCGTCCAGTTGACTTAGAAAGACGATGCTGGAAGGCGTCCTTTGCTATTCGTTATGGGCGGAACTTTATACCAAAAGGACGTCAGAGGCGACGGCGAGACAAAGTTCTAACGTGAACCCAGTGCAACGACGCGCGGACGTGACCGCGATGAACGGACCGCAATATGCTCGATGGAGAAAAACCTACTCGAGGACGAGTCGATCTCGATATGAGAACCGTTGCCCGGTGCTGTCGGAACGGTCCGGAGGTGTCGGTTTGATATGTGGGATGAAACGTGGGATTCCTTCATCGGAGTTTGCTCACGAGGGGGTCCTGACGAAATGCAAAGTGTGGCCACTCCGCCTAGTGCTGGTCGCCCTCTGGAGACTCAACGAACATCGACATTTCGAAGTTCAAATCGGCGTGCCGCGCGAGATTTACGAACTCTGCTCGGACTCTTCTAGTAGTCGAAGTTCACGACGGGTGGGCGTGGGGCGTTGCGGTCAAACGCCTCTTCGGTCTTTACGAATTGCGCAATCCGTGTTTGCTCGGCGGCGCGATCCGCGTCAGCCTTTGCGACAGCCTCGACATCGTCTTCACTGGTTCCGTTATCAGCAGGCTGCGCGAGGAAACCCTTGAGGTAGTCGGGCTGCTCCGATGCCGCCACATCACGGTTCTTACGATGGCGAAATGGACTCACTACCGTCACCGTACACGAGTTGTTCCAGGCATCTTAACTTGGTATTTCTCCTGGTAGGGCACGGTGGGGGGATGGAATCCACGATCGAGGGATTATGAGGTGGGAGCAAACCGTCGGACCGGTCTAGTGGCGTCCGATTGGTCCGATGGTGTCGGATTGGTCCGATGGTGTCGGATTGGTCCGATGGTGTCGGATTGGTCCGATGGTGTCGGATTGGTCCGATGGGATGAAACGTGAGATTTTGAGGTCATTTGAGCCATGTTCGCGTCCGTCCACTACGTACGCCCGCTCGTGCGGTTTCAAACAATTTTTGCACGCTCCGGCCGCATCAATCGAGCAGACTAAAAGAGGTGCCCGAGGCAAGGGGGTAAGACGAAGGTGATCAACCAGGCCTTACGACCCTTCGACGTCGAGGCCTTGTACTCAGCTCTCGACGACAAGCGAAAGAATTTGGGCATCAACTGGCGGGCGGTGGCAAACCAGCTTTGGGACCTGTCGTCCGAATTGAACCACTACCGCAAGGACCATCCGATTAGTCCGTCCACCCTGACGAACATGGCCAAGAACCCGAGAATCTCATGCCAACACGCCCTCTTCATGTTGCGCTGGCTCGGGCGAACTCCGGAGAGCTTCCTTACGGGAGCGGCCGTTGATGACAAGCGGTTCACCCTCCCCGTGGCCGGTCCGGATCGTCGACTGCGCTGGGCGTTGCACCTCCTCTATACCTCGATGGACAAGAAGCGGCGCGTAAATGAACTGACTTGGACGGCGCTCGCTAACACACTGGCGTGCAGCCCTAACCAACTTTCGGGTTTACGCACTGCGAAATTTGCAATCAATATGGACCTTGCAATGCGGATCGTGCAGTGGTTGGATCAACCCGCCGCCGACTTTATCTATCTGGCCACCTGGTGAAGGTCGTCGCCCGCTTAAGAAAAACCAAACAGGTCAACGAGTAGGGCACGGTGGAGATCGAACTCACGATCGAGGGATTATGAGGTGGGAGCAAACCGTCGGACCGGTCTGGTGGTGTCGGATTGGTCCGGAAATCTCTGCAACGAATGTCCGATGGTGTCGGATTGGTCAGATGGTGTCGGATTGGTAACGGGATGAAACGTGGGATTTGAAACCTCGAACCGAGCATCGACAGCCCACAACTACTTGCGCAACCTCCTTCGGTATCGTGACTGAATGGCGAGGGTGTTGGTGACCGGAATGTCCGGGACTGGGAAGTCCGCGTGCCTGGAGATTCTCAGTTCGCGCGGATATAAATCTGTTGACACTGATACCGACGAATGGAGTGTCTGGACGACGCAACCCGATGGATCTCCGGACTGGATTTGGAGGGAAGAAGCCATCGACGCGCTGCTCGACAAGTACGAAACCGGACAACTTTTCGTCGCAGGCTGTAAGACCAATCAAGGCAAGTTTTATTCAAGTTTCGAACACGTGGTTCTCCTTTCGGCACCTGCAGAGGTAATCCTCGAAAGAGTGACCAAGCGCTCCACTAATCCGTACGGCAAGAACGACGAAGATCGACGAGAGATCCTTCGCTATCTTTCCGAAATTGAGCCGCGTCTTAGAGCAACGGCAACAATTGAAGTTGATGTGACGGCTCCGTTGATTGACGTCGTTGACCAGTTGCAACGGCTCGCTTAGCCATTCACTCCACCATGATCACAATGGAATCGGGCAAAATGGTAGCGCCGGTGGGGATCGAACCCACGACCGAGGGGTTATGAGGCGGGAGCAAACGGTCGGACTGGTCCGGTGGTGTTGGTTTCATCCGGATTTCATTGGAAAAGATGTCCAGTGACGTCGGAATGGTCTGGTGGTGTCGGTTTGGTATGTGGGATGAAACGTGGGATTTCTGCTTGATAATGGGCACGACATGCCCCGTCCAGGGCTGTACGAAGTTACATCTCACAACTACGATTAGTGCATGTCGCAGGCGCAATCAACCCCATCAAAGAAATCGACGGCTCTCGAGGCACTGAGCGAGATCGACCGCGCCTGGCTGGCCGAACGTCTTGTTGAATACCGCGACGTGCTCGACTTCCTCCGCGCGCATTGAATCTCCCAAGTCGCGAGCTTGTCGTTGCATTCAATGCAGCCGTCCGCCACAACGACGAGTGGTTCGACGAAGAAGATGATCTTGACCGGCTTGCTCGGATTCTTGAGGAACTTCAGACCTAACTTGATCCTCGGTCGCTGCGGCAATTGCAACGAGTCGAATCGCTCGATCGCAATCATTCACTGAAGGCAACAAGCGGACAGCGTTGTTGGTTGGTCGCTGGATTCTTGATCAAAACGGCTTCACCGGAAGCCGCATAATTCCGAAGAGTGATCTTGAATTGGCCCAGTTTCTCCTTAAGGCCGCGCGGGGCGAAGATGTGAGCAAGCAAGTTACTGAGCTCTTTAGATCGCGATTGTGATTGTGTGGCTCTGCCCGCGCTCGTGAAGAAATATCAATCCACTTCCTAACGCAAATCCGACGTTTTGTCCGACACAGAATCACACATCGCACACCGCAATTGACGCCGCGTCGCGACGTGTTGGACGCCGGCCAGTGACCTAACATCACCATCGCCTTCATCAGTTTGGACCAATCAATGGGAGGAACCAAATGTCCGCAAATACCGAGCTCATCGATAATGAAATTGAGGCGTATCGAGACCGCGATCTCGACAGGTATCTCAGTTTCTTCGCCGAAGATATTGTTGTGACCGACTTCGAAGGGAACGTGCTGATGCGAGGTATCGATGGGCTGAGGTCCAACTACGAACCGCTATTTAAGAACAGCCCGAATCTCACGGTCGATGTAGTTTCGCGCATTGAGTCGGGAGAGTTCGTGGTCGATCTTGAGCACCTTGACGGCTTCGTTAATGCTCCCTACCCACAAACATTCGATGCCACCTGCATCTATCTGGTGAAGGACGGAATGATCTCGGCAATGAAAATCCTGCTCTAAACCACGGCGCTTGCGTGATATTGGAGAAGTCTTCCAGCGCGGTTCAGAATTCAGAGCACTCTCAAACTGAGTCCTCTTGTCACCGAGTCTTCTTGGGAAAGTGTCGTTGAGTAGGGCCGGTGGGGATCGAACCCACGACCGAGGGATTATGAGGTGGGAGCAAACCGTCGGAATGGTCCGGTGGCGTCGGAATGGTCCGAAATTGACTGAGTCCTAAGTCTTGTGGTGTCGGACTGGTCCCGTGATGTTGGTTTGGTCTGTGTGATGAAACGTGGGATTGCTACCACCATTTGAATTTCTTTTTCTCCGATGTGGGGTCTGTCGTAGGTACTCGTTTTTCCATCAAGTCATTGAATCGGTCAACCAACTCGTCATACTCAAAAATCGACTCTTCGACTGAGGTAAACAATTCGATTTGTTCCTGAACGTGGTCGCGCATCCTGATGACAGCTTCTATTGGCTCAGATCCAGCTTCATTACATAGAGCCAGCATTTCTATGCGATACCCCTCATTGCGCAGAATGATTGAGTCCGCTAAGTTCGCCATATTGATTCCGTGCTCGCGTCTTCGGCGACCATATTCTTTCAACAGTTGGCTCATTGCTTTCGAGTCCTCGATGCTGTGCGGGCTACTTTCATCCCACCGTTCTCGAACAGAATCGAAAGGCGCGTGAATTTCCCGAGCTTTAAGTACACCAGACTTTCGTATTTCATCGAATTGCTGTTGAAGTTCGATGTACTCAGTGAGGGTCTGCCGCCATTCAGAGTCCATGTGTCTTACCATTAACTTTCTTTAAGCATTGACGTCGCTAGATTCAGCGTTTTCCTCCGAGAGTTCATTTCCAATCAATAGCTCGACGTTCCCATCTGGAAAGTGAGCAATGAGATGGAGATCTCCCCCTGTGGCTTGTATAAATCTTCGAAGAGTCGAAAGAAGCAAATCTGATCTACGTTCTAAGCGCGAAATTTCACTCTGATCCATATCCATTAAATCGGCCACTGTCGCTTGTGCCAAGAATCGAAGTTTCCGGACTTGAGCCAGGTTTGCTTGGTGAGCTTCAATGTCTGCGATTGCCTTTTCGTATGATTTCCGACCCAGAGGGTCTGCCAAAATCCTTTCGCGAATATGGCCACCCAATCTTGTTGCTTCTTCGAATTCTCCAGCTGCTGAATCTTTTTCGTCCACCTTGCGTTCATCGACTGGGATCATCTTCCTATCAGTCATTTCGTCCTCGTTCATTTGTCGTTTTTAGTTTTTAGTTTTTAGTTTTTAGTTTTGATTGTTCTTGTTCTTGATCCTGGTTCTTGTTACTCATAACTCCACCCACATGATGTTGCCTCCTCACCGGTTAATGATCCTCCATGCGTTTTGCCCTGCCAAGATCGTCAATCGGCGATCGGCTTCGGCGACATTCTTCGGATACCAGTCGCTCTGCAACATCGTTTTGTCGCCGCCCACTAACAACACTGCCGCCAATTGTCCACCTCCCTTATCGACAATCCCGTAAAGCACCCGAAGCACCGGAGGCCCATCGGCGTACGGAGTTACGTTTGTCGGTGGCGTTCTCCTCAGCGCCCTGAGTCCCTGCTTCGAGGACGCCACCGGGTGCGATTCCGGATCCCCAAGCGCCTTCCCATGCCGTTCGAGCGCGTCAATGAGAGCCTGTATGTCTCCCGCTACTTCGACATCCGAATTGACTAAACCCATCCACCACGACACGAAGTCCTTCTGATAGACAATCTCCACGAAATGTACTTTACCACATTATGTGCTAGACCACATTCATCTATCGAAGTGAATGTGCGAGGCTATATAACCGTTGACCAGGTATTATGGTAGGGCCGGTGGGGATCGAACCCACGACCGAGGGATTATGAGGTGGGAGCAAACCGTCGGACTGGTCCGGTGGTGTCGGATTCAGCCGAGATTCTTTGAATCCTTTGTCCGGTGGTGTCGGTTTCGTCCGGTGGCGTCAGATTGGTATGTGGGACGAACCGTGGGATTTCGCAGCCTTGACGGTACCCATTGGTTGGTCAGAGCAAATTACGCAGATCAATGTTAGAAATGCGAAACGCTTTGAACGGGGATTCTTGTGAAGAGGTATTTCTTAGTCATTCTGTGTGTTGCTTCAATGACGTTGGCGACTGCGTCCGGTGCCAGCACACAAAGACAAAAGGTGGGTATCTGGGGGACGAAAATGGCCCTGATCTTCGAGAAGATATCCGCCACCGAAACGCAGCTTGGCAGGCAAGCAGAAGCGGACAACACCAAAAACTTTGGCGCGTTTGGAATCCAATTGTATTTGTATGGTACGGAAATACGGCACAACGAACATTCGCCGGTACCAATTCTGACCGCATCAGCAACGAAACTTGGAACTGATGTAATTGAAATGGGAAACTATCTCGGTGAATACGCGGTTAACCCAACAATTGGAACGCTGAATGACATTGAGAAATATGAAAACGCATCGACGAAAGATGTCACCACTATGACCTCATTAATTGAGGCATACGCCAAGTCGTAGCGACAACTGAGTGAGAGACTGAGATTTGCTACTGCCCGAGGATCTATTCCAACATGGTGTCAACGCGATACGAAAGTGAGTTCACAAAGTTGCGTAGGGCCGGAAGGGATCGAACCCACGACCGAGGGATTATGAGGTGGGAGCAAACCGTCGGAATGGTCCGGTGGTGTCGGAATCGTCCGAAAATCTCTGATTTCATTGTCCGATGGCGTCGGAATGGTCCGGTGA
>Ga0182030_10004728_pt1 | contig 29065 bp, 23 predicted proteins | sample 812S3MmetaG_FD_121299 | JGI IMG/M metagenome (GOLD analysis project Ga0182030, IMG submission 121299) | Permafrost microbial communities from Stordalen Mire, Sweden - 812S3M metaG (Illumina Assembly) | ecosystem: Environmental > Terrestrial > Soil > Wetlands > Permafrost | place: Sweden...
CCGCCCTCTGCGGCGACAATAGGAGAGTTGCATCCCTGCAGCATGTGGGCCTGTGGCGCAGCTGGGAGCGCGCTTCCATGGCATGGAAGAGGTCATCGGTTCGATCCCGATCAGGTCCACCAATAAAACCAACAACTTAGCGAATCGGCAAGAAAAACGCGATACGCTTTCGATACGTTGGTTCTCATGCTGCGCCTTCCAGCGCATTTCGAGAACGGTCCAAAAGAACATCCACCACCCGGCTTTGAGCCTCCCGCTTGGCCGGCGTCAGCGCTTTCGTGTAGATGTTCATTGTTGTCGAGATGTTGGCGTGGCGCATCAACTCTTGCACCACCTTTACGTCCTCTCCATTGGCTTTGAGCAACGTCGAGTACGTGTGACGGAAAGTATGGAAGCCGACCCATTTGGTGATCCCGGCCTGCTTTGCAGCCGGTTGCAGAAAGCGGTCCAGCAGCGTGTCCGCCCAGGGAGGCATTCGTCCCTGAACTCTCTCGCTCGCGAAGACCCAATCCTCCGGCCCGGCATAGCAGCTTTCTTTCTGCCAGGCCAGCAATTCACCGGCGGTAAAGCGATCAATTGGCACCGGTCTGCGGGAGGTCTCTGTTTTGCATTTCCCCACAATGCCGTCCACCACGGATCGGGTGACTTCCATTTGCAGAGCCTTCCAGTCGATGTCCCCCCATTTCAAGCCGAGGACTTCGCTGATGCGCAAGCCGGTGGTTGCAGCAACGATGCCGACGACCCGCATTTTCTGCGACAGCTCTAGCATGAGTGCACGGAACTCCGCTGCTTCCAGCGGTTCCGTCACTCTGGTCCGCTTGGTGCTCTGGCGCACCGCAAACATGGGATTCTCTCCATCGTTAAGCCAGCCGTAGCGGATCGCATGTTGAAAGACCTCGCTCATGACTCCCTTTATCTTCGCCTTGGTGCCGTTCGATATGTCATCGATTGAACCAAGCCAACGCTCTACGGCCACTGCCTTCATCTCTCGAAGTCCGTATGTGCCCCAGCGAGGCATTATCCTCGTTCTGAGATAAACGTCGTAAGTCTGTTTCGTTTGTGGAACCTTTCGCTCGGACGGACGCTCCAGATCCAGTTCGATAGTTTGATAATGCTCAATCAGCTTACCGAACGTATCAGGAATACCCTCCGGGCGAGAGGTGTTAAAGTTCACGTCAAGGCGCAGAGTCGAGACCGCTTTGCGTAGGGCCGTCTCAGTTGGGTATTGTTTCACCGTGCCAACTACCAGGGCGCGCATCTTGGGCTGACCTTTGGCGTCAATCTCTCGCCATCTGTAGACCCAGACCTGCGGCCCTTTTTTCCGTTGATGACGGCTGAAAAAGCCGTTTTGATACCTTGGTCGATTCAAGAGATGTCTCTCTCATTCCGACCCCGATGGCTGTCTAATTCTACTGCTTCACTTTCAATCCATCTAGTCAGTTCTGAGAGGCGAAATCGCCATATTTTTCGAGACCCTTGACCGATCGGGTGAGCTGGCAAATACCCCCTCCGAGACATTGATAAAAGGGTCTTTCGGGACATGGCAAGGAAGTTAGCGGCGCGATCGGCATCCACGAATGGCTCGTGCGCTGCGAGGAAAGACATGGGCTCCAAAGGGCACCTCATCCGCTCCGCTCAAACGCAATCAAAGCGTCCAATTACGAAGCGTAGCGGGATTGGAGCCTAGATAGCTCAGAAGACTTTTCCACGAAATTTCCAAAGAGGAAACTTGAAGAGGCGGTCAAAGCAAGAAATCAGATACCTACGGTAGTCAACATCTATCCTACGTTTGAACGGTCCGGAGATCCGGCGCCATCCGGTTCATTAACTCGATAGACCAGTGCCCAGGCCGCTTCTTACTTGATTCATGATGATCAGGCCGGTCTGCTCTTCACGTTCTGGCGTTGAAGGCAGAGAACGGAGAATTTTTAGCGCTTCATTCATGCAATCCCGAGCTCGGGCACGATTTACGTCTTGATTTATTCCTTGTTTCAGTAGCAGGATGGTCGCCAGGTTTGCCAACGAGCCTGCACGCAGGTCGGCGTAACGCGCCGCACGCGAAGCCACCAGGAGACGCTCGAATGCAACCTGCGCTAACTCCAACCGATCCTGGCGCGTTTCTGCATGCCGTAACAGCCAGAGTGCCACATGCTGATTGACCTGCATCCCATATTGATCTTCCTCGAGGTCTCTAAAAGCAGCGAGAGCCCGACGACAGATCATCTCGGCTTTCGGCGAATTGGTCTCACTCTGAAGCCAACCGCAGTAGACCTGCGACAGCATCGCGATACAGTCCTCCGCTTGTTCGTGCTGCTTGGTTTCACGCAACCAATTCAGGCACTCTTCTAGGCAGTTGCAAGCCTCTTCCGCAACTGAAGGATCTTTGGATCGCGCCAGGGTAAGGCCCAAATTGTAGGCGCAGCTCAGCCTCTCTGGCTCTTGTTCCAGCTCGGAAAGGACCTCGTAAGCACCACGAAGAGCCGTGATCGCGCGAGAAAGCGGCAGATCGCTGTCCGACGCCGGCATCCGTGAGAGAGCCAATCCCATGTTCATCCGCGTCAAGGCCCATTCGTACGGCGCCACTTCCCTCTTTCTTACACTTAGCGACTTTTCCATGCACGATATCGCAAGCCGCAAGTCATCAAATCCCGAATACCCGCCACGAGTAAGGTACGCAGTGGCCATATTAGAGAGGACGAGAGCCCAATCGTCCGGATAGGATTCACGACTATAGACCTTCAGGGCTGCATCGAAGGCTAACAGGCTCCGCTCTATTAAGCTAGGGTCCGAGCCAATGTCCAGAAGTAGATTGGCTTTTCGACTTTGTGCCAGGGCAAAGTCCTCCGCAAACCGCTCAATACTAAGAATCTCGAGTGCGGCATCAAGGAGCCGCAGTGCTTCCTTCAAATTTGCCGTGCGGTTGGCTTCATGGCGGGCAGCATAGCATTGGGCCATTTCTAGCGTAGCGATCGCCCACCGTCGAGAAGATGCGGCACGAGGATAGAGTTGTAACACTCGACGCCATTCAGAGATCGCTTGTTCGATAAAGGCGGGGTCATCAAGTCCCTGACGTCCGAGGTACGAGGCAAGCTCAAATCGAATTCCTGCCCTAAGTTCCGGAGAGAGACTTGAATCGTCCGACCAATTGCGCAGCCGAGAGGGATCGGCATGTCCTGAACGAATGAGTGAACAAATATCCAACGCCTGATCCGTTGGGATAGCGCCAGGAGCTAGATCTCCTAGGTTGAACGTTGGGCTGTTGAGAATTGCAGACAACAGTTCAGAAGGCACTACTTCTACCCTGAGCCCTGGCACTTTTTCGTCTGGATGCAGTGATTCCCACATCCAGCCCATCAGCAAATCCCCATCCTGATGCGGTTCTATAGTATCCCCATCGGAGGGCGGGGAGTAAATCACAAATGGACTCAAGGGATCAAAGAGCAAGAGCGGAGCATGCACCGGACCTCGATGGCCATTCTGACATACGAGTGTGCGCAACGCTGGAGCACGGCGCCAAAGTTTCGGTCGCTCATGCCGATGCACGACTAGCCAAACTTCTGAAACAACCTCTATGCCGCACGCGGGGCACTGTCTACTATCGGGTTGGAACCTGGAAACTGCCATCGACACTTCCCCTACCTTCCATCGCTATGCCTTGTTCTGCAATGGGTTTCCCCCGGCTCTAGGGTCCTGCGTAAATCCCAGGGAACGAGCAGTCGCAAAATAGCGATTGGCTTCGTCCGGCTCGTCGCGCTCGATGGCCAGTTGTCCTAGTCTGAGGTGGGCGACCCCTAGATGCGGTTTCAGCTGAATCGCTTTCTCAAGATCGGCGCGCGCTTCGCTTGAACGACGAATCGAGAAGTAACACAGGCCCCTGTTGAGGAATCCCTCAGCCGAGTCTGGGCTGAGTTTGAGGGCCGCTGTGTAATCCGCGATAGCCGTCTGAAAACGTCCAAGATCAAACTGCATATTTCCCCGCTGGAAATGAGCTTCCATATTCTGTTCGTCCATACCAATCGCATGAGTAAACGCTGAGAGAGCTTCCGGACTCCTCTTAAGACCTTCTAGGACTCTGCCACGTAGTACGAAATAATCCGCATCTTTGCTTTCGAGCGCGATCGCGCGATCAATCGAAAGAAGAGCCTGATCAAATTCAGAAAACTCGAAAAGAGTGGCGCTAAGGTTATAGTGCCCGGGTGCGAACGATGGGTCTAATTCGACGACCCTGGCCTCGAGATCCTTTGCTTTCCTAATCCGCCCCAACCGCTTCAGGACCGCTGCCTGATTGACCCACGCCTGAAGATAATTCGGTTCGAGTTCGACCGCACGTTCAAAATCCGCCAGCGCCGCTTCAAGGTCTGTGCTTTGCCATTTGGCCCAGCCGCGATTGCTCCAATAGACTGCATTCTCTGGATCGATTGCCAGAAGCTCGTCATAGAGAAGAATCGCTGAGCCATTATCGTCGCGAGCTTCCGCTTCAGTGATAGCAGAAAGCAGTTTTTCCTTCTTCCCGTCGCTTTCGTCCTTCGGTGTGAGCCCCTGATAGGGCGCGACGACCATCATTCGAGACAGCTCTAACGCTTTTTCCCGCGTAGGATCAAGTTCGTAGGCGCGTATGAACTCTTGCCTGGCCTTCTCAAACATCTTGTGATTTCGATAGGCTAGTCCCCTTTCGTAAAACAGTTCAGCATTCGTTGGGTTGAGGGATTCTGCGGTTCCGTAGGCGTTGAGCGCTCCTGGGAGATCACCAGCACGGTCATGAGCATTCGCTAACCAGATCCACAGGTCTATCTGTTCTGGAGACAGCTCCGCGGCGCGCGTATAGCGCGCGACCCCATCCCGGAACATGCCCAAGTCTAATTCGATCCCTCCCAACTGCACCCAAGAACGAGGATCGATAGGTTCTAGCTGGACAAGTTTAAGAAATGACTCTCGGGCTTTGCTCGGATTCCCAAGCTCCTTCCAGATCGTCCCTAGTAATTTCCAGCCGTTCGGATAGTCGAATGTCTGCAATGCCTTTTCGAGCAACTCGGCTGCGCCGGGGAGGTCGCCCTGTTGAAGACGCGCAAAGACGCGCGCCTTCATGGAATCAAAAGAGTCTAATGCGATCTCGTCACTCATCGCTGTCGGCAGAGGCAGTTACGCCAAAAGCAAAGTAATTGTATGGGATCGGCGAGCCGTCGGATCGAACGATCTCCCCGACCTTGGGATTGAGCTTGTAATCGCTCCAATCCCAAGCTGTCAGAGCATCCAGCGGCACCTGCACGGCAATATAGTCCCCCTGAGCAAGTCTCGCGCCTAGCTTTGCTCCACCAAAATCGAGGCCCATCTGGATGTTTTGGACAGGAACGTTTTTATTCCGGGAGGCAACAGCGCGTGTGATGCCGACTGCAATCTCAGAAAGCGGTGCCAGCGCCGGCTGCGCGACAGCCGCGAGCTTAAGACCCTTCTTGAAAACCTCGGAATCGAGCATAGACAGAAGCTTCTCGTCCTGATCATTTTGAACATTGACCGTGAAACAGCGAAACATAGCTCCCTGGGCGCCGACGTGAAGACCGAGAAAGATCGGGTAGTTGATGATCCCGACCATCGCGTTCTGGTCCGACCGGAATGTCATGTTGAAATGGGCATCTTCGGCCCCACTGGCCAAGTGGTTCTGAGCAAAGAAGTCGAAAAGAATCTGCCGTCGTCCGCTCCCTGGGTATTCGGCGATGCGCAGGCGATTCAGTGTGATATTGATTCGTCCGTTCTTGAGCGTCAGGTCAGGATCGATCTCTCCAGGGGGGAGAATCTCCTGCGTTTGGCCCCCCACGGGAGTTCTTGGCAGGAACCCAAAGACGTGGGTCGAGTACATCCAGGGTTTGGAGGTACTCGAAAAGATGTCAAACAGACCGTAAGATGAAGCTCGTTCCGCGTTTTGGGGAGGCTGTTGCTGCAGCTTCAAAGCTACATCGGTTTCACCAATCGACTCGAGGATCGATATGGCTTGGGTCTGCGGCATCGAGGCTATTACTTCGTCTTCGCCGTACCATTTAGTGCTCAAGCTTCCCTCCCTGATATTGTCCAGACCTTTCGAGATCGTCGGAGACAACGGTAGCTTCCAGAAGTTCCGCCTCAGCATACGGAGCTAGGTCGGCGAACCCTCGAGCTGCCTCTCTGGCATAGAAATAGGCGCGACTTCTTTCCTCAGACGATAACATCCTACTCGCATCAAGTCGGACCAAAGATGCTCGATAAAGATTCTCGTCGGCATCATACCACGCTATGGCCAACTGAACCTGTTGCATGACTTTTGGAAGATACCGCCATCGCTCGAAGGTCGCCCGGGCGAGTGCCACCTCACATTCAGATCTCTCATCGGATCGCTCGGGCGGGAGCAAAGAGGAGAGAACGTCGGAGAAACATTCAGAGGCGCGCTTGATCTGCTTTGCCCGCTCATTAACAGCCGCATCGTTGTCCTTATATCGCGTGTAACTAAGCAAACCTTCAATAAATCTGATTTGTGCCTGACCGATGCGATCGTGTGTTGGGCACAGTTCGGTAGCGTAGGCGAGCCAGTAGGTGACCTGTTGCAAGTCCACGAACTTAGGGGACAGATAAAGTCGGGCGAGCCGTGAGGCAATTCGTTGCTCTTGCAATTGAGCCCTTTGGCTTTGAGCAATGCCCAATGCCTCGAGGTAAAAGCTGGATGCACCCGCATCACCCTGCTCCATAAGAATGGCCCCCATCCTCATCAGATGGTCGAGCACCACTTCGATCGCGAAGAAGCTTGCGTTGGATCCCGTTAGTTTGGAGAGCTCTACTCTTGCTCGATCGAGAGATTGCTTCTGGAGCCATGCGGCGTCGCTAAGCAAATGAAGCTTGATCAAACGCTCGATCCGGTCCGAAAGTAGGAAATCCCAAATGGGCTCGCGACCCGGGAGAGGTTTATCGATGGCAGGATCGGTAGTGAGAAGTTCCAGGTCGTGCGCTAGTCGACGCCACTGAAGTTTGCGACCGTCTTGAGAAAGCGAGCGTCGAAGCGCCGCGGCTATGTTTCGCACATCTGCCCAACGCTCATGGTCCTTAGCATCTTGGAGGACTCGCCATATCGTCGGCTCCAGCAGAGCCAACGTCTGCTTCGCTATTTCGTAGGAAGATCGTTCACCATTCTCACCGTAACGGAAGAAAACCGCGGAAACAGCAGAGAAGAAGGTAATTCTGGCGGCACGGATCTGTTCACGGCGCTCGCCTGTGTATCGTTTCATGAACTCCAGGTGAAACAATCCAGGTAAACCGGGGTGTGTGCGATAGTAACTAATATCAAGCGGCCTCGCGAGACCCAACTCCGAGAGGCGATCGAATATTCCGTCGGCATTCTCACGAGACGGGCCGGATTCTGACCGAGCTGAAGCAAGTAGGCGCAGTGTCTTCGTCGATATTGCTCCTTCGAACAGCGCTATCAAACTCAAACAGTCCAAATCATCTTCATCGAATTCCGAGAGCAACAGTGTTAGGAGCTCGGGGGCCAGTCCAACCGGCTCGTTACCGGCCGCCTTCAATCGAGCGTTAATATCGGCTGGTAACCTCCCTTTCAATCCCGAGACTAGAGCTAGAATCGCACCCGGATTACCTTGCGCAAAGCGAAGAAGTTCCAGCCAATCCTCCGGTTTATCCTCACCTCTACCGGGCAGAGCATTATGGGCCACAAGGAGGCTGTCAGACATACCAAGAGGACTGATCTCAACGACCACGTGTTCAACCTCGAGAGGATAGCTCACTGCTCGTGTGACGAGTAATGCACTGCACCCATTCGCCGCCAATGCTTGAAGCAACTCTTCCAATGCCGCCCTTTCAAACGAGCTACCGCTCCCCAAATTGTCGAACACATAGAGACGGACCCCCTGCGCACGCCAGAATGAAATTGGATCTGCGAGATCCTTACATTCGTCCAGACTCGAACGCTCCTTCTCGTATGCGTTTGCAATGACATCGAGTCCTTGTGCACCACCCATATCGAAGATCTTCGCCGACGATGACTCGCCCCTGGTCCGAACATCCCACGCGGCGAAGTCCCTTGCGAGAGCGGTTTTGCCACTGCCGATTGGTCCAGTTAGAACAACAACGGGCACTTTCTGAAAGGCCTTCTCCAGCGCCATCACGGTGTCGTCGTTGCCAATACTTTCGGTGCGATAGACAGAAGCAGGCACCAGAACAGACGGTGTTGGGGCGGATTCAGGCAGTTCGTGAATGGAAAGCTTTAGTGGAGCCGTTTCAAACACCACGGGCACTAGCCAATCCTCAACACGAACGCTGCTCGACGAGTGTCGAGACCTTGATTCGTCGAAGATAGCTCGCCGGCCTGCAGCGGCTGCTTGAGAGAGAGACAATTGATGGCTCAATCCTCGATACAGCTCAGCAACAAATCTGGCTGCCGTTTCAACATCGATGTTGTACTGCATGGCCACCACCGCAGGCTGGCCAGCCCGCAATATCTCGTCCGCGAGTGAGCCGAGGGGCCGCCGGTTTGCTATCTGGTGTTCCGTCAGCTCCGATAATGCGGATCTGCAAGCATTCAGTATCAGGATCGGCACTTGGCCCATCAAAAGAACGGCGGTCATCATCGCGCCGTTTATATATTCGGGACGGTCGGAAGCATTTGGATACTCGAAGACCAGGTAACCCCTTCGTTTCTTCTCGGGTCTGTTCTCCAGGATTGCCATCCGGTCCTCATACACCCCATGCCCATCAAAGTGAACCACTGCGTAGGGCTGCCCGCGATCCAGCGCACTCTTTAGGGCTTGTTGGAGAGCAACAAAAGTCGGCGGGCGCAAGATCGTGAAATGAAATCTAGTGTCATCACCAACAGATTCAAGAAGCCGAGCAGCGACAGAACGAAAAGGCACATCACGATTTCCGGCAGGCCGACTGATTACGAGCAGTACCCGGACAACGCTGTCTTTCCGAGTGGTGATCCCAGCGAACGAGGCTCCACCGCTCCGAGAAAAGGAAGACACCCGGCAACTAAGTGGCACAATGTCTAGCGGACTCCATAAAAGCTCCCAGGGGACCGAGAACTGAGATACGTCGTCTTCAACTTCAATTCGAACGAATTCGATCTGCCCATCCATGAGTGCCCAGACCGCTTCGCTTTCAGGCGTCTGCCCGAACAAGTCTGCGAATAAAGCCTCCCCAGCTTCCCTCAGCCTGGACGCAGTTTGTCTTGCAATCGTGCTGGCCGGTTCAAAGGGGAAATTTCGATATTCTTCTAAATACCAACGTACGGACTCCTGCTCTTCTGGCAAGAACGGTCGGGTGATATTAGCGGTCGCGGTGAGCGACTCATCGCCGCTGATGAACTCGAGTGTGAACCGCCGTGAATCGATGTTCCCGCCGTCAGATGAGATTCTTAGTGTCGGCATGCGGTCCATAGGCCTCAATTTCACCAATGGAGATAGATAACGCGAGTTTATTCTATTCCGATGAACAAGTGTCTCATCAGTTCCCCACTTTCGGACGCAGGTAGTGGTGGGGACTCTGCCGCTGGCCGATTTGGAAGTTGCTTTTCCGCTCGCCATCCAGGGATGTTGCCAGAAGCGCGGGAGATCAGCCGTAGAGCATGGCTGACGTCCACGTGAGCACCTCGATGTGCGGGTGCTTCTCAACGCAAAACGCATGGCATTCTGCTTGCTTGGTGCCAAGTTCGAGAGCTTGTACTGAAGACGACCATCCATGACGTAGTCCACCAAGGGGGGTGGTACTCTGGCGGAGGAGCGAGCAGTGAGCCTCACGCAGGGAAACCTCATCCACTTCGCTTAAGAGGCCACGTGTACGGCCTGGAGCACCTTTGCTATCAGTAGGATAGCGCGGAGCGAAGAGGCGTTTTCGGAGCCCATACGGCGCACAATTTGACGAAGAATTTGACGAAGTTTTTGCCGGTATTGCCACTTGGCCGTGGGACGACAACCGGACAACGCTTGATAAGGGTGGACTCGCAGATCATCCGTGTCGAATGGGTGACGACTTTCGCCAATCTCGCGCGATAAGTTTCGCTGGCGGCGGAAGCGACGAAGACCGCCGCGCGGGAGAGAGCGGTTGGGGATTTCCAGGAACCTGGACTCGGGCAAAAACCTGGACTCGAACGAATTTGCCGGCTGATTGCTTGTGGCGGGGCGGTGGTCGAGAGTCGCGTGGAGTACGGCCGCTGGCCGTTGCGGCGGCGATGATGGGACGCGACGAGTCTCGCCGCGGAAAAGCGACGCTGGCCGCCGGTGACGAGAGCGACGAAGACCGCCCGGATGGGCGGGGTTCCGGTGAGCAGGTTCAGTGAGATAAGGCCGCTCGTTCCGTTGGCGCAGGGGCGGCGGTTCGGCGGGTAGTAGCGGCGGTGCGGTGAGCGACGAGATTTGCCACGTTTTCGGAGCGATTGTAAGCAGGGCCTTCAGCTGCGCTCCAAGTCCAGGGTTCGCGAGGGATCAAAGTGTCCGCACGGGCGGCGCGAACAGTTGACTGATGATCTCGTGTACCAGTTCGATGATGCCCAGTGCCGTTGGGGTAAGGCTGTAGCTCCCGTGGGCATAATCGTTTCGAATTTGGGCAGCGCCTCTTCAAGCGAAGCCATGGGGTCCCACTCCGGGTCCTGGGCCCGTACCCAGAAGGCGAATCCTTCGTTTTTCACCAACTGGTTGTTGATGGCGTACCGCATCAGCCTTTGCAGTCCTGGCCTTTTTCTTTCAGTTTTCCCGGCCCTGATCTCATCCGCCAGGCACCGCTCTTTTCCGTGCCCAGGCATCCACCAAATTGCTGAGAGGGATGGTCATTCAATGGTAGCGACGTTCTCACTCCAGGATGACCTCATGCCGATTTCTTTCCTCGCCTTATCGTCGCAGTCCGACCCAGGAACTCTCTCCCGCTCATTTGCGGACATCATAAGCGCGCACGACGACGACACCACATCGACAATCCCATATCCAACTGCGGACTGATAAATCCCTTCAATCTCCTGAGGGGTGCCGACCACTTCAAACGCCACCCACAGCGGTCGGACCACAATGGCCCGCGCGTTGACGGCGTGGATGAAGTGCAAAATCTCGGCCCGGTCGGTGATGTCGCAGAGGATGCGGAAGAGCGCCATCATCCGTTGCATGGTGTACATTTCCGCCAGGACCTTGACGGAAGACATTCCTTGAATCTTGCGCAGGAGGGCTTCAATCCGGTTAGCCTGTCTCTCCTCGCCGTCGATCAAGCCGCTCAGGAAGATGCGGCCGTCAAGTCTGGCTAAGGAGAGGGTTACGACCGTGGCCTGCAAGCGGTCTAGCACCTGCATGACGCGGGCCTCCATCCGTCCCAAATCTTCCATCTCTGTCCAAAAACACCAGCGCATCGCTTGTCTCCAAAAATGAAAAAGCCACCATCCGCTCGGAGCGAATGGTGGCTATTCGGGAATTTCTTCTTATTGCTAAGCCGCCAGATTCGCTCCTGTCAGGGTGCTAATAATAAGGACGAGGATGCCGACTGGAACGGCGACAGACACGACAGAGCGCGGCGAGAACATTGACCGAGGTGTGCGCTCCAAACTCATACTACCTTGATATCAACCGCTGCCGACGGGTGTCAAGCGATCATTCGCACGGGATCGTGAGGTTCCGGTAGCCTGGATGTGCCATAAGAGATTTAGTCCGCTCGTCGGCGTAACCGAGGATAACCTTGCCTGTTTGCCCGGAGATCATCGCGTCCAACCCTAGTTTTCCGGCCCATACGACGGGCTATGCCGGGAGAACCGGCGGCGCATCCACAGACGAATCTCTGTTCACGGTACCAGTTGATGGCGGCGATTCACTAACCTCCTGTGATCGCCGCTCTTCTGAGGAGATCCTTGCTTTCTCTTGTCTGACCACCCCAAGTATTTCGCGGATCGCGTGGAGAACGTCGGGATGGTGCTTGAGAAGATGGCGCTCGACCCTCGCATTCTCCAGCATCTGTGTAAGGTAGCCGGTGGCGATGGTAAGGCTCAAGAGATCCTTTGTATAGCCCTTTTGCACCATCTTGATGTCTTCAAGCAAGGCATCTGAGCCTTGCTCCATGACCGATTGCTGGTTGGCAGTCGCTGTGCGAGACCTCTTGTGTACTTCGTTGGGATTGACCAGGCCATCTGGCTTCGTGACGGCAAGCAGCCCCCGCGCAAATCGGGTGGAATAATTGTTGCTTGCCTCCATCATTTCTGCGGCATAGAGCTGCCGGACAGGCTTCATTTTTCGAAGGACCGCAAATCCGTCGGCTGTGACACGCTTTTCCTTAAGCAGTTCCGCAGCCTCTTTGCAGATGCCGTCGAGAAGGTGACGCTTTTTCCGTATTGCCGCAACGTCAACGTCCAGCGCCTCGGCGATGCGCTCCTCGGTAACGCCGTTAGCGAGCGCTTTCAAGATCATGGCGTGCTCGGCGATAGGGGGCAGGTAATTCACCCGTTTATTGTAGTTATACGATTCGTCGTCGGTGGCAAGAAGGCAACGCACCTCGGAGACAGGCCCTTCGGCCTTGAGAATGTCGTACCGCAGCGTTCCGTCCAAGAGCCAATATTTCTTGTCCGCTGCTTGAAACACAACTAAAGGTTCTATGAGCCCCACATGTCTCAGCGACGTTGCGATCTGCTTGTATTTGGCAGTCACTCGAACTCTAGGGTTCAAGTCCTTGAGCGGCGTTATGTCGCTCAGGGGGAGAGTCAGGATGGTTGATTGAAACGCCGTCTTAACACGGTGTGCTGTCATGTTCGCTCCGAGGTCATTGGTTGGAAGTGAGGAGGACGGCGGGGAGTGCGTCCATGTTCTCAGCACGCAAAAGCGTTGCAAAATGTTCGTCCGTCACAAGTCTGCTCATGCTGGTCACCAGGACCAGCAAGCGTTCATGCACAGCTCTCGCTCTCGCAACAAGTTCCACCTGCTGCCGGGCATGCTCTTGATACTCGCGTACAAGGCTGTCGACGGTGAGGTCCTTTGTCGGCCGTTTGGTCGATTTCTTGTCGCGCGATTTTCCGTACCGTTCGTTGATCATGCGGCGTACTCTGAGAAGTCTCTGCCCGCGGAGTTCCCCTGATTCATAGGCGTCAGCCAGAACTCGTTGAATTTCTTTATCGTCGCCCTTCGCGATCGTAGCGGCCACACTGATGGGGATGCGGCCCGCTTCCACGGCTCGGATCAAATCAATTTCGTCGTGCTCCAGCAAGTGAATAATTTCACTGATGTATGTGAAATGAAGCCCCAACTTTGTGGCGATTTGCCGGCCATTGTACTTGCGCTCGCGCAAAGCGCGAATCTCACGGACGATGTCGTTTTCACCCGGTGGACGCCTCGCGATGTTTTCCACCAAACTCATCAAATATTGCTCTTCCTTGGATGCGTCTACGATGATCGCAGGGACTGTCGTTTCTCCGAGCGCGAGAAGCGCCTCGATGCGTCCCTGGCCGCAAATTAGGTCGTACCGTACCCCGTCGGGATGGCCTCCTCGCTCGGAAACTGTAATTGGCCTCTTGAGCCCAACCTGATCGATGTTGTTGACGATCTTGTCAAACACCAGCCTGTCGCGATGACGCGGGTTGGCGATTTGGATTTCTGCGATCGGGATGTCGACGATTTCGTTGTGTTTCATTCGGACTCCTTGATTGTTATGCGGCGTGTCAACTGAAAGAACAGATCGAGATTGTCGTATCGATGTACATCGAGAAACAGCCCGTTCCTTGGGGCAAGCCTGAGCCGGTCTTCAAATTGATCAAGATGAGGGAGGAGGTAGTAATCGAGAACCTGCTGATTGCCAGGTGCCAGACGCGCAGCTATGGTAATGTCGGGATTGAATGAGCGTTCCAATCGTATTTGCCAGCGATGACTGCCCCCCGGCGTCTCACGGCATCGTGCAAGCACCAAAGAAACGGAATATTCGGTGTTGATCGTCAACAGTTCGGTTCTCGGGTCCACTGTGACTGCCGCACCCAAGGATTGCAGTTCGGCGATGATTGCGCCGATCAGATTTGCGTGCCTCTGGCGCAGTTCCCGGTTGATCTCGATATATGAATAGTCCCGATCCGGAGCCCAACCAATTAACTTGTACGCGCGAAGAAGGTTGCCGAAGCGGGAGCAATACGAGGAACTCGAAGGCATATCCTCGCTCTCGTCGATGAGAATTCCGGACAGGCGTCCGCAACGCTCCAAGAGTATGCGCAGCCGGTCGAGGAGTTCCTCATCGGAAAGATGCTGGTGGCGTGCGTCGATGATATCTCTGGCGTCGTGGAACTGGCGCACGCTGACAATTGGCTGAAAGGCGTTGTTGCGCCAAATCCACATACCCATTGGGTTCTTGACGCGTTTGCGCTTGAGCTTGAAGGACCGGCGATTGAAGATATTTGCCCCAATGTACTTGGGGTTGGTTAGGATTTGGTGAACCGTGGCGCGGGTCCAGGGGCGGCCATCCTCCCCGACAATCCCACGGCCATTCAGAGTCTCCATGATTTGCCGTTCGGTTTTACCCCCTTCCACAAAGTGATCGTAAATTTCGCGAACGAGTTCGATCTCATGGTCTGGGCCGGGCACCAGAATTACACGGTCCGTTTGCAGGCTCTTTCGCTCGCCGCGGCGGAGCAGCCCCTTGGAATTTCCGTCCCGGTCGATGAGCTGGCGCCGCAGGCCGTAGCCCGGTGGTCCGCCCTGGCGAAAGCCCAGTTCAATAAGACGGCACTGACCTGCAAACACCTTGACGGACAGCTCCCGGCTGTACTCCCCAGCCATGGACCGTTTCACGGCCTTGACCACGGCAGCGTACATGCTGCCGTCGTTCTCAAACTGTTCGGCGCAATAATGCACCCGGACGCCGGCCCGCTTCAGGACATATTCGTAATAGGCGCTCTCATCGACATCCTGGAAGCGTCCCCAGCGGCTCACGTCATAAACGAGTACGTCTGAAAAATCGACCTGTCCCTTTTCGACATCCGCGACCAACTGACTAAGGCCGTCACGCCCCGCGATGTTGAGCCCACTCCTTCCGTGGTCCGCATAGGTCTCGACAATCTCCATTTTGCGCGATTCCGCGTAGCGGTGGATGATGTCCGACTGATTCTCGGTCGAATATTGCTGGTGCTCGGTAGACATGCGGACGTATTCCGCCACGCGGGAGGGCGGAGCCGTCTCTAGTCGTTCTGTGGATTCGGCCGGCTCTATTGGTTCCGGTCGCGGAGATCTCTCCATTCGCGTCACATCGGCTTTCAACGCGAGCCGAAGCTCGCCGAAATCTGCTCAGGGGTTACCTGCACCAGGTCCAATTTATTTATCTGCTCCATTGTCGACGCCGGATCTATCCCGATCCGCATAGATCTCGACAACCTCCATGCCGCGCGCTACTGCGTAACGACGGATGATTTCTGACTGGTCTTCCATCGAGTGCTGCTGGTGCTCGCTCGAGACGCGCACATATTGCGCGGCACGCGAAGGGGGAATCGCATCAATACCCGATGCTTCAACAGGGGTCCTTTCCATTCGTGTCAAATTCTCCTTTCACTGGCAGCCGAGGTTCGCCGGGATCAGTTCAATAGGGTTCACACGAGACTCGTCCAATCCAAGATGACCTTCCCCGTTTGCCCGGAGATCATCGCGTCGAAGCCCTGCTGAAAGTCGCTGTAGGCGAAACGGTGTGTGATCACCGGCGCGATATTGACTCCCGACTCCAGCATCACCGACATCTTGTACCAGGTCTCGTACATCTCGCGCCCGTAGATTCCCTTGATGGTGAGCATGTTGAAGATCACCTGCCGCAAATCCATTGGCGACTCTTTGCCTGGGATGCCAAGGATCGCGATCTTCCCTCCGTGGCTCATATTGGCGATCATGTCGCGGAGTGCCTGCGCGTTGCCTGACATTTCGAGGCCGACGTCGAACCCTTCCGTCATGCCGAGCTGCTTCTGCACTTTTCCGAGCGGCATTTCGTTGGGATTCACGGCCAACGTCGCACCCATCTTCCGAGCCAGATCCAAGCGGAAGGGATTCAGGTCGGTAATGACGATATGTCGCGCCCCGGCGTGCCGCACCACGGGAATCGCCATGATGCCGATGGGACCGGCCCCGGTGATGAGAACATCTTCCCCTAGCACCGAAAAGGAGAGCGCGGTGTGGACCGCGTTTCCGAAGGGATCGAAGATGGCCGCCACTTCCTGGTTGATGCCGGGGTTGTGCCGCCAGATGTTGGTCATGGGCAGCGAGATCAGCTCGGCAAAAGCGCCAGGGCGGTTGACGCCGACGCCTTGCGTGGATGCACAGAGATGCCGTCTACCGGCCAGGCAGTTGCGGCAGCGTCCGCAGACGACGTGGCCTTCCCCGCTGACGATATCGCGAGGGAAGAAGTCATTGACATTCGCTCCGACTCTAACAATCTCTCCAACGAACTCGTGCCCGATGGCCATCGGTATGGGAATTGTCTTCTGCGCCCACTCGTCCCACTCATAGATATGAACATCCGTTCCGCAGATCCCTGTATAGTGCACTCGCACCAGCACGTCGTTGATGCCGATGACGGGCTCAGCAATCTCTTCCAGCCACAGGCCCCGCTCCGCCCTGCTCTTGACCAATGCCTTCATTCCTTATTTTCCTGGTCTGCCCGCTCCATAGCTTGCGAGCCGGGTGATTGTCCTTTGCCGGGGGGCGCCGCCCGTGCAAGCCTGTTGACTAGAACCAAGCGCACCAGCACGTCATTGATTCCGAGAGCGGGTTCGTCAATCTCTTCTAACCAGAGACCCCGCTCTGTTTTGCCCTTAACAAACGCATTTACTGCTATACCCCATCCAGTTTCTGCCGTTACTCAAAGAACTCGACCGGCCAGCTCCCGAAAGGTGAACCCCTTCGCGGCGAGCTTCCCCAAGACTCTATCTTTGTGTCTCGGACTCGTGGCAAGAAAGGTCACCTCGGTGGATCGCTCCGGCATCCCGACGTGATAAAGCGACCGGTCCGGATTCAAACCGGTGATCGTGACGCCGGACTCCGCCAGGAGCTGCACTAAGTCTGTCAGCCGCCCGTGCTGGAAGCCGAGCTCGACGTAGAGATGCACTGCCACTTGGCGTTCAATGCGAATTCGGAAGGGGAACCGCACTCATGGATTCCTCGTAATCTTCGATGTTCTCAATGAAGGAAAACCGGCTGGGTCCATGCCATTTTGCCGTTTGAGTCAATAATGCGGGCGCGTACGTAAACTTCGTCGCCCTTGATTGAATAGGTGGCGGTATCGCCGCCGGTCTCGTGCAGCACGCGCCCGTTCTTGCCGATGAACTGCGTGCGGTACCTTGCACCGGATCGTCTGGGCTCGATCTTGATCAAGATCTGTTTCTCACTGGCTGAATAATCTTCGAGTTCGACCCCAGTCGACGCGTAGAAGTCGCCACGAATCATCGCGCTCTTGATCGCCTCCGCTGTCAGTACCGACGCGCGCACAACAATCCAGGCCTGCCCTGGCGCAGCACCGCTCGCGTCGTGGACATCGGGTTCTTGAAAGTCGTGGCTGTCGTCTGAGCCCACGCCCCAGATGCGCTTGCCGTGTGAAAGCAAAATATCCCAAAAGCCCTCGGCCGACGCCCGTGCATCGCCCGCGCCGTCATCGCCCCCCAAGTTGTTGATGAGCCCCTGGCCATTCCAGATCTCAAGCAGTGTCCCGTCGGGAATGTCGTAGAGATCCTCCGGCTTCACCGACCAGTCGTAGTTGGGGTGGTTGACCTGGGCAATCCCGCCTTGGGCAAGCACTCCAGCGATGTTCATCTTGAAGGTCTCGGCCAGGGACATCGAAGCGGGGGCGGTCGCACCGCATCCCGACCCCATGCACTTCCGCGTGCCCACGGGAAAGATCACGTCGTGGATGAAGAGGGCGTTCACGTGAGCGGAGGATCGATTCGGATCCTCGTCCCACTGCGTGATCTCTTGACCTGGGAGCATGAGAAAGCGCTCCTTGGCTCCCAACAACGCATTGAGTGGGCCCGGATCAGTCAGGTACTCGTGGTCGGTGATGAACAGGAACTGATAGCCATGCTCGCGGTACCATCGTGCAACCACATCCGGGGTCGAATCCCCATCGCTATTAACCGTGTGAGTATGCGTGTTCCCGCGGTACCAATTTCCGTGTTGATCCTGTGGTTGTCCCTCTTGAGCCAAAAGTGCGACGTACACCCCGAGGAATATTAGGCAAACAGTCTTAGGACTATGATTCATTTATTCCTCGCTTGGCTGATAGTTGAATCGCAGAGGTTGAACAGACGGATCCGAAATTGTTGCCGCCTGCAGCCTGTAAACGACCAAAGAAATTTCCGTAGACGAATAGGCTTCCACTCTAGTTAGCATGATCGTCATGCCCTGCAGATTTATTACCATCCTTCAGATATCGATCAAACCACGACAACATCTCCCATTGCTCCTGTAACGCGCCTTCTCGCGAAACTGGAAGATGGGACTCATAAGGAATCATCACCAATCTCGCACTTTTCCCCAATTCGTACAGAGCTTCAAACATCTTCTCCGACTGGATGGGCTTGGCCGCGGATTCATCGCCCTCGCCATGGATCAGTAAAATTGGAGCATTCATGAGATCGGCATGTCTAAAGGGCGAGATAGCATCGTAGTCGTTTGGAGCCTGCCAGAATGTGCGCTCCTCAATTTGGAAGCCGAACGGCGTCAAGTCCATGTTGTAGACGCCGCTGAATGCGACACCGGCCTGAAATAACTTGGTGTTCTCCAGAAGGCTCGCAACCATAAAGCCGCCGTAACTCGTGCCGACAACACCGATGCGGTTTCGATCCGCGACACCTATCTCCACCAGCTTATCGATTGCCGCTCTAGCGTCATCCGCTAGTTGACCGTTTGTCGAGGCTGTTGTGTGCGGATCGTTGGGATTGCCGGTCGGCATATCCGCATAAAAGACTCCATAACCCTGAGTGATCATTGGAACAATCGACTGTGAGCCGTAGTTTGTGAAGGCCTGTGGGGCAGATGCTCTGCTCTTCATAAGAACAGTAGGAGTTGGGTAACCCTCAATTATGATAGGCAGGCGAGTGCCGGGGTGATAGCCCGGAGGTAAGTAAAGCATGCCACTTAAGTGAATCCCGTCACCGCGGTCGTATTCGACGAGCATCCGGGGCGCACTTGTAATTTCAGGGACTGAATCGACAATGTGCGTTAAAGCGAGAACCCTGCTTCCGTTCAGATCTACGATCCGTACATTTGGTGGCTGCGTCGCGCTTTCAAAAATCGTCAGTGCGCGCCGAGCTTGTCCGTCGAGAACAGAAACTACATTTTCGGTTTCGGAATCTTGGCTGTGATACAGCATTTTGACTGTGCCGGAATCCAGATCATATCGTCCCAGGATCAACCGATTGGTTCCTTGAACCGAGTCTGACGGCCTGAAATAAATGAATTGCTTGTCCTGCAACAAAACACCGTTGTTTAGCCTGCTCTCGTATCTAGCTTGACCCCCGATAGCGGGGCCGAGAGTTGTGACTAGGTCACCTGGCCGCGGCAATTTGGTCGATCCGTCCCACAACAGTTGGGGGATTGCTTTGGAGTCATCCGCATTTAGCCTCCAAGTTCGGACTTTCGCATTGGTCGGGTCAACTTCTTCCACTAGGAGCAGACCGTGTTCGCCCCAGTACATGCGGACAGGATCCCATGTCGGTCCCATGCGGTATTCGCTTTGGAAGATCGTAACAGGAGAAGAAAAGGGCGCGGCCAGAGCGATCAGTTCATCGCGCTTAGCAGCGATTAGGCCTGGATTGCCGCCGTCTAGGGCTTGAAGGTACATCAGAGTGGCCGGAACATTAGGTCGCCAAAAAAAGCTGCGAGGGCCGTCCGACACCCATCCGAATTGGCTCAAGCCGGTTTGATCGGGCCCAAACTGCGCGATCCGTTTCACAACGGTCCCTTCCGCGTCGAGTATTTCTACAACATGAGGAAATCTGTAGTCTTCGGTCTCCAAGAGAGACAATGGTGGAACGATCCGAATAGATAATATATATCGCCCATCTGGGGATGGTACAAAGGTCTCGTAATTTCCAGCGATGCCAAGTTTTCGTGTGACCCCGGTGACTGCACTTATCAGCACTGGCTGGCTGAGATTGTAATAATTGTAAAGCGCCTCATCGAGGCTGTCGTGAAGTCCCATTTCACTCGATGCCCTTAGATGGATTCGAGTCTCCCCATTCTGGGGGGTCTCGACAACGCGCGGGTTTCGGACAGTATCGATACTAGGCGAAGGTCCCCGATCTGCCGGCACCTCCAGACAGATAAGACTAAGGCTATCCGACATCCAGTTGCAGGGCACGAATTGACCGCCGGGTGCGCCAGTGATCCGCGACGCATTCAGGCTGACGCGGGGCACTAGATATGTAAGCCTTTTTCCAAGATCGGCCAGCCACATTTCTGTCTCGTGATCCGCGTATCGGTCGACGACAAAGCGGGAACCGTCCGGCGACCAAATAGCTTTTCCATAGAATCCAGGCGGGAAACGGAGATCAACCTTTTCTCCGGTACGACTATCGTGGACGGCGAAACTAGCCATATCTCTTGCTGCGGGATACCATCGGCTGTTGTTCGTTGTATCTATTCGACGGCCCGCGAGGGCCAATATTGGATGCGCTAGTCTGGCAATCGGTGAGAGGCCTGCGTATGTCTGTACAAGGACCCATTTACCGCCCGGGCTGGCGCTGACAAACGGTTCGATCGGCTGTTCTATGATCCGAACCATCGGCTCTGGAGGAGTGTGATATGAACCTGAATCTTGTGCATACGCACACACCCCAATTGGTACAAGTATTGCGACCATCACAACTTCAATTTTCAAACACGAGAATGGTCCGCGCAGAGGGCCCTGGTGCATTTCTCTCTCCTTTACAAATTGTCCTAACAACAGTTTGCTTCGATCCATCCAAGACGCTATGTGTTCGTAACTCGCCCTTTCAAAATTTCAGCTTAAGCATGAGTTGCAAGGAGCGCGGGCCACCGACTTGATAGAGGGAGCTGAGGCCGCCGAGAGAGGTATTCAATGTTGTATAAGCATAGCCAAATAGACCCGGTCCATATGCCAACTGGTTATAGATGGATCCGAAGATCGCGTGGTTGAACAAATTGAAGGCCTCTGCGCGGAATTGAAGATGTAACCGATCATGGATCGGGAAATCACGGCGCAATGCTAGGTCTGTTTGGACGGCACCAAAGCCACGCGCGAAATTCCGCGGAACATCACCCTCTCCGCCAGACGTCGGAATAGTAAAGGCTTGGTAATTGACGACTCGCCCCCCAGGATATTGCGAACCGTAAAGGTAGATCGGTTGCCCCGCAACACGATCCGGCTGGAAATAAGCGGCTTTTTGGGTTACCGGATCAACCGTTGTATTCCCAATGATGTCCAACGGTAAGCCGGTACGCGCAGAGATGCGCGTGTCGATTCCCCAATGTTGGAGCAGCGCCGACTCCGCTAGGTTTGAGTAGGCTCCGGGAAGATCGTAGGTTATCGCCGCCTGAAAGTTGTGGCGAACGTCGAAATCCGAGTTCGCGCGGTTCAATTCAAAGAGTAAGAAATTCCCGGAGGCGTCGTCGATCGAATGAGACCAGGTGTAGGACGTCAACGCCTGCAATCCGCGTGAAAGATTTCTTTGATAAGTCACCTGAAGCGCATCGTAGCTCGCACTAGTCCGATTTGCGGTTATGTACAAACCTAATCCTTGAGAGAAGGCGGGGCTGCTGGGAAGGTATTCGAACTGCGTAAGCTGTTTTCGACCGCCAGAACCCACATAGGTCAGCGTCAAGGTTTGCTGTGTTCCCAATGCCTGTTCAATCGCGAGATTCCATTGCATGGTATACGGTAGCTTCAGGTTGGGATCGTAAGCATACACAGCCGCGTTATAAGGAGAGGCGACACTGGGAGTGGGCAGCGTCACTTGCGCCGAACTCAAGGGGAATGCCGACCCGGGGTATAGTTGCTCAGACGAAAAGCCGATTCCCTGGCTAAATCCTTCCGACCCTTGAGTATTTCCCATGTCGTAAAAAAGTCCGAAACCTGTCCGCAGCACCGTCTCGTATCCTGGCGTTTGACGTAATTGATAAGCGGCTCCGGCGCGTGGCGCAAAGCCATGCCAATCAGTCTTCCAAAGTGGCGTCCCAGTTGGAGCGAGTTGCGTGGTGGCCAAGTTCGTAATTTGATCAACAGTATATGGTGAAGATCCGTTGAGATTTCCCGGAGCTGGATTGATGTCCCACCGAAGGCCTAGGGACAATGACAACCGAGCGGTCGCCTTCCAGTCGTCCTGAACAAACGCTGAAAAGTTATGATAGACGGGCTCAACGGGAATGTTCGTCAATGAGAGAGCGTAAGCACTAGTCGTCTTGTTCGCGAGCACCGCAGCTTCTGAGCGGAACAGGCCAAGCTCATATAGTGTGATCGGATTCACAAAAGTAGTGAGCCTACGCCAGTCCACACCGAACTTGAACTGATGAGTACCGTGAGACCATGTGTAGGCGTCCGTCACGTTGTACTGTCGCTGTGCGTTACGGTTTTCCAAAATATCAAATGAGGGGCGAGTTCCAAAAAAGAGAAGGAACGCAATTTGCGAATCTAGAGGTGTGAGAGACTGCCCATTAGGTCCGGGGAGACCACCAACATCGAGCGGACTAGCGCCGCCAAAATTCGTAGAGGTTACGCTGTTGACCGAGTCATTTTGGGTGATATTGAAACGAAGATCGTTCAGCTGCGTTGTAGAAAAAGAGCTGGTGGCTCCAACTGTCAGAGCGCGTACGTTGGCCGCTTGGCTGGATCTGAATGCTGGTTGCAAATATGTCCACGCGCTGGATGGCGTATTTGCGTATCTTCCAAAAAGCTTGAATTTTTCACCGAAACTATGGTCGATACGAATACCGACATTATCGAGTGAAGAAGGAGAAGAGTAGGCAAGGTTGTAGAATCCCAACCCGTCATTCAGTCCGTCTTCACCACCGTTCGGCACTGGAAAAGCATTCAAAAGCGGTTGCAAGGCAGTTGGCGCCTGCTGTCGCAAAGTCATATCTGGAACGGAGTATCGTTTGAATGGCTGCGGAACCGTGAGACGGAGGCCTTCATAAGAGAAGAAGAAAAATGTCCTTCCTTTGCCGTTGTATAGACCCGGAAAGATGACAGGGCCTCCGAACGTGCCCCCAAAGTCGTTCTGACGCTCTGGAAGTCTCGGAACCTGAGGGCTAGCCGCCTTATTGAACGTATTGTTGGCATCCATCGCATCGTTGCGAAAATAATCGTAAGCCGAGCCTTGCCAGTTGTTAGTCCCGGAGCGCGTCGTGAATGAGAATTGGCCACCCGGGGTTCGCCCATATTCGGCGGAGTAAGTAGAGGTGCTCGCACGAAATTCCTGTAGAGCATCAATTGACACCAAGCTTTGGGTCGTTCCCAAAACTGTTTCACCAGGGACGCTCCCGGAGAAACCAGCTCCGGCAATCGCATTGGTTATGGCGACACCGGTATTTGCGCTCACGCCGTCTACTGTGAAATAGTTGGCCTCGGTCCGCTGGCCATTAATCGAGATTTCCCCTGAATTACCTACTCCTGCCGATGGCACCACGGCTGCGCCCGGAACTAAGGTCAATAGACTTTGAAAGCTTCGCCCGTTCAGCGGCATGTTGTCTACGAATTGCCGGTCGATGATCGTGCTGACGGATGCGTCCGTCGTGTTCATGTTGACGCCGCTTCCATTGACTTGAATGGTCTCAGAGGCGCCTCCGACTTCCAGAGCGAAGTTGCGACTCACGGTGTCCTGGACGTTGAGGGTGAGATCACGCAGGTCGACTTGCTTGAACCCTTGCTTCTCGACAAAGACTCGGTAACGGCCCGGATTGAGCCCAGCCACGCTGTAGATGCCTGCACCATTGGTCTTCGCGTCCGCCGCGACACCCGTGTCCTCGTTGGTGATCGTCACGTGCACATCGGGCACCAAGGCGCCCTTCTCGTCCGTGATCGTGCCGGAGAGGGTGGCCGCGCCTGTCTGCGCAGTCATACACACGGGCAGGCAGAGAATGCCTGCGATACAGCAAAGGTAGAGGGCAAACTCAGTGACAGCGCCCATCTGGGCAAACGGGGAGCAGAGGCTCTTGAGAGCAAAATTGGGCATGTGGCGGGTCTCCTCTACTTGGGATTACAGTCGCGACCGAAACTTTCTCCCAAGGTCCACATGAAAGATTCGTGAATCACGCCGCTCGCGCAATGTGCTCAGCTAGGTCCTGCGACGCATGATTGATCGGGATACCTGGCGGCTTCACACGCCGCAAAACGCGAAGCCGGCAAGCGGTGACAAGAAGGGAGCTACCTATCTCGCTGACTCCGAGAGTTTGGACAGTTTCAAATTGGCGAAACTCATCGCGCGTGGCACCGGCGAAATTCATCACGTTTCTTCGCCAAACTCGTCGCGCAGTTGTAGGCGAAGATCGTCGCGTATACGCAGCCAAGACGACACTTCGTCTTCGGCTCACCTAGGTGCGCGATGAGTCGAGCTCGTTCCATGGATTAGGCTCATTACAAGCTCTTCGGCGATTCGAAATGCAGCGAACAAGGTAATTATGGATGGTTCGGAGGCGTTCCCAAATAAGCCGTGAGCATCCGTTTGCCCTTGGGCAAATTCAGATCCTCGTCATTGCGCTCCAGCGTGATGAAGACCGAATCGATCTCCTTAAGCACGCGTGGGTCACTAAAATTCAGGCTCCAACGGCGCTGCGTCTGGTCGTCGTGAAAGAGAATGCCGATCTTCCGAATAGTAGCTTTATTGCCGTTGCTCTCTCCCCAAGCGACATAAGAGAACTTGCCTTCCTCGGCTCCGCGTTGCGGAAGATCGTAGGCGTAATAGACGAGAGATTTGGCCTCGGTGTAGAAGGCGCGCGCAAAGGGTTTCCTGGTTGCGCCTGCTGTGTCCGTGTCGTACACATCGATAATGTGGAGATTGCGTGCGCCGATAATGTCACGGATCTCCCGCCCGTGCGAGAGCAGATTGCGTTCTCGATCCAGGCTTGAACTCTCGGTGGTCAACCGAGAGTCGAGGTCATGCACTCGGAGTTGAAGGCTTGCGATCGTTGCGCCATCCGAAGAATTCGACGACTGTGCTTGTTCCAGGGCCGTCTTCTTGGCATCGAGGTCGGCTTGGGTGGCTTTGACGGTCGCAGTTTGCCGGTCAATCTCCTCCCGCATCGCAGTCTCGGCTGCGATGGCTTGGCTCAGTTCCCGGTCGTCGCTTCCAAGTTTCTGCTGCAGGTCCTCATTGTGCTGTTGCTCCTGTTTGAGCGCCTGCACCAGCTTCGTAACCTGATCTTGCAATTCTAGCTTGGCAGTGTCCACAGCCGGGGGGGAAGCTGTGCGCATGGCGAGTCCATTTGCGGAGGGCGGCGCATCCTTGATTGTCGAGACCTTTGACTGCACTCCGCGGTGGATTGCCGTGCCCAGCCAGAAGCTCAGGACCACTGCGGCGGCAGCAGCGAATGCGCCCGCCCACAGTGGGAACCAATGCCTGCGATTTGATAGCTCCCACAGTGTACGCAAGTTCGCGATGTCAGCGGGCGCCGATGACCGCTCCTTATCCACGAGCGCAATCTTGGCCCACATCCCTGCTCTTTCCCGATCCCGGCTCGACGAAAGACTCGACTCGGTCTCTTGGTTCGCAATTGCCCGCTCTCGATCCACCTGCGCGATGCCTGCCCACATCGCCGCTTTGACCCGCTCGCGGCTCGCTTCAACGATGGCCTCGGATTCCCGGTTGATCGGTTCAATGACTGCACGATGCAGTTGCCGGTACTCCGCGGCAAGTTCCGTACACTCGTCGCACTCGGCGATATGGGATTCAAGCTCCTGCATTTGGGAATTGTGGAGCTTGCCCACTGGCGCGAGCGCACACAGTTCCTTAAAGTATTGGTGCCTTAGCATTCTCCACCTCCCCTGTCAGCACTTCGGCTGACTTGCTCGTCCTGCGCAGACCCCAGGCAGTACGTTTTGTCTGAACGGACGGCTGCTGATCGTGGCTATGCGCACAGATACTACGGAGTTCGAGACGGAGCCTTTCGAGGCTGCGGTAGTAGTGATGCTGGACATTCCACGTGGAGTCGCCGGTGATCCGCGCGACCTCCTTGACTGTCAATCCAGAAAAGCAGATTAGTTCAACAACCCGCCGGGGTTTCTCCTGCAACAGGTCCAATATCTGCGCCACAAACACCCTTGCCTCCTGACCCGACAACCGGAAGGACTCACCCGCATCCTCAGCCAACTCTGACGGATCGACATCGGCAAGCTCCACATGATCGAAATGGCGCCTCGATTTCATCGCGTGTAGCCTGTTAATGCCCCTCCCATATATGTATTGCAGCAACCAGGAGCCTAAATTCCCTTTGGATGGGTCGAAAATCTTCGCATTGCGGTAGAAATCGGTGAAAGTGATCTGAACCACATCTTCGGCTTCTCCGATGTCGCGGACGACTCTCAGTGCGGCGCGCAACATGGCCGCATAATAGCGATCGAAGATCACGCTCATGGCGTCATGGTTGCCGGAGACCAACAGGTCGACGAGCTGCTCGTCAGAACAGTTTGCGAGTGACGACGGGTCCGCCACCCTGTCTGTATTGTTCTCGAACGGCATCGAAGGTACCCCAAAATCGACAGCCACGAATTTCGACCTGTCAGAAGCAGGATGTTGGTCTGGGGGGATATGAGCATCACGCGCCACGCATCCGTATCTCGTTGATTACCAGATATCCCGCGTCAAATCAAGCAATTCCATGCAGACAAGGATTCCTGAGAAAATAGTCTTGCCGACGTGGGAGAAAACAGACAGAACGTCTGTATAGGCAAAACACAAATGAGGATGTGATCCGCCTGCACGACCCAATTGCCAATAACTTTTCAGCCCGAATTCTTTATCCCGATGGGAGAATTTGCTCCCGCGCGCTGTATATATCTATTGGGCTACTTGCCGCTAACCCTTTGCTTTATTACCCACTTAAACAATTGTTAAGTGCAAATCTGGAAAGCGCAATTCATCATTTGGAGTGGACAAAAATGAGCGCGGCAAAATACATCACACGGCGAAACTCCCGCCCACATGGCGCGGCGCCATTTCAGGCTTGATAAAAGAATTCAGAGTGAGTAAGGGATGGACCCAAGAAGAACTCGGTTTTCGATCTGGATACGACCCGGTCTACATTAACCTGCTGGAGCGAGGACACAGGAATCCTTCGATTCGCGCTCTGGTCGATCTTTGCCAGGCTCTTGACGTTCGGCCCTCAGCGTTTATCGCGGAGGTTGAAAGACGGTTGGAGCCACCCACCGCGGTGGGTGGCGTGAATGACTCGATATGAACCCTGACGAATTGGGAGCTGCTCCGTGCAAGAGGAAAGAATTTGAATGGCGGCCACAAGAGGCAGTTTGACAGCACGGCTTCTCCAAGCCCCTTGTCAACCGTGGTATCGCTGCTTGAGGCGAAGCAATGCGATCGCGCTGCTTATGCAATGACGAAGACTGGACATTACATATAGGTGATGTGTTGATCGAAGACGAATTAGCTTTTTCCTCGATCCGCTGAGTAGTTCATTCGAGGCATGAATGCGAATCCCCCGAATCACAATCGATATGCTGGTGGCCGTCGTTGCAGTCGCGCGGAAGGCAACACTGGAGGAAGCTGCCAAAGAGATCGGATTGCTCACTCCCTCCGCCGTTTACAAAAGGGTGCAGGCCGCAAACAATCTCTTCGGCGCGCCGCTGTTCTCGAACACTGAGAACGGGATGGTCCTGACGGAAGCGGGCAAGATGTTCCACACCGATGCGTTGCGAACTCTTGAGCAGGCGCTGTTAACAGAAGACAGAGTGGCCGCGTTTCTTTACCTCGAAACCGGCCGACTGCTTGTCGGCCATTCCACCTATCTGCCGCCGAAACTGCTTGCCGCGGTTCGCAAATTCGACTTGGCCGATTCCGCCCACATACAGGTCGAACATGTATCCGGATTCACGGACAACATTGTGCAGCGTGTGACCGAGGGCACCCTCCATGCCGGGTTCGGGTACCTTCCGATCAACCGTCCAGAATTGATTTCTCGCCTGCTGTATGAGGAACCGCTGGTGGTGTGCATGCCGACCGGCCATCCCCTTTCGTCGAAGACCTCGATTCGCCCTCCGGATCTAGCCAACGAGCCTTTGATCGCGCTCGGGCGAGCCAGCCTGCCATGGCTGCATCAGGAGATCGAGGACTACTTCGGTGGGTTTGGGGTCAATCTCAGGGTGGTAGCCGACGCCTTCGGTCCAACTGAAGCCGTCACGATGGTCGAACAGAGAGTCGGAGTCTGTATTCTGGGAGCATCCGCGGTCTCACGGTCTGGCGTGATCACGAAATTACTTGAGCCCAAAATACTCACTCGGAAGAGCGGGCTGTTCTTCCGGGAAGATAATCGGCACCCGACCCTGGAAGCATTTATTGAGCGGGCCATGGAAACGATGGCGGGAAAGCCGCACAAGCATTAGCAATTCGCTAAGCCGTCTCCACGAAGAAGTGGTCCACCCTGATATGGTAGATTTTGGCTAGTTCAAAGAGTTCCATGACATCTATACTTCTGTCGCCGCTTTCACACTTCGTCATGAAGTTGGGGGAGCGCCCCATAATCGCGGACACCTCATGTTGAGACAGCCCGGCCTGTTCACGGGCAGCAACGAGGCGCTCCAGCAGCTTTTCATAGGCCGTCTGGAATTGAGCGGTTCGCGCTTTTCTCGACTTGCGTGTTTCGGCGGGCCTGCTCTTCTTCACTCATTCTAGTGTGGTGAATTGGGTGTAAAGTACCTAATAAGGACTACCTCTTGCGGCACCCTGTCCTCGCAACTGCAACCATTCGGCCTTGGAGTAACAATGAACCGTCCTTTTCTTGACATGCCTGAAGCTGCAAACATGACGATCCAAACCCTGCGGGTGTACGACGATCCGCCCTACGGCCGCGAGGTGCACATTGCATTTACTGACGGAACCCAGATTTCCATCGATCTGGAGGTCAAGGCCGCGGTCAATACCAGGCACTATCGTGGCGAC
>Ga0182030_10004729_pt1 | contig 29058 bp, 13 predicted proteins | sample 812S3MmetaG_FD_121299 | JGI IMG/M metagenome (GOLD analysis project Ga0182030, IMG submission 121299) | Permafrost microbial communities from Stordalen Mire, Sweden - 812S3M metaG (Illumina Assembly) | ecosystem: Environmental > Terrestrial > Soil > Wetlands > Permafrost | place: Sweden...
CAAGGGCACGGGCCAAAGGCCACAGGCCAAGAGGAAAGCCAACAGAACCATCATGACCAGCCTTTCCCGGGGCCTTAACTGTTCTTGAAAGGGGCTGGTGAAGGTTCCGCAAAAGAGCGAGCCATAAGCCTTGAGAATGGTGATTCCGTTCAGGGCCGCCGCCACCCCGACGAGAAAGCCGAACCCCGGAAAGGTCTCCACGGCCCCATCGACCAGCAGTTCTTGGGACACGAAACCCAGGGTGCCCGGGATGCCCACGCAGGCCAGGCCCAGCACCAGAAAGCCCACCGCCAAGAGTGGCATTCGTTCGTAGCCGCCGTGGAAAACATCCAGCGAAAGCAGACCCCGCCTCGCTTCCAGGGCCCGCAAGGCCAAGCCGAAACCCGTGAGGGAAAGGATGCTGGAGATCCAAAGCGTCAACCCTCCCGCAAGGCCGCCCAGGTTGTCACAGGTCAGGCCCGCCAAAACCACGGCCGACTGGCTCATGAAGAAATATCCAAACATGCGCCGCACATCCTTCTGCACGAGCCCCAGGGCCGCCGCGTAAACGGAGGTCAGAAGCGCGAGGACACCCATGACTTCCAGTGTCGCCGCCGGGGCCGAGGGCAAAATGAGCCGCGCCGCGCAATAGGTACCGACCTGGGGAATGACGAAAAGCAGTGAAGTGCCGAAGCGGGCGGACTGGAAGAAGGAAGGCATCCAGGAATGGAGCGGCAGGATGCCCTTGCGGATAAGCACCGCCGCCACCAGGGGCAGACAGGCCCAGCGGGTGGGCCCCGCCGCGACGCCCAGGACAAAACAAAAAACCGAGGCCGCCATGTAAAGGGCGAAGGCACGGGAGCGAATCTCGAACCACGGCAAAAGGGCGCCCGCGGCGAATAGCGCCGCCAGGAACCAGGGGTTCACGGTGGAGAAGGTGAGAAAGAGAATAGTTTCGGAGAGGAGGAACTTGGCCGCCAGCTCGGGCGTGCGGTGGGAACGGGGCATGGTGAATAGCACCGTCACCGCCGTGACCGCGCAGCAGAAGACCAGAGGAGCGCCCAGATGGTCGAGGGTGAGAAGAGGAAGCCAGAGGTCGATGACGGTCTTTTGCGAACCCAGTTCAACCCAACAGCCCACCGCCATGGCCAACCCGGCCAGCGACACCCCGATACCGATTCGGTGGGAGAAGGACGGCCAAAAGAATACCGCTCCCACGCCCAGGGCCGGGATTAAAGAAAGCAGGGAGAGCCAGGGAAAGTGAAGGGTGGAGATCATTTAGGACGCCTTTCCAGGGCGCGCATCCACCACAGTTCCGCCTTGTCCAGAAATGCGGCGACGGCGAGGAAGGGCCGCGCCACCCAATCCCTCAGGATCGCTTCCAAGTAACCCCTCTCCAGGGCCGCCCGGTAGAGCCGAAACCGAAGACCCGGGGGCAGAAACCTTTCGTAATGGAGCCCCGTTCGGGGCAGGTGCGAGCCCACGGCGTTCTCGATGCGGTGCATGTCGTGCAAAAGCGACGGCGCCCGGAGGAACTGGAGGGTTCGCAAGCAGGCGTGGCCCAAGAGGTGGATGAACGGGATAACACGGAAGCCCAACCCGATCTCCGCCACGATGATGCCCACCTGGGTCAGGGAGGCGTAAGCCAGGGCGCATTTGATATCCGTCTGGGCCCGGCCCACGAAGGTGCCGTGGAAAGCGGTGAGTAACCCTAAGGCCACCGCCAGCCAGGCCACCGGCGGGTTGGCATCCAACAGCGGCGCCGCCCGCAAAAGCAAAAAGGCCCCCAGATGCACCGAAAGGGCCCCGTAAAAAATGGCGCTGGAGGGCGTGGGGCCTTCCATGGCGCGCGGCAGCCAGTTGGAAAATGGCACCAGGGCCGATTTGCCCATGGCCGCCAGAAGAATCAGGAGGGCCAGGCTGGCGTGGCCCGATTTGAACACCACCTCGAAAGCGCCGGTGCCGGTCCAATGGTGGGCCAGGCAGGCGGCGAAGACCAGCCCCAGGTCGCCGATGCGGTAGATGGTCCAGACCCGAAGGGCGTTCCTCACCGGTTCTGGCCTTTCATGGAAGAAGGCGATCAGGAGCGCGGAGGAAAGACCCAATATTTCCCAGGCCGCGACCAGGGTTTCCATGGAACCGGCCAGGGCCGCGAATTCCATACCCACGATGAAGAGGGAGAAGAGAAAGAAGAAGCGGTTGTAGCCGGCTTCCTTGTGCAGGTAGCGTTGGGCGAAGATGCCCGTGACCCCGCACAAAAGAAGAATGAGGGCCAGGAAAGGCAGGGAGAGCCAATCCAGGATCAACCGGAACTCGAAGGTTTGGCCGGCGATGGCGCCAAAGGGCGAATAGGCCAGTTCGGTACGGGAAGGATGGGACAGGGACAGCGCCAGGGACGCGCCGAAGGCGGGAACAAGGGTGAATGGCACGATGAGGCCCGTGACCCGTTCGGATAAGGGCCGGGCGACCAGGGAAAAAAGGGAGAGCGAAAGGAAAAGCAGGGTGGGAAGCCCCAGGGCGATCAGGAGGAGAAGGTTCATGGACACAACCACCGAAAATAAATTTGAGCCACAGATTCATGGGATGCATTGGATCGGCAAAGAAACAGCCCAAAAAATATTTGTTTTAAAATCCCATGAATCCCATGCATCTGTGGCCAACTGAAGCCTGGTTTTTTGTTTTTAGACCTGGCTTTAATCCCGGCTGCCCACGTAAAGGGTTGTTTCATGAGGCGGCCCCGATTTCTTCGTTTAGATCAACTGGTGAGGCCGGGGCGATGCTCGCGTAATCCAAATGCTCGCCTTTTCCGTGGAACCACTCCCACGAGGAAAGGGCCTGGGGCAGTTCCCGGCTTTCGGGCACATAAGGCTCGAAACGGCCGTTGTGATAAAGAAGAATTTCCTTTTTCCCCGGTTCCAGCACGGCCAGTTGGATCCAACGGTTCTTGACCAGGCGTTCCACCCCGGGTAAGCGGGCGAGGGCGCTTTGAAGCTTGGGTAAGGTTGATTCCACCACCAGAAGGAGCCTCACGGGTTCGTGGATCTCGACCATCTGCCAGGGCAGGCCCGTGCGCAGGTCGCTGGCGTGGCCATCCATGACCCCCAGCATGCCCGTGATGTTGTGGGGCAGTTTGGTGCCGCAGCCATAGCCGTAGCGGTCGGTGAATGAAAAATAATATTCCAGGTTGATGCCGCCGCAGACCGGCCCCACCGCCGCGAGGACGCGGGTTAAATAGTCGCCGTTCGCGTCGGAATCGGGGTCGTAAGAGGCCAAAAAGGAACGCCGGTCCATGAAAAGGCCCCGCGTGAGGGAGCGCCTTCCCACGACCGCGACCGCGTTGGTGGCGTGGCCGTATTCGGGCCTCACCTGCGCCAGGTCTTCGGTGCGGTCAGCCATGGCCGTGAGGGCCTCCAGGGGGGTGACATCGGGCGAAACGTTGTCGAAGCGGCGGCTGCGTTCCTGGGCACCCAGGGCCGCAGCCCGGTTAAGGGCTACCCGGGCGCGCTTCAAGTCTGCTTCGTGGGAGGGGGGCACGCGGTCCAGGTCGTAATAATCCATGAGGTCGTCGCAGGTGTTGTGGTAGGCCGCCACGAAGACGGTGTCGGGCGGGATGCCCAGGATCTTTCGCACCCCCGGGTCGTTGGCCATCTGCGTGAAGACGCGAGCGTTGGGCCCGCCCCGGCCCCCGCCACAGGCGCCGCAATCGTGCGCCGACTCGTGGGGATTGTTCAGGCTGGAAGAGCCGTGCCCCACGACGACCACCAGCCTGGAAAAATCATTTTTAATTCCGGTCTCTTCAAGGATGTTCCCTACCACCTTCGCCGATTCCTCCGTCGTGTAGTTCCATTCCAAGCGGGTTGGGACGCGGGTTTGGCGGAAGTTGGAACGCAATTTCGCCGCGTGGCGCGGGAAGAAGACGCGCATGACCAAAGGCAGGGCGGCGAGCGTGCCGAAGAGGCCACTGAACAGGGCGCCCCTCACCCCCGTGCGGCTTCCTACGTGGAAGGCGTAGGCCGTGTGGCCCCAGGCTTGCCGGAGAGACTTAGTATTACCATTGCCGCCATTCACTGGAACTTCCTTTACGAAATGGGTGGGCTTGACCAGGATCGGACAGAGGGGCACCGAATAGGCGTCCTCAACTCCCTTGTAAAACATGGCGAGACCGAAGAACCCTGCCGTGCCGTAGGTTCCGCAGGCGGGATCGGTTTCTTCCAGGTGCCGCCGGAATGATTCTTCCCTTTCATCCAGGCAGCAAAGCGCTTGGAAACGTTCGCCGGGGCCTGTATGCCCCGGCACACCCAAAGCTTGCCCCTCGCCTTGAAGGTCTCGGGGCAGGGGGCCGGGGCCACTTTGAGACTTCGTCTCTTGTTCCTTGTGGTTTAACAGCGCGTCCAGGGTCTTGATTCGATACCGCCGTTCGTAGGCCAGGAGGAAAAGGCGGCGGCGTTCCATGGAGGAAAAAGATTCCAGTTCCCCCAAAAGGGCATCCGCCGGTTGGGTCTGGACGGTTTCAGCGGACCAGCCCAAGATCTGGGCCCCCTGGTACAGGGTGAAGGCACGCATGGCGGTGGTTTTAAGGGGCGTCTTTAGAGTGGTTTTTCTTAGGTCTTTCAGGGTTAGGCCCGCGCGCACAGTGACATAAGCCACGGCCTGCTCTTCCAGGATGAGCCTGACAGCCGCGAATTCCAGAAGGGTACCCGGCGGGCCGGGGATCAGGACGCGGTCCGGCCTTTCCTCGATCTGGCGCAGCATCCCGGGCCAGCCCCTCATGGCCAGCATCATCTCTTCTATATAGAGGGCCCACTCCTCGGGGGGGATTTCGAGGTTCTGGAGCGACCGAACGATGGAAGAAGCGGCGTTGAGCCTGCCCTTGAGCCTTTCGTTGAAACCCTTGAGCCAGGCGTCCGGCAGGGGCGCGTCACGGTAGGTTCGCATGAAAGACCCGAGGAAACCCAGGCTTCGGCTGGGAAGGCGCCAATAGGCAATGCCCTGGTCGCAAAAGGCCCCGCAGAAGCGGATGAGCAAAGATTGAAGGATGGCGTCCGGATCCTCGCCCGAAAGACTTAGGAGCTTGTCACGGTACCGAACCGATGGAGATGGTACGGACAGGGGCCTAGCGCCCAGGGGCTTCACCTTCTCGAGACAGGCTTCCCACAGGAGGTGGTCCATGGGCTTATCGGACTCATTCAGGTGCCAGTCCAGCTCTTCCTCATCGGGTTCGTGAAGCCCCACCGCCATCATGGCTAGTCTCAAATCAAGACGGGTAGTGGCTTCCGCAATTTGTTCATTTTTTCCGGCTTCTAAATCCTCCTTCAGAACAGCGCGCAGATCCTCGGTGAGGATGCGGCCGTCGAGCCAAAGGCTCCGGTATTCCTCCTCGTCCAGGAAGGGCCGACAGCCGAAGCGCTCCCCGGCCTTCACCACCGCCTCCTCGAAGGGAAGGTCCTCGAAGGCGTGCAGGGTGTTGTGGTGAACGAAGACGCGGATGGGGCCCTGGGCGGGAAGCAAATGGGCAGACTGTTCGACCATAAGCCGCACGGCGTCCTCAGGAGTCGAGGGCCCGCTGGGGACCTTTTCCGGGTTCAAGGGGTGTGGGGGGGCTGTCACGGAAGGTGAACCTTTCGTTTGGGCCTGGGCGAGAAACGGGAGTTCATTATTCTTTTCCCAGGTGGTCCAGTACCTTCTGGCTTTCCTTGAACTTCTTTTTCAGAAAATGGGAAACGTGTTTCAGGACGTCGTAGATGCCCTTGTCCCTAACCGAATAGAACACAGTCACCTTTTCCTGGCGGGAATTCAGGATGCCGGCCTGCTTCAGGATAGACAGGTGCTTGGAAAGGCCCGATTGTTCCATTTCCAGGGCCCGGCACATTTCGTTGACGGATTTTTCCCCGCGTTTGAGGTGCTCGATAATCTTGAGTCGGCCCGGATGGGCCAGGGCCTTCAAAAAGTCGGATTTGATTTTGAACACAAAGTCAGGATCGATCACGAGGGCTCCCCTTGGATACATGAATATATGCCGATTCTTTCATATATACAACGGGAGGGGGTTGGTGGTTTTGTCTCAATAAGAATTTTTTCTGTCATCACGAGGAGCAGTGCTGATTTCCATATTTGTATAATTAAGGTGATCAGTACGGTTAGCGACGTGGTGATCCCAGTTCGCTGTTCGTGTTTGTCTTTTGAAAGGCATTTTTAAACTGAGATTGCCACGTCATTAACAGCCGCCTATTCGGCGGCCATTCCTCGCAATGACACCCATGAAGGGGATTTGGTATGAATTTTTTAAATGATGGTTGTGGAAATCAATAAAATGACTTGAGGGAAATTTCCTGGGCGGTTCCCAGGTCGCCCAGGGTCGTCAGGGCGTATCCCAGTTCAAAAGGCTTCACCGTGATCCCGATGCCGGTGCTGAATCCCGCCAGGCCGTTGAGCGTGCCGGCGGGGCCTCCCCGGTATCCCAATCTCAGGGCCAGGATTTCCCGATAGGTGTATTCCACTCCGGCGCCGATAGCCGAACTTCCGTTTTGCTGGAGGTTCAATCCCCCGTCGGCGGTCAAGGAAACCCGGTGGCCCTCGGACAAAACCCGGGTGAACGCGCCCGAAAGATCGGCCACCAGCGGCAGGCTGGCGCCGTCAAGCGAGGTCCCCAGATTTTGAATCGCCAGGCCGGCCCGGAAACCCCCCGGTTGATTGAGGTAGAGGAGGCCCAGGTCCACGGCCAAACCCCAGGCCTGGTCCGTGGCGGAAAGGCTTTGGTAAAGGGTTCTTGCGCTCAAGCCCACTTCGAAAAGTTCTCCCAGCTTAACCCCCGCGCCCGCTTGAAGATCCAGACTCGTCGGGGAATAGGTTCCGTTGGGGGAGGGCAGGCCAGACCCATTCAGGGTGTATTGGTCCACGGCGCCGAAATCCAGGTAATCCCCTCCCAGGGCGAAGGTGAAATCACCGAAGGAATGGCCATAAACCAGATGCTCCACCGAAAGCCCCTGGACCCAGAAGGCCTGGGTAAAGGCGATTTCATCGGTTCTTAAATCGGCCAGTCCCGCGGGGTTCACATCCAAGGCGTCCACGTCCCCCAACAGGGCCCCGGCCGAACCGCCCAGGGCGGCCTGCCGGGTTGTGTCGGGAATACGAATCCAGGGCGCCGCCTGGGAAGCGATGCTATCCGCCCAGGCGAGACTTCCGGGGATGAATATAAGAAGGCCGAGGAAGCCATAAAGGAAATGTTTCTTCATCGGGACACCACGATTTTTTTCCACAGGGTGGCGGAGGTCCCATCCGAATAGCTCAGTTTCAACCGCACCAGGTAAACACCCGGTGATGTTCCCTGGGTGTTCCAGCAATTGCCCTGCGGGTTAGCGAAGGTAAGGCTCGCCGCCGATTCGCCGAGCAGGTTGTAAACGTCCCATTGGCTTCCCGAGATGGGCCGGTCAGGGAAAAGACAGACTGAACCGCCGGTGGAGACGGGCATGGGCGCCAGAACCGCGCTTCCCAGGTTCGAGAGAAGCTGGGTGGAGGTCGGGGTCGGGGATAAGGTCCGGGTGGGAGTTAAGGTTTGGGTCGGGGTCAGGGTAGCGGTCGGGGTGAAAGTCGAAGTGACTGTGGGAGTAAAGGTGCAGGTATTGCCGGGATAGCCGCACGGCGTTTCAGTTGAAGTGGCCGTGGAAGTCGCCGTGGGGGTTTGAGTCGGCGTCCAAGTTGACAAGCCGCCCACCAGATCAGAGATGAGACTTTGTCCCTTGGGACTTCCCCACCCCGTGGCCAGGTCAAATCCCGATACGGCCGTGAACGGGCCTGAAACAGGTCCTATAGGATTATTTGGTGGATTGGGATTCCAATTGTTGTCGCTTCCGTCCGCGATGTCATGAAAGTCCGTGTTGTAATTGGCGCCGGTTGCCACCTGATAAAGCGGGGGGTTGGCCGAACCGAGGGGACCTTTCTGCTGTGCCATGGCTTCTTGATTTGCCAGCGCCCAATAAGCCGCCCAGAGGGGAGAGGCCATACTCGTTCCCTCGATCAAATCCCTGTACCCTCCGTTCTCCGAATACAAATATCCATTTTGGGCGCACATGGAAACATCGGGCAGGTCGCGCCACGAGGTGGATCCCCCGTTGGAGTTCATGGGGACGGAAGATTGATAGGAAGGAATGGCCAAGAAATTGGTCGCGATGCCTCCGCTTCCCGCGCCTAGGGAATCGGTCCAGGTGGTCTCGGAAATATAGGAAAGGGAAACAGGGCTTCCCGAGGGCGTTGTGGTGGTCAGGCCCGTTCCCCCGACCAGCGTTTCGTATTTGCTCTTGTAAAGGCTTGGATCTAATGAGATCGGATTCGCCGAGTTAAAAGCTCCCCCGTCCCCCGAGGCCTCAAAATAGGCCTGACCCTGGGCCGCCAGTTGGTTCAGGATGTTGGTCGTAGTGGTGATTCCATAACCGCCCCAGGAACTGCTGATCTGGTAACAGGTCTGGTCTTGCGCCATTTGGGAAAGCATGTCATCGGCCGCCGTGTCGTAGGCCGTCTGGGTTCCGTTGTTGTAGATGGAGCCGGGCACCATGTAAACCACCACCTGCGCTCCCGGGGCCATGGCCGCCACCGCCTCGATATCGAGGGAAACCTCGTCATCGTTTCCGTTCGTCACACCCGCCGAGGAAGGGTTGGAGGAGGTGGCCCCATCCAAAAGAACCGCGACGGGGGCCGGCGCTGATATGGGGGGAACGGACCCGCTCTCGTAATTCGAGATATCCGATTGGAAAAAACCGTCGTACTCAAGCAGGGCCACCGATTGGCCGGCGCCGTTGACCGTGGTGGGAACATCCGGCGCATAGGCGTCCCGGAAATCATTCCCCCGATAAAGGCCACCCGGGCCTGTGCCGACCTTGGGCCCGTTGACTCGGGGCTGGCCGCCCGGAATTTTCCTTAACTTCGAAAAGGGCCTGTGAAAGTTATTTAGCCCCGAGATATGGCTGATCGAAACCGGGCTTTCGGGCGAGGGTTCGGTGTCGTTGGCGTAAAAGCGGGTGCCATCCTTGCGCTGGTAGTAGCTCAGGTTCACGTGAAATATCCGCTGGATGTCCGACGCTTTACCTGACACATCCAGGACCTGGCGGTGGGAGAAGGTTCCTGTCACGGTCAAACCCTGGGATTCCACGAAGGCGATGAGGGCCTGGTAATCCGATTCGGAAGGCCCAAACCTTTGGGTGAATGCTTCCATGCTGAGGAACCTGCGGTAGAGGGGGTCCCTTGGGTCGTAAAGCCGGGACAACAGGTCCTCCAGGCCCTGCTCATCCGACAGGGGCAAGCCGAGGCCAAGTCTCAAGGACGCCAGATCCTCGACCGCGCCCAGCCGGGGAAGAGTGAAAACCTCCTCCAGCACGTGACCCTTTAAGACGGGTCCGGCGAAAACTGGAACTGCCTGGGTGGCCGCCAAGAGGAACCACAGGATGGTTCGTAAGAGGAGATGGTTTGTTTTTTTAGGAGGTTGGTTCAAAAAGGATCCCGGGCATCGTTTGAAACGCGGCCCAAGTTTAATGGGGAAAGGCCGTAAATACAAATGGCCTGGTCCACTAAAAAAACGAAGGGAGGTTCAAGACCGGTCAATCCCCTATCGTCGATTTCTTAAAGATGAAAAGGCTTTTCCATCCTAGACAAATCAGAGGTATTTTGATCCGGAGAAACCTTTGAGGCGGGGGATGTTTGGCTTCCGGTCAAGGCCGGTGATTTTTCAGTGGCCTGGACCGGCTTGGCTGGAACTTGGGTTCCGGAATTCGGGTAAAAAAGCCGTTCCACCCAAGACATGTCGTGAGCCTTCGGGTTAACTGGATCTTCAGCGGCAGGACCGGCCGTTTTTTCCATCTGGCCGGGGGAAGCCTTACGAGCGGGAAACGTTTCCTCGGGGTGGACGACTGTGGAAACCTGGACAGAAATAGCTGGTTCGGAAAAATTCGTAACCACAGGTACTTCAAGGGCGGGTTCCCGCACGGGCTTGGCTTCGGAGCCCTCAATCGGGGACAACAGGATCTGGAAATAACGGGTGAAATGTTGATGCTGGTGGTTGATGAAGTCGTAGAGGGCATCCTGCAAATAATGGTTCTTCTCGTTCCCCAGTTTCCTCAATACATCCATCACGCAAAAATAGCGGGGTTCGGGACCGGTTTGTTCCCCTTCTCCCATCCAGTGGATCCTGAATTTTTGGGCAATCCCCTCGATTTCCTGGCATTTATCCATCAGTTCCGCGCCATCCCGGACGAAGATAAATTTTTGGTGACGGAGGTTTTCCACCACGTAGTCATCCACGATATCCTGGCAGTCCTCTGAATCAATTTCCTTGCGGATGAAATCCTCTTTCATCGTTTGCAAAAGGTTCGTGGCATTCAAGGAAAGCATCTGGATATACAATTCCTGCGGATTCACGTTGGAAAGGTTCATTTTCAGGAACAGGCCCAGCCCTTCCTGCACACCCGTGACTTTAATGAGATTTTTGGCGATTTTGAGACTGGCGCCCTGAAAAAGGGAAAACATTAAACCTCCAAATAAACTACTTATTTATCGTGTAACTAACAATACCGCGAAAAGGTCGAATCCGTCTATGAGGAACATCAAGATGACCCTAAAAAGCGTTTCCAATCAAGCCAATTTCAACCCTCTATTTCTGACCTAGTCACTTACCTTTCGAAATTCAAAAAGAAGACTTCCCGCCGAGTTTCCTGGAGAAATAACAGACCTGCCATTTTTTGGCCGGAGTGGTGCATGGTCGTTTGAAGAGGAGCTTTGATTGATTCGATGAGACCAGCGATTAAACGGTGAACGAACTGGTTTGGAGCGCTACCTTTTCTGTTTTTTACCCTTGGGCTTTCGGATCTTTCGAGGAGGGGCCTTCTTACCGCGACGGGGGGCCCGGTCCGAAGAGGACCAAGCGGCGATCACATCCTCCAGGCGGACGGACATAGCCCATTGCCGGGCGCCTTCCAGCTCCTCGACCGAGAAGCCCGCCCACAATTCCCTCACGAAAGCATCGGCCTGGTCCTTTGTTTGCCGGTTGCAGATGGGTTGGACGAAGGCCAGGGTAATGAAACTCAAGGCTTGGGCGTCCTCCCCCTGGGCTTTCATGAGCCGGGCAATCCCGACCGCCAGGTCGATGAGTTGGGGCTTTAATTTGGCTTCCCTGGCCTGCCGGGCCGCCCGTTTGAAAAACTTTTTGGCTTTCGGGATTTCCAGCAACTGGCACGCGATATCCCCCAAATGGATGAACGTGGCCGATTTACCGAGCACATCACCTGTTTCGTCGAAGAACTCCAGGCTTTTCAGGAATAAATTTTCAGCTTCCTTCCAATGCCGCGCGAAAGCCGAAAGGGTTCCCAAGTGGTAAAGATGCCAGGCCTCGCTCGTCGGGTTCACCCCTTCCTTCATCAGCAGTTCATGGGACTGCTGGTAAAGAACCGCCGCTTCCTTGTCATTCCCCTGGGCGAACCTCAAATTGCCTAACAGGTCCAGCGACCAGATGACCCCTCGCAAGTCGCCGATATCCTGGTAAATTTTCAAACCCTCCTGGTATAAACGGTCCGCTTCCTCATACTTTCCCTCGGACCAGCTCACATATCCCAAGTGGTTGGTCACCCCGGCGACCGCCCGACGGTCCCCCAGGTCTTGCGATATGGACTGGCTCTCCAGGTACATTTGCCGGGCGCCGGCGTTATCCCCCCCCAAGACGGCCACCCGCCCCAGGCTCCTCATAGCCCAGGCGGTTCCACGGCGGTCGCCGCTCCGGGAATAGGTGTCCATACTCTTCAGGAAAAAAGTCCGGCCCTCCTCGAATTGGCCCAATTCGAAAAAAGCGTCGCCGGTCAGGATATAGGAGTAGGCCATCTCCCTTTCGTCCCTGTCCTTTTCCGAATAGGCGAGGCTTTTGCGGATCAAGGCCAGCCCCTTGTGCAGGTTTCCCATCAACAGGGTGATGTGCCCCAGGTGGTTGAGGGTGAGGGTAATGCCGGTTCTCTGGCCGGTCCGGAAATAGGCCTTGAAGCTTTGTTCGTAATAATCCCTGGCTTTCTTGAAATCGCCCTGCGTCTCGGCCACCAGGCCCAGCCCGGCCAGGGCGAAACCCGATTGCTTCAGGGCGGAGGTGCCCTGGAACAGTTCCAGGCTTTTCTCGAACAGTTTTCGGGCGATCGGGGCATGGCCCAAATTGATCTCGAAATCCCCCCGGCGGGACAGCATTTTGCCCAAAAGGACGGCGGAGGCACCCGTCAAGTCGGAGGGGTCCGGGTATTTTTCCAGGAGGACATCGGCGGCGCGCTGGAAGGCCTCCTTTCCTTCCTGGAGCCAACCTTTCGTCTCGAAGAGGGTGAACAGGCTGTCCAGGTATTCGCCCATTTCCTTCTCTCGCGCCCCCTCCACCGCCTGGGACCATCCTTCGCGGATGTTCTCCATTTCCTGAAGAAGGCCCTCTAAAACGATCCGCTGGTTGGGCCCGAACAAGTCCTTTTCCCTCTTTTTCATCAGCCCGCCGAAATAGTCGCTGTGGGCCTTCAGGGTCTGGTCCTTGAGGGCCGGATCATCGAACAATTTTTCTTTGGCGAAATGTTTCAGGAGTTCATGGATTTCATAGCGTCCGCCGGATAGGGGGCGCACCAGGGACTTCCCCTCGAGGGCCCGAAGGACGGGTTCGGTTGCCCCCGCCACGGCGCGGGCGGCCCCTAAGGTAAAGCCGCCCCGGAAAACCGATAGGCCCATCAAGGCTTTTTTCTGGGCGTCTGAAAGGAGGATCCAGGAATATTCGAACACCGACCTCAGGCTGCGGTGGCGGGGCGGAAGGTGAGGCATGGCCGTGGCCATGAAGTCGAGGCTGCTCTCAATTTTTTCCGCGATCTGGGCGAGCGTCAGGGTGGAAACCCACGAGGCCGAAAGTTCCAGCCCCAAGGGCATGCCTTCCAAATGCCGGCAGACCCGGATCAAGGCCGGCCCGTCTCCGGGCTCCAACAAAAAGCCCGGGTGAACCCGCCGGGCGCTCTTGAGGAACAATTGGACGGCCGCAAAGGCTTCCAGGGGGCCTTCCTGGCCCTCCTCCGGGAAGCGCAGACCCCCGACCTCGAAGGTGGTTTCGGATTCGAGGCCCAGTTTTTCCCGGGAGGTCACGATGATTTTCAGGCCGGGAGCCGCCCGCAGGAGATCCCGGATCAGGTCCGCCCCCTCGATGAGATGCTCGAAATTGTCCAAAACGATCAGGCATTCTTTCGTTTTCAAATGGGCCAACAGCTGGATTTTCGGGTCCTCCGTGCCGAAGAAGAAAAACTTCAGGGCGGTGGCGATGGTGCTGACGATCAAGCGGGCCGAAAGAAGCGGCGCCAGGGCCACCCAATAGACCCCGTCCTTGAAACGGTCCACCACGTCGGCGGCGGTTTGGAAGGCCAGCCGGGTCTTCCCGAAACCGCCCGGGCCCACCAGGGTCACCTGCCGGACAGGGGAACGGGCCAGCATTTCGGTCAGCTCGCCGATTTCCTCCTGCCTTCCGAAGAAGGGGGAAAGCTGGGGGAAGAAATTCTGGGAATAGTTCTTCAACGATCTCAAGGGCGGAAATTCGTCATGGTGCAGGTCCGGGTGCTGGAGGGAATAGACATTTTCGGGTTCGCTCAGGTCCTTGAGAAAATGCGGCCCGAGGTCCCGGAGCCGGGCATCGGGAGGAAGGGGGATGAAATGAACGGCGGGCACGGTCAGGAGGATCTGGCCGCCCCAGGCCGTTTCCAGCAATTTCAGGGCGTGGTTGAGGTCCGGGCCCACGTAGGTCTGGGCATATTGGTCGGCCTCCCCCGCGTGCAAAACGATACGGACCTTCCCTGGGCCGAAGGAATCCCAGGCCCGGCCGGAAAATTGTTTTTGGATATTCAGGGCGGCCTGGGCGGCTTCCCCGGCATCTAAAATGGACAAGACCCCGGTGAGAGATCGCTGCATCCAATGGGCGCCGTGGGAGTGGAGAATTTCTTCCAGGAGGAAATATTGCTCGGCCAGGACCTGGTCGGCTTTAGGGTTGCCCCGGCCCTGAAAAACTGCCGGGTGATCGATTTCAGTAAAAAGAAAGATCAATGCGCCGCCGCCTTTGCGTGATCGATGGCAAGGCAATAGAATTCATTTTGGTTTATCGTAAAAATAAGTTAGAGAGATTATATCGAAAAAGGCCCTAGAAAACCCAACCGGTACTTGGATGACCCAAACTTAAAAACCCCTCCAGACCCCTTCCCGGAAGGTTCGATACCGCCTTAGGTCACCAGGCCCTACTTCCAATTCAACCGCGCCCTCAAGACCTGTGCATAAAACCTTGGCCGCCGGGTTGGCCGATTGGTATAGGTCCCGGGCTTCGGGGTGGTCCCGGGAATCGCTGAGGATGACATGGGACGATTTTAAAACCTTGGCCCACTCTTCCTGTTTCGCGCTTTCCGCCCCATGCCGGGGAGCCACCAGCCAATCGGGATGGAGGAGGGTGGAAAATTCCCGCCCCACGGCCCGGGCCCCTTCCTTACCCAAATTACTGGTGAACAAAACTTGAACCGGCTGTTCAAGGCCCGGAAGAGTCAAAAGCAGCGCGAGGGACCGATTGGGATTAGGGATCTTTGAATCTTCTTCTGTGGAATAAATAACCTTTAAGACCGCTCCCTCCAATCCATAGATGGAATTCCCTTTTCGAAGCGACAGAAGACGGAGGTTCTTGTCCGCCAGGGCGTCCAGATAGGCCTGGCATCCCCAGCTTTCCGGGTATTCTCCCGCCAAACCATAGGCTTCTGAAACCCGCGCGGCTTCCACCAGGTTTGCCAGACCTCCCGCGTCCTCGTCCGAGGAGGAGAGGTTCACCACTCCCGACACTCGGCTAAGGCCCTCGTGCCTTAAATAAGCGGCGGTGGTCTGGTATCGGGGCAACCCTTGGTTGAACCAACCCCCGTCCAGGGCGAAAACCTTTCCGGATGGGGTTTGGAGTAACGCCGCGTCCCCATGACCCACGGCGAAAAACAAAACCCTGAATCCCCGCGACTCCAACCTGGCCGCTCCCCAGACGGTGAGACTGGCACCCAGGAATATCGTCCAGACCCAGGGCAGGATCCGCCGGCCCCTTCGCAAGGGAATTTCTCCCCGTAGCCAGGCATCCGCGGGATTCTCAGGTCGGGGCCTGGGCCAAGCGAAATAAAAGGTCGCCAGTAAAAGCGCGTGGAAGCCCAGGACCCAGCGGAGCGGGGGCGAGGCCACTATGAAATTGGCTCCCGGCCAACCGTTGATCCATTGGGCCAGCAAAACCAACAACCTCAACACCACATCACACCCCGCCGCGAAGAGGGTTCCCAGGGGAGGAAAGAGGCAGGACGCCGCCAGGGCGGCCAAACCCGCCGCCACCGAAAATAGCGCCAGGGGGACGATCAACAAATTGGCGGGAAGGGAGTAAAGGGACAACTGGTTGAAACTGTATATAAGAAGACACCAGACGGATATTTGGGCTGCGGCCGTGGCCGCCAGGAGCCCCGACACGGGTTTCCAAAGAAAGCGAAGACTCTCCTCGATCCTGCGGCCCATGACCATTAGACCCGCCGTGGCCAGGAATGAAATCTGAAAGGAAAGGTCTTCCAACACGAAGGGATTCACCGCCACCAGGATCCAGGCCGTAGCCAGAAGGAGGGTTCCCCCATGGATGCGCCGTTCCGATAACACCGCAAGGAGCGCCAGAATGGAGAAAAGCCCGGCCCGGCAAACGGGAGGATGGGCGCCGGTCAGGAAAATGAAGAAGATCACACCGAACAGGGTCAAAAGGGCCGCAACCTTACGGGGCAGTTGGCAGGATCTCATCAATATATAGAAGATACCCGCCACGAAAGCCGTGATCATGCCCGACACGGCCAGGATATGCACCGTGCCCGTCTCCATGAAGGCTTCCACCATGTCCCCGGGCAGGGCGCCCCGTTCCCCCAGCAAAATTCCATCCAAAAGGGCGTTCTGGGGAAAGGGCAGAAGTTTGTAGATCCGATCCTGGGCCCAGCGCCTCAATTGGCAGGAATCTCGCATGAAAAACCAGCCGTCGTTCCCTTCTCCCAAGGCTTTCCGCCATTGCCGGGGAGGGGCGTACATCACGTAGGGGATGCCTTTGGTTTTCAGATAATGGGCGTAATCAAACTGGCCGGGGTTCATGGCGGCGGAGGGTTGAAGGAGGGTCCCCGAAAGGTCCACCGTTTCCCCATAGGAAATCAGGGCGGGGGCCGGGTCTTCGGGATTGAGCCTCAGGGTGCACCGAACCCTCAACGGAGGAACCGGATTTCCATCCCGGAACTTCAGGACGCAGACCGCGCGCACTTCCTTGACGTAAGGTTCGTAAAAACCATCCCGGCGGCCCGTGTCATGCCTGCCTTCTTGGTGGTTAAAAAGAACCTCCGGCTCCTCGGCGACCCAGGCCTGCCACCGCCCCGGGGCCGGTTGGGGAAAACAGGCCCGCTGTTTTTCAAAGTCCCCCTGGACTTGGAAATAGCGCAACAGGAGAATCGCTAGCCCGGCGAGTAGGAAATAAAAGGATTTTTTCATCGAGAGGTTCCGTCTCCCAAAGTCATATTGACGCATACATGCAAGTTTGAAAATGTATCATAATCTCAATCATGAAATGTCCTTTTCAACACCCATTTAGCCCCCCTCGCCCTTGCTTCTTCAGCTTTAGATTCCGACAATACGGCAATCAACCAATAAGTGAGGAGAGATTTTCATGAGAATATTCGTCACTGGCGCCACAGGCTATATCGGAACTGCGGTCGTGAAAAATTTGGTGGATAACGGCCACAGTGTGACAGGCCTCTTCCGCAACCCAGAAAAGGAAGCCATGCTCCGATCCTTGGGCGCCAACCCTCTCCAGGGTGATTTGAGAACCCCCCAGGCCTGGGCTTCCCTCGCCGCCGAACACGAAGCGGTCATCCACACCGCCGCCGAGATGGGCCCGGACATGGTCGCCCTCGACCGGGGCGTGGTCGAAAGTCTTTTGAAGGCCATGGCCGCCAAAGGCGTCACCCAGAGTTTCGTTTATACCTCAGGCGTCTGGGTCCTCGGGAAAACGGCCGGCGTCCCGTTGGATGAGACCGCTCCTACGGACAAGCCCTTTCCCATGGTGGCCTGGCGACCGGCTCTTGAACAACTGGCCCTGAATGGGGGGGACGGCCATTTCACGACCGCCGTGGTGAGGCCCGGCCTGGTCTACGGGGGCAAAGCGGGAATCCTTTCCGGGCTTTGGAACGATGCCGCTACCAAAGGTGTGGTTTCCTACGTGGGTGAGGGGAAAAATTTCTGGTCACTGATTCACCGGGCCGATCTGGCCAACCTCTACCGAATCATTCTCGAGAAGAAAGCCACCGGCGTCTTCCACGGGGTGGATGGCAGCCCCCTACAGTATGTACTCGTTGCCCGAACCGTCAGCCAGACCGCAGGCATGAACGGGGATGTTCAATCCTGGCAATTGGATGACGCCCGAAAGGTCCTGGGCCCCTTCGCCGACGCCCTGGCCTTAAACCAGGAAGTAAAGGCCACCCGGGCCCTCGGGTTGGGTTGGAAACCCGAACGTTCAACCTTCCTGAAGGCGGCGGCTGAAGCTTATGAGGAATGGAAACTTTGATTGATTGGCAAATATCCTAGTCGTCAAAAAACGACTATTTCACTAAAAGAACCCGCCTGAATTTATATTCAAAACTCTCATTCGCATAAATCATGTAGACCCCGCTAGCGCACATCTCGTTGAAATCGTTTTTCCCATCCCAGGTATACCACTCAAAAACGGGTCCGTTTTGGTACCGCGGAGACACCAAGGTTCGGACTTTCTCCCCAGCCGAATTGTAAATGATCAAGGAATAGTTTCCCGGGAACATCGTGGAATTTATTTTGATGGAAACCGGGCCCTGGGCCGGGTTGAAGTAATTATGGTCCACATAAAAGATATCGGCGTAAACCGGCGTTTGGGTGGGGGTGAAGGTGATGGTAGGCGTATAGGTAATCGTGGGTGTCAGGGTGATCGTTGGCGTGTGGGTAATGGTCGGCGAAAAGGTGGAGGTGAGGGTTTGAGTGGGCGTGAAGGTTTTGGTGTGGGTATAGGTGGAAGTCCATGTCGGGGTGTAGGAACGGGTAGAAGTCATTGTGAAAGTGAACGTCCACGTGGGCGTATAGGTGACAGTCGGCGAAAAGGTGGGTGTAAATGACTTTGAAGGGGTAAAGGTAGAAGTCATGGTCGCCGTGGAAGTCGATATAAAAGTCGGAGTGGGTGTGAAAGTAATTGTTGGCGTAAAGGTAACCGTTGACGAGAACGTTGAGGTGAAAGTATTCGTAGGGCTGAAAGATTTAGTGGGGCTGAGCGTGGGAGTCGACGACAAGGTGGGGGTCGATGTAAGCGTAATCGTTAGGGTGTAGGAATTTGTCGGCGTGAGGGTTAGCGTAGAGGTAGGAGTAATCGATGGCGTGTAGATTGAAGTTTGGGTAGGTGTAACCGTGGAGGTCTGGGAGGGCGTAGCGGTGAGGGACGCCGTCCCGGTCTGTGTGGAAGTCACCGTAGGGGTCCGGGTGGCTGTCGCGCTAGACGTCATCGAATTCGTTGGCGAAAAAACGGGTGTTAAAGTTTGAGTGACCGTGATCGTGCAGGTGGGCGTTAAGGTTGAGGTCGCGGTGGGAGTAAAAGTGGCCGATAGGGTCGAAGTAGTTGTGGAAGTGAACGTAGTTGTATTCGTGGGTGTGTAGGTTGCGGTTGCTGTTAAGGTGGGCGTAGGTGTGTTTGTAACGGTTGGACTGTTACTGGGGGCAAAAGAGGGCGTTTGGGTGCTTGTATTCGTGCAGGTGAAAGTCGATGTGGGTGTGGCGGTTTGGGTTGGTGTGCCGGTTGAGTTAAATGTCAGCGTTGGCGTTAGGGACCAAGTGGGTGTGAAAACAAGTTCCGTCACGCACCCTTGCAAAACCGTCACAGCCCCCCCCGCGTCCTCCGCCACGAATATTTTCCCGCTGGCGTCCACCGCCACTCCCCGGGGGTCGAAAGGAACCGGGCATTGGATGGGCGGATTCCCCACTCCCGATAGGAACTTATCCAACAGGTTCGCGCCGGCTTCCGACGCGTAGAAATTACCCGCCAGATCCGTCCGGATGTTCTTCATATCGCTGGCACCGGTGTAGAAGGTCGTGGGGGCGTAGGCGGGAACGGTGAAACCCACAAGATGACCATTGTCGTCAACCACATAGACCATGTTTCCCTGCTTGACGACTCCCGTAGGCCAAAACAATACCGAACTCCCCCCAAAAGTGGCCGCCGCGTTATAGGCACCACCGGAGATGCTGTCGTAGCGGTAAACATTATTGTTACTTGAGGTGATATAGAGGGAGACTGTGACACCCTGGGTATCCACCCAAACGCCCCGGGGATTGCTCACCGCACCCGAACCTATGGCCCCCATATAGGCATAGTTGGCGGCGGCGTTAAACTCGTAAACCGCCATCCGGCCGAAATCCGCCACGTAAACATTGCCTTGGCTATCCACCGCCACGTCCGCCGGGGAATTGAAGCTTCCCCCCGCCCAATTTGAGAAATGGGTTACGGAGCTGCAGGCGGTCGTGAATACATAAAGGGTCCCGCTACCCCGGTCCGGCTGGTAGAGCAGGTTCCGGCTGTAGTCGATGGTCGTTCCCGAGGGCAGGTTGAAACCGCCGATCCAAGTCACGCCCTGGCAGCAATTGGGCACAGGGGTGGGGGTAATCGTCCAGGTTTGAAACGGGGTTGGGGAAAACGTCAAGGTGATTGAGGGTATAGCCGTGGGGGTGGGAGATGGCGTCAACCCGGGCGTGGACAAGCAATAAAGGGGTCCGAATTTTTCCGCCTTACTGTTCTGGGTCTCCGAAATATAAAAGTTTCCGTTTGTATCTATTGCAACACCCGCTGGCTCCTTCAGGTTTCCGCCTGTGCAGGTCGCCACATTGACCCAACTCCCACTCGAAGTGTCGAATACCTCAAGCTGGTTCGTGTTTTCCGCCACAAAAGCGAATCTTCCCGTGGGATCAAACGCCACCTTCCGTGGGTACAAACCCGCGCTGGGCTGATAGACCGTTGTCATCGTATAGCTGGGTGAAGGCACCCACTGGTCCACCCGGTTATTCTGCTTGTTGGCCACGAATATCGTCACCCCTTGGGCGGTGATTCCGGTCGCCATATTTATCGTCCCGCTCCCAAACTGCGTCGCCGTACCCATGAACCCAACTCCCAATTTCGTGATTTGCGTCAGGTCCAGAATGTACATGTTCCCGGCGTTGTCCACCGCGACGTCCGTCGGCTGGTTCAACCCGGACGTGTAGACGGCCAGGACCGTCCCTGCGGGGTTGATCTCGACCACCTTGTTTCCCGTGAAGTCCGCCACATAGATATTCCCGCCGGCGTCCACCCCCACCCCGAAGGGATAGCTCAAACCGCTGGGATTTTTCACCGCATCCACGCAGGTGAAATCCTGCGCCGTGCCGCTCCCAACGGGAAAGGCCGCCACTCGAAAATTTCCCTGGTCTGCCACGTAGAGGGTCGTCCCTGCGTTGTTGAGGGCTAACCCGCGGCACCAGTTCATTTGGTTCGTGCCCGAACCTGCCACTCCCGTTCCATATTGGAACAAAGCGGTTTCACAGGCACTGCACCAGGGGGTGGGGGTCACAGTTTGCGCGAAAACGGATTCAACAAAATTTAGTGAATAAAAAATGAAAAGTGCGTAGAAAATAGAAATTGATAAGCGATGTGTCATAGTCTTCAATATGCTTTTATTCAAATCCAACAGAACTTATAAACAATTATACGGCCATATCCACTAAGACGTTTTAACGAAAAACTAAATTTTAATTTTCCAATAAGGCGGTTCCTAAAAAATAATCTGACAGACAAAGGCAAAAGCCATAACAAAAAAATTTTCACTGATTAAATCAGTTTCGAAAGACGCTCGTGTGGGGCCAACAACCTCGTCCTTAGTGCCCACCATTTGTTGCCGGCGTATTTTCTGGCAAAGGCGTGGTTGTAGGTGTTGGTCCAGACCATCGGACCCAGGGAATATGTCCGTCCCGGATCAGGTCATGGGCCAACAATTCGCCAAAAAACAAGTTTCCCTCAAGATTTAAATGGTTAGCGCCTCCGTTTTCACTGAGGGGATAAAAAGTCAAATTAAATGCGGTCATCTCATCATTGGTATCCATATGGTAGATGCCGTATCTCTTGCACACATCGTCCCAAATTTTCGGGTCTTCAGGGTTAGGTCTTAACACGCAAGTATGGGTAGTGCAAAGAACCAGTCGGACAGGTTGACCGCTTGAAGTTTTGATTTGGTTGAGCTCTTGATTTAACACATCAATGGGTTTCCCATACATTCGAACCAGCACATCGTGAAATTCGGGCTTCAGGTACAGAGATTCGTCAAAAACAAAATTTTTATCTTGGACAGTGACCAAATGTTCCTTTTTGCACAGTTCATAAAATTCCCGGGCTTCCCCAGCGGGAATACGCTTCTCAGGCGGCTTTAGCCGATATTCCATGTCCCATGGCCAATACAGAATTCCTTCCTTAGTCATAGGGCATTTATAATAATAGACAAAGGGATGACAATTCGTGTCCGTTGGCGGCTGGAGAATCACGACCAGGTCGATGTCATCCTTTTTACACACATCGGGAACCTCGTAATTCGGCCAGAGAAAAAGGGGATCTCCTCCCGAATGATGAAGACCAAAGACCTCGAAATTTAGGGGTTGATCGTCCATGGCCGCAAGGGTGTTCAATTCCAGTTCAAGACGCTTGCTCGTACTCAAAATACGGGGAAAGCCATTCGGCGTCCCTTGAGAAGTAATCGTTCCCTTGAAGGGATGAGTGACTACCATTGTGGCTCGAGAATCTCCCACATAAAGAATTCGAAAAGTGTGCGGGGGTTTATGGAGGGGATATTCGGGTTCCGCCACTCCAATTGCGTTTCGCCCATCTCCACCCGCAAAGGGCCAACCGTAGATATCCCTGTAGGTTAGAATCGAGTTGAATGAAGGGTTGATGAAAAAAAGTTTGCGTTCATTATTCGGATCGGAAATGAATCCTCCCGGGACGTTGGCCGTCAGGTTGGTGAAAGGATATAGGTTTTGTCCCGGCTGGGGGACTTGATCGCCCCATACGGTTAGAAAAGTTACCGGCTGGTTAAGATTGGCGGGCAATAGCCTTTGGAGAGGCGCGTCAGAACTATTTTGAAGGGCGTAAAGGTATCCGTTCGTTTCAGCGAGGGATAACACATAGCCGGTCGCAGTGATAGAAGCCGTAAGCGTCACTGGTAGGTCCGCCTTCCATTCAAGACTGGAAACAATTGGACTGTTAACTTCACCCAGATAGAGCTTCGTTCCTGTCCCATCCGCACAAAGAGCCGCCGGCTGATAGGAGCCCTCTTTGGTTTTAGGTATCACAGAGATTTTTTCAGATTTTAAATCCAGCCTCAATAACGTACCCGCATCCGGTTTGGTAAGAAAAAGGGAGTCAGCCATGCGCAGATAGACCATGTCCCGGATGCCCGCCATGGAAATCAGGCTGGCCGGCCCTTCGACCAGGGTTGTCGGGGTACCACCCGCAAGGGTCGTGACCATTCCGCTTTTCAAGTCGATCAAACGAATCAGTTTGTTTCCAAAGTCATTGATGGCCAGCCGGTCTCCCGGGAGATAAACCACGTTTTGGGGCTGGTTAAAGAGAGCCTGGGCCAATGGGCCGTTTTTTTTGCCTGGTGAATCATGCCCTGAAAGTGTCTCAACCCTGTTGTCCTCATCTAGATGGACTACCCGGATCCGATTGTTCCCTGAATCGGCAACGAAAAGTTTCGTACTGTCGGGGCTAATGGCCAGCCCCTTGGGCGCCTTGAAACGGGCCTGGGTGAAAGTGCCATCCTCGAAACCCACCTCTCCCGACCCAGCCACGAGGTCTATGTCGTAAGAAGACATGGGTCGTATGGCCCAAAGGGAATTTGCTGAAAAAAACGCTATAGTGAAAAAGAATGCGTGATAGCTACCAAAAGCCCGGGAAAAATTTCTAAAGGTCACAATATTCTCCTAAAGTAAATATTTCGGGAAACCCATTACTTTGACCCGCCTTCTTTATTCGTATCACTTGTTTATTGCCACACTATAAAACAATCCCTTTTCACTAGCAAACAGGCCCTATTCTCTGGGGGCTTAACCTTTGACAGCCATTTTCCAGAGATGTAGTGTTGTCCTGTTTTCCAGGCATTTATCAAACTGCGAGGTTTCCTATGAGCCCTTTCCGCCGTTTCGGATTTCTCACGCTTTTGACGCTTGGCGCCTTTCTCATGATCCCGAAATATTCCCAGACCCAGGATGTTCCCCTTCAGGTACTCCAAAAAACGCCCTTCGGCGAAATCGACAGTGTCGAGCACATGGAAATCACGGCCACCTTCAGCCAGCCCATGGTGGCCCTCTCTTCCAATGATCAAATGGCCGCCCTTTGTCCCATCAGCGTCAATCCGCCGGTCGAGGGCCGCTGCCGCTGGCGCGGAACCAACACCCTGGTCTTCGAACCCGCCAAGCCCCTTCTGCCCGACCACCGCTACACCGTAACCATACCTTCCGGAACGGCCTCCAAGGTCAGCGGAGCGGCACTGTCCAAGGATGCCTTCTGGGAATTCACCACCCTTCGACCCCAGATCGAGTACAGCTGGCCCGAGGACAACGCCCATTGGGTGTCCTTGAACGCCCAGCCTGTCGTTCGTTTCACTTTGGATGTCAGCCTGGCCGAGATCCTTCCCTACGTCGAGCTCCAGGAATTCGATCTGGACTCCACCGATAATCCGGTCGCCATCCCCTTTTCCCTTCGTCTCCCCACCGCCGAGGAAGTAAAGAAAACCTGGGGCGCCACCGCTTCCAACATGGCGGTCGTGGTGCCTTCCTCCCTTTTGAAAAAGGATCACGCCTATGAGATCCATTTTAAGAAGGGTTTGCCTTCCAAGGGCGGCGAGGTGGGGCTTCCTTCCGACAGGCGGATCCGCTTCGAGACCTGGTACAACTTCAAGCTCAGGGAAAAATCGCCGGACATCGACTGTTTTTGGAAATCGGGCGAATATCCCAAGTTCTCGCTTTCCAACCCCGTGCGGGTTTCCGAGTTGAGCAAAAACATGACGGTCACCCCCGCCGTCAAATTAAACCTGCCTGAGAACGAGGGTTATTTCGGTTCGGAGAATCCCGCCGCGCGTGAGGTGATCTTCGCCATGAGAAACGCGGAGTGGAACATTCACAAAACCTATACCGTGACCCTGAAGGGCGATTTGACGGATATTTTCGGCAACAAACTAAACCGGGACGAAACCTTCACCTTCACCACGGGAGGCTATTGCCCCTCGCTGGATATGCACAGTGGTTTCGGCGTCCTGGAATCCTACCTCAAACACCGCCACCCGGTGGATGTGCTTAACATCAAGTCCATTGGTTTAAGCGTCCGAACCCTTCCATTGGAAAAAGCCGTTCCCTTCCTGAAGGCCGTGGAAAACGGCGGGGAAGACGACGCCATGGACGAGGACGCCCATTTGGATTGGACCCCGCCCAATTACCTGGAGGACCATCGCCTGCATTCCTACATCGACCTGGATAAGTCCCTCGGCGAACCCGCTTCAGGATTCGTGGCCTCGGTATTGGATTGGAACCGGCCGGTCACGGCCATGGACGACATCACGCCGCTGGGACTCACCTTCAAGACCGCGCCGGATTCGATTTTGGCTTGGACCTCCTACCTCAAGACCGGCATGCCGGCCCCGGAAACCAGCCTGCAAATCCGCGACACCAACAACAAGGTCCTCTGGAAAGGCCTGACGGACAAGGACGGTTTCGCCGAAATCCCAGGCTGGAAGAGCCTGGGAATCACTTCCTGGCCTGAATACCAAACCCCCGAGCTGTTCCTCCTGGCCAAACATAAGGAAGGGGACGCGATTATTTCCTCTTACCAGAGGGGCGGGATCGAGCCCTGGCGCTTCAATATCTATAACGACGGCGGGCGGGAATCGGACCGGGTTCAGGGCTTCCTTTTTACTGAACGGGGCGTGTACCGCCCCGGCGAAAAAGTGTATTTCAAGGCCATATTCCGCACCCTGGGCGTGGACGATTGGAACACCCTTCCCGATCACCCCTGGCAGGTTAAACTTTCCGACGCTCGGGGCCAGGAAGTCTTGAGCAAGGCCGTGACCGCCGGAAGCGAATCCTCTTTTGACTTAAGTTACGAAATTCCCGCCGAGGCACCCACCGGCAGCTGGTTCTTCTCGGTCAAGGACGCGCACGATAACCAAATCGAGTTCAGTGAGAGCTTCCGGGTGGAAGACATCAAGCCCGCCTCTTTTGAGGTGAAGACCCATCCCCTCAAGGACAGCTACCTGGCCGGGGAATCCTACCAATCGTCCCTGGAAGGCTGGTACCTTTTCGGGGCGCCCATGGCGGCCTCCGAAGCCACCTGGCAATTGATGCTCAACCCAACTTCCTACCAGCCCCCCAATTGCGAGGATTACGACTTCTCGCCCGGCTGGTGGAACCGGGAAGTGAACCCTTCCTTCGTGGCGGCCTCCGGGTCCGTGACCCTGGATGACAAGGGCCAGGCCCTGCTGAATTCCAAGTTGGACGCCTCCAAGATGAACGGCGCCTATTCGGCCGACCTGGAAGCCAGCGTCATGAGCCCGGACCGCCAGCGGATCTTCGGACGCTCCAGCGTGGTCGTACACCGTTCCAACCTCTACCTGGGCATCAAGTCCGCGGGATATTTCTGCGAGAAGGGAAAGACCTGGCGCGCCGACATGATCTCGGTTCGTCCGGACGGGACCAAGATCGGGAATATCCAGGTCCACGCCAAGATCACCCGCCGCCAGTGGATGAGCGTGCAGAAAGCCGGCCTGGGCGGAAGGTTGGAATGGGTGAGCGAGCAGAAGGACACGGTCGCCAAGGAATTCGACGTCACCACCACGGCCGGACCCTATCCCTTAAGCTACAGCCCGACTGAAACGGGCGATTACTTCCTGAACGTCACGGCCAAGGACGAGAAGGGCCGTCCCGCCGAATCAGCGGTGGAATTTTACGTGGGCGGCGAGGGCGATGCCTACTGGGAGCAGAAGGACGACGACATCATCGAGCTTTTGCCAGACAAGAAAAGCTACAAGCCCGGGGACACCGCCAAGATTTTGGTGAAGTCCCCCTACCAGCATTCCAAGGTGATGGTGACCGTGGAGCGGGAAACGGTGCTTTCGCACTGGATTACCGAAATCAACGGCGGGGCGGATTTTATTCAGGTCCCCCTAAGCGAAAAATGCCTGCCCAACGTCTACGTCGGCGTCATGCTGGTTCAGGGCCGACAAGAAAAAGCCAAATACGATCCCAAGGGCGAGGACCTTTCCAAGCCCCAGGCCAAGTTTGGCTACACCCAACTCACCGTGGACCCCAAGGGCCGGCGCTTGAAGGTGGATCTGTCCACGGATAAACCCGATTACCGTCCGGGCCAGGCCGTGACATTGGACGTGAAGACTTCCAACGAGGAAGGGGAACCGGTTGTCAGCGAATGCACGGTCTTCGTGGTGGATGAGGGCCTGTTGACGCTGACCGGCTACCAGACGCCCGATATCTTCAAGGCCTTCTATGGCCCCCGGCCCCTGAGGCTGGGCACGGTGGATTCACGCATGTTCGTCATCGGCCAGCGCAGTTTCGGCGAAAAGGGCGAACCCAGCGGCGGCGGCGGCGGCAAGGCCGGAGTTCTCGGGGGCGTGGACCTTCGGACCAAGTTTGTTCCCACAGCCTATTGGAATCCCAAATTGAAAACCGGTCTCGACGGCAAGGCTCGGATTACGTTTAAATTGCCCGACAACCTGTCCCGTTTCCGGGTGATGGCGGTGGCCCAGGCGGGCAAGCGCTTTGGAAGCAACGACACGCGCTTCAAGGTTAACAAGCTCCTGTTACTTCGTCCCAGCCTTCCCCGTTTCTCGAGGCTCAGGGACCATTTCCAGGGCGGAGTCGTGGTGCACAACAACAGCGCCAAGGCCATGTCCGTGACGATCCGGATGGACAGTCCCACCGGAACCGTCCAGGTGGACGGATCTCCGGCCACCCAGGTGAAGGTGGAATCGGGCGCCACTCAGGAAGTGCTTTGGAACATAACATCGGTGCAATTGGGCACGGCCAAACTGCAGTTTCGCGCGGCCGACACCATCACCAAAGAAAACGACGGGTTGGAAAGGTCCCTTCCTGTGGAACAACCCGAACACCTGGAGACGGTGGCCACTTCCGCCGCCACCTCTGGCGAGGCCATCGAGGGTCTGCAGTTGCCTGCCTACGCCTCGAAAACACCGGGCGAACTGAAGGTCACCCTTTCTTCTTCCGCCCTCTGCGGTTTGAAGCAGGGCGCCCAGTTCCTGCTGGATTATCCCTACGGGTGCCTGGAGCAAAAACTATCCAAGAGCTTCCCCGTCATAACGGGAACCGATCTATTGGACACCTTCGGCCTGGGTAGCGTGGATAAGATGAAGCCCGCCGTGCAGGATGTGCTGACGCACCTGGCCGACTTCCAAACCAGCGACGGGGGATTTTGTTATTGGACCCCGGTGGAAACCCAGCGGCCGGACCCCTGGTTGACAGCCTATGCCCTTGAAGTCTCGGCCTACGCCAAGAAGGAAGGCTATGACGTGCCGGAGGACGTGATCTCCAACGCGCGCGGCTTCCTGAACCGCTACCTGGGTTCCAAGCAGAACTGGGCCTATCCCTACAGCGAAAGCGAGGATTACGCTTCCCGCTGTTACGCCCTCTATGCCTTGAGCCTCTGGGGCGACAAGCCTTCCAACTACTTCAACAACCTCTATGAGCGCCGGGACCAGATTCCCTTCCTGGCGAAAGCCTATTTGTTGAAGGCCTCCTCGAAATTGTTGAAGGACCCTCAGGTGACCGCCACCTTGGCCCAGGAACTTTTGAATCAGGCCAAGGTCGCCCCCACCTCCATGCATTTTGAGGAGCCCACGGAAACCCGCATGCCCTGGATCCACTGTTCGACGGTGGTCACCACGGCCCGTTGCTTGCAGGCCTTATTGGAAACCCAGGGAGGTTTCCCCGGCGACGAAAAAGTCATTACCTGGCTGACCGAGGAACGCAAGACGCAGGGCCGTTGGTCCACGACCCTGGATAACGCCCTCGCCCTGCAGGTGTTCCAGGACTACTACCGCCATTACGAGAAGCTGACGCCCAACTTCACGGCCAAAGTGGATCTCATGACGGGAGGGACCTACCAAAACGCCTGGACGGACCTCTTCAAGGGCCGCAGCCTGGACGCAAAGGTGAAGAGCTTCCCCCTGACCCAGGTCTTTGCCGAGGGACCGGACAACAAGATCCGTTTCACCAAGGACGGGGACGGCAGGCTTTACTACACTATGCGCATGGATTACCTGCCGGTTTCCTACGATCACCCCGTCTCCGAAGGCTTCGAGGTCATCAAGATCGTCGAGCCCATGTCGGGCGGAACGCTTGATTCATTGAAGGCGGGGGCCCGCGCGGTCGTGACCCTGAAGATCAAGACCAGCCAGGACCGGCAGTTCGTGGCCATCAACGATCCCCTTCCCGGAGGGTTCGAAATTGTGGACCCCACCTTCGCCACCGAGGGTAAGCAGGAAATCGCCGTGGGAGAGGGAGAGAACCTGGGAACGGTCCGGCGCCACCGTCGGGGCCTATCCGTGAACCCTGATAACGATTGGGGCTCCTTTTGGGGTTCCTTTAACCACCACGAGAATTATGACGACCGCATCCTCATCTTCGCCGATTTCTTAAGCGCGGGCGAGCATAGCTACTCGTACCTGGTACAGGCCACCACGCCAGGAAAATTCATCATTCCCTCTACCTGGGCCGAGCAGATGTATGAGCCAGAGGTTTTCGGCCGCACCGCCACTTCCGGGGTGACGATCCAGAAATAAATCAATACTTATGGGTTGTCCACGACGGGGACCCGGAATGGACAATGTTGAGTCTGAAATATCAGCGGAATTGAGCATTCGAAAATAGGATTGACGACGGCAGGGAGGAATAGTTTTGTTTATTTGGATTTACTTA
>Ga0182030_10004730_pt1 | contig 29055 bp, 28 predicted proteins | sample 812S3MmetaG_FD_121299 | JGI IMG/M metagenome (GOLD analysis project Ga0182030, IMG submission 121299) | Permafrost microbial communities from Stordalen Mire, Sweden - 812S3M metaG (Illumina Assembly) | ecosystem: Environmental > Terrestrial > Soil > Wetlands > Permafrost | place: Sweden...
ATCTGAGTCTGCAGCCGACGATGCGCGCCGGGACCTACACGCTGGTGCTCACCGCGCGCGACGGTGTGGGAAAGCAGAATGCGAGCGCGAAAGCGGAGTTCCGCGTGGAATGAAGATCAGCCACCGACATGTTCGTCGATGGCTAATGATCTTACAGCGTCCTCCAACTGCTCCAGGGCGCCCGTGAAGAAGTGATCGCCAGCCTCGATAAACTCGAGATACTTCGGCTCCGCCATCCACTCGAATACGGCCTCCAGCTCATTCCGCGGTCCGTGCTCATCGTTCGTGCTCTGCACGAAATACTTCGGCACGGCGCAGTGCGCCAGATAATCGAACGTGCCGCGCCGCGTGGGAAACCCCACCGCAATCAGCCGGACTGCATCCCGCAGATCGCACCCCAGCATCGTGATTACACGTGATCCGAACGAAAAGCCCGCCATCGAATAAGGCAGCGCGGGATAGCGCTCCCGCAGAAATGCGAGCGCCGCGCGTGCATCTTCCACCTCACCGATGCCTTGATCGTGCGCGCCTTCGCTCTGATTCACGCCGCGAAAATTGAAGCGCAGCACCACGGCCCCGGCCCGCCGCATGCCGCGCGCGATGCGGTAAACCACCTTATTGTGCATCGTTCCGCCATAGAGCGGATGCGGATGGCACACCAGACACGCCTCCCGCGGCTCAACGTCTTCCGGCTCTTCCAGCAGCGCTTCCAGCTTACCGGCGGGACCGTCGATCAGATGCGATTCGATGCGCCGCGCCGGTTTCCCGGCGCGCACAACGGACCCTTCGGCCTGGGCGCTCATTCAGTTGGTCCGGAAATTGATGAACTGCAGTTCGATGGTGAAATCGGCGTTCTTCAGCACCTGAATCGCCTGCTGCAGCGTATCGCGGTCCTTGCCGCTGATGCGCACTAGATCGCCCTGAATCGCGGCCTGCACTTTCAGCTTGCTGTCTTTGATTTTTTTGACAATGTCGCGCGCTTTTTCGATCGGAATCCCGGACGTCAGCGTTACTTCCTGCTTCACCGAAGCGCCCGCCGCCGAATTCACCGCACCGTAAGTGAGGTTTCTGATGGGCACGCCGCGCTTCACCAGTTTGGACTGAAGAATCTCGGTCGCTGCCTTCAGCTTGAAATCGTCCGCGCTGCTCAGCGTGACTTTCTTTTCCTTCTCGTTGAGTTCGATGTGAGTCTTCGAATCCTTCAGGTCGTAGCGCGTCGTGATTTCTTTCATCGCCTGCTGAATGGCGTTGTTCACTTCCGGCATCTCGATCTGGGAGACGACGTCAAAACTGTTATCCGGCATAAGCAGTATTCAGTTTACGGCCCGTGTGAACGCGGCGCCAGCCGCATGGCTGCGGTTCAGGACTTTCGACCCGGTACCGCCAGTGCCGCCATCACCTTCGCACTGATTTCTTCAACCAGGGCGGGCAGGGCCGCATCCAGCGCCACCGTCACCGCGGCGCGCACCTGTTCGGGATCGAGCACAACAACCGATCGCGGAACCGCCGCGGGCCTGGGCGCCTCGCCAGCCGCGGGGTGCGCCGGATTCGTCTTTGCCGCGAATCTCCCGACCGCATCGAGCAGTGCGGTAGCCTCGAACGGCTTCTTAAGGACTCCGTCCGCGCCCACGCGCGCGACCTCAGCCTCATCCACAGGTTCCACCGCGCCCGCCGTGAGAAAAACCGGCTGGCCGCCGTTGCCTTTGACGTATTCGCAGATCTGGTAACCGGAAACCTCCGGCATGGAAATATCGGCGATGATCAGATCGGGCTGCGCGTCTTTGAGGCGCAACATCGCCACCAGACCGTCGCTGACGGTGATGACTTCATGCCCCTCGTCGCGAAGGATCCGCTCACCCATCCGCTGTGCATGCGGACTGTCATCGGCGAGCAGAATCCGGCTCATGGATGGCTGGAACCCGGCAGCGTGCCCGGCGATACGTTACCCGGCACCGCTGCCGGCGTGACGGTTGCGGGATCGACGATCGTGGGCTTCGCCGGCTCCGCGGTTTTCGACGCTGTGCCGTTCTTCTTCGCCAGCTTCGCGGCTTTCTCCTGCTGTTGCTTGAGAATCTTCTGCTGAGCCTTCGTCAGCGGGTGGTTGGTCGGCAAATACGCATCCGTATTGAGCGGATTATTCGCAGCCGGCGCCTGGCCATTCGATTCGACACTCGCCTTCTGCTCGCCCACGCCCTGACCAGGAGTCGCTGCCGGGGCGGCCGACGCCGTCAGAGTGGAAGCCGGCTTTTCCTTTTCCGTGGCCGTCGAAGCCGGAGCCCCAAGCCGCACATCGGGCTGTTTATCGAAAGACTGGGTGTCGCCAACAACGTTCGCCCCGACGTCGCTGACGCCGTTCTGGCCCCCCGCCGCCACGGCCGGCACGCTCACCGGCACCGTAGGACGAATCGACTCCATCACCGGCGCGCCCGTCCGGGCCGCCAGGTAAACATCCGGATGCGCTTCAAACGGGCTGATCGCGCGATGCACTATTCCCGGCTTCTTCCGTGACGCCAGCTCATACTTCATGCGCTGATACGCCGCCGGGTCGGCCTCGGGCACCGGCCGGTTCATGGCAGTGAGCTGTCCCTTCGCCACCTGCACGTGGGCGCCGAGAGGATACTGCTGGACCAGCCTGGTCAAGGCAGCGGCCCGCTGATTGTCGAAGCGCGCTCCCATGTGCTTGTACGAATCGGCCAGTTCCCACAGCGCTTCGTCGGATGAGCTGTAGAGCGGATACTGCTGCGTCACATATCCGAGCCGGTTGGCCGCCGCCGGAAAACTGCCCTTCTCGTAGTAAAAATGGCCGGTCCCGTATTCCTTATCCGCCAGTACTTCCTGTACCTCGCGCAACTGCTGCTGCTCCTGCGGCACGAACTTCGAATTCGGATAAGCCACCAGGCCCTGCCGGCATTCGTCTTCGGCGCGCTGCGCCTGCGCATTGTCGCGATCCGCCTTGTCCATCTGCTTGTAGTGAATGTTGCAGACTTTGTACTGCGACTCCGCGGCTTCCTCCATGTTCGGGTAGAACAGAATGAAGTCCTTGTACTCGGCTTCCGCCTGCGCCAGACCGTGCGCGCCGCCTTCGCGGAACCAGCTGTCGGCAATCGCCAGCTTCGCCTTCGCCAGATACTCGCTGGTGTCGTAGGTATTGATGAGCGTGTTCAGCGTCAGGCGGGCGGCTTCGTAGTTGCCGTGCTCGATGTTTTTGATCGCCTTGTCGAACAGAATCTTGTCCGGCTGCAGTGTTTCTTTGGTGATCGGTGTCTCGTACTTCTTGTGATGAAACAGGCCGAAGCCCGACAGCAGAAAGAAGGCGAGCACGCCCGTCGATAAGACAAAAAACTGATAGCGTCGCTGCATTTGAATCCTTATAAATCTTCTTCCGAACCGCGCCCGTGAGGAAGCGGCAATTAAACCCTGACGAGATTGACGCCGGCCCCGATCTGTTGCATCTCCTTCACGGCTGCGGCCGGATCGGCACTGTGAAACACCGCCGAACCAGCCACCAGCCAGCTGGCCCCGGCCTGCACAATGTCGGCCGTATTATGCGCGCTCACGCCGCCGTCGATCTCTATCGCAAATCCAAGCTTACGTTCGCTGCGCATCGCATCCAGCCGCCGGATTTTCCGCAGCGCATTCGGAATAAACTGCTGCCCGCCGAAACCCGGATTGACGCTCATAATCAGCACGTAGTCCACCACATCGAGAACGTCTTCGAGCACCTCAACGGGCGTCCCGGGATTCAGCACTACGCCGGCTTTGGCGCCTTCGTGCTGGATCATGTGCAGCGTACGGTCGAGATGCACGGCCGCTTCGTAATGCACCGAAACCAGGTCTGCACCCGCTTCGATGAAGTACGGCGCATACTTGTCGGGGTCAGTGATCATCAGGTGGACGTCGAGCTTCAGCTTTGTCGTCTTCCGTAAGTGCTCGACCACGGGCGGACCGAGCGTGATGTTCGGTACAAAATGGCCGTCCATCACGTCCACGTGGAGCATTTGGGCGACCGGCTCGACCCTCGCCACATCATGCGCAAGGTTGGCGAAATCGGCCGAAAGGATCGATGGAAGGATCTGAACCATGGTGTATGAACGAGCCTTTCCGCGCTCAGCAGTCAAGTTTAGCACGCAGAACCGAAGCGAAAAATCCGTCTCCGGGGTCGCGCCCGGGCAGTCTCTGCGTGGTTTCGATTACCTCCGCGCCCGACATCGCGACCACCTCCTGGTTCTCTTCGCGCTCGAGTGAACAGGTCGAGTACACCAGCCTTCCCCTGGCGGCCAGACAGGCGAGAGCATTACGGAGAATCGCGACCTGGCGGCTCTGCAGATCGGCGATGTCTGCAGGTTTCAAGCGCCATTTGATTTCCGGATTCCGCGCCAGCGTGCCCGTGCCCGAACACGGCGCATCAACAAGAATCCGATCGAACCGGCGCGTAAACGGGAGCGGCCTGGTGGCATCCAGCATGACGACCGGGATTCCCAAGGGCGTCAGCAACCGCGCCCGGCTGAGGTGCAGATCACAGGCTATGGCGCGAAGCGGCGTTTCGAGCGCCTGGGCGGTCTTGTTGCCCGGAGCGGCACACAGATCGAGGAACGTCTGCCCCGGCTCGAGATCGAGCAGCGGCACAACGGCCTGCGAACCGATGTCCTGAAACCGGAATCCGCCCGGATCGCCGGACGGCAGCGTGAAGCATCCCGGGACGGCGGTTGGTTGAGCCCCTTCAGGCGGCGTCGCGTTGCCGACCCGGATGTAACGCTCCGGGGGGTACAGACTGGCATGCGCAATCGCCTGCGCGGTTTCAGCGCCGAATTGCGCTGCCCACCTTTCCAGCAGCCACGCCGGAGTGGACAACGTTTCCGGCAAGTCGACCGGTTCCCGAATCGCCCGTCGCAGCACCGCATTCACAAATGCCGCAGCGGACGACTTCCCCGCGCGCCGCACCAGTTCCACCGAATCGTTCACCGCGGCGTGAGCGGGGACACGATCCAGAAAACGCATCTGGTAAAGCGCCATCTCGAGCGCGATCCGGACCTCCGCGTCCATTTTGCCGGCATCGCGCTTCGCATACTGCGCGATGGCCGCATCCAGTTCGCCGCGCCGCCGCAGCGTTCCGAACACAATGTCCGAAGCCAGTCCGGCATCGCGGCTGTCGAGGTGCGTCGATTTCGCCGCCAGCGCTTCGGCCGACCATGCGCCGCGCTCGACCGTGAGCAATGCCCCAAAAGCAGCCTGTCTGGCCGCAGCAAGTTTCACTGTTTAAGCCTAAGATGGAAGCTGCCATGGCTCTCGCCGACAAAACCTGCATTCCGTGCCGCGGAGGAGTTCCGCCGCTGAAAGCCGACGCGCTCAAGCCGCTGCAGGCCGAGGTGCCCGACTGGGAAGTCGTCAACGAGCATCATCTGCACAAAGTCTTCCGCTTCCCCGATTTCAAACAGGCGCTCGATTTCGTGAACCGCGCGGGCGCGATCGCGGAAGAGCAGGCGCATCACCCGGATATCCTTCTCGCCTGGGGCAAAGCCGAAGTGACCATCTGGACGCACAAGATCGACGGCCTCACCGAAAGCGATTTCGTGCTGGCAGCGAAACTGAACCGCGCTGACGTTGCCGCTCCTTAACAGCACGGTTCGGTATCAGGATTCAGAACCGCGCGCGTGAGCAAGCGGCAACGTAACCCCGCTGCCGCGCCTAAACATCCACTCCTGCGTTTACATCCAGATACTGCAGCTCGTGCAGCCGATGATAGATTCCGCCGTGATGAATCAGCTCTTCATGGCTGCCGATTTCGACAATGCGCCCGCGGTCCAGCACCACGATCTTGTCCGCGCGCCGAATCGTCGAAATCCGGTGTGCAATCACAATCACCGTGCGCCCGGTGATCAGATTCGCCAGCGCCTTCTGCACCAGCATCTCCGACTCCGTATCCAGATGCGACGTGGCCTCATCCAGAATCAGAATCGGCGTATTCTTCAGAATCGCCCGCGCAATTGCCAGCCTTTGCCGCTGGCCGCCCGACAGTTTCACCCCGCGGTCGCCTATCGGCGTCTCATACTTCTGCGGCAGTTTCTCGATGAACTCGTGCGCCAGAGCGGCTTCCGAGGCCTGGATCATGCGCGCCTGGTCATAGCGATCGAGTCCGTAGGCGATGTTATTCGCCACGGTATCGTTGAACAGAAACGTCTCCTGCGCAACGACGCTGATCTTGTCCCGCAGGGAGGCGAGAGCCAGATCGCGCACATCCACGCCATCGATCTTCACCGCGCCCGACACCACGTCGCGGAATCGCGGCACCAGGCTCGCCAGCGTCGACTTCCCCGCCCCGCTGGACCCCACCAGCGCCACCACCTCGCCCGCGCGAATTTCGAGCGACACCCGATCCAGCTGCAGACCGGTTGCTGAAGGATACCGGAAGCTGACGTCATGGAATACAACGCTCTCGCGGAACCGCTCGATTTTCTTAGCCCCCGGCTTGTCCTTGATCTCCTCCGGCTGATCGAGATACGCAAAAACCTTTTCCGACGCTCCCAGAGCCTGCTGAAAAATGTTGTGCAGATTCGTGATCCGCTTGACCGGCTCATACAAAAACAGCAGTGCCGCCAGAAAACTGATGAACGCCTCCGCCTCCAGCACATGGTTCTTGATCTCCTGCCGTCCGAACCACAGCAGCCCGATGAATGTCACAGCACCCATGAATTCGATGAATGGCGACGGGATTCCCTGGATCAGCACGTAGCGCAGATTGGAGCGCAGCAGACGGTCGCCCGCCGCGCGGAAACGGCGGCTCTCGTATCGCTCCGCTCCGAATGCCTTGACCACCTGGTGTCCGGCAATGGCCTCCTGCAGCACTTGATTGAGTTCGCCTGCCGCATCCTGCGTTCTGCGGCTGGTGCGCCGGATTTTCTTCCCCAGCCGGGCCGTCGGCAGCAATACAAACGGAAACAGCGTCAGGCTGAATAAGGCAAGTCGCCAGTCCGTGCCGAAGATCACGAGCAAAAGTCCTACCGCCGAAAAAGTCTGGCGCAGCAGATCGGCCAGCATGTCGGAGCTGGCCACCTGGATTTTGTCGATGTCGTTCATCACCGACGACATCAGCCGCCCCGTGGAGGTGGCTTCAAAAAATGCCGCGCCGTGGCGCATCACTTTATCGAAAACCTCATTGCGCAGATCGGTCACAACTTTGAAGCCGACGAAGTTTGTGAGATAGTCGCCGAGGTAGTCGCAGAGCCCGCGCGTCAGAAAGACAGACAGAATCGCGATCGCAACCATCGTCAGGATGTTGTGAATCTGCGGCGGGAAGAACTGCTCCAGAAAAATCTGCTTGTGAACGACCGGAATGTCAAACAGGGGGACCTGGGCCGAGTCCAGCCCGGGCCGCAGCACGGGCCCGAGAACTTCCCGGATCAGCAGCACGCGCGCCGCTGTCATGGCCCCGAATATGGCCATGAGAACAACGGAAATAATCAGCAAAGGCCAATATCGCCGCGCATACCCCAGCAGTCGTATGGCTTCTCTCACGCCAGCACCCTTAGCCGGTCTGCCGCCTCAATGGCGCGTTCGAGCGATATGTTGCCGATGCCGCCCTCGGCCTGCAGAACCTCCGCGGGCGTGCGCCACGGCGCCCACACTTCCGCATCGGAGGGCCCGAACAAAACGATCTGCGGCACCCCGAACGCCGCGGCCACGTGGGCCGGCCCCGAATCGTTTCCCGCAAAGAACGCCGCACCCCGCATCAGCTTCATGACTTCGCCCAGCGGCGCGCCCGACAGCGTGCGGCGCGGCGCAAACAGCGAAAGATTTTCACCCGGTCCGCCAATAAACACGGTTTCCAACCCCATGCATTGTTCGAAATGGCGCGCCAGTTCCCGGAATCTTTCCGCGGGCCAGGTTTTCTCCGGCGTCGCGGCCAGCGGATGGATCACCGCATAGGGCCGCTCGGGCGCATATTGAGAAGGTCCAGGCCCGGGCTCCAGACGCGCGCGCGGCACCTCCGCTATGGGCACACCGAGATAAAAGACCGCGGAAGCCATGTGCTCTGCGGTGTGCACGCGCCGCGTGATTCGCATCGTTTCCTGCGCCGTTGGGATGCGCACGCTGTAAACCCAGCCCGGTCGAAAGATCCCGAACCCCGCGCGAATCTTCGCGCCCGAAAGCGCCGTCAGCCTTGCGCTGCGGGATCCTCCGTGCAGATTCAGGCATAATGCGGGCGCGAAGCTCCGCAGCGCTCCCGCGCGGGGCGGCAAAATCTCCGCGACGTCGCAGTTGTTCTCAAACACTGCGGCGAACCGGTCTTCGACCACCATGCCGATACGCAGATCCGGCCGGGCCTCTTTGAGCAAACGGATCGCCGGCGTGGCGAGCACGCAGTCGCCCAATGATCGCAGACGGATTACCGCCACGCGGCTGCCTGCGCCGAGCCGGTCGAGAGTGTCGGTTTGGACGGACACGCGAAGCGGCGCTATGCGGCGTCACTCATCGATGGGCGCCTCATCGATCAGAAAATTCGGAACGTCGTTGCGAATCAAATACAGCCGATGACACGAGACGCAGCGCAGCCCGCTTCCGTCTGCCTTCAGCTCAAGTTGGGCGCGGCACGCCGGGCAGATGAGGATTTCGAGCAGGTCTGCAGTAAGGGCCATCTTCCGAAGCCGTAGTGTATCAAGCGCGCGGGGTTTCGTACGGGCCGTGTCGGGCCGCGATTGAACAGTCGCGGTTCTGCAGCAGGGTGAACCGTCAGGGAGACGGCCCGCCGGCCGGGTGCGCGATAATTCTGTCAGTATGCGCAGTCTGGCGTGGCTTGCCCTCGCTCTCTGTCCTTCTCTCGCTCTTGCTCAGAAGAAACCTTTCGACGCATCGGCATTGTTGAAGATCCAGCGGATCGCCGACCCTCAGCTCTCGCCTGACGGCAAGACCGTCGCGTTCGCGGTCAGCACTCCCGACCTCGACGCCAACAAGAGTCTTCACAGCGTCTGGACCGTTCCTCTCGAAGGCGGCGCACCGCATAAGATCGCCGATCTCGCCAGCCGCCCGCGCTGGTCACCTGACGGCAAGCGCATTTACTACGTGTCGACCTCCGGCGACGCCTCGCAGATCTGGAGCATGAATCCCGACGGCTCCGGCCCATCCCAGATCACGCACATCTCGACTGAAGCCGATGGCGAGACCGTTTCGGGCGATGGCAAATACCTGATCTTCACCAGCAACGTGTATCCCGATTGCGGAGCTGACGAGAATTGCAACAAGAAGCGTCTCGACGCCGAGAAAGACAGCAAGGTCAAAGCCCGCATCATCACGTCTCTTCTCTATCGCCACTGGAATGCCTGGGAAGGCGACCGCCGCAGTCACCTGCTGTCAATTTCCCTTGCCGATGGAAAGCTTGCCGATCTCTCGCCCGGCAATCGCGACGTTCCGCCCTTCTCTCTCGGCGGCCCCGATGACTACGCCATCTCCCCGGACGGCGGCGAAGTCTGCTTCGCCATGAACAGCGACGAGAATCCCGCCGCAGGCACCAACAACGATCTCTACGTCGTCGCCACCCAGGGCGGGACGGCTCACAAAATCACGGCCAATCCGGGCGCGGACAATTCCCCGCTGTATTCTCCCGACGGAAAATACCTGGCCTATCGCTCGCAGTCACGCCCGGGGTACGAATCCGACCGCTGGCGTCTGTTCGTACTCGAACGCGCCACCGGCCGGCTGACGATTCCGACTGACGCGATCGATCGTTCCGTAGAAGGCTTCACCTGGGCGCCCGATTCGAAGCGGCTATTCTTCACGGCCATCGACCGCGGCCAGCAGCCGATCCGCTTCGTCGGTCTCGACGGCAGGAACGCGGGCATAGCCGTACGCGGCGCGAACACCCTCGACGATATGCAGTTCACCGCCGACGGCAAGACAATCGTCTTCACGCGCCAGAGCGGCAGCAGTCCCGCGGAAATCTGCAAAGGCGTGTCGAGCGGCGGGGACGCCATTCCGCTCACGCATCTCAACGACGATCTGCTCGGCCAATATCAGCTCACCAACCTCGAGGACTTCTGGGTCACGGGGGCGGAGAACACGCAGGTGCAGAGCTTCATCGTCAAGCCGGCGAACTTCGACCCCGCGCGCAAGTATCCCGCGATCCTCCTGGTTCACGGGGGCCCGGAAAGCGAATTGGGCGAAATGTGGACCTACCGATGGAACGCGCAGGTCTTCGCAGGGGCAGGCTACGTCGTCATAGAACCCAATCCGCGCGGGTCGGTCGGCTACGGCCAGAAATTCACCGATGACATCAATCTCGACTGGGGCGGGAAACCCTTCGATGATCTTATGGCCGTGACCGATTATGTGGAAAAGCTTCCGTACGTTGATGCATCGCGCATGGCGGCCGCGGGCGGTTCCTACGGCGGCTACATGGTCGACTGGATGCTCGGCCACACCACCCGATTCAAGTGCTTCATCTCCCACGACGGCGTTTACGACCTGCGCTCCGAAGCCGAATCCACCGAAGAGCTCTGGTTCCCGATGTGGGAATTCGGCGGGATGCCGTGGGATAACCCTGAGACCTACGACAAATGGTCGCCCAGTCATTTCGTTAAGGAATTTCAGACGCCGACGCTGGTGATTCACGGCGAGCTTGACTACCGTGTACCTGTCGAACAGGGTCTCGCGCTCTTCACCGCACTGCAGATGCGCAAAGTTCCTTCGGAGCTGCTGCTCTTCCCCGACGAAGGCCACTGGGTGCTGAAACCACAGAACAGCGCGCTCTGGTACAAGACGTTCATCAGTTGGATCGACAACTGGACTAAAAAGTGAAAATTATCATCTCCGTCGTCATAGTGGTGCTGCTCGTTCTCGCGGTGCCCGCGTATTTATTTATCAGTTCCACGGGCACCGAGATTCAGGTGGACCCCGTAAAAATGGTCGGCTATGAAACACCCGTGCATATTCATCTCACAAATCCGCACGGCGACCGTCTCGTCACGGCCGCCATCGTGCAGGACGGCAAATCAACCACAGTGATCAACGCGGAAAGCCCGAGCCATCGCGCTTTCCCGCAGCGTCATGCCGCACCTCGCGACATCACCCTCAATGTCGGGACGAAGACCGCTTCATCGCTTCACGACGGGAAAGCGCAAGTAATCCTCACTACGGTCTCGAATGACCTCCGCGGCCGCACCGACTCGAAGTCGATCGATGTGGACGTCGTTACCGCACCACCCCGCGTGGTCGCCGATGGCGTGCAGCACTATATCAACCAGGGCGGCTCTGAAATGGCCGTGTTCACGCCCTCCGGCGCATGGACCGAAGCCGGTGTGAAAGTCGGCGACTACACCTTCCGCAGCTTCCCTCTGCCGAATCACCCCGGCCAATACTTCAGTCTTTTCGCTCTTTCATACCAACTGCCGACAGACACGCCGATCTACGTCTACGCATCAAACCCATCCGGCGCGATGGCGAAGACGACGTTCTGGTACAAAGTCTTCCCGAAGAAATTCCGCGCCAGCACGATCCCGCTCGAATCGATGAACATCGACCGCATCGTGAATCAGATCGATACCCAGCACAAGATTCCCGGCGACCTCGTGCAGCGCTTCGTCACCATCAACAGCGTGATGCGCAAGGAGAACAACAAGACGCTTTACGACCTTCGCCTTCAGACTGAGCCGAAATTCCTCTGGACCGGCGCGTTCCTGCCGATGGTCGATTCGACCGTTGAATCGCGTTTCGCCGACGACCGCACTTACACCTGGCAGGGCAAGAAAGTAGACGAACAGACGCATCTTGGCTTCGATCTCGCCAAACTGGCGCATTCGCCGATCCCCGCCTCAAACGATGGCCGCGTCATCTGGGCGCAGGACCTGGGTATCTACGGAAACTGCATCGTGATCGACCACGGGTTCGGACTCCAGACGATTTACGGCCACCTGAGCGAGTTTCTCGTGAAGAAGGGCGACATGGTTAAAAAGGGGCAGACCATCGGCAAGACCGGTTCGACAGGGCTCGCCGGCGGCGACCATCTGCACTTCACCATGCAGGTCGACGGAGTTCAGGTGAACGCCGTCGAGTGGTGGGACCCGCACTGGATCCATGACCGCATTCTCAGCAAAATGGGTACGGACCTGGCGGCCGCTGGCGACGAACCTAAACCCGGGGACGAGCCGAAAGCGCACCACATCCGCAAGAAGCGTCACTGATTTCAGTTGTTCGGCGTCGCCGACGAGGAATCGCTCGAATTGGTCTTCTTCACGTACTTGCCGTGTTTCTTCTTCGTCGTCGTTGTCGATGAGTGAGAGTCGGTCGTAGTTCCCGCCGGATTGGAGTTCGTTGTAGTTGTGTTTGAGTTGGTGTAGCTTTTCTTACCGTCGTCTTTGAGTACCGTCGTGCTGTTCGATTGGGTCGATTGAGTCGAAGTCTGCGTCTGGACCTGCGCGAACATTGCCGCCGTCGTGATGAATGAGACCAGAATAAGTTTCTTCATGTCGGAAAGGGAAGCACGATTCTCGCCAAAGGATAAACTGAAACCGATGTCGAGGTTTTCCGCAATCATAATCGGCGCCCTGCTCTTTGCGTGCCAGAACGTACATGCTGCCGATCTCCACGTGGCCGCGGCGGCCAACCTCTCTGCTGTCGTTCCCGAGCTCAGCAGCGCCTTCGAGAAGGCAACGCGGATCCACATTGTGCCCAGCATGGGGGCTACGGCGCAACTCACGCAGCAGATCGAAAACGGTGCGCCCTTCGACGTTTTCCTCTCAGCCGATGTGGAACACGTCGATCAGCTGATCAAAAGCAATTGCATCCTTCCTGACAGCCGCGCCATTTACGCGCGCGGGCAGCTCGTCGTCTGGGCGCCGCGACGTGAGGACATCCGCAGCCTGAACGACCTCACGAAACCCGACATTCGCGCCATCGGCGTGGCGAAGCCCGAGCTCGCTCCATACGGCGAGGCGGCTGTTGCAGCCCTCAAAAGCGCCGGTCTCTGGGACACGGTTGAAAAGAAGATCGTCTATGCGCCGAGCATCGCCGTCGCCAGGCAGTTCGCCGACACCGGCAACACCGAAGCCTCCTTCACCGCGCTGGCGCTCACTATCGGACAACCCGGCAGTCAGTTCATCGTCGACGAAAAGCTGCACAAACCGATCGATCAGGCTCTCGGCATCGTCACAGCTTCCAAAGAACATAAAAACGCCCGCGCCTTCACCGCCTTCCTCACCGGTCCCGCCGCACGCGAAATCCTGAAGCGCTTCGGTTACAGTCAGCCCTGATGGAGCAATACGCGCTCAGCTTCGTTCCCGAACGCCGCATTTTTTCGCTGCGCGAACTGAGCGACGGCATCCGCGCCGCCCTCGACCGCGGCTTCTCCAACATCTGGGTTTCGGGCGAGATCTCCGGCACGAAGCTCGTGCCCAGCGGCCACTGCTACTTCACGCTCAAGGATTCGGACGCACAGATCAAATGCGTCTGCTGGAAGCTCTCCTACTGGCGCCTGAAGTTTAAGCCGAAGGACGGCGTCGAGGTACTCGTGCGCGGCCGCGTCGATATCTATGAGCTGCGGAGCGAGTACCAGTTCGTCGTCGAAGCCATCGAGCCGCAGGGCGAAGGGGCGCTTCGTCTCGCGTTTGAACAGCTCAAACAGAAACTCCTCGAAGAAGGACTTTTCGCAGCCGCGCGAAAACGTCCGCTGCCGCGCTTCCCTTTCCGCATCGGAATTGTGACGTCACCCAAAGGCGCCGTCATCCGCGATTTCGTCGAAATCCTTTCGCGCCGCTTCCCTGGACTTCACATCCGCCTCTTCCCGGCGCGCGTGCAGGGCGTCGGCTCCGTCGAAGACGTCTGCCGCGGCCTCGAATATTTCGGCAAAACCGGCTGGGCGCAGATTACCGTCGTCGCGCGCGGCGGCGGCTCGCTCGAAGATCTGTGGACGTTCAACGAAGAAGCCGTCGCCCGCGCCATCGCCGTGTCGCCCCTTCCGGTGGTCTCCGCCATCGGGCACGAAACGGACGTCACCATCGCCGATTTCGTCGCCGACCTCCGCGCCCCCACCCCTTCAGCCGCCGCCGAGATGATCGTCGGCACCAGAGAGGCACTTCTCGACAGCATTGCTGCCTGCGGCACCCGCGCCGCCCGGGCGATGCATTTCCGCCTCGCTGTGCTGGCGCGCCGTCTGCATGAACAGGGCATCGATCGCGCCCAGGCCTTGCTCCACCGCAGCGTCGCCCGCCGCACGCAGCGCGTCGACGATTCCACCGAACGCCTGCGCGCCGCGATTCGCGCACATCTCGCCACACGTGAACGTACGCGCCGCACTCTGGAGTCGCGTCTCCGCTACTTCGATCTCCGCCCCCGCCTGCGGCGCGACCGCGAGCGCCTGCAGACCTCCTCGACCCGCATCGCCGACGTGATGCGCCGCCAGATGACGGACCGCCGCCGCCGTCTCGAAACGCTTTCCACGAAGCTCTCCCAGCTGGATCCGCGCCTGATCCTCTCGCGCGGCTACGCCATCGTTCTCAACGAGCGCGACGCCATCGTGCGCGAAGCGGCGGATGCTCCCGTCGGCAGCGATGTGAAGGTTCTGCTTGCGAAGGATTCGCTCAAAGCCAGGATCACGCCGTGGTGAAGCCTCCCGCCGGAACCTTTCTCGCGCCCGTTCGCAACGGCGTTGTTCAGCTGCCTCCCCCGCTGAAACAATATTGCGAAAGCGAAGGCTGGGACCTATTTCATTTCATCGTCATTGATGCGGACCACGTGTCGATGCGCCCAGTGCGGAGCGAAGACACAGGCGCCCCGTTCCACGCCAGCCTGAACCCCGATGGACGCATCTGGATTCCTGCCGAGTTGCGGAAGCAGGTCTCCCTCGGCGAACAGAGCGTGATGCTGCGCATTGAAAACGGCACCATCAATATGTATCTGCGCAAGGTCTTCGACACTCTCGGCTTCCGCCCGCGCTGACAGCCCGCCCCGGCTACCGAAGAAGAAGTGCGTCTTTAGCCATCGACACGATTGCCCGATCGAGCGTGACAAGACGCATGCCGGCCGCGTCGGCGAACGCTGCCAGATACGCGTCAGTCCAGACCTGCGGCGCCGAAGTGTTACCGGTAGTCCGCTTTTGCCATTCGGCTTCCAAGCCGCCTGGCTCCGGCACAAACCGGATTCGTTCGTCGGCCAGCATAGTTCTGTATATTGCCCAGGAGTCCCGGGTTGCCAAGACATCGATGCCCATTGCAGATCGGTTCGTGAGAAGCCGCAACAAACCCATTTGAGTCACACGGCAAAAGGCAACCCCCTCCGAGCGAATCGATCCCAGCCACTCACCGCACACAGGAGCATGTGTGTGGCGCTGCGATGCCAGGGCGAGCCAAACGTTGACGTCAGGCAAGAAAGGCTTCGATATCGGCATTCGTCGGATTCAGAACGCCCGGCTCGCGGGAGGGCAGCAGTGGAAACTTCAGCCTGCGCGCGGGCCTGCGATCCGCTCTGCGAATTTCCTGCTCTACCGCTGCCCGGATCACGTTCTTAAGCGAGGTCCCGCGCCTTGCGGCAGTCGCCTTCAGTTCGCGGAACAGAGGATCCGGCAGATCGACTGTCGTACGCATAAAAGCATATTAGCATCAATACGCCTTACCCAGCCACGCGATCATCTCTTTCAGCACCGCATACGGACCACGATTCCCGAAATGCTCGGAGATTCACATCCCGTATATACTGTGCGGTAAATGAAACGCCTGCTCTGTCTGCAGTTGGTGGCCGCGGGGACTCTTCTCGCCCAGCACAGCTTCACGCAGGTCGATATCGAGGACGGCGGACGTCTCTTCCGCGCCAACTGCGCTGTGTGTCATGGCGCCGAAGGCAATCAGGTTCCCGGCATCGATCTCGCCCACGGCAAATTCCGCCGCGCCAAAACCGACGAAGACATCGTCGCCATCATGCGCAACGGCATCCCCGGCACCGCAATGCCTCCCACCAATTTCAACGACTCCGTGGCCCTCACCGTCGTTGCCTACCTGCGCACCATGGCGGCCGCCACCGCGACCACTACATCGGGCGGCGATCCCACGCGCGGCAAAGCCATCTACGAGGGCAAAGGAAACTGCGTGAGCTGCCATCGCATTCGCGGCACAGGTTCGCGCTCCGGCCCCGACCTGAGCGATGTCGGCGTCTACCGTCTGGCGGGCGAGCTCGAGCGCTCCATCACGGAGCCCGATGCTGAAATCCTTCCGCAGAATCGCCATTTCCGCGGTATCACCAAGGATGGCGCCACCATCACCGGCACCCTCCTCAACGAAGACAAGTACGCCATCCAGATTCTCGATTCGAAAGACCGCCTCGTCTCCGTGAAGCGCGCAAGCCTGAAGGAATTCACTTTCACCACCGACAAGTCAACGATGCCTTCTTACAAAGACAAGCTGACGCATCAGGAACTGTCCGACCTCGTGAGCTACCTCGCATCTTTGAATGGTGTCGAGGTGAAAGGGGGCGAGGCCCGATGAGAAAGCTCGCTCTGCTCCTCACCCTCGCGGCAACTCTCCTGCCCGGGCAGATCACATTCGATCGCATCGTCAACGCCAACAAAGAACCGCAGAACTGGCTCACTTATTCCGGCACGCCCCTCAGCCAGCGCCACAGCCTGCTCACGCAGATCACCCCACTCAACGTGAAGAACCTCGAACTGCAGTGGATCTTCCAGTCGCAATCGCTCGAAAAATTCGAAGCCACACCGCTCGTGGTCGACGGCGTCCTCTACACCGTCCAGGCCCCTAACGATGTCGTCGCGATGGATGCCGAAACCGGCCGCATCTTCTGGGTCTCACCTTATGCTCCTTCGCCCGAGGCCCGCGTCTGCTGCGGTCGCGTCAACCGCGGCCTCGCCATCCTCGGCGACACGCTCTTCATGGGCACCATCGACGGCCACCTCATCGCGCTCGACGCGAAAACCGGGCACGCCATCTGGAACGTCACCGTCGCCAAAGCCGAAGCGGGCTACTCGATCATGCACGCGCCGCTTGTTGTCAAAGACAAAGTGATCGTCGGCACGGCGGGCGGCGAATACGGCATTCGCGGCTTTCTCGCCGCCTACGACGCGAAGACCGGCAAAGAAGCCTGGCGCTTTAACACCATTCCCGGCCCCGGCGAATCCGGCCATGAAACCTGGGCCGGCGATTCCTGGATGCATGGCGGCGCGTCCGTCTGGGTCACCGGCTCTTACGATCCGCAGCTCAATCTCACTTACTGGGGGATCGGCAATCCCGGGCCCGACTGGAACAGCGACACCCGCGAGGGCGCCAATCTTTACAGCGATTCCGTCGTCGCACTCGACGCCGACACCGGCAAGCTGAAATGGTATTTCCAGTTTTCGCCGCACGACGATTTCGATTACGACTCCGTGCAGGTCCCGGTGCTGGCTGACATGGAGTGGAAGGGAAAAATCCGGCGTGTGATGCTCTGGGCCAATCGAAACGGCTTCTACTACGTGCTCGACCGCGCCACCGGCGAGTTCCTGCAGGGCAAGCCATTCGCGAAAGTCACCTGGACCACAGGTCTCGACGACAGCGGGCACCCAGTGCGCGTGGTCTCCGCCAATCCTTCGCGCGAAGGCACGCTTGTTTATCCCGGCGTGCAGGGCGCGACGAACTGGTTCTCGCCCTCATACAGCCCGCACACGGGACTCTTCTACATCAACACCTGGGAAAACTACTCGTCGGTCTTCAACAAACTCCCGGGCGATTTCGTGGAGGGACGCCGCTACACCGGCGGCGCGCCCCGTTCTCCTGTGCCATCGTTGCGCGCCACCCAGGTCATCAATCGAACGGAAGAAGAAGGCTACGGCGTCGTTCGCGCCTACGATCCTAAAACCGGCATGCGCAAATGGGAATTCAAAATGGCGGACGTCACCGGCAGCGGCGTTCTTACCACAGCTTCCGATCTGCTCTTTACCGGCGGGCGGGAAGGATACTTCTGGGCGCTCGATGCGCGCACCGGAACTGAACTTTGGCGCACGAATCTCGGCGGGCCCGTCGACTCCGGTCCCATGACCTACTCCCTGAATGGACGCCAGTATGTTTCAATTTCCGCCGGTAACTCTCTGTTTACATTCGCATTGCGGCAATAAAGGAACTAATTCGCGGCGCAAGTCAATTCGTTTTAGTGGAACCCATCGGGCCCCGGCAACATCCCACGAGTTTGACCCGCTCCATACTGGCCCTGATTGCATTCGCCGTCGCGTCGAATGCGCAGCAGCCGCGCATCACAAAACCCTTCGACATCTCCGCGCGCACCACGCTGGCTAATCACGTCCACCCGAAGGCCACTCCCGAAAACGACCGCGGCCGCGTCGCGCCTTCACTCAAACTCTCTTACGTCACCCTCACGCTGACCCCGTCCGACGCACAGAAATCCGATCTCCAGAAGCTCCTCGCCGATCAGCAGAATCCGTCATCGCCCGACTATCATCACTGGCTCACGCCTGTGCAGTACGCCGATCGCTTCGGCGTCGCGCCGCAGGACATCGGGCAGATCGAGCAATGGCTGCGCGGCCAGGGACTCACCATCGCAGCCGTCGCGCAGGGCCGCAACTGGATCGCGGTGGGGGGCACCGCCGCGCATTTCGAATCTGCCTTCGGCATTGAAATCCATCAATACCTCGTCAACGGCGAAACGCATTTCGCCAACGCGACCAATCCCTCGGTCCCCGCCGCAATCGGCGGTCTTGTGCTTTCCGTTCGCGGCCTCGACGATTTCCGCATGAAGCCCCGCGCGCTGAAGCCGCGCTACACATCCGCCCACGGCAATCACTATCTCGCGCCGAACGACATCGCGGCCATCTACGACATCGCTCCCGCGTGGAAAGCAGGCATCAACGGCTCCGGCCAGAAGATCGTGATCGCCGGCCAGTCCGACGTCCCGACCGACGACCTCACCAATTACACGAACTATTTCAATCTGCCCGCGCATCTCCCCCAAATGATTCTTGTGCCCGGTTCGCAGGACCCCGGCATCAGCAGCGGCGATCGCGAGGAATCCGATCTCGATCTCGAACTGTCGAGCGCGGTGGCGCCGGGCGCATCCGTCACTCTCGTGTACGCCTACGACGTGATGACCGCTGTTCAATATGCGATCGATCAGAATATCGCGCCTGTTATCAGCGTGAGCTACGGATCATGCGAGCAGGAAACGCCGCTCTCCCAGATTCAGGCATTCCAGTCCTGGGCGAAGCAGGGCAACGCACAGGGCATCACCTGGTTCGATGCCTCAGGCGACAGCGGCGCCGCCGACTGTGACGACAACCAGAACCCGGGCCTCGCGGTCGACACACCCGCCAGCATTCCGGAAGTCACGGGCGTTGGCGGCACGAGCTTCGTCGACAGCTCCGGCACCTACTGGAATGCCGCCAACGATGCGAACGGCGGCTCTGTGCTCGGCTACATCCCCGAAACCGCGTGGAACACCAGTGGCGAAGACGGCGAGCCTTCCGCCGGGGGTGGCGGCGTGAGCATTATTTTTCCGAAGCCTTCCTGGCAAACCGGCCCCGGCGTGCCCGCGAATAATAACCGCAACGTTCCCGATATAGCCCTCAATGCTTCGCCCGATCACGACGGCTACATCGTTTTCTCAGACGACAGCAACAGCCCTCAGGTCTACGGCGGAACTTCCTGCGGGACACCGGTGATGGCGGCGATCACCGCGCTGCTCAACCAGTATCAGCACAGCAACGGCCAAGGCAACATCAACCCGCAGCTCTACTCGTTGGCCAAGTCGCATCCTGCTGTCTTTCACGACAACACTACCGGCAATAACGTCGTCACGGCGCAGGCCGGCTGCGACCACCGCGGCATCTGCTCCACCGCGGAGCCCGTTGGCTACAACGCCGGCCCCGGCTACGACAACGCCACCGGCCTCGGTTCTGTCGACGCGTGGCAGTTGCTGAACTGCTGGACTGGCACATGCCTGACGCTTTTCAGCAATCTAAGCAGTATCGGCCTGCAGGACACAGCGTTTCTGACCGCGACAGCAGCTGCCGAGGATGGCGTCACCACACCGCAGGGCGTCGTCATGTTTTCCACAGGCACGACTTCACTTGGCGCTGTCCCGCTGGTTGGCTCTGCAGGGGTCTCTACCGCGACGCTCTCCGTCGAAGGCTACCAGTTGCCCTCCAGCACAACCAACGTCACCGCGACCTACAACGGCAACTCGACGAGTGCGCCGGTCACATCAATCGTCACGCTCAATGTCCGCGTCGCCGGCTCAAGCGGCAACAGCAAGCCTGTCATCTCCGGCCTGACGGACGCCGCTGCCTTCCAGCAGAAGTACTCGCCGGGCATGATCATGTCGGTTTTCAGCAACGGCCCGACACTCGCCCCGTCGGGCACTGCGGAAGACGCAAGCAGTCTGCCGCTTCCCATAACGATAGCGGGCGTTTCAGCGACGGTAAACGGCGTCGACGCTCCCCTCTACTACGTTTCTCCGACGCAGATCAACCTTCAGGTGCCGTGGCAAACGACGGCCGGTGCGTCGGCCACGCTGGTGGTGAACAACAACGGGCAGCTCGCATCGCAGACGTTCAACGTGGCCGCCGCATCGCCCGGGATTTTCACCGCAGCCAACAAGACCATCGTGCCGACCGGCAGCGCGGCCCGGGGCGAGACCGCAACGCTCTATATCGCCGGAGCCGGGGCGGTGACGCCGGCGATCGCAACAGGCGCGGCGCCCTCATCGACGACGACGCCACTCAGCGATCTCCCGGCGCCCGCCAACACCACGGTCAGCGTCGGAGGCGTACAGGCGTCAACCTCGTTCATTGGAATCCCGTACAATCTGGTTGGAGTAACGCAGATCAACTTCACGATCCCAAGCGGAGTCCAGACAGGCATGCAGTCCGTCGTCGTCAACGTTAACGGCACGCAGAGCGCGACCGCTTACGTCAACGTAACGAACTAACCTACACCAGCTTCGTCTTCCTGATCGGCAGTTCCCGGATTCTCTTTCCGGTCGCAGCAAAGATCGCGTTGCAAATCGCAGGGGCCATCACCGGCACACCCGGCTCGCCGACACCCGCGGGCGGCGCGTCTGAACTCACGAAGTGAATGTGGGTCTCATAAGGCGCTTCCGGCATTCGCGCCACCGGGAAGTTATTGAAGTTCGATTGCTGAATGCGCCCGTCCTTCGCCGTAATCTCGCCCATCAGCGCGAGCCCTGTCCCGAACACCGTCGCGCCTTCGAACTGCGCACGCACCCGATCCGGATGAATGATCTTACCCGTATCGACCGCCATATCCACGCGCGGAATCGTCAGCTTGCCCTGCGCATCCACCTTCACTTCGACCACCGCCGCGATATACGACAGGAAGCTCCAGTGCGCCGCGAAGCCGTACCCGTGCCCCGGCGTCGATTTCTTCGAAGCCCAGCCCGACTTATTGGCTACCTCTTCCACGACCTTCCGCATGCGCGCCGTATCCAGCGGGAACTTCGCCGAAGTCTGCGCGAACGTCGGACCCAGATCGACAATCCGCGCCGGCCCGAGCACGTCCAGATAGTATTCAACACGGTCGCGGTTCGCCGCCGCCGCCAGTTCATCGAGGAACGACATCGCGGCGTAGGCGTGATAAACGTTGGCCACGCTCCGCATCCATCCGATGCGCACATGCGGCGTCGCCGGGCCATTCTCCGCCCGGTGATTCGCAACATCGAACGGCAGATCGTTCCACCCCATGGTCATCTCGAGATCGCCATAGGTCGTGGTCCCGTCGAACGTGGAGAAGATCGGCGGAAACGCACTGCGCTGCAGCCACGCTGTCGGTTTACCCTTCGCGTCTACGGCGGCCTTCATGTACATTGCCGCCACGGAGTGATAGAAGTCGTGATGAATGTCGTCCTCACGGCTCCACGCCACCTTCACCGGCTTGCCCAGTTTCTTCGACAGCACCGCCGCCTCCGCCGCATAATCCGGCTTCGACTTGCGCCCGAAAGCCCCGCCCAGCAGCGTGACATGGCACGCCACATCCTCGGCTTTGATCCCCATCACCTGCGCGACGGTATCCTGCACCGCCTGCGGATTCTGCGTCGCTGTCCAGAGTTCGACTTTGCCGTCTTTCCATTCCGCAACCGCGGCGGGGGGCTCCATCGGCGCGTGCGCGAGGTGCGGCGTATAGTACGCTGCTTCGAACGTCTTCGCGCCGCTGCCGAACACTTTGTCGACATCCCCCACATTGCGCGCTACCTTACACGGCTTGCTGACCGTTGCCTCGAGCTGCTTGCGGAAAGAATCGGAATCGTAAATCGCGTTCTGGCCAAGGTCCCATTCGATCTTCAGCTTCTTCCGGCCCTGCATCGCCGCCCAGGTGTTGTCGGCAATTACCGCCACGCCGCCCAGCGGCTGAAACTGATACGGACCTTTGTATTTGTCGATCTGGACGGTCTGTTTCACGCCGCGCACCTTCAGCGCCTCCGCATCGTCGACAGACTTTACGACGCCGCCCACCACCGGCGGATGTTCGATTGACGCATAGACCATCCCCGGCCGCTTCGCATCCATGCCGAAAATTCCGTGCCCCGAAACCAGATCGTCGAGATCGGTAATCGGCACGCCCTTGCCGATATATTTGTAATCCGCCGGAGACTTGAACTGCAGCGTCTCGGGCTTCGGCACCGGCTGCATCGCCGCCAGCGACACCAGTTCCCCGTAGCTCGCTTTCGACGTTCCGTGTGTGACGTATCCGTTCGCCGCCTTGATATCGCCGGCCGGAACTTTCCACTTCGCCGCCGCCGCCGCAATCAGCATCGCTTTCGCGGTCGCACCCGCCGCGCGCAGCGGCTCGTAGAAGCTGCGGATCGAATTCGACCCGTCCGTGTTCTGGTCGCCATACTTCTTGTCGCCCAGCGCCTGCTCGATGCGAACCTTGCTCCATTCGACATCCAGCTCATCGGCCGCCACCATGGGCAGCGCCGTGCGAATGCCGGTCCCCATCTCCGAGCGGTGCGCCACGATGATCACCGTGCTGTCCGGCTGCACGCCGAGATACACGGACGGCCACCACGTGTCTTTGCTCGGAACCACTTCCGCGCCGAATGCTTCGCCCGCGTTCACGAGCGGCGCGCCCAGCACCAGCGCTCCCGCCGAGAACACCGTCCCGAGAAATCCCCGCCGGCTGACGTCAATGCGCTCTACGGTCGTTTTCATGCTCGCACCCCCGCGGCAACTTTGATGGCTGCGCGAATCCGCTGATACGTTCCGCAGCGGCAGATATTGCCCGTCATCGCGTCTTCGATGTCTTTGTCCGTCGGCTTCGGCGTCTTCTTCAGCAGCGCCGCGGCCTGCATGATCTGTCCGCTCTGGCAGTAGCCGCACTGCGGCACGTTGGCCTCTTTCCAGGCCTTCTGCAGCGGATGCGAATTCGTCTTGCTCAGACCTTCGATGGTCGTGATGTCCTTGCCCGCGGCGTTCCCGAGCGACGTCACGCAGCTTCTCACCGCGGCGCCGTTCACATGGATCGTGCACGCACCGCACAGCCCCATCCCGCAGCCGAACTTGGTGCCTGTCAGATCCAGTTCATCGCGCAGGTACCACAGCAAAGGCATGTCCGGGTCGCCTTCAAATTTACGCGCGACCCCGTTAATTCGCAGTTCGATCATCGGTTCTCCTCGAAAAACTGTCTGAATTATAGCGATCAGCCGGAAGACCGACTCCGCGCCCCAAGCCGCCTGACGTTTAAAAAATTTACTGTCTCTTTAAGAAGACGGGCCGCTCCTTTACGGTCACGGTTCGGAAACCTCTACCCGGACTGGCGCTACATCACGAGCGCATTGAAGAACAGCTTGAACGTCAGATAGCTCTGCGCACGGTATTGGGGACGCATTCCGAAGAGCACCACGTTCCCCGCACCATACTTCGTATGAATCAGCGCCGTCTTACCCGCTATGCGCTTCTCTCCCAGCAGCCATCCCGATGCCAGCACACCACCTTCCGGATATCGCGCGAGGCCGCCCTCCACATCTCCCTCCCACGCCGGACTGGCTTCCGACCACACCGCGACATCTTCCGGCAATCCCCGCGTCAGCGGATCGCGCAGATCGAGCTTCACGTTGAGCAGGGACCCGGGGGAGTAGAACTCCTGGGGCGGCACTCCAGCCACGACGTTCTTCGCCTTCAGGCCCAGGGTTGCGATTCCGTATTCCGACGCCCGATTGAGAAACACCAGCGTCCCGCCCGCGCGCGCGAACTCCCGGAGCGCCTCAGCGCCTTTCGACCCGAGTCCGCCTGTATATGCCGGCGGCATCGTCCCCGGCGCATGTCCGTTCGCAATCGCCGTCGCCGATTCATCCGCAAACACGACCACATCGAACTGACTTCGCAAATTCCCCGCCTGCAGATCGGCGTTTCGCAGACTCGTATAAACGAAGCCAAACTGTTCGAGCAGCCAGCGCGTCCAGCCCTCGTCGAGATCCGCCATCCAGCTCTTATAGAGCCCGATTCGGGGCCGCTTCACCTCATGAAAACCGGGCCGGGACGCCCTTGCGAAATCGCCCGCCTCATTCCGCCAAACGAACCCGCCGTTCGCCCACCACCGGTTCGCCGCCTGCCATCCATCCGTATCGGCTGCCGGATAGAAATCGCGCGGCGGCTCGTCGTGCAGTTCATCCAGAATGACCAAGTCCTTTATTGGCTGATCCACAAATCTCACGTCCACGCCAAATAGCAGTGGCAGCGTGTGCGCCGTCACATCGTATGGCCTCTGCGGCGGACCGCCCGGATACAGCAGCAGATTCGGATACTGCTGCCGCTCCAGCAGCGCCTTTGCATATCCCGAATAGGGCTGGCGCATTGGAATCACCCGGTCTCCGGCCAAATCCCAGAACATTTCAACGTCCCCGAACGCCAGCGTCTGCAGCATGCGCCGGGTCGCACCGGGATCGCGCTGTTCTTTCGGAATCACGATGGCCGCCGGTGACGCGCGCTCCACCTGATGCAGGCCCACTTCATAAAACTTCCGCAGCATGTCTTCCCGGTTCACGGCCGCATAATGCAGCAGCGAATCGAACGCCGCTTCCTGATAATCGATGATGTCCCGCAGCTTCCATACCCCGCCCAGCCACGGCTGCGGATAATTCCAGCTCTTCTCGCGCGGCTTGTATCCCAGCGCATCTTCATCGATCTCGTCGGGCGCCACCACCAGCGGCGTCGCCAGCCGCGCGCTCGCCGACTCCGTCAGAATCCGCAGCCCGCCGTGAAACGCCTGATAGTGCCGCGAAGGGCTCCAGAAATCGTACGCCGCGTGAATCGCGATCCCCGTCTTCCCGGCGGCCGTGAGATCGGACGCCATCGACGTCCCCACCGCGTTCATCTCCTGCATGAGAATCGGATCGATATTCGGCTCCGCCGGGTCGAGCCAGGGCGGAATAAACAGGCGCGATGCGTACGCCCCCTGCTGATGCACGTCATACACGATCTCCGGATGCCACACATTGTGCAGCTGCGACACCGTCGCGCGCGTCTCCGGCTGCGAAAAGATGTACCAGTCGCGGTTGTTATCGTGCCCGACGTATTTGTGATAAAGCTCGGGCGGGTTCGTCCCTTCGAACCGGGTGCCCAGCGTCGAGCGGTACCAGCGCGTCACAATGTCGAGGCCGTCCGGATTCAGCGATGGCACCAGCAGCAGAATCGTGTTGTCCAGAATTTCCCGCACGCGCGGACTGTTCTCTGTAACCAGCCTGTAAGCAAACTCCACGGCGCTGTGCGTCGACGCGACTTCGCTCGCATGAATCGAGCAGGTCATCAGCACAATGTTCCTGCCCTCTTTGAACATCGGCTCCGCCTGCGCACGCGTCGTCCGGCGCGGATCGGCCAGCCGTTTCTGGATCTCCCGGTATCGATCCAGATTCCGCAGGGTCTCGGGCGCGGCGACCGTCGCGACAATCATCGGCCTGCCTTCGGCCGACCGGCCGTACTCCGTCAGACGAATTCGGTCGCTCGACCGCGCCAGCGCCTCGAAGTATGAGACAACTTTGTCCCAGTCGAGCAACTGCCGGTCGGCGCCGATCGGATGTCCGAAATACGTTTCAGGAACAGGAACGGCGGCCTGAGTAATTGCCGCCGTCAACTGGAGAGCTAAGAGAAACTTAAGAGTTCGCCCCTTGCGGCACGCCCCGCACAGCATGCTCAATTATAGGGCGTTCAGGCGGCGGCAAAATGATTTTTCGGGAGGGCGGATTCCATCAGCCAGTGAATCTGTCGGCTTTCGAACGGTGAAGAACAATAGTCGGTAGCGCCAGCCTCCAGCGCATCCAGCCATGCAGTTGTTTCGGGTACCCGCGTCACCACCACGAAAGGCAAACCGGGCCGGGCCTGGCGCACTTCCCGCAACAGCGAGAGGTACTGCGCCGGCTCTCCGCCGGCAAATACAATGTCGACGTCCATCATTTCGCGCACATCTATATCGGAGGATTTTGTTTCGATACGATGTCGCTCAACCGCCAAAGCGCGGGTGACCTGCGAGGCGATCGCCTGTTCCAGACCGATCAGATATACACTTGCCATGCGAGTCTTGCTCCTTCCAGTTCCAAAACCTCTCGACACGGAGATCTTTCATGGAGTCTGGCCGTTCGACCCAAGACACTTCTCAAATGTCGCATGCTGCCCGCATGAAGTCCAGTTAATATCCGCAAAAGAAAAAGTTTCAATGGAACATAGTGTGTCCAGCGGGACATTTTCTTAGGTGAACCGTATTTAACGGCCGGTTCAGGCCCGGTTAATAATGCGTTCGTCAATCAGTACAGAGGCAGAAAACAAACCGCCTCGCAGAAAAGAAAAGGACACAAAACCATGAAAAAGATCTTCGCAGTTATTTTCGGACTCTCACTCGCGACGGCCGGTTTGTCGATCGCCGCGCAGGCACCGGCACCGGCCGCTACCCCCGCGGGGAATAACGCCGCTGCCACGACTACCACCAGGAAGCATGTGAAAAAGAACAAGAAAGCTGCCAAACCCGCGGAAACGGCCGCCACTCCGGCCACGCCGGCACCCGCGGCAACCAAGTAGGTACCAAATCGGCGCTCATAGCTTCTGTCCCGAAGGGCGGCGGCACGGACATACACTCCGTGCCGTCGCTTCTTTTTTTGTTTAGGCCTATGATGGAAAAGAAATGGCTCAGCAGGAAACCGCAACCCTCGGCGGAGGATGTTTCTGGTGCGTGGAGGCTGTCTTCAACGAGGCCGTCGGCGTAACCTCAGTCGTCTCCGGCTACATGGGCGGCCGGAGCGCCAACCCGACATACCAACAGGTGTGTTCAGGAACCACCGGACACGTCGAGATCGTGCAGGTTACCTTCAATCCGGAGCAGATCGCATTTCGCGACATTCTCGAAATCTTCTTCGCGACCCACGACCCGACCACCCTCAACCGCCAGGGCAACGACTCCGGCACACAGTATCGCTCCGTGGTCTTTTACCATTCGCCGGAGCAGAAGGCGACCGCCGAGGAAGTGATCCGCAACCTGACCGCTGAGAAGGCCTTCTCCGATCCCATCGTTACAGCCATCGAACCGGCGACCGCCTTTTATCCGGCGGAAGACTACCACCAGCAGTACTTCGAAAACCATCCCTACCAGCCTTATTGCGCTTTCGTCGTGGCCCCGAAAGTGCAGAAGTTCCGTAAGAAGTTCGCCCAGCGCGTGCGGGCCGCGTCGTAGCTCATCTATAGCCGCCGGGCTATAGCAGCCGGGCTACAGCAGCCTGAAGTTCACCTCAATCAGCGCCCGTACATTCACGGGCCGCCCATCCTTCATCCCCGGCTTGAACTTCCACTTCGTCACCGCTTCGACGGCCTTCTCATCCAGCCCCATGCCGAGGCTCCTGCTGACGCGAATGTCCCGCGCCCGTCCTTCCATGTCGACGATCACTTCCAGCATCACCGTCCCGCTGTACTTCGCCTTGCGCGCCTCCTCCGAGTACTCCGGATCCACCTTCGTCAGCACAATCGGCCGGCTAACTCCCGCGCCGACACTATAGGCCCCGCGAATTCCCCCGACGTCTCCCGGTCCGTACCCAACGCCGTTGCCCGGCCCCAGTCCGCCACAGCACCCGCTCCCCATGCCACCGCCCGACCCGTTTCCATTCGACCCGGTCACCAGCTTCGCCAGCGGATCGCCCCACGTCGGCAGACTGTTCTGCGGGAGCACCGCGTCCGGCGGCGCGACGATGGTCGGCGTCATCTCCAGCTTCGGCGTATGATCCACGATCATCGGCGGCGTGAACTGCCGCAGCGCAGGTTTCGGCGCCTGGCCTTTCGTGACCGGCAACTGCTCCCTTGCCCCGCCGCCTCCGCCACCCGCCGTCTCCGGCGTCACGTAAGGCTTCAGATTCGGATCGAACACCGTCAGGTGCTGCGTGATCGCCTGCTGCACTGTCGGACTCGTGACCCCGAACATCAGCACCGCGAACGCCGCCCCATGCAGCGCCAGCGCCAGATACCGCGGCCGCCATGCGATCTCCCGCGGCAACGGCCGGAATGCACGGGCCATTTCGACTCGCCCCAACACGCCTGCCAGCGCGCCGCGCGTGTTCGGCTCCGCCTCCGCCACCGGCGCGAGCGTGGCCATCCATGCATCGACGCGATCCTTTGTCGTTGCCATTACTGTTCCCTCCCATACGACCGCACGTATTCCTTTTCGAACTGCGTCCGCGCCCGCGACATCAGCACGTAGAGCGAATCCAGCCGGATGCCCAGCAACTCGGCAATTTCTTTGCACGTGAACCCGCTCGATTCCATCAGCAGCACCTGACCCTGCACGGGCTTCAGTCGCGCGATCACTGCGCGTACGCGCTCTCGCTGCTCCTCCGCCAGCAGTTCAGCCAGCGGATTCGCAGTGTCGCAGCCGTGCGCCACCCGCTGCGCTGCTTCCTCCCGGCGCGATCGCCGCGAATCGGCCCGCAGCGCATCGAGCCCCAGATTCATCGCTGTTCGATACACCCACCCCGCGGGATTCTCGTCTTCCCGATGCCGTTCGCGGTGCTGATGCAGCCTGTAGAACGCATCTGCCGCCAGCTCCTCGGCCTGACCGGCATTGCCGACCAGCCGCAGCAGCGTTCGCACCAGCC
>Ga0182030_10004734_pt1 | contig 29051 bp, 32 predicted proteins | sample 812S3MmetaG_FD_121299 | JGI IMG/M metagenome (GOLD analysis project Ga0182030, IMG submission 121299) | Permafrost microbial communities from Stordalen Mire, Sweden - 812S3M metaG (Illumina Assembly) | ecosystem: Environmental > Terrestrial > Soil > Wetlands > Permafrost | place: Sweden...
ATATATACTATATACTATTAATTGATATAATTAATTAATTAATTAATTAATAATTAAGTAGATAATAATATATTATCTAATAATAGCTTTTTAAAAATTAATGATCTATTAAACTAGAAAGTATATTATAAAGTAGATAAATTATATACTATAAGTATATAATACGCTTAGTAAAGCTTTTTATAAATACTTTTGTTTTATTTGAATACTATTTAGTTCTATAGAATATTATTATATACTTTACTTTATTTGTAAGAGCACTATAATACGTGACATCCGTCATCATAACTCTTGCATCAAGTTCACATTCCACTTTTCGCCGTGACACAACTGAATCCGGGTATGGGCCAAGATAGTAGACAAGCTGGTTAGCAAGAAGAAACCCTTTCAAAATCTAGGTAGTATAGCAGAACACGATACATATCTATACGGCGCCTGGCCCATGGAATTTAAGAGCGTCGCGGAAATTGAGAAGGCATTTAAGAAGCATAGGAATGTGCAACTAACTCAGCATCAAGATTCGGACCGGGATTACGAAATAGTTGACATTTAAGAAGTTGGTCTTAGGATACATCGTGTTGCAATTTAGGGTGCTTAAAAGGGATGATTTGAGTATAGAAAAGTACTTTGGGGTGCAATCTGGAGTTCGGGGTTCAGGAGTTCAAGGTGCTTGATTAGCAAAAATGGAGTTAGAAAAAGACAACTACGAGCGAATTCATGGCTAATCCAAACCCATCCAAAGAAATCGGTAATATTTTGAATGCATATAGATGAATAAACTGTTGCCCAGAAATCGGAAGATTCGTCAACATGCGGTACTACTTTGTAGCACGCCTTAGAATATCACAAACCTGCGGGGGTTGGAATAGCGGGATTTCATGAATGATGATATGACCAGAGAATGTAACCACAATTGATTTGAAGTATCTTGAGGATTTCCAAAGTCAGACTGCACACAATCTCACATTGAATCACCAAATCCTTGAAATCAAGTCAACTATTTATGGTCAGTCACCATCGCTACAAAGCCAAACATGGTATATCATCCTCACCTGCCAAGTATCAATCTTTAGGGTAAAGTCGCCATTTTCCGTTGCATTTCCAACATTATACAGTTTAGCAATAGCAACTATATTATTAACCCAATAATAGTTTGCGGATCCAGTTTCCAAGATCACTCGCAGATATATTGTACCGTCTGATTGTGACGGACCTGAGGTTCGAACTGTACTACAGTTAACTTTCTCTTGTTCGAGGAACCTTAATAGGATGCACTCACTGAAAATATTCGCTCCATCATTCGTCTGCAGCTGATACCGCGTATCAGGAGAAAATGTTCCATTCGAATCAACCGTACCCCAATCAGCGCCGAGGTCCAGGATTTTGCCTACGTTTTTTTGGTCAGAAATATCTGTTGGGTTTGGAACAAAACTTCAATACTGACCTGAGAGCCGTGGACCAGTGAAATTCCCTCCTACGATGGGAATGACGAGACGGGTTCCTTTGGGACCAGGTCCGACGGTTATGGCGGCTGAGCAGTCAACGTATGCTGTGTAGAGGTATGTGAGTCCTGGTGTTGTGGGTGTTGTGGAGTCGGTGGCTGTTGTGAAGCTAGCCCCATTGGTTATGAGAAATGAAAATAGGATTAAGGGTAAGATTTTGAAACAATGCATGTTGATTCTCTGAGAGTAACATAAGAACTTAAAGATTTGACAAACTCTGGGTCACAGAAGAAGCATTTTATAAGAAAGTTTTTCTGGATGTACCTGTAAGAATGCGGGGTATGCATGTCGCGGGATCTGCAGCGGTATTTGTTCAAGAATTAACCGGTAGAAAACTATTTACACTTGAGGCAAAATTTACGTTTTAAATTGGATCTGTAATAAATTTGGAATTGCTAATCTCATCTAATTAGATGATGAGTGGGGAAATGTAGATAAACGGGCAAACACATTTACGCAGGAGAAGAAAGAAGCCACAATATATTCATAAGAAAATTTAACTACTTAGAAGTTATTATTGTAAGCTACAAGTGAGCTTGTATCTCACACGTTATTTAAAGGCAGGAAACTCGCTACCGTTAGCGAATTCATACTAATAAACTCTTCTATTCCCCCGGTTGTTCGGGCCATCTGCGCCAGAAAGATTCTGTGGAACTAGTCTTGCAAAGTAAGCGTTTTGAGAAATGAGAGGGTATTGAAGGTAGATCAGACCGAAAACTAGTGTTTGCGACTTCTTAGGCGAAGTAGGGAGGAATGAGAGGACCTGAGGGAGGGAAAGGCGGACGAGATTTGCGTCAGATATGTGAGAACCCTTCGCACGCCAAAATGGCCTTCTGGAATTCCAAATTTCAGGCATCAAAATATAAAATGAGTCAATATAAGGCAAATTCACCTGAAGTCAACAAATCTTTATATTTTCTTTTGCCAGGCAGAAACGCTTCGCGTAATCTTCCAAACAACTTTGGACCTAACTTTCACCACCACCTCATTCTTCAAATCTCCGTCCCTCTTCCAAACAAACAACAAATTTGCAACATCACCCCAAATCTCAACCGCAATCCCAAACCCGCACAACAACTTACCAATCCACCATCGTACACAAACCATCACCATGCCTTACGCCCTCGGCACCGAAACCGAGAACTACAAACTCCTGCTCGCCGTCCTCGAGCACGGTACTTCCGACTGGGAGAAGATCGCGGAAGCGGTTGGCTTGAAGAAGCGAGCTGCGACTGAGCGATTCCGATTGTTGAAGAAGATGTATGGAGCTGGTGGAACGGGGGATGCTGGAGATGCTGCAGCAAGCGCGACTCAAGATGGGGGAGAGGATTTGGAGGTCAAGCCGGTTGGTAAGAAGAGAAAGAGAAAGGTTAGTGGTGTTTATTAAATATTCACTGTTGAAAGTTTTATTTTTGTGTTGGGAAAGTGCTAATGATATATCTGGGATAGGTCGCAAATGGCAAGGTCAAGAAGGATGAAGGAGGTGAGGAGGTTGATGAGAATGATGACGAGTAAGGTGCAGGTGCAAGGAAGATGTTCCTGGAAGGATATGCGCTTTTCATGGAATAAGGAGCGTTTGGGAATTAATATTTTCTGCTGAAGGCATGGGTGCAATGATATCAGAGACTGCCTTCAGTGTAGACTGCTATAGCTTCTCCAATACAGCAGGAAATCTGGAAACTAAATCCTGAGATCTACGACTGAAGCATCCCCTCAAGCCTCCATATCCTCCGCGTCATTCTCACAATCAAACTCCTCCTCCGTCTCAAATAAATCTTCTTCCTTCGACTCTGGTATCTTCCCCTTTCCCACTTTCTTGTTCTTCACAACCTTGTTTGCCGGCGCTTTATGTCCCCCTTTCTTCGGTGAGATGGATTTCGAGATCTCCCTGCCCATACCTTCGATACCGTTTGTTTTTTCTCTAGAAGCTTCTGCCATGTGCTTGTTGAGGTTCTTCCACCGAAGTCTTGCGGACTCGACACTTGCGGCCCCGCCGCTTTCGACGACTTTCTTGAGTTCGGGGGTAGAGACTCGGAGGTGTTGAGTGATGATGTGGTAGAGTTGGCAGTCTCTGCAAGAGGGAGGCATCGTGATTCAACAGGTTTGGAGTGAGGCGGTAATGAGGATGAGAAGATTTTGCGATGTAATGTTTTTGGGTTATGATTAGAGAGCTGAAGAGTTAAAAGTCAGGGAAAGGACGGGATTTTTGACTACAAATATGGATATGTGAAAGGGAGAGACAAGGAATAGCATTCTATCACATTCGGTGGCGTACCTCAAGGTATGTGCAGCCAGACTTTGCATAAAGTGGCGCTTCTGAAGAATTCCGAGACGATATTCAAAGACATCTGCAGAATATGTTTACTTTTTTTTTAGCACAGATTTTTGACAGCTCACTTAAAGATGTCCAGAAATGACTCGTCATAACTCGTAAAGAGACAAATCACCCCACCTTAAGCCCATTATTTCTGTCAAAAGCTGTATTACCTATAAGTACTTTCAACAACACCAACCCAAAATATTTTCCCATTTCCACAAACCCAATATCCAAATCTCCAAAATCACCAAATACATCCCCTATCCCCCACGACTTCTCGCCTTCACGATGCGACCTGGCCGGCCCCCACACAACGAGTCGTCCAACTACAAAATGCTCTACGCCATTGTTCAGAACTGCGATCTCAAAAGCATCGATTGGGAAGGTGTCTGCGCGACACTTGGTGTAAAGAGAAAGAGAACAATCCAGGAACGTTGGAGAGTTTTCAAGATTAAGGAAGGTTGGGTACAGAGTCCGGTCAAAAAGGAGAAAGGTGCACTCGAAGATGAGGATGAGATGGACGAGGAGCTGGAGAAGACGAAGAAGCGTTCTATCGCTGGGAAGGCTGAAGTTAGTCCATTGTCGAAGAAAAGGAAGGGAAAGGAGGTGAAGAAGAAATGGAGTAATGGTGAGGAGGATGACTTGGATCGTATTATGTATGATAGCGAGGAGGCGTAGAGAGTTCCAACAAGCATTTCTTTGGCAAGAGCGAAAATAAGGACTTTTTGATGATGTCAAGGGATTGTGTAGAAATGGTAAATTTAGAGTTTATTGACATATTCTAAACGGGAATGAGTATATAAAATATTAGAAAAGGATAAAAATCGTAATTACTATACGGCAGGCCAAGGAGAGGGGCCTTTAAAATCCATCAAATCTCTCTGATTAGAAATCAAATACTTAATGATTTTGATTGTATTATAAGAAGTGAGAAATCATGCCAAGACTCTTATCTATATAAATATTAAATGTGCTTTGTTAAAATCATCTATCTACATAAAGAATCAATATCGCGTCAAGCTCTTTGAACAAGGTATAGAATTCAAAAGAAGCCCTTGAGAATTCTGCAAGAGAAAAAAAATATGAAGAAAGCGATAAAAACAAGAATTTAGCCAGAAACTTTACTTCTGTGCCTTGCTTCTAGAAGAAGATACTTTGCACCTACAGATCAAGCAAAATAAGATCTAGCCAAATACTAACTTATTAATGTTTAATAGAGACAGAAGACAATAAAGAAACTGGTTTGGAAAGGAAAGGCGCACAAGGCAGTTCGACGAGGCAACTAGAAGCGTATCAGGCAGAGATCAAGGATCTTTGATCCATCCCACAAAGAAGATCTGACAGAATTTTGCGCCGAAAAATAAAATAAAAGGAAAGCCGGTCCAAAAATAGCAACAGGATAGCCGAGAGGGTTCTGTGTTGTTTGTGCCCTTGGTGGGGCGTGGTCGCTATAGCGACTTATAGCGCATTTAGCAGGTAGTATCGCTACATAAGAGGGGAATGTCAGGGGCAGGTCGCTAAAACTATGGAGTATTCCTCATAGTGTACAGTGATCGAATTTATATTTCAGAATTAGAAACATAAAGCCATAGTATGAGACATAACAAAGTAAATCGATATGTTTAGACTTAGAAAAGTCTGCTTTGATATCTCCCTATATTATAAATTATCTACTATTCCACAGCAATGAAAGATACATTCGTACATAATCAGAATCTGATAATAAGTTCAAGCCTTCGCCACTGTCCTGCGCGAGAAAACATTATGACTCCACCCATCATCGCCCACATTACTCTCCCTCACCAATTCATAACCTCCAATCTTCGGCAAAATCACAGCCCATACAACCCAATATACCGCCCCCGCAAGCAGGATTCCAATCCCGACGACACAGTGAAGATAATAAGGGAGCGATTTATAGACGTTTTGACCCTTGTCAGGAGGCACGAAGGGAGCAACAACGAGGTAGATGTTAGAGAGGAGGAAGAAGATGGCGATGGGGAGGGTGGCTCGGAAGGGTGGTTTCCAGGTCTGCGGGTTGCGGTGGATAGAGAAGGGGTGTAGGTACAGGTGGACCAATCCGCCTGCCACGAACACGTTGACGACGGCTAGAGGATAGGATATTAGGCTAGATAATCAGGTCAGTAGGGGAAATTTTGTGGCGGAGGGCGGGGAGTCATACTTGAGGATGAAATTGTATGCATCACCGGGAGGGGGTGCGAGCATGATGATGACTGAGACGAGCCAGTGCTCGAAGAGGCCCATAAAAGGTGCGTTCAATGGCTTGTTCGAGGCGAGGATCTTTCCCCAGGGAATTATACCTTCACGGCCGATTTCTTGGACCACTATTTGTGTTTAAACATCAGCCTCAAGCTCTGATTTTAAGGGAAGGAAAGGGAAAGCTTACGTCGACCCTGGGAGAAGATGACGCTCAACACATTACCGAATGCGGAAAGTGCAACGAAGACTGATAAGACTCTCTCGGCTCGGGGTCCAAACATGTTTCGGAAGAAAGTCGCAGCTACGATTCTGCCGGAGCTGACGATATCTGCTTTGGGAACTGCGGCAAAGTATGCAATCTATGAATATATTAGCGAGGACCAAACGAAATAGGACTAGGGATCGAACGTTGCAAAGCATGTATAGGATTGAAACAAGAATGAGAGCGGCTGGCGCTGCCTTTTTGAGAGTTCTAACAGGGTCTTTGGTTTCCGAGAGAGCGTAGTTTGCATTACTGTAGCCAATGTAACTCCAAATGACGTTGTATAGAGCAGTCACAATCCCGTATCTGAGAACTTTTAGTATTTCACAGAACAAAAACAGAAAGAGGTAACTTACGCGCTACCAGTTGTTCCCGCAAAGGCGTTGCTGAAGTTATCAGGTTTATCGACGCGAAGATGGCCGCCGAGAGCGACAAATCCAGAGACAATGATCAATAGCAAGATCAAAAGCTTGATTACACCCAGGAAATTCTGCAATCGGAGCCCCCAGTTGAGTGCTAAGCCGTGGATCAGGAAAGCGCTGGTTAAACAGGCCAATCCTACACCTCTTTGGTTCCAGCGGTTCACTTCGACATTGGCTGCGTTGAGGATATACTCGCCGAATACAACAGAGTTAGACGCTGCCCACTATAATTTTCAATATTAGAAATTGTCATCCGGGAGGGAGTGGAGCTTTCAAAATATACATACCCCGAGAAGTAGCACATATCCCGCATACATAGCAGTGACCAAGAATCTCGGCCGGCGATAGACATACTCCAGATAGTTTTTCTCTCCTCCGTTACGCGGAATTCCAGTCCCGAACTCCATGTAGACCATCATACCCGCTCCTGCAATGAGCATACCGAGAACCCAGATAAAGAGCGCGAGACCAACGGATCCAGAGAGACCAACAATCGATGAAGGTGTCGCGAAGATTCCCGTCCCAACCATACGGTTGAATATGAGGAAAACGGCGGACAGCCATCCGATCTGGCGACGTTCATCGTTCGTCGTATATTGTTCCGGTTCTGCGTGAAGTTAGAGATACACCATTTTGCTGATCTCGAGACACGATTACCATGTTCTAAAATCGCACCTGACAAGTTCAAGCCATCGGCCTGCTTGCCCTCAGAAACCTCACTTGTCGAAGGACGATCTATTCCCTTCTGGCCAACAACATATTGGTGACTCTCCCCATCACTCGCCTTGCCCGACGTTCCAAAAGGCCCTGCCATCTTATCGTATACTGTATTCCCGGTTCCAGGTGATCTTTCTGCAATGATCGAACGTGCAGCTGTCGAACATGCTGATCGAAGAAGGCCCCACCGCACATATTTATGGCACGGCACTCTCCAGCCCTGCAAAACTCCTCGAATCCTTCCATTGCGAATTTGCCTTCTCGAAGACGCAATTTGGGGGCCCTGGTAAATGATATTGTGGTCTTTACGTTAGCATCAGCTGTTCGTTTGGTTGTGGTTGTTGCTGTCTCGTAATAGGCCCACACCGGTCCGACCCGCTTGATGTCGTGATTGCTTGGACGAAAGAATTTTGGGAACATTGTCGGGTGAGATGCTCGAACGGTCATCTTGGCCAAATTTTGGTACAGGATGAGAAGGAATACACAGCTTTCCATCGGTTCAGTTATTCTTGATACGCTCCGATTATTCCTATTCGGGATTTTTTACCATGGCTTGTGCGGCTGAGGGATATAATTCTTCTTGGCGCTCAGAGATTTTACATCGCAGCAATTTTTTTGAAAAGTTTTTTTTATTTTTTAATATTATCTGATTTCGGCGTCGCCCGAAGATGGAAGGTGCGCCCTATGGGAGACATATTCAATATTTCCGGGCCTAGGTAGACGTGATTTCTGGATCCCGATTTAAAATTATCGTGCTCATGAAGGATCACCGAAAATTCTGCCCCACGGCCCCCGTGGAATTGTGGACATTCTAAATTACTAAGGTGTTTTTGCTAAGATTATGTTTCGTGTGTGCTCTACGGGGCCTACTGCAGAAAGTTTCTTGCATCATTATAGGCCCTATAGGCACTAAACTATATAGCTGAAAAAGCCACTAAAAACACTGTGATATTGCCAAAATCCCCTAAAATAGTCCGTGATACAAGGATTCTTGGCGACTAATTTCAAAACCTTTACAGAGTTACTATTTAGAATGTAAAATCTAGATATTCCGTATAAAATATTTACAATATGTTTATAAAGTTTTCAGGGTTCTAATTAACCTTTTGCGGAAAGCTCTGTATTTTATATCTAACTATTCATTCAACCAAGATCCCCCAAGCGTTTGAGAAGATCAACAAGGCCAAAACGTAGTACCCGCTGTCAATCACCCTACAGTCAATCGGTCCCGGATCTCATGTTTAAACCTACGTCTTCGGAAAAACTAAAGGTAATGCAAATAAATTAACTCGGGGGGTGAGAGCTCAAACAATCAACAATCGCATGCTCTTACTTTACACGAACACGGATCTAGTACCTCAGCCTCTATAAAGATGGGTATTTAGTTTCATCAAGTCTCGTGCATCATAAATACATGGCGGCTTGTTTAATGTATGATGAAGAGGCTCTTATAGTAGGGTTACAGGGTTTGACCCCTTAGTTTCGGAAGCCTTTGATAGAGCGAGTGAGCAGCAGACCGACCGTTGCGAAATCAAACTCGGTGTCAAGTGAGCTTAAAGCTGCTTTCTGAATAATCTTGGTCGTATGGCTCGGAGGAGAATGTTTTGATCATAGGGAGAAGTATTAGGCTTACACATGTTCGTATGTGGGGATTATGATTGTAAAAAAGGACATGACACCATGACGTTGTTGGTATCTTGGAGCGACTCTGATAGTATCAAGGTCTGTCAGATTTTGGAAAACACTATAGCCTCATCTGTTGAGGGGTTTGAGGACTGAGTAGTGAGTTGGTATCTCTGCTCAGGGTATTAATGCCATAATCTGAAAAGGGGGGTCTAAACAAGGTATCATCTATCAGGAGCAATGCTTCTTTACCGTCGCAAAATTCTCTCCTCTTCTCTGATTTAGACACATAATTCGCATCGCCGCACTTATCAAAGAATTATTTCTGGCACAGCAGCGGTGAGCAAAGCTGCCAACTCGCATGGCAAAGGAAATCCCGAGATATCATCGCATGAGAATATATATAGCGAAGTCACCCGCCAGTTTTGTGAAATCAAGTATTTCAGCCGCAAGCCAGATTCCTTGGGCATTGCCGTGTTTCGAAGCGCGGAATGATTCGAGGGTGATGTGTTTATTTGGAAGTATGCAAATAGTCGCAAAGGCTGATCAGCTAGCGAGGCCTTCCGTTTGCATTCTCTATCTGGAGATTGTACAATTTAACGCATAGCTGCAGAGTTTCTCGAGCTCATTATAAGTCATTCCGTTTGCAAGCCGGCGCAAGGCCTTAGTCCAGGTTTTCATGCAATGAACCAATTGCGGGGATAGGAAGAGTATAGATTTTCTCCCCTGAAGCTACAGACTTGCCTGATCGATCACGGCTTGTGGCAGAAGACGAAACTCGAAACTTCCCCTCGGTTCCCGCTCACCCTGCAATTCCAAGAAATTCTCATGCTTAATCCCATGATATGCACCACCCTCGGAGCCCTGCATGTGAGTCTAGTGATTGGATCCCGTCCAAAACGTGAGGTAGTCCTGTGTTGCTATACCACCCGATAAAGTGAGATATATCAACTCCCAATTTCCCATATCTTTCTCATCTCAAAATCTTCATAGACCTCATTCCAGACTGTTCACACACATATTTCTGCAACGCAATTACACAATCAACAACTCTACAGTAACTTCCTCAAGTTCACTACTCCTCTAAGGAAAACTACTCGAAACCCAGCCAAAACAATGCCACAACATCAGATGAGTAAGGGCGACGCATCTCATATCCAGTCAACTCAGGTAAGCCTTCTTGTCCCTCCTTCAGAACATGAACCAATTCTAATCTATGTGATGCAAAAGGCGAAGGCTGGAGGCGACATGTCATCCAGCGGCTTCGCGGCCCGTGCTCAGGCAGCCGGAGATCGTAACTCCAACGCCAATGCCAATGCTTCCGGTAGTCGTGGTAACGGAGGTGGAAATGCGGGGACCGGAAATCACGGAGGAAATGCAGGTGCTGGTAATGGCGGTGGTCGTGTTGGATCTAAGTAGGTGATTTGGAGGAAGAGGAAGTCCAGATAGAGGGGACAGTGGGTGTTTGGAGATTCTTTGGGCTGGTTTTTGGGAAGAACACGAAACGAGGAAGGAAAGCAGATGGAATTCGGACGGACTCTCTTTACACTTGTTTGATCAGGGGATGGGTTGCTACACACTCTTTTAATGCAGCTTTGTTTGACCGAATTTATTTTTTATGTGGGAGATACTACTTCCCAACTTTCAAGCATAAGGACGAGGTTCAATACATGCTGAGGAGGAAGGAAAGAACAGTGTCGTGAGTGTTCAAGGAGAATGTAGAAGTCACCTCGTATTATTTGCACTGTTAGTTCAGTGAGAGCAAATATTCTGCATTAGATTCGTATCCAACATCCTTCCATGATTTCCTTTACAAACGAGATGTATCTTTTAAATTCAGTTCAGCTCTTGATCGTGGGTTTTTTCAGGCTAGTTAGGGAAGAACAAAGGTTGTAGCTTCGTAAGTTCACGTCAATCGAGGGGATAACGAATTTAGACTTAACGTCAAGACCCATGGATTTGGACTCTTCTCTTTTTATTTATGGCCAAAGTAATGCCAGAAACAAGGGACTTTAAAGAAAGGGGAATGAGGGTGACTTTGGTCCTAGACCAAGAATTTTTATCGGAGTGTTTTCTGATGTCCATTTATAATTACAAACGCACCTTGGTTTTCTCGTCATGTTAAGCATCTGCACTTTGGACTTCAAAATTGCTTTTTGTATCTATAATCTCCAATAGAAATTGTCGCTGCTTTAAGCAATGTCAACTCCCAGATTCCAGTGACACATTCGGCTAGTGGTGATCCTTCAAGCCACTTTTATGCATAGCCCCACTTACGGCAGGCATGCTTATCCTCAGCTTTAAACATCGACAGATTCGAACATGGACCCTCTCAGCGTAACTGCTAGTGTTATAGCTGTCTTGCAAGCTGCAAATTCCGTGATAAGCGTTTGCTATGACTTCCGCGCTGCAATTAAGGACCAGCCCTGGGCGCTCACCCGCATCACCAACTCCGTCAATGAACTGCGCCTCATACTCAATCGTCTTGAACAAGTGGCTAATGAGTCCGAATTGTCGTTCGATAACTCATGCAAAGAAAGACTATCCACCTTGGAGGCCCTCTGCCAAGATGGCGGAACGATCGCGAATTGCTATGAGGAGCTACGGGGACTGGAGCAGAAATTGGGATCCGGAAGTTGGGCTGGAAAGGAAGGTAGTAAAAGGAGGGCACTTATCCAGAGTATAGGGTGGCAGTTTAAGGGGAAGGATGCAGAGGATCTGTTGAAGAGGCTAGAGGGATACAAGAGCACGCTGAATCTAGCGCTCACCATGGATCAATCCGCTCTTCTTAAGGTCATGAGCGCTACGATGAAAGACGTCGAAGAAAATACGAGGACACTATTTCAGCAATTCCAGGATATGTCGTTGGACGAGCGGAAGAGAGAGATTCTCCATTGGCTCTCTCCTGTTGACCCCTCTGTAAGCCATGAAGCTGCTATGAGAAAGCGTCAACTGGGGACAAACGACTGGTTTTTGTCCTGCAAAGAGTTTGAAGAATGGCAGCGGGCCGAGACTTCTTTCCTCTGGCTAAGCGGCTTTCCCGGGTCTGGCAAAACTATTCTGATGTCAACCGTGGTTGAATTTCTGCAGCAATGCGGTGAGCGCAAGGAGTCGGCCATAGTAGCGTATTATTATTGCGACTTTCGAACCCCAGAAACACGCGATCCTTTGAATATAATCGGGTCTATTCTCGCCCAAATATGCTTCAAGTTGGGTTCTTTTCCAGCCGCTCTCGAAGCGGCATTTGAAAGAAGCAAAATGACCGCTCCAGCCTATGGCAAGAGGAGTAATGTTGATACAATCATCGATTTACTGGTAGAGCTGACGTCTCAAAATGGAATAGCTATCGTCATAGATGCGTTAGATGAATGTGAGGAGCGGGATTCGATTCTAGATTCTCTAAGGAAATTGAGCGTACAAGGAAGGTACCTTAAGATTCTCCTCAGCAGTCGTGATGAAGCCGATATTCGAGAGAATCTTTCCGAATTTCCAAGAATGCGTCTAGAAACCGCATCAGCTTCTCTCGCCGGTGATATCGACCACTATATCAATCATCGATTGGATCATGATCTTGGGTTTAGGTGGCTCAAACCATCTTTCAAGCAGGTAATTCGAGAACGCCTGAGTACTGAGGCACAAGGGATGTGAGCTAATTGAAGAATGCGATGATTTTGGAGAAGAAAAAGCTGATTCGTGATAAGGTTCCGCTGGGTCCAGTGTCAGCTCGATCAAATTGCAAAGCTGAGAACAATGAGAGATATTCGAGCAGTACTCAGCAATCTTCCCGAGGGATTGCAAGAAACCTATGAGAATATACTTGTGAAAATCGATCCGAAATGTGTTAGAATTGTTAGAGAGACACTGCAGTGGTTGGTCTGTGATGTCGCGACACTCACTCTGACAGAACTTCATGAGTGCTTGGCTATTGAGCAGGGGATGGACGGTATCGATGAAGAAGCTCGATTGAGTAGTCCATCAGACATTTATGATCTATGCAGTAGTCTTATTGCAGTCACGGCAGAAGGGGAGGTCATTCTTGCGCATTTGTCCGTCAAAGACTACCTCCTATCAGACACAATCAAGAGAGGCAAGGCTTCTGCATTTGCAATTTCGGAACCGGAAGCAAATGCTGAAAATGCATTGAAGTGCTTGACCTATCTCTCATTCGCAGAATTTCGATCTGGACCAGCACGGAGCCCCGAGAGCTTTGGAGCACGATTGCTGGAATACCCCTTCTTGGACCATGCATCTAAGCGGTGGGTATCTTATGCTAAAAATGCCGATCCATCTTTGGAAGAGTTAAACAATCGAGTTTTAGAGTTCTTCACCCCGCCCTGCCGGCCCCAATTTATGAGTTGGCTCCAAGTCATTTGCGCGGGACCTAGTTTCAAAGCCAGGAGGACAGGAAAGAAAATAGCTATAGAAAAGCTAAAAAGGGGACACAGTTATTATCCTAAACATGCAACCTCGCTCTATTATGCAGCCTCGTATGGCATAGAGCATGTTGTCCAGGCATTGTTGGCACAAGGGGCAGAGGTCGATGCCGTTGGGGGTCGGGTCGGTGCCACAGCTTTCCATGCAGCAGCATTACGAGGCCATTTGAAGATCATGGACATGCTGTTTCAGAAAGGTGCAGATCCAAATGCTTCGGATTACATAGACCAGACACCCCTGGGTTCTGCCGCGCTTGTGGGCAACGTTGAGGTGATCAGGTACCTACTCGACCATGGTGCTGACCCGAATTTTAAAGATGACAAGGGGAGGACTGCTTATGATTGGGCGTGTAGGTTGGGTTATGTAGAAGCGCAACAAGTGTTGAAGAAGGTCACCCTTGTTGAAGAAGGAATTGAAAAGTGACGAGGCTCACAGTTATATAACAGCCCTGAAAGCTTACACCGTAGTAGTATTCGAGACTTTCTTCAACTTTAATGGAGAACAAATAAAAGGGGTAGCTAGGACTTAAACGATAGAAAAATCAAAGTCGCATCCAGGAGATTTTTGAAGCCATGAATGTCATAATGCATCCCTCGCGGTGTGCCGGCGTTCTGACTCGGCGATCAGAAGCTTTTCAATGAGACCTGTATACGTACTTTATCAAGGAGTCCTTCCACATTCTGTCAACATTGACCAATTCATGATGAATTGTGCCAACCTCCCTCTATGGTGAATCATCTCTCCAACTCCCGGCTTTGTTCAGCCCCACGCTCTCACTCCAGAAACCCAACCTCCTCAAAAAAAAAATCAATGGCAATCTATGAACCCAGATCACAGCTGAACTTGCGTCGTTTGGGATCATAATGTCGGCTAAACTAATCTCCGCAGGGTGCGCGTTATGTTCGCGTCACTGGACTGTCACTGTTTGATTTCTGTTCGTCGAACCCCCGTCTGTGGAGCGAAAATAAACGCCATGAATGTACCGCAATTTTAATATATTTGCTCTTCGATCACTACTTCAGACCCTTTTCCATGTCCTTCCTCTTCAATGATTCATTCACCAAACCGCGATATTGACGATGGTCTTTCGCCTTCGGTTTCGGCGCGCGGGAATATTCACAATTGCGATACACCTAATTGGAATTGCTGTTGGAATTACTTTCCTTGTTCAGGCGATAATCAGCGCAACGACAAGCGAGGCTGCAGAAATTTCCCTGTTCCTCAAGAAACTACTGCCGGCTGGAAATTGCCTTTGCGAATCAAGCACCACCTTCGATTGCAAGTTGAGCCTCCCGGACTTTTATGGACAAAAGGGAAATACCGGTAAAGATGTGGTGGCAGCGGCTAGCGTGGTCACACGGAAGCATCACATTGGGGACAACCGGCTGAGTCCCATTGCCGTAGAACATATCAAGTCTCACGAAATCGGCGATGACCCATGGCAGTTTCAATTTGGGCGAGACGATGACAATGCAGGGCTGAGCGATAGTCAATGCAAATCTGCGTTCCCAGGGCTATTTGAAGACATCTATCGAGCAGTAAAGTTGCGAGTCGATCAAAACACCTCTATTTCTGTCTCTGATCTGGATTCAATAAACGTTAGTGTAGGTATGGTTCGAGCAATGATCATAGACGGAAAGTTATCTATTCTTGAATCTCAATACATGGATTCAGATCACCGGAAGAAAGGCCTTGCCATACTCTCCTCCATCTACAGATCTATAACAATTAGTGAACGGCGTATTCCGAACGTGGAATTCGTATTTAGCATCGAAGATATGGTCCAACATCCAGCCCAACCATTATGGTCGCTTACCAGGAGGCCCCAAGATGAGCAGTTATGGCTAATCCCAGATTTTGGATTCTGGAGCTGGGATATTGAGGATCTGGGAACGTTCGATTCCGTTGTTGAGCAAGTTGTGAGAGATGAGGCTAAGCTACCTTGGGAAGACAAAATCCAGAAGCTCGTGTGGAGGGGATCCGTTCGAAGAGCGCCTAAATTACGCCGTGCACTGCTCGATGCCTCAAAAAGCAAGCCTTGGAACGGTGTCGAAATCTTGAACGAGATGGCTCTTAATGTTTTCAACAACTATCTTAGCGCTGCTGACCAGTGCAAATACATGTTTGTCGCTCATCTTGAGGGTGGTCTTTCCTTTCCATCACTCAAGGCTTTTCTAATTTCCTTCCAGGTCGAAGCTATTCTGGGTCTCTGAAATATCGACAAATCTGCAAGTCGGTGGTGGTCATTCATAAACTTCAGTGGATCCAACATCATCACTATCTTCTGGTGGCCAGCGGCCCAAATCAAAACTATGTAGAGGTCGAGCGCGATTTCTCGGACTTAGATGCTGTCATGGTCCACTTGATTGCGAACCCAGAAGAAGCGAAACGCATTGCGGATAACAATGTCAAGACTTTTCGAGAAAGGTACCTGACTATGGCAGCTGAGGCATGTTACTGGCGAGCGTTGATCGAGGGCTGGGCGTCTGTGTCATTTGAGCCAGACTTATATGAGAGAAAGCGGAATGGAGGAAATAGTAGAAAGAGGAGAGGGATGAGATTTGAAAACTACGTGTGAGTCTATTTGCTTTTGGTCTTTTCTTGGGCCTCTTCCATACCGAAATTTGGACTGACGTGTGGTTTAGATTGATTGAAAGCGACAAGCAAATGAATTTTCGAACCGGCTGAGTTTTTCAGTCATGAGATCTCTACACTTATCTTTGATTCCCAAGAATACCTCGATTCTCCCTCTTGATCTCGATCCACCTTCATGCATCGCCTCAAACCCAAGATTCGATAATAACATCCTGCATTTCATCCATTGATTGGTATACCTGAGTTATGGTGGAGCTTGTAGCAAGTTTTCCGGCGTGAGGTTAATCTTTGCGGGACGCTCCATTAGGATGTAAATTTTACGAGTATGTGTATTTGTAACTACCCTCCTTGGAACCTACAAGAGTCACGATTCACGGCTTACAATTCATAGACTAGTCAACTACATGCTCGCATATATAATGATTCTAGAAGCATTTTTGTTCAACACAATCTCAAAATCAAGTTACTGTTGCCTCGAGTCGATGAGGGAGGGAGGGTGTTTTACCACTTCATCGGCAATAATTTTGAGCGGACTCCATTTGGCGAAACGGAACTGGACAATATAGTCACCATCGATACTACCATCCCGGTTAAATTGTACAGTTATCAAGGGCAATATATAAAGAAGTTTTTCGCCGGAAGAGTAGAATTCAGCGGGGATCATAGTATTCAAGATTCTGTTATAAGATTAACTAATTATTTCAAGAAGAATTAGACAATATTTCCTGTACGTCTGACAAGAGGACTTAGAAATTCCTCTACCTTTGCTGATACTCCTAATGCATCGTGCGCTACTCCTGGTACAATATCGAGCCTGGAATAAATATTATCGGCCAACCAAGCTTGCTGAAGAGCTTTCAGAGTGTCTAGGCGTCCTTTCTTTGGAGGTGAGAGCTCTACATCTTCTGATTTTCTGGGCTGTGCATCCCCAGACTCGACTCCCCGCTTTAGCTCCTTTTGGTTTGCCACCCACGTCCAAAATTCATTTCCACCAGGTATGAAGTTGTCCTCAGATCCAACCACCAGCTGAATCCCGCGAATTTCTTCAAATTTACTGTTCTCCACAATAAGATCCTCCCCAAATATATTCCCTACATTCTCGATCCCATTTGGCCATTCCAAGCTCTTATCAAGAAGCGTGACACGCCCAGGCGCGCCGATACTGAGAGCATATAATCTCTCCGGATATAGGTAAGCGAATCGATGGACAAATTGGCCTCCCCCGGAATACCCAATCAGAAAGAACTTTTGCGTTTGAATTCCGGCCCACTTTGCTGCAACCTCATCTAAGATCTGAATCAAAGCTAGGTCTGATCGTAGGGTTTTCGACTTCAGCAGCTTGTAATTGTCAAGATCCATGTAGCCGTCTAGTCCCGCCGGAAATAAGGGAGCCAATACAGCAATACGCTCGGAATTTGCAAAGTCTATCAACTGATCTCTGCATCTCTCAACGTCCCGGCCTGTCCCATGGACATTGACAATAAGAGGTAGTGGAGGAAGCAGGTATTTGGAGTCAAGATTTGCAGAATCGTTCGAGATTCGACGATTTGGATCGGGATTATAATAGTTAGGAGGTATGTATAGAGTATAGGAGATGCGATTGTCGTTACGTAATGCTGTGAGGGGTATGCAGCCGACTAACATGGCAGACTTCAGAAATCGAGGGGGTACCTCTTTTGTAGATATCATTCTTAACTACATTTTAGTTGGGTGAGCTGGAAAGAAAAGTCATCAGCGATGGGATGAATTCTCTGATACCATCACACTCGTTGTATGGGTATAAGGGGGCGTGAAGATGTAGAGAAGCGAATGTGTAAGCGAAACAGCGAAACACGCTTGTCGGCCCGAAAAGCGCTTTGCTGCATTGATCGTATAACCCTGCAGTTCAAAAGTTTCTTTCCTTGACACAAAAAGTACATTAGATAGATCAGCCTCCTATATTATATCAATAAATTAACAAATACTATCCGAAAAGTAAGCTTAATTAGGTGATATGTGGGATACTGTTCCCTATGTACTAATATGTGTATATAGAGGAAGATACAATAGAGTGCGGAAGGTCTCAACCAATAAGAATAACCTTGATAGAATATAGCTGAAGGCACCCATTTGAGCTAGTGATATATACACAAATCTCCAATCGAAGTTGTTCTTAGCCTCGGGGTCATCTAAGAAGTAAAGAATCAACGTCACACATGGGATGAGGAACGAGAAGATAAGTGCACAACACATCTACCTGAGGCTTGCAACTCGCCAGGTTATCTGCTCAGCTCTTGAAGGGAAGATAAAAATCCAAGCTATAACATGTCCACTGCTAAACAATACACTTGCAAACAACATACCAAAACTGCTTTCAACAAAGGCTAGAATGATTTTGCACTGGGGACCCTAGCAGCAGACTCCGGAATTTGAAATACCGGGGGCAAAAACATCGGTCCAGAATGTGAAAACTGATGAGCAATCATCTCTTTCTCTAAGATTTCCATCAACCTCAGTGGTAGCTAAGCTGAATATTGAAGCAGCGTGCAAGGGACATCGACCACCTTCGGCTTACTCCAGTTGAGAGCATGTATGACAATAGCGCAAACTGCAAAAGCTACCACCCCAATTTCAACCTGGTAGACAGGGATTTGCCTTGCTGCTCTCGTAATAATTTATGCTGTTGTCCATATAATCTGAACGACAGCGATTATTCGAACGAAACTGTCGGTTTTACTTTTGGATTTGATTTCATCAATGGCGGTATGTGGCAGTTTGTGTTGTAGATTTATCTTCCGACGCTCTAAGATCATTGAAGCGGTGAGGTAGACCGGATTAGAAAACTTTGGTGTTGCAATTAATGTGACAATCTCAGCTTTTGTTTTATCCATGCTAATAATTTGACCTATTCCTGGTTCCCAGGACCGATTCTCAACGCGGTGATTGGGAGATATGAAGCCTCGCAAATTTGACCGATACTGGTAGACATGTCCTCTATAAAATTTTCCTGTTGCCGTAATTTTATAATTTCAGATACAGTCTGAGTCCCTACATCGATCTGCTTCGGCCTAGTTTCCTGCTTTCTCAAATTCCATCTAATAGAAAAACCTCCCATATTAGCAAACATGAAATGCGTCAAAGGCCATGGACAGTCAACTTTCTCGTCAAACTTTTGTAAATTCTTCAGTTAGAATTTCCCATCTCCAATATCACCCCATACTTTCCCAAGCTTTGTCGCGAAGCTCTGAGAGAAGTTCAGGAAAACCCATGGAAGGTCTTTGCGAGTATGTTGAGGGAATTTCCGATTGTGGGACCGAGAGGGAAGTTCTTCGTTGGGTTGGCCAGAGGAAGGTTGGCTAGATAAACATTACTTACAGGAAAGTTGTTGGTTGGAAGGTTGTCATTCGGAGGGCTGTGAGTAGCAAAGTTGTCGGTATGAAGGCTCCCAATGGGCATGTTGCCGAAGTGAAGGTTGTTATCGGCGATGAGCCTGCGCGTGAGGGGGTGTGTGGTAAGGGACTGAGTGGTAAGAGGAACACAGGTGAGGTTTATTCTGAGGGAATCGATGATAAGCTCGTCCTCTTCGAGGACATTACAGCTCCGAGATTAGTAGGAGTACAACTTAGGCTTAAATTTCATCTTCACCAAACTGGGGCTGCGGTCTAAATGAATATGGAAATACTTACCTGATATTTGAGATTGTGAAGGCCGGGCAGAGCTGACGAATGCCATGCTCGGTAGGAGGGCTGCGTAAAGGACAGTGGAGAAGCGGAAATGATCGCGGGCCTGACAATGGCATAATCGTTTATATTTATAATTATAGAGAGGTACTCAATACGCAGGAAAGGATCAATATCTTGATAAAAACTGTGCAAGAGGTATTGTTGGTATCTACAGGGATACCTACCGCGGCAGGTCGAATATAAAGTCCACTTATTTGTGGTGTCTGTATCAGGAAATTGATTGAATTTTAAGTGCTAGAGCTAGGCTTATATAGCCCTATAATAAAGACCTCCCAACTGGGCCTAGTGCCCTTTGTCTAGAAACGCGATTAGACAGCTACTAGGCACACATGGTACGATACAACGTACCGACAGGTATTGAAGTCATTCTCAAAAATGGTCAGAAAGATGCAAAACAGTAAGATCACAAAATGATAGAAATGGTAGAAAAAGTTGCAATATGTTGCGGCAGGCATTCCCTGTTAAACCTAGTGTAATTGAAAGTAAGCCTCACATTTTTCTAGAGAAGTAGACTGATATTAGGACTAAAGAGTGCATTGCTAAATAACTATGAGGGCTGACTGTTTCCTTTTTTCAAAAGACCAGGACGAGACCCAAAATACGAATTTCCAAGCATCAAGTATCCAAGTCCTTTTGGCCGAGAATAGACGTCTAGAAATCTTCAGTCTCCTCCATTTCTGTCCCCTCAGCCCCTCAATCTTGTCACTTTCCTCAGCCTAGTAATAATCCTCGACTTTATCAGCCTCCTCAATCATCTCGCCCTCATAGTTTTCCTCATCATCCCCAGACTCTTCACTATCCTCAATTTCCACATCCTCATCACTATCTTCATCGTAGAAGTTCACAACCGTAGTCACAACCTCCGAAACCTCAGCCTCTTCCTCAATACTCCACCGCCCCCCAAAGTATGCCCGGGCGTCTTCATCCAACAAGAAATCAAATTCATGATCTTCTTCTTCCTCAGACCCCTCCCCGTTGTGGCTATCATGATCTTCCTCGTCCGCTAAACCACCATCTGCCTGCTCCTTTGCTTCCCACACCAAACGGCGTTCCCAAACCGACTTTAATCTGGCCATAAGTCTCCAATTGTAATGCCCCTGTTTGTGAACACTAACATTAGGATCCGGGGTCCATGGGAGTCTTAGTTTGTCTAGCTTGTAAAACATCTGCAGCCATTGGAAGATGTCTAGACTAGCCGTTGGTCCACCGATAGTAAGGTATCGTAGCTCCCGTTTCAAGGCAACAAGCTGTGCTTCCTCTGAGATCTCTGCCTCATTGTCTAGGCTAGTTGCCTTTTCGTTTGCGGTGATGAAACAGCCGAAGGTCCCGGAACCGTCGTATATAGAAGCTGCGCCCCCGAAGAACAAAGTATCGTAGTTATAGCTGATATACACAGGTTGTCTCAACAAATCGCCCAGACCTATAGTGTACATATTGAAGATTTCATTTCGGGAGTCTTGGCAAACGTGAAGTAGTGGAGGCACATCACGGATTGCCTCCACACTTTCTTCGGTTCTGCCATCTTCGGATTGTCTATATCGCACGATAATGCGGATCATTCTTCCTGCCCGTACTACGTGCCTATAGACTGTTCGCTGGATTTCGACTGGCAGATCTGGAAATTTAGAAAAGGTGCCATCCTGCGGTGTAGATATAGTTGCGGAGGCGGATTGACTGCTGTGCGAGGCCAATGGTGCTGTGACGGAGGATTGACTTCCCTGCGATGTAGATGTTGCTGCCGATGAGGACGGAGTGATACTATCCAAAGCATTGCTGAGAGATGGGATCCTGGTAAGCTCCATACTCTGCTGGATGCTGGTGTCATTCTCATCGGTGGATATCTTGAGCATGTCGGGCATGCTACCACGGCGGGATGAAGTCGATGTAAGGTCGATGCACAAAGGGGGGTTAGAAAGAGACAAGCTGGAGAAATCCATGTTGGCAGAATATTATCCATGAATCCTATAGATTGGAGATGGGAGTGACTGTCGGTTCTTGCGCGGTTGTTGTAAGGCAGTCGGGTGTAGTAGGTGTTCGCAGTAGTTTCGTGTTGTGGGTGTGTTGTGAATGAAGTGGAATGCCAAAGAAGGCTATATAGACTACCAACAGATCGACTAGCTTGAAAGAAGTTGTGCAAAGATTTTGGGTTGCGTGGGGAACTATAGAAATTGCGTAGAAACAGGAGGCACAAATATAAGGTATATGAAGAAGCACATGTCACGGCCCTACGGTTTGTGAGGGAAGGCAAGGGTCACTCTATTCTCTAAAGAACTACAATACTAGGACTATACCCAAAAGCGAAATTCTAAAGAAATGAGGATAGCTATTGCGTTTTCCAAGAACTAGGACTTGACCCAAAATGTGAATTTCCAAGCATCCAAGCACTTTTGGTCAATGAGAATAGACGTCTAATAGTCCTCGCTATCTTCAGCCTCATCACTGTCCTCGCCTTCGTAATCGTCTTCACTGTCACTCTCCTCAATATCACCCTCGAAACCACTATCCTCGTCGAACTCGTCCTCCTCGGTATCCAATATGTGTCCTGGGATGAGCCCCTCATAGTAGAACTCCAACTCCGTTGTCACAGCCCTTGAAATGCGAAGTTCCTCTCCAGGACTAGACGGTCTTCCAAAATGTGCTTCAGCATCAAGCCCCAACAAGTAGGGGAACTCCTTTGGCTCCTCCTCACTCTCTTCCCCACTGTCATCAGTTTCACTTTCTCCATCCACGTCTCGATTATCCCGATTGTCGTCTGCCTCCCACTCTAAACGTTCTCCCCAAACAATCTTCAGCCTGAGCTCGATGTTTCGGTTATATGCTGCTCGTTTGCGAAGTTTGACGTTGGGGTCTGGCGTTCCAGGGAGTTTGAGTTTGTTGAGGTTCCAAAACATCTGTAACCATCCGACAATGTTGAGCGCGGTGGCTGGTCCGCCGATAGTGAGATTACGGACTTCCCCTTTTAATTCCTCGAGTTGTGCCTCTGCTTGATCGGATCCAGCTTCTCCAGCGTCCATGAAGAACCCGAAGGTCTCTGAACCACCTAAGACCGATTCGGGACCACCGAAGAACACAGTATCAAAATCCAGACTAATGATCGCCGGGATTCTCAACAAGTGATCAAATGCGAAATCATACATATCCCATACCTCCCGGCGAGACTCAGGGCAGGCATGAAGTAATGGTGGTATGTCTCGGATCGCCTCGAGATTTTCCGCCGAGCTACCATCGCTGAATGTTCTGTCTTTCATAATTATGTATATAGTTCGGCCTCCCTGTACTGCGTGTTTCCAGACCATGAGGCGGATTTCTACTGGCAGCTTTGGAAACAGACCAAATATGCAGTCTTCCGGTATCGATGGAGTTGCAGTAGAGGCTTGGACAGCTGTCGCTATATCATTGTTGACGGGCACGCAATTGTTAAGAGAGAGAATATTGTTGGACGGGTTAGAGTTCGGTGGAACAGCACTTGGAAAAGGAGAGCTCGATGAGGGAGGTATCGAAGAGCGAGATGATGCAGGAGGGAAAGACGAAGGAGCGGAGGTGGAAGAACTCATGTTGATCGGTCTGCTTTATAATCTGTAACGAGTTGTTCGTTGTAATTGGTGTCTTCGAATCAATTCTACCGTTTTGCAGTATCGTTGAAGATTTTGAGTTGCGTAAGAAAATTATGGAAAAGGCGTGGAAAGTGGGAGGCCAAAACATTGTAGGAAGAAGCGCAGGGAGGGTCACGATTTGTCGCGGCGCCTATCACGGGCCCTAAGTTATGTGAGAGAAAATAAAGGTCGCGTTGCATTCTAAAGAACTACAATACTAGGACTATGCCCAAAAATAAAATGTCCAAATAACCAGGGGAATCAAAATCCGGGACCAAGCTCAAAGGTGATTGCCAGAAATCTAGGCCATAGCTTGCTCATTCTCGAGGTCCTCAGCCCCCTCCCAATCTTGACCCTCGTGGCCTTCATCGTCACCTTCCTCGACCTCATAGTAATACCCAAAAAGCTTGTTTTTATCGGCGGAAATATTGTTTGAAGTAGTCTGCAGGAAGAAAGTCGACCCTGGTTGTGATCGCCTCCGATATCTCATCCTCCTCCCTGTAGACAGTTGGCCCTCCAAAATATACCTCAGCTTCCTCATCCTCCAGAGGCTCCCACTCCTCTTCCTCCTGCTCCTTGCCCGCTTCTCTGTTGCCTTCCTTGACCTCGACACTAGCTATTGCCATTTCCTTCTGTAAAATCTTGCCCCATACCAACATTAACCTAATGGCCAGGTTCATATTGTACTCGCCCTGATCGTTCATGTCGACTGCCGGCTCTGAGGTCCATGGTAGTTCAAGATTCTTTAATTGCCAGAACAGCTGTAAGAATTGGAAAATGTACAGGTCACAGGTTGGTCCACCAATGACAAGGTGCCTGAGGTCTTTCTTCATTGCAGTGAGCTGATCCTTTCCCGCAGCCGAGTCAACTTTATAAGAGTTGATGAAGGATCCAAACGTATTCGAGCCATCTTCTTTGGAAAGAGGACCACCGAACAATACAACATCATGCTCAAAATTGATATAGACAGGGTTCGCCAACAAATGGCCTAAAGCTGGAGACCAAACTTTCAAAGCTTCTTTCCGAGATTTATGGCAGACAAGTAGTAGAAGTGGCATATCCCAGACTGCGTTGATATTCTCTTCTAGTATGCCACTGGCAGATTGTTTGTAATTGAGAATGATGTTGATTAGTCGAGATTCTCGTGCTCTATTTTCAGCTGCATGAGCCCAGACCAGGAGCTGCACTTCGGTGGGCAGGTCGGGAAAGGCATCAAAGGTGCCGTCCTGGGGTGTCGATGTAATTCCAAAACTTTTCGATGTTGAACGTTTCGCAGGGGCGGATTGGGCTACTAGTGCCGCACTATCACTGAGCGGTATGCTATTATCGGCAGATGAATGGTTTTTGGAAGGAGTAGGATTCGGTTTAATAGAGGTCGAGGAAGGGGTAGACGAAGAACTGAAGTTGGAATTATCCATGGCGTTTGATCTTTATAATTTGATTGGAAGAGGTGCTTGCAATGCCTGTATCTTCGGATTGATAATATCGTGTTGTAGTATCGTTGAAATTTCGCGTTATGGACAAAGTTCGCTGATGCAGGAACAGCTGGGAAAGGTCGGGGAGGACCAGGCTTATTATAAGGCTGGGGGAAAGCGTAAAATCCGCGACACTACCCACCACCCTGTTACCACGGCGACACACTAACTTGAAGAGGAATGCTCGCGGTATTCCGGAAGCTTTCCAGAAGCAGTACTAGGCTCAGGAAGACCGAGTCTAGGTAAATAGAGGCAGGGTTACTCTCATCACACCCCCTGTTGTCAATACTCAACCCGGTTTCAAAGCGGGGCAATACCGACTACTACCAGCCGCCATCGCTAGAGCACCGCAGAGCTATATCATTAAATGAACGTTTGGGCATGTATAGAATAACGCCAGCCTGATACGTATATACAAGACAACGCCAATGGCCACATGTTTCGAGCTGGACGATGGAAATAAGGAAGAGGTGCTGGCTGATATACAGCAAGATGGGCAGCCACGGCTGATTTATGTACGAGGATGCAATATTGAATGGTTTGCATAAGGACATTCAAAGTGCAATATTGAGCACGAGTCTATATATTTGGACAGCAAGAGCAAGACCTCAGAGTGGTCAGAAGACCACAGCAAGCTGGAGCCGTTTGGTGTGGCAGACATTCATGCCTTATACATGTATACCAATGTAGTACTATATAGTTTGCTCGAATATATTCAGCGGCCAACATCAAACATTAATTCTAACGTTTGGGCGCCAAGAGCTTGCTCTGAGTAGGTCAGAAGGCCGTAGTACCTAAGTTAGGGATGTAGTTGAAGTAGACATATCACGTCGTCGATTTTAGTAGTACAAAGCAGGAAAGTAGCGCATGAATCTTTGGAAGCAGATTTTGAAGAAAAACAAATGAAAATCGAACAAACAAGGACACTTGTCCGATATGCCTTCCTCCACCAAGATTTGAATAATCAGCCATCTCAATTTTACCCGAGCATCGGGGCTACGATAGAAGAATCTAGTGTCTCATTCAGAAAGAAACAAATTAAAAGAATCAAGCAAGAGAAATTAGGATACATCCTCCACTTCAAGCCAAATGCCATCCAATCAACCGGCTTTCATCTCAAAAACCTATCATCCTAATTTCATGTTACATCCCTTCACCGTGATTCTCCTCGCCGCCGTCATCCCTCGGCTCGATGCCATGAAAAGCTTCCCCAAACGCGCTATCGTCCATTCCCACGTCGAGATCCAATCCAAGATCATCCCCCATATCGCCATGATGCGGATCCAAATCATCACCATATCCGGCCAACGCATCACCCGCAGTATCGAGATCGCCAAGGTCCGCAAAGTCATTGGGGCTTGTGCTGAAATCGGGAAGTGGGGTGTTGTCTGTGGTTGTCGCAGGATGAGGTGAGGTAGTGGAAAGAGTGGGCGCTGAGACAGTTGCAGTGGTTGATGCTTCAGCGACTGTCGTATTAGCTGGGCCTGGAGAAATACCACCGGGAGGAACGACGACCCAGTCACCTGATCCTGCAGCATCAGCAGCGGTAATCTGGTCAGCTGAATCAGCCATGTTGACATCGCCTTCAACAGATGCTTGAGGTTGTGGCGACGCGTGAGCTGAGGCTTGAGGAGAAGGAACGTGCATCCCAGGAGTTCCAGCGGTAGAATGCGATTGAAGATGCGCTTGTGGGGTAGGAAAGTTGCTTCCAGGAGTAGCATTGGAAGACAAACCCGTGTGGTATTGATCCAACAGACCAGCTGCAGAGTTGCCTATATCCATATCCGCATCTGTGACCAAGACGCCACTTTGAGGAGTCCCGTTGGCCGATTGAGGAACTGACTTCGAAGGACTTGGAGCTGCGGCGACGGGAGAAGGTGGTGCAGCAGCAGCTTCCTCGAAACCTCCGTCTTGAATGCGACGAAGTTCCTGAACGGCGACTGCGTGACGACCAAGAGAAGCTTCGACTTGAGCAAGGATGTCCTCAACTTTGGAAGGGACTTTGTTGTCAGCTTTGCCATCCTCAGAATCCTCCTCGTCAATCTTGCCCTCCAAACGCCAATACTCGGGACCAACATCAGATGGGTTGGCAACAGATGATCGGAGTTCTTTCTCAGCGCGTGATATAAGAGACCCTTTCTTAAACTTTGCCAATCGCTTAGCATGTTTCGCTTTCATCTTCTCGATGTCCTTGTTAGTCTGTTCAATGCGCTCAGTTGCTCTTTGTCGGAACTCCGAGGCCTTCTCTGGATCTAAGCGACCAACGTAGTTGTTCTTGATTGTATCCTTATCAGGATCGTAGGGTGCATCGAAGAATCCATCAGTGAGGCTCGCAAGTTCACCACGCACACCAAGGCCGAGATCTGCTGGGATGATTTGATTGATGGCATAGGGCGACGACAAGATCTCCTCCATCCATTCGTGATTCTGCTTGTATCTGCTAGCGCTAACTTCGCGAGGAGAGGTAACATCGAAAAAATCACCACGAGAAGTGTCTTCTTCATCATCTTCAAGGACGGCGACTGCACCACCAGCTGAAGTAGGAACGTTTGGGTTGACTCGAACGCGCTTCGCAGGAGGACCAGTGGTAGGATGTGGAGTAGGGTATGCCATGCTTTGGGGAACTCGAGCTTGAGGTATATTGCCGCCGTATATCTGAGGACCTCTAGGTGGACCTCTGGGAAATTGAATCTGGGGCCAATTACTGCGATCGTGAAGCATGAACTCCTTTTGCACAATCTGCCCTTGCTGATGGAGATACTGGCGAGTCTGCATAATGTTATTGACTCGGTGGTCGATTGGGATGACGGAGGATGGAAGCCGATCTTGAGGTTCGCATTGGGTGTAGTGAACGATCCATAATCCGGTATCAGGCATTGGAGAGTTGGGGAATTTCGATGGAAGGAGACGATAACGGCGACGCGCATGAGTTGCAAATTGCTCACCGGGAGCATATCCGGTCTTTTGGTGGTACATCTCGAGAGTATAACCTCCATTGACTTCAAGCTGAAACGCCGTCTCTGTTGGTGCCCAAATATATCCATCGCTGGGGTAGTCCGTCCCTAAAGACATTGACTGCCAAACAAGGAGAATTGTGCCATCTTGAGGTCGGTCGAGGTATGTCCAGTAGAAGGGGGCTTGATCGCGAGTGATTTTTGGGGCGCCAAGAAGCCATTCAGTAACTTTGTCGTGATGGAGAGATGGGACGAGAGGAAATCGATAGGTTGAGACAAGGTGTACATGAGGAATCTGTACAATTGAGGTCAGTTGGAGCATTTTCTCTTCGCGGATGATATGCTTACTAATTCGCGGTGTATACCGCTACTAGGATCTTGCATATTGGAAGATTGCAAGTGAAACGAGAATATGACGGGAAAGAAAGTAGAATCGTACAGGTAGCTTTTGTGATGATGGAGCTGCGGCCGAAGCAAGAACGCGCATCGTGAACCGCTAGACGGTCACGTGCTATTGGGATAGTCGGACCCTAGAAACGTCAGACCTCCATGTCCCAAGCGTACCCAACACAATGACTTACCCCCACGGCGAGGATCCATCAGATCCCAGATGGTCAACCATAACTCAAATGCCTCAAAGTCATATACCCATCCTGATTATGTCAGCTTTCTCTTTCCTTCCATTGTCTCAGGTCAAGTTGGCATATCTCGAAGTTGGGATTGCTCCACAACCGGTAGATAAACTGAACGGGGCCCAGTAATTGCAGGTGGGAGAACTTACTCATTTCTCCCTCCTTCCATCTTGCCTCCACGAGGTCTTCAAGTTCCTTCTCCATCTCTGGCACCCGGTGCCTTGCTCTGGTCTCTTGCCAGAGACGCTCAGCCTCCTTATCCTCCTCCTCATCTTCTTCTCTCTTCCTCTTGGTAGTTGGGGAGGAAGGGACGACCGGCGTCACGGTCGGCACGGCAGGAGCCGACACGGCGACAGCAGCGGGCGGGACGACGGCAGCTGGCGCAGGAGCGACCGGCTTGGTCGGTTGGGAGGAGGTAGCGAGAGGGGCAGGGGCGAGAGGGGCAGGGGCGAGAGAGAACGGGATCACCACATTCCGCTTGGGAGCCGCCGGGGCAGGGGCAGGGGCGGTTGGTTGGGATGGTGGTTGGGGCGAGGCGAGGGAAAAGTCGATCACCGTATTTCGCTTGATGGCCGGGGCAGCA
>Ga0182030_10004736_pt1 | contig 29045 bp, 19 predicted proteins | sample 812S3MmetaG_FD_121299 | JGI IMG/M metagenome (GOLD analysis project Ga0182030, IMG submission 121299) | Permafrost microbial communities from Stordalen Mire, Sweden - 812S3M metaG (Illumina Assembly) | ecosystem: Environmental > Terrestrial > Soil > Wetlands > Permafrost | place: Sweden...
CCGCCCGTCTGCTTGACGATGCCGTAGACGGTAGCCAATCCCAGGCCGGTCCCCTTGCCTTTTTCTTTAGTGGTGAAGAACGGTTCGAAGATGTGCCGGCGTGTCTCGGCGTCCATGCCGTGACCGTCGTCGCTCACCGCGATCATAGTAAATTCGCCCGGCTTCACTCCCATATGGGTACGCGCGTAATGCTCGTCCAGTATCACGTTGGACGTCTCAATTCTCAAGTGCCCTCCCATGGGCATGGCATCCCGCGCGTTCACCGCCAGGTTGACGATGGCCTGCTCCACGTGTCCCGGGTCCGCCTTGATGTTGCCCACATCGACCCCGAGATTGAGAATCAGCTCGATATCTTCTCCGATCAGCCGCTGCAGCATCTTCTGCGTCTGGATCAAGACGGCGTTCACGTTGATGACCCGCGGCAGCATGATCTGCCGGCGGCTGAATGCCAGCAACTGGTTAGTCAGGGCGGCGGCGCGGTCGGCGGCCTTCAGGATCTCTTCGGCGTATCCGCGCAACGGGTCGAGCGTCGAGAGCTCGTCGAGGATCATGCGGTTATAACCGGAAATCACCGTCAGCATGTTGTTGAAGTCGTGCGCTACGCCGCCGGCCAGCCGGCCCACAGCCTCCATTTTCTGGGCGTGAAGCAACTGCTCTTCGAGCCTTTTGCGCTGGCTGATGTCGCTCACGAACGCGATGGCAAAAACGCCTTCGTCCACCTCTATGTAGCTGAGACTGACCTCGACCGGAACTTCGCTGCCATCCTTGCGGCGCCCGGAGAGATCCATTCCGATGCCCATCGGGCGGGTGCGCGGGCGGTCGAAGAAATTGTCGCGGTCGCGGCTGTGGGCGGGCCGCTTGGACTCTGGTAGCAGCATCTCGATGCGGGCGCCCAGAAGCTCTTCGCCGCTATACCCGAAGATCTCTTCCGCCCGGCGATTCGCCAGAACGATCCTCCCTCCGCGGTCGATGCTGACGATCGCCTGAGAGGCCGATTCCAGCAGTGCCATGACCAGCTTGCCGCTCTTCTGAAAGGTCGTAATCAGATCGTTGCGAACCGGGGAGGCGCCACTTCCCGACGAACCCTGGCGGAAATCGTTCATTCCTAAACCCCTCTGAGTGCTGGCATTCATTGTCCGCCAAACACTGCCTCCGGTGCAAGAAGCCATCGCCCGCTGTAGGATGAATAAGTGGCAGGAGGTGCCGCAAAATGCTCCGCCGTCTATTATTATTGGCTCTGATAGCGTCCCCGGCCCTATATGCCGCGGACAAAACTACCGAGACGATGCTCGAGGTCCTGCGCGATGTCGGTGGCTTGCAGGAGCAGATTAAGGCGCTGCAGAAGTCGCTCGATGGCAAGTTCGCCGATTTGGGCCAGGCCGGCGCGGAGCAGGCTCGATTGGCCGCCGAGCAGACGAACAAAGCGATGGCCGCCCTGAGCGACAGCTTTCACAAGAGCCTGCAAAGCCAGGAGGACCAGCAAACCAAGACCCTGGAAGCAGTCGCGGCCGTCGGAAGCCAGGTGCAGGCGGTCTCCGACCAGTTGAGCACCATGCGTCAGGCCGTGAACGATCTTACCGCCGCCATGAGCCGGGTCACGACTCAAATAAACGACCTCGCTACGGCGGTAAAATCCGCGCAGGCGGCCAAACCCGACCTTTCCGGCAACGTCGCGCCACCAGAAGTCTCCGCCACAGACCTGTTAGCCAATGCCGAAGGCGACCGGCTGGGCGGCAAGTTGGACCTCGCCTTGCAAGAGTACGGCGATTATGTGGCTAAGTTCGGCAACACACCGCAAGCAGCGGACGCCCAATATTATATCGGAAGCATTCATTACTCCAATCAGGAGTGGGACGAAGCCGTAAAGGCATTCGACGTTTCGCTCGAGGCTTACCCCGGCAGCAAGCGCACGCCCGAAAGTTTATACTACAAAGCCGACTCGCTGGCGAGACTGGGCCGCTGGCCGGAAGCCAACGACACGCTGAAAGATCTGAGCAAGCGTTTTCGCGACAATCTCCTGGCAAAACGCCCCCTGACCGTCAAGCCACCGCGGTGAGTGGCAAAAGAGAATGATCCTGAAGGATACCGAAGGGTAAAGAAGTCAGAATGGCCCGCCGTCGCGCCCCGCTGGACACGAACCCGAAGCCCGCACAGAAGCCCTCCCCGGCTGAAACTACCCCCACCCTCTTAGACTCTTAGTTAAACGGGAATCTGAGGGACAGCCTGGCTTTCATCCCCTTGACAGCGCGCAACCCCATGAGAGCAGCCATGATTGGCCGCCTCACGAAACTAAACCCAAAGGGCAGCTCGCAGGCATCACCTTCGATCATTCTGACTTCCGACAGCCCCGCCAGGGGCCGTCAAGACTTCATCGGACCCGTCAGGGGCCGCTTCTGACTTCCATCTCCCGAAGGGAGATCGCGCCTTCGGCGCGCTCAGATAAACGCCATCGATTTCACGCCGGAAATATCGAACCGCTTGCGGCACCGCAGATTCTTGCACGCCACCTTGTCGTCCAGCAGCACCATGTAGCTCTGCGCTTTGGCGAACTTGGCGCGATCCCGCTCATCCGCGCCGCCCGGTAATCGATCCTTCTTCTTGCGCACCGACCATTGCAGGTCATAGGTATCCACTGTGCGGCAGTACGGGCAATTCAACGATGCCGGTTTCGTCGTCTGCGACTCGGTATAATACGCGCGTTCATCCATATGATTTCCGATGGGGGGCTGGCGACACGGCCCGCCCCACCTCCATTACCGATCCGCGATCGGAATCCAGGTCTGCCCGTCAGGATTGCCTTTGTATTCGGCCCGCGGGCGAATCAGGCGGTTGTTACGATACTGCTCAAGCACGTGCGCGGTCCAGCCCGCCATCCGGCTCACCGCGAAAATCGGCGTGTATAGATCGATCGGAATTCCCAGCGAATAGTACGCCGACGCCGAATAGAAATCCACATTCGGCTGTAGTCCCTTAATCGACTTGATGGTCTCCTCCATCGTCTTCGAAAGCCGATAGAGCTGTTCCTGGCCAGTGCGCTTGCCCAACTCTTCCGAGAGCACGCGCAGGTGCGTGGCGCGCGGATCTTCGGTGCGATAAACCCGATGGCCGAAGCCTGGAATCTTCACTTTCTTGGCCAGCGTATTCTTCACCGCATCCACCGCGGCATCTTCGTCGCCCAGACGGAGCAGCCAGTTGATCACGTCCTGGTTGGCGCCGCCGTGCAGCGGCCCTTTCAGCGCGCCGATCCCCGAAGTCACCGACGAGTAAATATCCGACAGCGTGGCCGCCGTCACCCGCGCCGCGAAGGTAGAAGCATTCAGTTCGTGATCGGCATGCAGCGTCATCGCGACGTCGAAGGCGTGCTCCATCACTTCGTCGGGCTTCTTCCCCGTCAGCGTGTACAGGAAGTTGGCCGCGAAGCCGAGGCTGGGGTCGTCTTCGATCAGCGCCACTCCCTTGCGCAAGCGGTCGAACGTCGTCACAATGGCCGCCGTCCGCGACATCAGCCGTATGGCCTTGCGGAAGTTGGCCTCCGTCGACATGTCCTGCGATTCCGGATCGTACAGACTCAGCATGGAGACCGCGGTGCGCAGCACGTCCATGCTGTTGGAGTGGGGGACGCTGCGCAGAAAATCCACCACGGGGCCGGGCAGTTGCCGGGTCGCGGCGAGGTCTTTCTTGAGCTGATCCAGTTCGCCCTGTTTCGGCAGCCAGCCGTTCCAGAGCAGGAATATGACTTCCTCAAAAATGGCGTTGTCCGCGAGCGTGTGAATGTTGTAGCCGCGATAGCTCAGGACGCCTAAATATCCGTCGATATAGCAAATCTCAGACTCGCCGGCGATTACGCCTTCGAGGCCAGCTAATGTCGTTCCCATAGTCCGCTTCTCTCTGCTTGCGTTTAGATTGTAGAGCGCGACGGGGCGCCCAAAAACCGGCGGATCAGTTGCCGGAGAATCGCTTGCCGGGGAATCACTTATACGTCCGCCCGTGCAGTTGGTACTTCACATTCCGGTAAAACGAATAGATGCGATTCTGCTGCGGGCACTGCTCGAACGGGCCAAAACCCAACACCAAAGTCTGCCGTTTGATCCACAGCTTCTTATCGCCGGCCGGCCCCAAGTCGGCGTCCACAATCACGGCATTGCCGCAGGATTCCGCGTCCATGATGGTAAAGCTATGAAGATCCATGGCTTTCGGGCCCCAGTCCTGCAGAAAGGCGTTCATGGGATAGCCGCTGCGATCGGAGTCGGACGCGACCCACATATCGTATGCGGCCTGGTAGTTGTGGGCTTCCAGCAGTTGGAAAAATCGCTTCGCCTGTTGTTCCTCCCGAAAGTTTCGGAAGAAGAAATACAGCAGTCCCGTCAGGACTGCCGCGACGGCGACGGAAACCACAACCAGCTTGATGAGCCGTGCCCGCCGCTCGTCCCCAGCACCGTAATCGTCGAGAAAGCCGGCCATTTTCTTGACCTCAGCTTTTATCTTACTTCTTGGGAGGCGCGGCGGGGGCTGCTGCCGGATAGGTCTTGTCGTAGGCAAGCGTAGCTTCGGCGGTGAGGTCCATCACCGGCTTGAAGTACAGCGCCACCTGCGTATCCACCACCAGATCGAATCCCTTTTCTTCGGCCAGTTTTTTCACCACCGCCTGCATACGGTCCGTAGCCTTGGTGAGGACAGCTTGACGCGTACTCTGCGCGTCGTTCTGCAGATCCTCCTGAATGCGCGTCAACTCCGTTTGTTTCCGTTTGCCTTCGGCTTGCAACTCGAACGTCGCCTGCTGCGTCAGCGAAGCATCGTTTTGCAGTTGCGCTGAAATCTTCTGCAGATCCTGATTCAGCTTCTCGGCCTGCTGTTGGCGCGGCAGGAGTGTCGCCTGCATCGCAGCGTCGGCCTTCTTGATTTCAGCAGTCTCAAACAAGGCCTTCTGCAAACTGATCACCGCCACTTTGGTCTGCGCCTGAGCGGCATGGCCGGCCAGAAAAAGGGCGGAGCACGCCACGAGAGGCGTAAACATCCGGAAAGACATCAAAAAAGCTCCTGGTTGTGGATTAAAGACCTAGATTACCACACCCTATTCTATAGGGCGGCGGTGCACGCGCAAGCGTTTCGGCGGCCTCTAAGGAGTCGTCAAGGAATAACAGTGCCAGTTCGCGGAGACCGCTCCCTTTGGTCGCGGCTCGGAATCGGCAACATACATTTTCCGAGCCGCGACCAAAGGGAGCGGTTATTTCCTGACAGACGCTAAGCTGCCCCATCAGGGCTATTATTCGGATGTAAAAGTTGCGTATGGGCAGAATCCCGAAGGTCCGCCGTGGCGGATGTACACCAAGTAGCGATGTAAACTTCCTGTACAGCTAGAGAGCGGCCAAACTGCCCAAAAAGTTTACACCAGAGGCAGGAAGATATCGCTAACCGACTCATTTTATTACACCATCCGCATCGGGTATCGGAATGCTTTAGTACTAGCGAGATCCGGAGGAGGAACTCAAAATGTTGATCCAGGATTTAGCGGGCGAACGAAGGAAAAAGGCCCGATTCCCCATCAATCGCGAGCTACGTTACAAGGTGCTTGAGGGAAACACTATCGTCGAGTTCGGGGTGGGCACCACGCTTGACATGGGCAGCGGAGGTATGGCCTTCGTCACCGAACACCAACTCCCGCTGGGTTCGTTCATCGAGCTTTCCATCAGTTGGCCGGTCTTGCTGGAGGATTCCTGCCCTATGCGATTGATCGTCTTCGGACGCGTCGTGCGCAGCGCCGGGCGGCAGACCGCCTGCACTGTGGACAAGTACGAATACCGCACGCAGGCGCGAGTTGTCCGCCCGATCGCCCCCGTCCGCAACGATTCCATGTTGCAGCGCTGGGCCGACAATATCCGCAAAGAGAGCATGAAGGCGGCGAGCGCCTCAGGTTCCTATTGATCCCCTTATGAAACAGGGGTTGCTCCCTTATCGCCGCCGATACACTCTGATGGCTGGCCCGGCCGGCTCGGAATCGCTCCAGCCCCAGCTTTTCAAGATGCCATCGAGCTCCCAATCGATTTGCCCAGCCTGGACCACGAAGTCGGGGCTTTGGATCGGTGGCGCCTCGGCCGTAGCGGCTTCCAGCGCTTGTCGAGCAGAGTCCGGATCGCGGTAACTCCAGCGGTCCGGATGCGCCGGCCGCAGCATCATAACCGGCTCATCCATCCACGGCTCGTTCCCTAAAATCGCCCGCGACCGCCGAAAATACGGAACGCCGCTCCACAGGTAGGGATTGAACGCCAGCCCGTCCGGCATGGGCCGCCGGCTCCCCACAATCAAGCCGACGGACCCGGCCACCGCCGGCGGGACGTCCTGCGCGCGGGCGATCCGCGAAGCGATTTCCGAAACATTGGCCCATTGCTGCAACAGCACTGCGCCAGCGACCGTCGCGGCGATGGCGCCGGCGGCGAGACTCCATCCACGCGGCATACGCAACGCAGACGCCCCAGCCAGCAGAAACAGAATCCACAAGATCGGAAACCGCTCGGCGAAATAATAGCCGCCACTCACCCGTTCCGGCACCAGGCAATACAACAGGAAGCAAATGCCGCTGGTAGCCAGCAGCGCCAGCGCCGCTGAATTCCTGCCTCGTCGCCAGCCGGCGATTGACGTGACGCACGCGAACACCATCGACACGATTGGCCCCGCGCGGTAGAGCAACTTGCGAAAGGGCGCGACCGGGTAAAGCTGCAGTTCCGTCGCCACGGCATTGAACCAACCCCATGTCGACACGTGATTCTGATCGAACGCGTCCCTTTGCCCACCCGCGAACCGGGCGACCCATAGCAACGCGATCGCCCCCATGGCGACCGTCAGCACCAGGGAACTCCTGCGGGCCCTCCGTCCTTCGCTCACAAAGTACACGCCGATGAACAGCAGGAAAACCGCCACCGGCACCGGGTGCGTGAGCAACATCAAAATCAGGCCGCCGAGCAGCCCAGCCGCCCTGCCCCTCGTCAGGCTGCCGGAATAGCGAATCCACCCTCCGCACAGGAACAACAGCTCGGTGACCGCCAGGCTGTAGTTGAGAAACCCCATGTACACCAACATGTGCATGCAGAACGGAACCCCTGCGAGAATCCAGGGACTGCCCCGCTCCGCAACCGATTCCACCAGGTATCGGAAGCCCATTCCGAACGCGAAGATATAGCACGCCACCAGCACCTTCTCACTCCACTCCGGAGAGAACACCGTTTCCAGCGCGAGGAGGGAATAATACTCAAGGGCGTAGGGCGTCAGCAGGCTCTTGATCTCGAAATGCTGCGCATACGGCGCCGAATGGGTGAGCACTCCACGCAGCACGTCGGCGTAATATAGATGGACGGGACCGTCCTGCGTCGGAAACACGGTCGCGGCGAGCGGGATGGACGCAGTGCAGGCCAACAGGCCGAGCAACGCCCACGTCCACAAACGCTGTCGGGTGTCCATAGCTTCTTCGGAATTGTAGCAGTAGAAGCACAGCGCGGCTTCGTCGCAAGAGGTCAGCTATCAGCTGTCAGCGGTCAGTCTTGCTGTTAGCCCGGCGCGCTCCCGTGGACGGCCCCTGCAGAATCGTCGCGGCCCGCAAAGATTCTGCGCCGGACGCCCCTGGGAGGCCGCCAAATCAAGAGCCGACGGCCGACTCCAAAAGCTGACAGCTGAAAGCCGATCGCCGAAAGCTTGTATTGCCAGCAAACTTGTCGCACCCGCCGCACCAAACGCTAATATAATCTGATGCACGATTCTTCGCCCGGCGAACGTGGCCAACTCAAGTACCTCTGCGCCGCCGCTGCCATGCTTTTCGCGGGCCTGCTTTTCTATTCCCAAACTCGCGCATTCGCCTGGGACGAAGGCTTCCACCTGCTGGCAGCACAGCTCATTCTCGCCGGCAAGCGGCCGTACCTCGACTTTTGTTTCCCGCAAACCCCGCTCAACGCCTACCTCACCGCCGGCTGGATGCGCCTCTTCGGCGACACCTGGCGCGCCGCCCATGTTTTTGAAACCATCTGGGTGGCGGCCGCCGCCTTCCTCACCGCGGATTTCGTGCGCTCCCGTTTCCCCGTACTCCATTGGCGATGGGCCGCCGCGCTGGCCGCGCTGGTCGCGGTGGGCATGAACTCCCAGGTGGTGATCTTCGGCACCATCGGACAGTCGTATGGCCTCAGCCTTTTCCTGGTGGTGGCCGCCTTCCGCCTCGCGGTGGTCGCCGTGGAGCGCCCGGGAACATCGCGCGCTGCGGCAGCCGGATTCATGGCCGGAGCGGCCGCGGGGTCATCGCTTCTCACCGCGCCGGTGGCGCCCGCCCTGGCGATCTGGCTCTACCTCTGCAATCGCGCGGGAAACTGCTGGGCCAAGATCGCGGCATTCTTCGCGGGTGGGGCTGTCGCCTGGCTGCCGATCGCCTGGTTGTATCGCCAAGGTCCCGCACAAACCGTCTTCAACGTGATGCAATACCAGATGAAGTACCGCCACAAATGGAATGGCGCGCTCCGCCAGGACATCGGCGCGCTTTCTTCGTGGATCGATTCGGCGCAGGGTCTGTCTCTAGCCCTGCTCGCCGTTGCCGGCATCTGGTTCCTCATCCGCCACTGCGATTGGCCCCGCGAGCGCCGCGAGGAAATCTATCTCTCCCTCTGGCTGGCCATAGGACTCTCTACCGAACTGGCCACCGCTCATCCCACTTTCGAGCGCTACTTTCTGGTGATGGTGCCATTCATCGCCATTCCCGCGATCGTCGGATTGTACGCCGTCGGCTCGCGACTCGCCGGTCCCGACCGGCCCCTGCACGCGGCTTACATTCTGATGGTCGTCCTGACCCTCGGACTAGCCCGCGGACTCTTCGACGACAGCGATTCCTATATCTGGTCCGACACCGAGAAGATCGCCCAGAAGGTGGATCGAATCACCCCACGCGGCGCCACTGTTTGGGCTGACGAACTGGTTTACTTCCTGATGCGCCGCCCACCACCCGACGGCATGGAGTTCTCCTACGCCCACGAGATCGAGGAGATGCCGGCCGCTCAAGCGTCCATGCTCCACATCATCACCGCGTCCGAACTCCGCCGCCGCACCGCCGCCGGGCAATATCAGACCGTGGCGGCCTGCTATGACACCGAGAACACCGACGCCGCCAAAGTCCCCGATTTCTATCGCCAGAAGGACACCGTCAAAGACTGCACGATCTATTGGGACTGGGGCCACAAGTAACCGTTCCGGCCTGTGACTTCCCTCCGGATGTGGCGCTGTCGTGTGGCAGCCAATCGTGGCTGCAGGCAAGATTGCCTGCCACACCGGTTCGCACATCGACGCTTGGCTCACGTAGCCCCGCTCGCCGGGACAAGCCAAAGAAGCACGTCCCACCGTGACTCAGTCGACCGCTGGAGAACTGACTTCCAAAATCCTGAAGGGATTTCGCGCCGACTCCGCGCATTGCTAAAATAGGCGCTCGTTCACGGAGAAAGTGCTTGCGATTTATCACATTTCAAACAGACAGAGGTGTTGAGCCCGGCGTAGTAGTCGGCGGTCAGGCGATCGGCCTTCGCGGGGCCGGATTCGAGAGCGTGGCGGCCATCGTCGCGGGCGGCGCAGAAGCCCTGGATCGCGTCGCACGATGGGTGCAGCGGCCACCGGCCGGCGAAGTCCCCGACATGGCGGACATCAAGCTGCGGGCGCCGATTCTCCGGCCTCCGAAGATTATCTGCATCGGCCTGAACTACCGCGATCATGCGGAAGAAGGCAAAATGGCCATCCCGGAAGTACCCACGGTCTTCTGCAAGTTTGCCACGTCGATCATCGGACCCGGCGATCCGATCGTGCTGCCCAAGAATTCCACCAAGCCCGACTACGAAGCGGAATTTGTGGTCGTGATCGGCAAGCGCGGCCGCCACATCCCGGAGGAAAAGTGGCGCGACTACGTGTTCGGCTATAGCATCCTCAACGATGTGAGTGCCCGCGATTTCCAAATGGCCACTACCCAGTGGACCATCGGCAAGACTTTCGATACGTTCGCGCCCTTCGGCCCGGAAATCGTGACCGCTGACGAAGTGGAAGATCCGCATAACCTGGCCATTTCGCTGACCCTGAACGGCGAAACGATGCAGAGCTCCAACACCGGCAATATGATTTTCCAGACGCCGCGATTGATCGCCTTCCTCTCCAGCGTGTTCACCCTGGAACCCGGCGATATCATTTCCACCGGCACCCCCGCGGGCGTGGGGTTTGCACGCAAACCGCCCCGTTGGCTCCGCCCAGGCGACGAAGTAACGGTCCGCGTGGAAGGCCTCGGTGAATTGACCAACCCCGTGATCGCCGAAGCGTAATTCGAACGCCTACAGAGATCGCGAGATGTCTCCCGGAGGGGGTAATGCGCTAGAACGAAAAGCTGTGCTATCAGCGTTCATCAGCGTTCATCTGCGGCCAAATTCAGCTTCAAGGCCTGCAAACAGATGGTCAACACCTCACGCCCAGTTCCCGAACGTGATGTTTCATCTAGTCTGAGGATCACACCTCAGCCAATGTTTAAGGCCCCTCAACGGCTGAAACGATTCTGGCTTTGCGAAGGTACCGCTAGGGCCCGCGCGTGCCGCGACGACATTTAGGGAACCGCCCCGCTGCTGCGCCGCGACGGCGGTCCCCTCAGCGCTCTCCGCCCCCTCCGCGCTCTCCGGTTTTGACGTTGGGCGATTCTCTACGACTCCGCTTCTCCGCGGCGAAAGTATCTTCGCGTTCCGCTATGCCGGGTGAGGAAGCGGCCGCATCGCCCTCGCATCCCGTTCACCCAGCGCGATCCACCTTCGCACGTTCTCTTCCTTCCAGAAAAGCGCATCGCGGACCGTACCCAGCGGTTCCGACGGCCGAATCCACGTCACCTCGAGATTGGGGAAGCTCACTTTCGGCGCCGCCACCGCGCGAAACGCACCCACACTCGCGCGCAGCCACCTCGACGGCATGAATTGCAGTACATCGATCACCACCGCAGACGTCGCCCCCATCTGCACCGCGGCCCACAGCGGCACCGCCGCGAGCAGTCCGCCATCCACATAGTATTTCCCGTCGATGCGCACCGGCGGATAGCCGAAGGGAATCGCGCAGGACGCGCGCAGGTGCGCCGGCGTGACCCGGTCGCCGCCCACGCAGACCTGCCGGAACCGCGGCACTTCCACGATATTGGTAGCGAACGGGATCCGCGGCCGAAAGCGCTCGAAGAACTCGTCCACTTTCTTGTACAGCGGCGCCGAATCGAACACTCCGCGCCACGGGAGGGACGGGAAATGAAGATGCATCAGGTCGGCGGAAGTTCGCTCCGTCCAGGTAGCGCAGAGTTCAACCGGCGAACAGCCGCCGGCAATCGCCCACCCATTCAGCGCGCCCGCCGAAGCGCCCACCACCAGATCTGGCTGGAAGCTCTCCGCCAGTGCCTTCCAGGCGCCCGCCTGGTAAGCGCCGAACATGCCACCCGCCGAGAGCACCAATGCACAGGGCATAATTGAAGTGTAATCCCTCGAAAGGCAACCATGGATAGGTCAACGGCGGATAGGTCAACGGCGGATACTTCATCGGTGGATTCTTCAACGGCGGATACGTCCGCAGCGGATGCGTCAACCGCGCCCCCGCCGCGCCGGGGCATCGACTTCAGCCAGGAGCTTTACCGCAAGGGCTGGTATCATAGCTTCGACCTGCCGGACGGCACGCGCATCGAAGGCATCATTCCTCTCGACGCGCTGCGGTGGCGCTGGAACCGCTATCCGATCCCTGCCGTCCTCAAGGGCAAGCGCGTGTTGGATACCGGCGCGTGGGACGGTTGGTTCAGCTTCGAGGCAGAACGGCGCGGCGCCGAAGTCACCGCTATCGACTGCGTGGAAGTTCCCAACTTCCGCGAGATTCACCGCAAGCTCGCTTCCTGCGTGGATTACCGCGTCCTCGACTTCTACGAACTGCCGGACGCTCAGTTAGGGACCTTCGACTATGTGCTTTTCCTGGGCATTCTGTATCATCTGAAGCATCCTCTGCTCGCGCTGGAGATGGTGTGCGCGCTCACTACCGACACGGCCATCGTCGAATCGTTCGTGACTGACGCAGACAGCTGGCGGCAGCACACCGGGGATGTCCCGGCCATGGAGTTTTATGAGACCGACGAGTTAGGCAATCAGTTAGATAACTGGATCGGTCCCAGCGTGGGATGCCTACTGGCGATGTGCCGCGCCGCCGGATTCGCGCGCGTGGAGTTACTCTACGCGGCCGGATTCCAAGGGGGCGCAGTCTGCTACCGCAAATGGGAACCGGTAAGCCACCTTTCACAGGATCCGCCCGAATTAGTCGCGGTCAACAACACTCGCACTAACGGCATCAACTTCTCCACTAAGAAAGAACATTACATCAGTTGCTGGTTCCGCACCAGCCAGGAGAAAGTGACCCGCGAGCAATTGCGGTTCGAAGTGGGCGGCTTCGGCGTTCCCGCCCTGTTCGTCCGCCACGAGCCCGACGGCACCTGGCTCGGGAATTTCCGCCTGCCGCCAGGCCTCCACACCGGGTGGAACGATGTCCGCCTGCGCTTTGCCGACAGCGATTTCGGGCGGACCCTGCGAGTCGCGGTAGACATGCCGGTGCAGCCCGGACACGTCGTACTGGTGGGCGCTTGTGACGGGAACACATTCACCGTCAACACGGTCACGGTGGGAGAACGCGGTTGGATCAGTTCCTGGGTACAAGGCCTTCCCGAGAATGGCGACCGCGATAACATCCGCGTCCTGCTGGACCATACGCGGCTGGCGATCGAATTCGTCGGCGACCAGGACAGCGACGGCAATCGCCAGGTGAACGCCGTGGTGCCGGGCGATACGGCCAAAGGAGAGCACTTACTCAGGATTGAGTGCGCCGGAGTATCGTCGGAGTCACTCGAGGTAAAGGTGGTGTAATTCTCATGTAGGGCAGGCTTCAGCCTGCGGCGGACTTTAGTCCGCCTGCCGCGCACTTACAGGGTTCGCGGATGGCAGGCTAAAGCCCGCCGCAGACTGAAGTCTGCCCCACTAGTCCGCTTCCCTCAGTCCCGCCGCACTTACTCCGCCGATCCGCAAATCCACCAGCAAATTCGCCTCCCGAGGCGCCGCCAACTCGATCTTCAGATAGTTTCCGCTCAGCGCCGTGCCCGTCTCATGCAGCGTCACCGCCGAGAGCGTCCGGCCCACCATGTTCTCGCGGAAGGCCAGATTTTTCGCCGCCGCCAGTTCCCGCAGCACGCGATTGCGCTCCTTGCGCAGCTTCATCGGCACCTGTGCCGCGGCATCGGCCGCCGGCGTCCCGGGCCGCTCGGAATAAGTGAACACGTGCAGGTAAGTGAACGGCAAGCTCTCGATGAATTGCCGGCTGTCTTCGAACTCCGCATCCGTCTCGCCCGGAAATCCTACCATGACGTCCGCGCCGATCGCCGCGCCGGGCATCCACGCCCGCGCCTTCAGTACGCGATCGGCATAGTGCCGCGGACGATACTTGCGATGCATGCGCCGCAACACCGTGTCCGACCCACTCTGCAGAGGAGCGTGAACGTGCTTGGCAATGCGCGGCGATTCCGTCATCAGGCCCAGCAGATCGTCCGAAAAGTCCATCGGTTCCACGGAACTCAGCCGCAGCCGCGCCACGTTAGTCTCAGCCAACAGTCGCCGCACCAGATCCACGAGCCGCATGGAGCTTCCCGGTTCCCTGCCCCATCGGCCCAGATTGATGCCGCTCAACACCACCTCGCGATAGCGCTCCGACAGGCCGCGCACCTGCGCCACCACCCGATCGCCCGGCAAACTCCGGCTGCGGCCGCGCACGAAGGGAATAATGCAGAACGAGCAGCGATTGTTGCAGCCGTCCTGAATCTTCAAATTCGGCCTCGTACGGTCTCCCGCCGCATCTTCCACCGGCGCCGAGAGAAAGTCGTGCTGGGCGAAGATATCGCCAACGTGAATGTTGCCGTGATAGGGCGCGCCAACGGGCGGTTGCGTGCCAACGGGCGCGTGCGTGCCTTCGGGCGCGAGTGTTACCAGATCGGCGATCTGCGTCTTGTGCGAATTCCCGACCACCCAGGAAACGCCGGGCAACGACGCCAGTTCCTGCGGCGCCCGCTGCGCATAACAGCCAGTCACCAGAATACGCGCGGCGGGATTCTCGCGATGCACGCGGCGGATGGTCTGCCGTACATCGTCGTCCGCGGTCGACGTGACAGTGCAGGTATTGAGCACCACCAGTTCCGCGTCCGCGCGCTCGCCGGCTACCTCCAACCCTTTGGCCGCGAGTTGCGATTCCAGCGCGGCGCCGTCGGCCTGCGTGGCCCGGCATCCGAAATTTTGGACGAAGTATTTCCCCACCCTGCTATCTATTATGCACGCCCCTGGCATTTCACATCGTGGAGGCCGAGGAAATCGCGCACCTGCAAACGCTCACCAGGCGACATTACGTTTACGATCCGAAGCAACCCATCCCAACCGCCGAATTGATCACCAGTTGTACGTCCCCTACGTTGACTGTCCCGCTGTGGCCCAGGTCATTCACGGCCTTCGCCACGCCGAGAGCTTCCTTCAGGAGCGTCTGGACATCGGCCACAGTAGTAGTCCCATAGTGGTTTACGTCGCACGGGTCAGTAATCGTGGTGGGGTCGCTGTAGTTGGCAGTCGCCGAATTGCCGCCCGTTACGCCGACTTGATTTGCCACCGACGCGGGCGCGTTGGCGGCCACGTTGACCGTTACCGTGATCGCCGGGTAAGCAGACCCGCCGTTCAGCACCGTGTTGGCCGTGCAGGTGGGCAGCACCGTGCAGTTCCATGTCGCGCCTCCGTTCATCAACACCAACGTCAGCCCCGCCGGTGCCATCTCCGTTACCGTTACCCTCCCGGTGGTGCTGGGCGCCCCGGCGGCGTTGCTCACCGTTACGCTGTAGGTGGCGCCGCTCTGTCCCTGCGTGAAATTCCCGGAGTGGCTCTTGACGATGCTCAGCTTCGCCAGCGGCGCGAAGGAGGCGGTCACCGTGCGCGCGGCGGACATGACGACGGTCTGCGGGTTGGTACTTCCGGTGAGGTCGCCTGTGAAACCACTGAAGCCATACCCACTGGCAGCCACGGCAGTCAATTGGACCGATGTACCGAAGTCATAATAGAGGTTGCTCGAAACAGGTACGGCGGAGATGCTGCCTCCCGCGCCCGGTGAAACGCTGGTAGTCAGCAGATATTGGTTGGCCGATGGATACGGCGCCACCTTGGTTACAAATGCGCCACCTCCCGTGTTGGTCGTCTGGTAGGGCGACTGAGTAAGGTAGCCGGTGGCACCCGTGACACCGGTGAGGTAAGCCGCACCTGCGCCATCCACGGCGATGCCTTGCCCGGTCTCCCCGTAGCTGACACCCAGGAACGTGGAGTAGACCAGTTGGCCGCCATCGGGCGAAAACTTGGACACAAAAACGGCGTAGCCAGCTGTATTGGTGGTCTGGATGGCCGCTTGGGTCGGGAAGTCGCTCGATCTCGCGACTCCAGTAACATAGGCAGATCCTTCCGGGTCCACCGCAATGGCGAAGGCCTGGTCGCCCGAAGGCGTGGTTCCACCCAGTAACGTGGAGTATACCAGCGTGCTGCCATCCGGCGAAAACTTGGCCACATAGGAGTTATAGCCCCCTTGGGCAAAGCCGTGGTTAGTTGTCTGGTAGGCCAATGAAGTGGTGGGGAAATTGTTCGAGCCCACTTGTCCGGCGACATAGGCCGATCCGGCGGTATCCACGGCAATGGCATAGCCCCAATCGTAGCCGCCTCCGCCCAGATAGGTAGAATAGACCAGCTTGCTCCCGTCAGGCGAGAACTTGGTTACAAAGGTATCCTCCCCATTGTTCTGCGACTGGAACGGGGACTGAGTGGGGTAATTGGTGGAACTGGTTAGTCCCACGATATAAGGCGAATTCTCCGCATCCACCGCGATTCCCAGAGCCTGATCGGTGCCGCTGCCGCCCACGTACGTGGACCAAACCAGACTGTTGCCCGCCGGCGCAACCTTGGCGACGAAGGCGTTGGTTTGTCCGGCCAATTGCGCCTGGTACGGCGACTGGGTAGGGAAATTGGAGGAGTTCGTGTATCCCGTAACATAGGCCGACCCTACCCCATCCACCGCGATCGCCCAGGCGGAGTCCATCGCAGCCGGGGATCCGCCTCCCAAATAGCTGGAATAGTCCAGCGCATTGCCTGCGGGCGCCAACTTGGTGACGAAACCACTTAGGTGTCCCTTGACAGTGGGGAATGTCGCGAGGAAAGCCGACACAATGGGAAAATCCGTCGAGTACGTGTATCCCGCGATGTACGCCGATCCCTGGCTGTCCACGGCGATTCCCTGTCCGAAGTCATTGGTGCTGCCGCCCAGATAGGTGGAGTAAACCAACGTGGTGCCGCCCGGCGCAAACTTAGTCACGAAGGCGTTGCCGCTCCCTTTCAGCGTTCCCTGATAGGGACCGTCGGTGGGAAAGTTAGCCGAATAGGTATACCCCGTCACATAGGCGGAACCGGCGCCGTCAACCGCGATCGCCTCGCCGCGATCGGAGGCGCTTCCACCTAGGTAAGTCGAATAGTCCAGTGAAATGACGGGATCGATGCGCAACTCGCGCCGCCGGTCGTAAGGCCCCAACGCGAAGCGGACGCGATTGCCGGTCAACACATACCGCGATGCCACCTCTACGCGATTTCTGCCGGCTTCCTGGTATACTCTCGGCCGCTGTTGCACCACGTCGCCCAGACGTGTCGCCAGCACCAGATCGCCTTCCGCGTTCAGCCGCAGCGAGTCCCCGCCTTCCCAGACCAACTGCACCTGGTTCGGGTCCGCGCCGGGCGCTACGGTCAAGTCGTATTCCAACTGCCCTTCATGGCCGTGCCAGATCCAGTCGATGCCGGGGTAGACTCCGTGTGCCTCCACGGCGCCATAGTTGGGAATGTTGGCGCGCCATTTCCGCGGATCGTTACCCAGGAAATAATTGCTGATGCCGGGCTGCCTTTCGAGCGAATCCCAGGTGGACGGCGGCCGCGCGCCCGCGAGTTTCAGGCGCACCACCGTCTGTTCCGGATTTGGCAGGTTCTCCGGCAGGCGCGGACGAGTTGGCGGCCTGACGGACCGGGTGAGCACCATCACCGCCTCGGTATCGGTCAGGAACAGCGTGTAGCCTGCCCCGCGCGACAAATACCGCGCCTGCCGGTCGAATTGCCCGGCATTCGGTTCGAAATAGCGCGGCGAGTGGCCGTAGGCGCCGGATGGAACAGCAGCGGAAACTGCTGACCGCGAGACCGTCCCCGGCGCGCGGTTCTCTAGCGGCACCGAGTCGGCAGACGTCGCCACGGAGACAGTCCATAACGATGTGAGAAGCGCCCAAGTACAACTTCGCGAAATTCCCATGAGATTCTCTCCTGAAACGATCGAAAATATCGAGGCAATATGCCCGGCAGCCTCCGCAACCGCGTATGGACCGCGTACCCGGCGGCATCGGTCATGGTCCGGGCTGAATTCGTCCCGCATGAATTCCCCTCATGAAGCTAGAGCGGAAACGGCGGGCAAAACGGCTCAAGGTATGTAACGGTTCTGACCGGCGCGCGCGATCCGGGTAACTCGCAGCGATGCCGAACCGCGGAAAGACGAGTTCGCAGAGCTTGCCTCCGGGCGCCAGCGAGATAGTACTTCCGGCTCGCTTGTCCGATCGAGGGGATTTTGGTTGACCGGGACAATCCTCGACCCGCGGATGTGTCCCTTCGAAGAGATTGTAGCGGTTGTTGTCGACATAGTGAATACATCGGTGTACAATTGCTATGGAAACCATGCAAGCACGCAGCAAAAGTCTGGGCGGCGTCTATGCGGCCGTCATCAACCCCAGAGACGAAGAAGACCGGCTGGACGGTTCTGCCCTGGCGCGGATTTTGGGATTCTTGACCGATTCGGGAATTCGCGGCTTTGCGCTGAACGGCGCTACCGGTGAGTATTGCCTGAATAGCGCGGCAGAGTTGGCTCGCATGTTGGAGGTTGCGGGAAAGGCGCTCCCCGCGGATGCTTCCCTCTTGTGCGGGATTGGCAGCGCCAGCCTGCGCGGAGTTCTTGAGAAAGGCCGCATCGCCATGGCCGCGGGGGCGAGGGCGGTGCTGCTGCCCATGCCACATTTCTTTCCGTATCGGCAGGAAGATTTACGGGCGTTCTGCCTGGAAGCCGCCGAGCATCTTTCCATCGATATTCTGCTCTACAATCTACCGCAGTTCACCACCGGCCTCACCGTGGAGACGGTATGTGGCCTGATCCGCGAGTGCCCGCAGATCAAGGGGATCAAAGATAGCAGTGGATCCCTGGACGTGCTGCGGGCGTTGACCGGATGTTTCCCCGCCGCGGTCCGCCTGGTAGGGAATGACGGCGTACTGAGTGAGGCCCTAGAGGAAGATGTGTGCGATGGAGTGGTTTCCGGAGTGGCCGGGGTTTGTCCGGAGTTGATTCTGCCGCTATTTTCCGAAGATGGCGCCCACCGTACTGACGCTGTTCTGGCGCTTCGTGCGCTTATCGAAAAGCTGGATGCGGTGCCCGTACCGTGGGGATTGAAGTGGATTGCGGAGAGCCGGGGCTTGGCAGCGGCGCGGTTCAATCTCCCGCTTTCGAAATCGCGGATCTGCCAGGGAAATCAGCTTCGCGAATGGTTCCAGGCGGCGCGGAGATAAGTGGGTTGGGCAGGTTGCGCTGGCAACGGAAAGTCGACTGAAGGGCGCGGTCGTTGTGTGGGGCAGCCAACATAATCCGGCCGAACCCATGCGCCCGGAACCCATGCGCCCGGGACCTATGCACCCGAAAGCACGTGGCCAGTCCCCGTTCCGTACGGAAAGCGGCACCGTGGCCGCGCCACCATTCAGCACGCCCCCCTGGCCACAAAGTCAGCTCAAGGTCGAGGCCGAGGGGCTTCTTGGGGTCTCCTTCGTACCATCCCGATCCGCCGACAATCCTGGCCCGGAGCTTCCCCTCGCGGTACTGCCGGCCTGCAGGAATCACTGGATCGCGATGGTCACCGCTTGATCTCGGGAGTTGCCGCCAATAGCGACCTGCACCGGGACGGCATTCGATGCGGCGACAGCGGGAACACGAATATTCACCTGTGCCATGCCTGGCAGGCCAAAAGCCGACCCGGCATACACGACAGGGGCTGACGTGCCTCCGACTGTGACCGTCACCGGCAGCGCCAATTGCGGCAGTGGCAGGCCGGGAATCATGCCGTCGGTGGTCGGCGGGGCGGTCAATCCGGCGCCCGTTAAGTACAGGGCAACTATCGAACCAGCAGGCGCCGGGTGGTCGGCCCCGTTCAGGGTGCCGTCCTCATTGATGGCCGCGGCCTGCGTGCCTGATGAAACGAAGATGCCAGGCACCGCAGCAGCGGCACTCAAAACGCCGCTGACCACCACCCCCTGATTCTCAACCGCTACTGTAACCGTGGTCTTCGAAGCCACATCCTGGGGTGCGATCGCTAGAATCTCCGTGGCTTGAACACTCAAAAGCGGCGCAGCCTCTCCATTTAACAGCACTCGCGTTTGTTGCCATTCAGTCGGCAGCTGCCCGCCTTGGACCGATGCTTGGGACGGCACCAAGGGCCCCAGGCAGCCGCCGGTGAGGCGAAGAATCTCGTTGCCGGTGATCGAGTCGTTTATGGCGTAGGGCCCGCACCCATGAAAGCATGGCTGTGAGACCGCAGTGGACGCGCTGAGCTTGCTGGCAGAGTTGAACACGCCTGGGTCGTCCAGATAGATCGACGGGCTATCCACCGCAGGGGGCGTGACGGCGGCGATGCGCCAAACCGAATTATCCGCGGACAGATATATGCTTCCCAATGCGTCGCTTCCGAGACCTTGCGGGAATTGCGCGATCAGTCCTTGAGGAATCGTCAGAAGCGCAACGTTGCAGTTTGGTGAGATGCGAAGCAGCGGGTTCGCCTGACTGTAGATCGCGCCCGCCGAATCGGCCACGAACTCGCCCACTCCACTGCGTAGAGCGTAGAACGCACCATCCGACGCCTCCTTATAGAGTTGGTATCCGTCCAGGATTAAACGGCCATCGAATCCAACCGCTAACCACGCAATTCCCACCGGCGCCTGTGCCGATTGGATGACTCCGCCGGTCGATATACTGCGGACGCCATCGTCGGTCACAAAGTAAATGCTGCCATCGGGCTTCACGGCGATCGCGGTCGGTCCGGAGATCTGGGCATCAACGGCCGGCCCGCCGTCTCCCGACTGCCCAGCGATGCCCGTACCGGCGATGGTCGTAATTGTGCCGTTCGCGGAACGGCGCAGTATGCGATTGTTTCCGGTATCGGAGATGTACAGGTTGCCCGCGGCGTCCGCGGCGACGCCGCGCGGTACTGACAGCACGTCGCTGCCCGCGGGGGTATAGCAGGCCGGGTCTTCTTCCGCGGGAGGCGAGTCGGTGCCTGCCACTATCAGAGATTGGCCCGAGGCGGTGATTTCGTGCACGTGGTTGGCGCTGGATTCGGCAAAGAATATGTTGCCGGCGCCGTCGACAGCGAGAGCTTCCGGGTTGTGAAAGATGGCTCCGAGCGCCGGTCCGCCGGGCGCGGACTCATGCGGCATGTCACCCGCGCCGGCTACGGTGCGAATCGAGCCGTCCGGGTCGATGCGCCGGACGCGGCCTTCGTCCGCAACGTAGAGGCGTCCGGCGGTATCGAACAGGAGATCGTTGGGATTGAACGATGCGTATTTCGCAACCCGCTTTCCCCCGGAGAGCGCGCATCCGTCGCTAAAGCCCGATTGCTGATTTCCGGCGAAAAGGGTAATCCCGGCGGTCCCGCTCCACTGCCAGATGCCGTAATAATCTCCGATGAAATAGACGCTGCCGTCGGCGGCCGGCGCGATTCTCGATGGCGGAATCCACCCGTTTTCGTACAAGCTGAGCACGGTGCCGTCCGGATACAGCCGGATAATCCCGTCAATGTCAGCGATCAGCAGGTTGGACGAACGATCGAAGGCCAGCGCCCGCGGGCTGGATAGCGTTGCCTGGAGTGCAGGCCCATTCGGGGTCGTCGGCCCGAGGGGTCCGGCTTTGCCGGCAATGACAGCGACCGCCCCGGAGGGTGATCGCCTCCAGACAAATCCGTTTCCGGCTGTTGTCTGGCCGGCGATGTACAGGTTATCTGCCACGTCGATCACGATTGCGGACGTAAAACCAGACGCTGCCGGATTCGGAAATCTCCGTCTTGCTGCCTGCCGGGGAAAACTCAAAAATGTGAGCCGTGTCGCTGTACGAGCTCGGGGATACCAAGCCATACACATTGCCCTGGCTATCCACCGCCATGCTGTAGACCCCGGCCTGACTAAATAGCGTCGAGATCGCCCCGTCCGGCGTCATCCGCCGAATACTCTGGTTGCGGTTGTCGGCGATCAGGAGATTGCCGGCCCGATCCCAGGCCAAAGTAGTGGGACTCAGCAGCGCGTCGATGGCCGGGCCGCCGTCGCCGTTAGACCAACTGGCGGGGGATAATCCGGCGATGCGAAGCGGCGTCACCGCGATCTGCGAGGCCAATGGCAGGGTCCCCGCCAGGACAACTAATACGAGTCGAAAGATCGTTCGCATCAAAGGCCTATCACCGCGCCGCGTCCCCTACACCCGTGCCAGCGGAGCGACCCGAGGGAGACGGTCCTACCGGCCGCGGCGCGAAGCGGACCGGTTCATTGGGCCCACCGGCGACCGCTGTCGAGGCCGCTCCGCAGGCAGACGACTGGCCGCTGTAAAATGCTCGGATGACATCCCAGGCCGGCTTGAAGCCGCGCGCCGCATCTTCAAACCCCAAGCCCCAATGGCCGTTCAGCGAGACTTGTCCATCCGAATAGGACCAGGTAGGCGATGACCAGAGGCCGGCCGCGTCGAACAAGTTCCAATAGGCGCTCTTGGTGATTCCGGTTGCGCGCAGAGTGCACAGGCATTGCCGGAGCCAGACCGCCTGACCCTCCAGATCCGTAGTGGGAGAGCCGTTCTCGCCAAACGCCCGGGTGGCGCGAGCATATGCGCCGAAGGGGGACGAGATGCCATACTCCGCAATAAACAGGCGATCGGCGGGTACCGCGTCCTTTCCCATGGTCAACTCCCGAAGCGACCGCTCCAGTTCCGCCGTGTCCGGGCCAAACAGGTAGGTGTACACCAGGTCCGGCTCGGCCGCAAGGCCAAGTTCGTAGCTCAGGTGCCGCTTCATGGAAGCGAAGCGTCTCTTCGCAATCGAGACATCGAGGGAGTAGCCTTCCAGAGGTCCGGGTGGAACCTCGACATCACGCGTCCAGATGTTTCGGCCTTTCGACGGGAGATACAAATATGTGAAAAGCGGCGACTGCTGCCCGGCTCCCTGCGCGGCGATCTTGCGCTTGAGCGCAACGTACAGCTTTCGCCAAAGCAGGCTGTAATTGTTGGGATTCTCCGGCCGGTCGTCCGGGGCAGGCTCCAGCGCATATAGGGCGCCCCACGCCAGTATGTTCGCATGGCGGCTGCTGAGACGGGAAATAAAGTGCCCTGCCCAGCTTGCGATAGTATCGGCACGCTGCTCCACCTCCGTCTTCGATAACGTGTCGAGGTTCTGGTTGAACGGAGTGTGCACAAAATGGGGAATCACCCAGATATTGTGCTTTTCCGCCACTCCTATGAATTCGTCTAGAGCCTCCCACTGCCGGCCTGCGGATTGTGCCGGATCGGGGTAGGCAAAGCCCGAAATCTCCAGAAGCCTGCTGGTCTGTTTGCGGTAGAGATCTTCGAAGGTAGGCTGGTCCCACAGATACAAATGAACGGCGTTAAAACCGGAGCCACCGAGCGTAGCCAAATCGGCATCGGCCATCGCCCGCACTTCGCGGCCGGTGGCCGCATCCTTGCTGAACCAGTCGTACAGCATGCGGAAATACGGATGGCCTCGTGGCGAATAGTTGATCGCGTTCCAGCTCTGTGGGCGGCTGGCCGCGCCTGCCGCCGCAATCGAGAGAAGTCCGATAAGCAGAATCCGCATCGCAACCCGAGTACGTTCCCATGTCAAAGACCCCGCGAGCACGGAATCAACTACACCTCCATCCGCTATCGAGACAATTCTTCGGTTATTGGATGAATTGGATGAATTGAGTGCTGTCGAACTGCGTAATGCTATTGCCCGCGGCATTTGGCAGTGAATCGGCTCCACGAGCGGCGTTCTGGCGATCGCTGTCCGATGCTCGGAACCTATGGGCCACTCGGAGACAGAAGGCTGTGCGCGGCATACCCGTTGGTTGAGAATCTCACCAGCGACTAGGGGCAGAAGTTAAGCAGACAAATACTAACTACGTTGTCTTGTGTGATTATATGCCTGCCTTAGTCGTGTAGCACCTCAGTAACACCAATAACTTGCAGTTAGAATTCTTGAACTTCGGACTAGCACAATGACCGCATAGAAAAGTTCCTGTGGGGCAGACTTTAGTCTGCGGCGGACTTCAGTCCGCCCACCGAACTGGCGGAACTAAAGTTCCGCGCAGGCTGAAGCCCGCCCCACCCAAGCTTGGCATCAATTCTGCGGTCATGGTACTAGGGGCAGAATCCAGGGGCGACGCGCCGATCCAAAACTAAGTGAACAGTCCTGAGCCCAGACATGGAGACCGCGGTGCGGCGGGGCCGTTCTGCACGACCCTGCCGTCCCGCGCACCGCTAGAAAACCAGGCGCGCGCTGAGTTGCACGGCGCGCGGATCGTTGGACGTCGAGGAGAAACCGCCGGTCGCAAGTACGGTCTGCCCGAACAGCGCCGACGTGAGAGTGGTATTCGCCGCGGGGAAGTACACGGTGTTGGTAACGTTGAAGGCTTCCCCACGCAGTTGGAACTTCACGCCTTCGTGAATCACGAACGTCTTGAAGATCGACATGTCGGCCAGTGGCGGCCGCTGCACGCGGATGTTGGGCAGCACGGGGGTGAGGGTATTCAGCGTGAACGAAGGCTGCTGGATCCACGCCACCGGCTGCGAGGCGGACGAGCAGTCGGTCCGTACAGCGGAGAGATTGAGGAAGCAGGTATCGAAGAACGCCTTGTGATTCGCATTGGGGATGTTGGGATCGATGCCGCTGGAGAAGGCGCCGCTCGGGGCCGCCACCGGCACACCGGCGAAATACGTCACGATGGTATTGACCTGCCAGCCTCCCAGAATGGCGCGCGCCAGCTTGCTGCTGCTGTTCTTGAAAAACGGCAGGGTGTAGCCGCCGCTGATGCGGAGATTCTGCGGCTGGTCCGTAGCGGTAAGCTGGTTGGCCAGGGTGCTAGCGGTCGTGCCATCCTGCGCGTTGAGGTACGAAGTGGCCTGCATGTTCTTGGAGTTGGTGTAGCTCACCAGCAGGAACAGGCCGCTGGAGAAGCGCTTCTCCAAACGGACCTGCAGCGCGTTATACCAGGTATGGCCAATCGGAATGTCGGCTTCCGTGACCCCGGTGAACTGCGGGTAGGGTAGCAGCGATTGCTGCAGTGTGATGGTGGAGCCGTTCAGCGAAGTGCCCGGCAGCAATCCCGCAAAGGGATTGGCTACCGTGGTGTTCAACTTGGTGCCCAGCGCCAGGTTCGCGGTCGAGACGGCATTGAGGCTCTGGCTGACTTCAATCTCGTGCGTGCGCGAGCCTACGTAGGAGACGTCGGCCAGGAAGCCTCCCGCCAATTGGCGCTGCACGCCGAAGGAGAACTGATAGTTGTAGGGAATGGTGCGGGCCGGGTCGGCGAAGCTGATGCTGGTGCCCATGAGGGTGGCCAGTCCCTTGGAACTTCCCGAGGGCTGCACCAGCCCGCTGGGAAACGGACTGCTCAGGTTGTTGGCCGGCGTGGCGTTGCCGTCGTTGGATGCGGTATACGGAGTGGTGACGGCGAAACCGTTGTTATAGCCGGTATCGAAGGTCGGCAGGTAATACACGCCGAATCCGCCGCGCACTACGGTCTTGTCGTTGACCTTGAATGCGGCGCCAATGCGCGGCTGCACGTTATTGAAATCGCTGGCGAAGGGGGTGCGATTGCTGCCGGAAGTGAACAGCAGACCGCCGGTCAGGCTATAGCCCGGCACTTGCAGAGGGCTGACCGCGCCGAAAGCGAACCCATCGTTCTGGCGGTTATACCGTTCGGTGAGAGGCGTTTCCACGTCCCATCGCAGTCCCAGATTGAAGGTCAGCCGCGAGTTGATCCGCCAGTCGTCCTGTACGAATAACCCGTAATAATGGCTGCTATAGGCCAGCGCCGGGTTATACGGCACGCTGCCGGAAGTGGGGTAACCCAGCAACAAACTGGCAAATCCGTTGCCTTGCAGCGCGCTGGTCACCAGGGGGCTGTTCTGCGTGAACGTGGAATCGAAATTGAAGATGCCCGTCATGGAGGTAGGTGAGTTGTAGTTGTTCAGCACGACGTTGAACTGGCCGCCCACCTTGATGCTGTGCTTGCCTATCAATTTCGAAATCGTGGCTTGGGTGGCGTCCGTGCTGGTGATGGTGTAGCTGCTGGTGGTCCGCGAAGTGCCACCGCCGCCCAGGCCGGTGTAGTTGGTCACGGCAATCTGCGGAAAGGCCAGGGCCGGCAATTGCGAAACCAGCGATGACGGGAACCCCAACTGCGTGGGATCGAAATCCATGGCATAGAGTTGGACGGCGAAGTTATGGCGCTCGTAGCCGGTTCGGATATCCAAGACAGTTGTGGGGTTGATGGTGGCCGTATAGTTGAACGAGCCGCCGTTGTTGGTGCGGTAGTGCAGGTAGAGGGGCGAGGCCGCCGGCGACGAGAATCCGTAAGTGGGCTCGATCTGGTGCCGGTTGCCGCGGAAATAACTGAACGACATGCGGTTCTTCTCGTTGATGTTTTCGTCCACGGTGGTGGAGAACACGTCGTAGAGATCCTGCACTACGCTGCTGCCGTAGAAGTAGTTATTGTAATGGTCGATCGTGCCCGCCTGGTTAGCCGCCGGGTAGTAACTCAGCAGCTTGGCGCCGACAGGGTTGATACGGCTGGCCGGAATGATATCGCCGGCGAAGGGCTGGCGCACGTAGACACCGGGCGAGGACTGTTGGGTGGTGAGCGGATCGTAAATCGTAATGGGGTTTCCGCTTGACGTGGTGGTGGAGAAGTTACCGGCCAGTTGCGCCGCGGTGGGGACAGAGGCGGTGTAGGGTTGCGGCAGAACGTCCTTGATGCGCTCCCAGGAGAACATGAAAAAAGTCTTGTTCTTGCCGTTGTACAGTTTGGGAATGATGACCGGTCCGTCTATTTCCGCGCCAGGCTGATTCCAGTGGTACGGCGGCCGCGCCACCCCGCTGGCATTGTTCTCCCAGCGGTTGGCGATGAAGATATTGTTGCGGTTGTACTCATACGCGGCGCCGTGAAACTGGTTGGTGCCGCTCTTGAGATTGACGTTGATGGTGCCGCCGCCGGTGTGTCCGTACCCCGCGTCGTAGGAGTTGGTTTGCACGCTGACTTCGCGGACCGCGTCAGGCGGCGGGACATAGGTCAGGCTGGATGCGTTGCCGCCCTCGTTGGAGGTGTCCGGAAGGCCATTGATGGTGAAATTGTTCCGGTAAGTCAGGCCGCCGTTGATCTGCATACCGTCCATGCCGCCGTTATCGAAGGGGCGGATGGAGTTGAGGGAGTCAACCGGTCCGAAATAAACGCCCGCGGTATACGTCGACGTCAGGAAGGAATTGCGCCCTTCCATGGGCAGTTCGGAGACCGCCTGCAAGCTGACTACCTGTTCGCGCGATGCGGTCGCGGTTTCGAGCAACGCCGCCTGGGCCGTGATTTCCACCGAATCGCTGACGCCGCCGATTTGCATTTGGAAATCGTCCTGCACGCGTTCGGTGACACGCACCTGCACGTGAAGATGCTCGGCATGTTTGAAACCCGTCTGGGTAACCGCAACATTATAGGTGCCCGATGGCAGAAGCTGTACGACATAGATCCCCGATTCATTCGTCGTGGTGGGGTAGACCACGTTCGTGTCCACACTCTGCACCTGGACTTGGGCTCCCACCACCGCCGCGTTTTGCGGATCGGTTACCCTGCCGGTGATAGTGCCGCGCGTCTCCTGCCCCTGCGCAAGAAACGTACCGAGGCAGAGTATGAGAAGGCTACGCAAGATCGCTCGCGTACCCGAAAATTTCGCTCCTACGTGGTGTCTGAGCTTCGTTTGCATCATGGAAACTCCTCTAATTTCGGCTGGCCGTAATGCCTGTTCGACCGAGGCTCGCGGTCTGACTGGGCCGCGGCCCTACTCCTGATTCGGTTCGAGTATACACCAACTGTATTCACTCTGTCGACAGCTTTTTCCCGACGGAATCCTGAGGTATACTACGGCTATGAAAAAATCCGTGGAGGGCGGGCGCCGCACCGCGCCCGACTCCATGCGGGCGAAAGCCTACCTGCATATACAGCGGAAGATCGCCGCCGGCGAGTTGCCCGCTGGCAGCGCCCTGTCCGAACTGGCTCTGGCCAAGGATCTGGGAAGCAGCCGTACACCCATTCGCGAAGCCATTGGCCAATTGGTGGCGGAAGGCTTCCTGGAGCAGACCCCCAACCGCGGCGCGGTGGTAGTTCAGTTGACGCGGCAGGACATCATTGAGCTTTATGAATTGCGCGAAGCGCTGGAAGTTTATGCGGTGGGCAAGGCTGCCCGGGGGCGGTTCCAGGCTTCCGAATTGGAACGTTTGCAGGGGCTCGCGGACGAAGTCCTGACGCTCAAAGCCGAACTGGAAAACTCCCACGGCGGCGCGCTGGACGGCAGGCAGATGCACCGCTTTATGACCTGCGACATGGGCTTTCATACCCTGCTGATGCGCATGGCCGGGAATGCCCGAATCCTCAAAGTGGTGAATGAAACCAGACTCCTAATCCGCATATTCGCGATCCGCCGCATGGGACACCGGGCGGCGGAACTGGAACAGATCCATCGCCACCATCGCGCGATTCTCCAGGCCGTGGCCGACGGGCAGCCGGAGTCCGCCATGCAATTGCTGGCCGACCACATTCAGACCAGCCTCCGGGAAAGGCTCGACGCCTTCGACCATTGGGAGCGGGAGAACTCGCTGCGCGACACCCTCCCGGAGTTCTTCGACTTGCCCCTGATTCTCGACACGCCTTGAGCCAATACTCATGGCGCCCAATTACAAATGGTCTGTGGTGGCCATGCTCTGGCTGGTCTGCTTCTTCAACTATGCCGACCGGCAGTCGATCTTCTCGGTTTTTCCGCTTCTCAAGTCGGAGTTGGGATTGAGCGATCCGCAATTGGGGATCGTGGGCGCCTCTTTCATGTGGGTATACGCGCTCATCGGTCCGGCGGCGGGCTGGCTGGGAGATCGCTTCTCGCGCAAGCGGCTGATTCTGGGCGCGCTGGTATTCTGGTCGCTGGTGACCGCCGCCACCGCCGGCTGCCACGGCTTCTGGCAACTCACCTTGTGCCGCGCGCTGGGCGGATTGGGGGAAGCCTTCTATTTTCCGGCAGCCATGTCGTTGATCGGCGACTACCATGCGCCGGCCACCCGCTCGCGCGCCATGGCACTGCATCAATCCAGCGTCTATGCCGGCACCATCGCCGGCGGTGTCTGTTCGGGTTGGATCGCGCAAACCCACGGCTGGCGGCCGATGTTCGTCTGGTTCGGCGCGGCCGGGATCGCCATCGGCATCCTCTTATGGGGTCTGTTGCGCGAGCCGGTTCGCGGCATGGCTGAGCCAAAGGCCGCCGCTCCGCAAGGCGGCCAGCGGCCCACTGCGATCCTGCCAATGGCGCTCCTGATTGCGGCCTTCATTGGCGCCAATTTTGTCGCCATGGTGTTCCTCACGTGGATGCCTTCCTACCTGTATCGGACGTTCCACATGAATCTTTCGATGGCCGGATGGAATGCCACGGCGTATTTGCAGACAGCTTCGGTGCTGGGAGTGTTGACCGGCGGTGTGGCAGCCGATTGGCTTGGGCGCCGGTTGCCCGGGGCGCGGGCGCTGACGCAGTCCATCGGGCTCTTTTGCGGTGTGCCATTCCTGTTCCTCACCGGCAGAACGCTATCC
>Ga0182030_10004737_pt1 | contig 29040 bp, 21 predicted proteins | sample 812S3MmetaG_FD_121299 | JGI IMG/M metagenome (GOLD analysis project Ga0182030, IMG submission 121299) | Permafrost microbial communities from Stordalen Mire, Sweden - 812S3M metaG (Illumina Assembly) | ecosystem: Environmental > Terrestrial > Soil > Wetlands > Permafrost | place: Sweden...
CCTGGGGGACCGCCGTCACGACGGGTGCTCCGCCTGCAGCGCAGCCCAGACGCCGGGCGGTACCATCCGCCCGCTGCTCAGCACGAGGAGCAGCCCGGAGTCGAGCGTGCCCACCGCCTCGACCACGTCGGCGCTCGCTTCGCCCATCAGCGGCGGGAGCTTCTCGAGCGAGTCCAGCGGGATCGTCCGGACACCGAGCACCGCGCCGACAGCCAGGACGGCCACGCGAGCGCCGATCCGCATCGAGATGAACCTCCCGGGGGGCGTGGGATCCGGCGCTCCGAGCATGCGGGCCGCATCGATGACGGGCACCGGCGTGCCGCGCACGACGGACAGTCCCAGCACGAACGACGGCATGCCAGCCAGGGGCTCGATCGGAAGGGGTCGCATCGTCTCGAACACGAGCTCTACGGGGACAGCGCACGTGCGCGAGCCGACGCGAGAGAGCAGGCAGACTGCGCTTCCCGTCACCGGCGTTCGCTCCTCTCCATCGCTCGCCTGGATGTCCGACGCGTCATGCCTGGTTGTGGTCCGCCATCAGCGCAACGTACGTGGCGACGGATGTCCGTACGGTCGGAGCCAGATCGACGAACTCGAGGCCCATCGCGCAGACGCCGAGGGCCGGCGAGGCTCGGACCCAGCGCACGTGCGCTTCGACCGAGACGACCTTGCCCTCCATCGGTAGCGCGAAGCGCACAGCGACGCGCTGGTCCGCCGTGCACCCGTCGCGCGACAGCACGAGGAGGCCCCCCTCGGAGATGTCCTCCGTGCGGCCGTCCATCGTTGGAGCCTGCTGGCCTCCCAGAACGAGCCGCACCGGCGTGTTGTACGGCGCCCGCATCGCGCGCCGCCGTTGCACCGATTCGGACTCTGGCTTGGGCAGAGGGGGAGGGCCGAGCAGCCTCGTCGTTCGAGCTGCGCCGGGCACCGCAGCCTCGATGGCGGCGCCCAGGTCCTGAACGCTCGAGAACCGCGAGGCTCTCGACTTGGCCATCGCGCGGTCGACGACGACGGCGAGGGCCAGCGGTACGTTGGTCGTCCCGGACCGAACGGACGGAGACGGTTGCTCCCCGGTGGCGGCCAGGAGCACCTGCGGGTAGTTGCCTGAATACGGCACGGCCCCCGAGAGGCACTCGAACATCGTGACGCCGACGGCATAGACGTCCGCCCTGTGGTCCACGTCATCGAGGGCCAGCAACTGCTCGGGGGACATGTACGCCGGCGTCCCGAGGATCGCTCCGGAGCGTGTCAGCTTGTCGTCGCCCGGCTGATCCATCTTGGCGACCCCGAAATCGACGAGCTTCACGCGCTCGAGCTCGTCCGCGCCGCGCACGACGATGATGTTGCTCGGCTTCACGTCGCGGTGCACGATCCCCACCTGGTGCACGGCGGCCAGGGCGTCACAAAGCTGGAGCCCGACCGCGGCAACGTTCTCTACCGAGAGCCGGGTCCGCGCGGCCAGCAACCCTTCGAGCGTGCGCCCCTCGAGCATCTCCATCACGACGTAAGACGCGCCGTCGGGCGTGACGCCACCGTCGAGCACCTCGACGACGCCGGGGTGCCGGATCGAGGCCATCGCCTGGCCCTCGCGCTGTAGCCGTGCGCGAAGCTCGGCGATGTTGGAGGGACCGGGTCCGGGAGCCAGCACCTTGACCGCTGCGAAGCGCCCGGTGAAGACGTGCCTCGCCTCGAACACGACCCCTGCGGCCCCGCGCCCGAGGTCGCGGAGCAGTTGATACCGCCCGTCGAGGATGTCTCCGGCTTCAAGCATTCGAGCACTCTCGTCTCAGCGCAGCCGACCCGGGATGACCACCGACAAGTGTCGCCCGGACCGTCCGCGGTGGCTACTGCAATCGATGTGGCCGCTGGCCCTAATCCTTTTGGAGTAGAAAACGGGCGCCCATAGTCGGTTTCATGTTGGTTCCTGTGGATCCACATTCGTATAGTGGGATCGCGTCGCCTCCCCGGGTGTCAGGCGCACGAGGGGCATCTGAAAAGGCGCGATCCTCCATCCGTCATGACCAGCTCAGGACCTGGAGTGCTCGTCGTGAGATAGGCCGCCCATGCGGATGACCTTTCGCAGCAAGCTGCTCGGCCTCGTCGGGATCGCTGCGGCCGCCTTCGTCCTCATCATCGTGGCAAGCTCCGTGGTCGCCACGCGCGTGGAGCACCAGCTCGCCTTCATCCAGCAGCGATACATCCCGATGGTCGAGCTCGAGCCTCAGCTCGAGGGACAGCTCGAGCATCTGCAGCGTGGCTTCCAGGATGCCGTGGCCGCCCACGACATGGATGCTCTGGAGGCGACGCGCGACCTGAAACGCGGCTTCCTCGAACGGCTGGCGGCGGCGAAGGACGCCACGGAGCCCTCCGACGCCGAGGAGCTGTGCCTGGCGCTCGACGCGTACTGGGCGCGCGCCTACGACGTGTCCCGCCGGCTCGTTGCCGGAGAGACGGGCGAAGGGGTGCTCGACGCCATCGCCGCGATGCAGGCCGACCAGGCGCGCACCGCGAAGCTCGTGAAGAAGACGGCCGCCCTGGACCGGGGGGAGATGGCCGCAGCGTTCCAGACCGCATTGCATGCGGAGGCCACGGCGAGGAGGGTCCAGATCGGGGCGAGCGTCGTGTGCCTGGCCTCCGTGCTCCTTCTCTCCCTCGGGCTGAGTCGAGGGGTGCTCCGGTCCGTGTCGGCCCTCACGGGAGGCTTCGCGCGTTTCGGCCGCGGTGAGTTCGGAGAGCCCATCGCGGTCGTGAGCGAGGACGAGCTCGGCGATCTGGCCCGGGACGCCAACGTCATGGCCGCCAGCCTGGACCGCAACATCACCGACCTGAAACGGATCGAGCTGGCGCTGAAGACGTCCAATCAGGAGCTGGAGGCATTCAGCTACTCCGTGGCGCACGACCTGCGGGCCCCCCTCCGGGGGATCAACGGCTACAGCACCGCCCTCGTCGAGGACTACGGCGCGCAGCTCGACGCTCAGGCCCACCAGTACCTCGGCCGCATCGCGGGGGCCGCCCAGCGGATGGGAGAGCTCATCGACGCGCTCCTCTCCCTGTCGCGCGTGACGCGGATGGAGTTCCGGCGAGAGGCCGTGAACCTCAGCCGACTGGCCGACGCCGTCGTGAAGCAGCTTCGCGCGAGCCAGCCGGACCGCGTCGTCGAGTTCGTCAACGAGGGCGACGTCGTCGCGCAGGGCGACGGCCCCTTGCTTGGCGCGCTGCTCGAGAACCTGATCGGGAACGCGTGGAAGTTCACCGGCTCGAAGCCGGGGGCCCGCATCTCGTTCGGGATGGAGGACGACGCCCGCGACGGCGCCCCCGTCTACTACCTCCGCGACAATGGCGCCGGCTTCGACATGGCCTACGCCGAGAAGCTCTTCACCCCGTTCCAGCGACTGCACACGCAGAGGGAGTTCGCGGGGATCGGCATCGGCCTCGCGACCGTCGAGCGGATCGTCCACCGTCACGGAGGCCAGGTCTGGGCCGACGGGAAGGTCGGAGAGGGCGCAACGTTTCACTTCACGCTGACGAACATCGACCAGGGAGCCGAACGATGAAAAGCAACAGCCCGATCCTCCTCGTCGAGGACAACCAGGACGACGAAGCCCTCACGCTGCGCGCCCTCAAGAAGAACAACATCGTGAACGACGTGGTGGTCGCGCGTGACGGCGCGGAAGCGCTCGACTACCTCTTCGGGACGGGCGCGCATGCAGGGCGGGACCTCGGCACCATGCCGCAGGTCGTCCTCCTCGACCTGAACCTGCCTCGCGTCGGGGGCCTCGACGTGCTGCGGCGCATCCGCGGGAACGAGCGGACCAAGTTTCTCGCGGTGGTGGTGCTCACCTCGTCCAAGGAGGACGAGGATCTCATCAGCAGCTATTCGCTCGGAGCGAACGCCTACGTGCGAAAGCCGGTCGACTTTTCCCAGTTCACGGAGGCAGTCAAGACGCTCGGACTCTTCTGGCTCGTCTTGAACGAGACGGCGCCGAACCCGCGATAGCCTCGGGCGTCAGCGCTGCGCGTCGAGCACTTCGCGGACCTTGCGGAGCAGAGCGTCCGGCGTGATCGGCTTGGGCAGGAACGAGACTCCGGCGTCGAGCACACCGTGGTGCACGATGGTATTCTCCGTGTAGCCCGACACGTAGAGGACCCGCAGGCCAGGGCGCAGACCCCGCAGCCGCTGCGCCACCTCCCGGCCGCTCATGCGCGGCATCACGACGTCCGTGAGGAGGAGATCGATGTTCGCGGGATACTGCTCGCAGAGAAGGAACGCTTCTCCCCCGTTCTGGGTCTCCAGCACGTTGTATCCGTTGCGGCGAAGGATGGATCGGACGAGCACGCGGACCTGCTCCTCGTCCTCGACGAGCAGGATGGTCTCCACCCCGCGCAGATCGGCCGGCTCCGGGGGCACGGAGACCGCGTCCTCTTCCCCTTCGCGGCTGGGAAGGTACACCTTGAGCGTCGTTCCGCGATCGAGCTCGCTGTAGACCCACACGTGCCCGCCGCTCTGCTTCACGATGCCGAACACCGTCGAGAGGCCGAGCCCCGTTCCCTTACCCTGCGCCTTGGTCGTGAAGAACGGTTCGAAGATCCGCGCCTGCGTCTCGCGGTCCATACCGGTCCCCGTGTCGGTGACGGCGAGCATGACGTACGGCCCCGGGGTCACGCCGATGTGCTGCGCGGCGTACGCGGCGTCGAGCACCACGTCGGCCGTCTCGATGGACACCTGGCCGCCGCGCGGCGACGCGTCGCGGGCGTTGACGACGAGGTTCATCACGATCTGCTCGATCTGACTCGGATCGGCGAAGACCTTGCCGAGCTTCTGCGCCGTGAGGAGCGACAGGTCGATGCCCGCCCCCAGAAGGCGCCGGAGCATCCTGTCCATCCCCGTGACCAGCCGGTTGAGATCGACCACGCGCGGCTGCAGCATCTGCTTCCGGCTGAAGGCCAGGAGCTGTCGCGTCATCTCGGCCGCCCGCTCGGCCGCACGGGTCATCTCCTGGACGTCGTCGCGAATCGGATCGCCGGGCTTGAGCTCTCCGAGGATCAGGCTCCCGTAGCTCAGGATGACCGAGAGCATGTTGTTGAAGTCGTGCGCGATGCCGCCCGCGAGGCTGCCAATCGCGTCGAGCTTCTGAGCCTGCCGGAGCTGCTCTTCGCTCTTTCTCACGGCCTCCTCGGCCTCGAGCCGCGCCGTGACGTCGTTGGCCAGGACCAGGCACGCCGGGCGTCCCTCGAACGAGAACTCGTCGGCCTTGATCTCGACCCAGAGGAGGCTTCCGTCGCGCTTCCGGTGGCGCCACAGACGGTGATTCTCGGGGGGACCGGCGGCGCCCTCGCGCATCGCGGGGAGCTCCTCCGGGGCGTGCATTTCCTCGGTCGTCATCCGCGCGAACTCGTCGCGGCTGTACCCGTAGTGCTCCACCGCGGCGGCGTTGACCGCGAGGAACGCCAGCGTGCCGCGGTCGAAGACCCACATGGGAAGAGGACACTTCTCGAATAGCTCGCTGTAGCGGGCCTCCGACGCGCGGAGGTCCTCCTCGGCGCGCCGGCGCGCAACGCGGCCCTTGCTCTCCCGGACTTCGCGCTCGATGGCCGGAACCAGACGCGCGAGGTTGGTCTTGAGGACGAAGTCGTGGGCGCCGGCCTTGAGCGCCGCCACGGCGGATTGCTCGTCGATCGTTCCCGACGTGATGATGAACGGGATGTCGGCCGCCAGCTCGCGCACGACCTCGAGCGCCGCGGTCGCGCCGAACGAGGGCAACGACCAGTCGGAAACCACGACGTCGTACTCGCCGCTCCGCAGCGAGTCCCGCATCGCGGCACCGTCTTCTACCCGCCGCAACTCCGCGATGGGCAGCCCCCGCCGGAGCGCGCGCTCCACGAGCGCGGCGTCGGCGTCCGAGTCTTCGATGAGCAGGATCCTGAGCCCGCCGGGGGACGCCGGTGGAGTCGCGCCAATCATGCGGGCCACGACACGGCGGGAAAGGGCTTTCCTGGCTTGGCGAGCAGGTAGCCTTGCAAGAGGTCGCACCCGCACGAGATCAGCACGTTGCGCTCGGCGAGCGTCTCGACCCCCTCGGCCACGACGAGCACGCCGAGGTCGTGCGCGAGCGTCGTCATCTGCTCCACGACCCTCCGCTTCACGACGTTGGTATCGACGTCGCGCACGAGCGACATGTCGAGCTTGATGATCTCGGGCTCGAGCGTCGCGAAGCTGGTGAGCCCGGCATACCCCGCTCCCAGATCGTCGACGGCGAGCCGGAACCCCATCGCGCGCAGTCGCGCCACGCGATCGCGCACGTCGGAGACCTCGTCGAGAGAGGCGCGCTCGGTGATCTCCAGGATGACGTTCGGCGCGATCCGGGCCAGAGAGGACTCGGCCGAGAAGAGCGTCTCGTCGGCCAGATCGCGCGTGTGGAGGTTGACGAAGAGCACGGCGCCCGAGGCCTGCGCCATCGGGACCGCCGCCGCGGTCCGTACGGCCCGTCCGAGCTCCGGGAGCCGGTCGAGTCGCTCGGCGGCGTCGAGGATGGCGCCGGGGTGAGGGAGCTTCGGCTCGCTGGCGCGAAGGAGCGCCTCGTACCCGAAGAGCTTGCCGTCGGCCGCGTGAACGATGGGCTGATAGGCCATCCACAGGGTGCGGAGCACCCCGCCGAAGCTCGCTTCGAGCCCCGCTCGGTCCGCCGCGCGGACGTCGGACTGGCCGAGGAGCGCGAGGCCCTCTCGCTTCACCCGCGCCATCCGGCGAAGAGCCACCGCGCGCTGCACGCTCTCGCAGATCACCTCGGGGTCGACGGGCTTCTGGATGTACTTGTAGGCGCCGAAGTCGATCGCCTCGATGGCGCTCGCGACGTCCGGGGCGGCCGTGACGAGGAGCACCGGGAGATCGAGGTCGCGGCTGCGGACTGCGCGCAGCAGCTCGAGCCCGTTCATCTCGGGCATGCGGAGATCGCTGACGATGGCGTCGAGCGTGGAGATGTCCTCGAGCCACCGGGTGGCCTCGCGACCGTTGGCTGCCGTGACCACCTCGTAGCCCGCGCGCTCGAGGATGCGCTGCATGGCGCGACGAAGCGCGTCTTCGTCGTCGACGACGAGGACGCGGGCGCGGTTCTGCGCGACGACGGTGCTCACGCTTCTCTCGACGTGTTCCATGGTCATGGCCCAGCGCCCTTTACACCGCGAGCGTACCTTCTCAGGTATACAGGAACGGATACCTCGGGCAAGCGAACTCGGGTCTCTCGGGGCGCACCCTTGCCGAGTCTACAGGACTGACGGGCAACGCCGAAAGAAGGGTGAGGGCACCTACACCAAACGGTGTAGGTGCTCTTTGGATGAGGGGTCTTCTCCCACGGGAGCGGAGAGGTCATCGTCACCCCGCCGGACCCTTGTTGTTCCCGTTTCGCGAGCCGAGCGCCTCCCGAACCTTGGTGGCGAGACTCGTCACGGTGATCGGCTTCTGCAGGAACGCGACGCCCGAGTCCAGGATCCCGTGCTGGATGATTGCCTCGTCGGTGTAGCCCGACATGAAGAGCACCTTCATGTCGGGACGCGACTTCCGGATACGCTCGGCGAGCTCCGGCCCGTTCATGCGTGGCATCACGACGTCCGTGATGAGTAGCCCGATCTTCCCGCTGTACTTCTCGACGACCAGCAACGCCTCGCCCGCCCCTGGCGCCTCCAGCACGGTGTAGCCGCTGCGTCGCAGGATCCCCCTCGCGACAGCGCGCACCTGCACGTCGTCTTCCACCAGGAGGACCGTCTCCGAACCGCGGAGGTCCTCGGAGGCAGGGGGCTGGGACGAGATGACGCTCGCCGTCTCGTCGGTTCGGGGGAAGTACACCTTGAAGGTCGAGCCCTTGCCCGGCTCGCTGTAGAGCCAGATGTGGCCGCCGTTCTGCTTCACGATCCCGAAGACGATGGAGAGCCCCAGGCCCGTGCCCTTGCCCTTGTCCTTCGTCGTGAAGAACGGCTCGAAGACCTGCGCTTGTGTCTCCTTGTCCATCCCGACGCCGCTGTCCGTCACGGCGAGCATCACGTGGGGGCCGGCCGTGACCCCGAGATGCTCGCTCGCGTAGTGCTCGTCGAGATCCACGTTGTTCGTCTGGATGGTCAGCTTCCCACCGTGCACCATGGCGTCGCGCGCGTTGACGACCAGGTTCATGACGATCTGCTCCACCTGACCCGGATCCGCCTTCACCTTGCCGAGCCGTGGTGCCGGGAGCAGCGTCACCTCGACATCGGCACCGAGGAGTCGTCCGAGCATCGTCTCGATGCCGCCGACGATCTGGTTGAGATCGACGATCTTGGGAAGGACGACCTGCTGGTGGCTGAACGCGAGGAGCTGGCGGGTCAGGCCGGCGGCCCGCTCGCCGGCCTTCCGGATCTCTTCGAGATCGGGGCGCAGCGGGTCGTCGCTCTTCATGTCGGCAAGGATGAGACCCGTGTAGCTGAGGACGACGGAGAGCATGTTGTTGAAGTCGTGCGCCACTCCGCCCGCAAGGCGACCGATCGCTTCCATCTTCTGGGCCTGACGAAGCTGGTCCTCCGATCTCCGGAGCGCCTTCTCCGATTCCCGCAGCGCGTCCTGAGCCCGGCGGTGCGCCTCCCTCGCCTTCGCGTCGCGAAGCTCTCGGTCGATGGCGGGAAGAAGGCGCGTGAGCTTGCCTTTGACGACAAAGTCGTGGGCCCCCGCTCGGAGCGCGGCGATGGCCGTCTCCTCGCCTACCGTTCCCGATACGACCAGAAAGGGCAGGTCGACCGACCGAGCCTTCACGACGGACAGCGCGCCGAGCGCGCTGAACCGAGGCATCGACCAGTCGGAAAGGACGATGTCCCAGGTGCCTTCCTCCAGCGCCTTGCCCAGGGCATCGGCGTCCTGGACGAGCACGGACTCCACCTCGTATCCGCCCCGTCGAAGCTCGTGCAGCGTCAGGGTGGCGTCGTTCTCGGAGTCCTCCACGAGGAGGACGCGCAGCCGCGTCGTCATTGAGGCCTTCCCGGGGCGCCTCCCCCGTTGTTGCTCATCGCCCCACCCCGTACCCGGCCTTGTTCCGCGCGCCCCCCCGGTGGTTCAGATTCTACGCGAATCGGGAGAGGAAGTCCGCGAAGGAGGGCCCGTGCGGTGGAGCGCGGTCACGCCCGCCCTGGAGAGCGTGCTCGTCCGAGGTCGCCTGCGAAAGAGGCAAGTGGCCTTTGCGCAATGTACACCTCTTAACGGGCGGTCGCGACCGGACGTTTCACGGAGGTAGAGGCCCACGTCATGCCCGACGATACGTGGCGCTTCCAGTCCTGAACGGGGGTATTCGAGATGCGCATCCATCAGCGAGTGTGGACCGAGGCATCGTCGTGGTCCTCGCTTCGCGGCGATCACCTCGAGGACGCCCAGCTGGTGCTGGCGTTCGGCGGTCGCGAGGTGCTCTCGGCTCCGCAGATCCTCGATGAGCTGCGCCGGGCGCACCCCGGCGCGCACGTCCTTGGGTGCTCGACTGCCGGGGAGATCTGCGGCCCGCGGGTGCGCGACAACTCGGTCGTGGCCACCGCGCTGCGCTTCGACGACACACGCGTACACGCCGCGCGCGTGGACCTCACGGACTACGACAGCAGCTACCGCGCCGGCTCCGCTCTGGCCGCGGCGTTCGATCCCCGTGGGCTCGCGCACGTCTTCGTGCTCTCGGATGGGCTCCGCGTGAACGGTAGCGAGCTGGTGAAGGGGCTGGTCGAAAGGCTGCCCCCCAAGGTCGGTCTGACCGGTGGTCTGTCCGGCGACGGCGCGCGGTTCGAGCACACGGTAGTCGCGCTGGATGGGCCCCCTTTGGAGGGAAGGATCGCTGCGGTCGGCTTCTACGGCTCCCGCTTGCAGGTCGGCTGCGGCTCGATGGGAGGGTGGGATGCGTTCGGTCCCGAGCGTCTCGTCACCCGTTCACGAGGCAACGTACTCTACGAGCTCGACGGCCGGTCCGCGCTCGCTCTCTACACCGAGTACCTCGGTGAGCACGCGGCCGGGCTGCCGGCGAGCGGTCTGCTCTTTCCGCTGAGCGTGCGCTTCGGCGATGACGGCCCCGGGATCGTGCGTACGATTCTGGCCGTCGACCCGGTCGAAGGGACGATGACCTTCGCGGGCGATGTCCCCGAAGGCGCCTACGCGCGCCTCATGAAGGCCAACTTCGAGCGTCTCATCGAGGGTGCGACCGGAGCGGCCAACCGATGCAGCGAGAGCCTCGGCGCATCGCCTCCGGACCTCGCCATTCTCATCAGCTGCGTCGGCCGCAAGCTCGTGCTCAAGCAGCGCATCGAAGAAGAGGTCGAGGGGGTGCGCGACGTGCTCGGGCGAGAGGCCACCCTGACCGGGTTCTACTCGTACGGGGAGATCTCCCCGTTCACCCCAACGGCGCCCTGCGAGCTGCACAACCAGACGATGACGATCACCACCCTCACCGAACGCTGATGCACAAGCTGCTGCTACGCCAGATCCGACGCGCGGGGATCTCCGTCGACGACGTGCCGCCGGCGCTGGCGCAGTTGTGCGAGCTCGTCGACGAGGCGTACGGCGCCGCCGACACCGAGCGGGCCCTCATGGAGCGCTCGCTCGAGCTCACATCGTCCGAGCTACTCGGCCGCAATCGGGTACTCAGGAGCGATCTTGTCGCACGCCAGCAGGCGCAGGAGGCCCTCGTGCGCGGCCAGCGCGAGCTTCGCGAGATCATCGAGGAGCTGCCCTCCGCCGTCTTCGTGCGCCGGGGCCCCCGGGTCATCTTCGTGAACACGACGACCGTCCGCGTCCTCGGATACGAGGATGCATCGCAGATCGTAGGCCGCTCGATCATGGACTTCATCCATCCGGAGGATCACGCACGGGCCGTGGAGGCGATGAAGCAGTTCGAAGACCGCCCTGGGGAGGGGGGAGCGTCGATGGAATACCGGGTCCAGCGTCGCGATGGGCGGCACGCCGTCCTCGAACGCACGACTGTGAAGGAGATCGCCTTCGAAGGCGAGAACGCGGTACTCCTCGTGTTCAACGACGTCACGGACCGCAAGGAGATGCTCGAGCGGCTGCGGCTCGCCGATCGGATGGCGTCGCTCGGGACCGTAGCCGCGGGCGTCGCGCACGAGATCAACAACCCGCTCGCCTACGTGGTGGCAAACCTGACCTACCTGGGCGAAGTGCTAGAGCGACGGAACTCGCGTGAGAGCGTCGACTGGGAGGAGTTCGGCAAAGCCGTCGCTGACGCGAGCACGGGGGCAGAACGCGTCCGGCACATCGTGTCCTCGCTGAAGACGTTCTCGCGCGGCGACGAAGAGCATCGCGGGCCAGTCCAGCTGGAGGACGTGCTGAAGGCGGCGGTAGACATGTGCTGGAACGAGCTCCGCCACAGAGCCAAGCTGGTGATCGAACCATCGAGCAGTCCACCCGTGGAGGGAAACGCCGTGCGGCTCGGGCAAGTCTTCGTGAACCTGCTCATCAACGCTGCCCATGCGATCCCTGTCGGGGCCGCGGACCTCAACGAGATCCGCGTAGCGACTTCGCTCGACGGGTGCGGTCGAGTGGTGGTCGCCGTGAGCGACACGGGGTATGGCATGTCCCGCGAGATCATGTCGCGCATCTTCGAGCCATTTTTCACCACCAAACCGATCGGCGTGGGGACCGGTCTCGGGCTGGCGATCTGCCACGGAATCGTGGCTGCCATGGGTGGCGAGCTGGAAGTCGAGAGCGAACCGGGTCACGGCACCACGTTTCGGGTCATACTCCAGCCGTCGCGTGGCCCTTCGACACGGCCGCCGCCCGAAGTCGCGGCACCGAAGGGTGCGCCCCGCCGCGCGCGCGTCCTCGTGGTGGACGACGAGGCGGCCGTGGGGAGCGTGGTGCGGCGGCTGCTCGGCCGCGAGCACGACGTGGTCGCCGTCACCAGCGGTCGCGCGGCGCTCGCCATGCTCACCCATGGCGAACGGTTTGATGTGATCGCGTGCGACATGATGATGCCGGACCTGTGTGGAATGGACTTCTACGAAGAGCTCGTGACGCAATTCCCCGCGAGCGCCGAGCGCGTTTTCTTCATGACCGGGGGCGTCTTCACGCCACGGGCGCAAGCTTTCCTCGAACGGACCGGTCTCACGCGCCTGAACAAGCCGTTCGATTCGGAGAGCCTGCGAGGGACCGTACGTGCCGTCGCCGCTCGCAAGCAGCCTGCTGCAGCCGCCGTCGGTCCTCCGCCGGACCGAACCCCACCTCGGCCGTTGAGGAACGACCCCTTTCCGGAGTGATCGCCACCTCCGTCGCTGTGGACCGCTCATCTCGAGCTGCGAAGCGCCCATCTCGAGCCGTGAAGCGTTCATCTCCGTGAGAGATTCCTGCCTTTGCCGCTGTGAGGCCCCCCGTGCACGGAGCAACCGGTTCCTCTCCGCGAGAGATCCACTCCGCTCCCGCTGTGCAACCGTCGGCTCCGGGAGCAGGGCGTTCCTCTTCGTGAGAGACATCCTTCTCCGCCGCTGTGGCCCGGTCGTCTCCCGCGAGGCGCCGCGCCTCTTCCGCTGTGACCCGCTGATCTGGACCAGCCAGGCCGCTTCGCGTGCCTGCGGCCCGCTCATCTCGCGGAGCAAACCATCTTCGCACGCGAGATGATCGACTTCGCACGGCTGTGGATCGACTTCGCACGGCAGCAGACCGATCCTCTCCGCCAGCGGGCCACGCTATTCAGTCCGTGGAGCGCTTCACTCACGACGCGGACCGGTCCTCTGCGGTCGAGGACCGCGCCACAGCCCCAGCGATCCACTCCTCGGCGGCAGAAATTCCGTCCACAGCGCTCGCGGGCACCTCCTCACCGGCTGCGGCCCAATTCACTCCACGAGCCGACCGCCTCATTGCGACCGAGAAGCGCTTCACTCGCGTGCGAAGTCGTTCCTCTCGCGTAAGAAAGCAGTTCACTGCCGTGCGAAGTCGTTCGTCTCGCGTGCGAAGTCGCTTCACGGGCGTGCGAAGTCGACCATCTCCCTCAGCGATCCCCGTCTCTCCGTCAGGGTGATATTCTACGGAGACTCTGTCCGGCTCTGGAAACACGACGGTCCCGGTCTCACCCGACGACTCCTCTCCCGTCCTGTCGGACACCCGGCTCGTCCTGGCTCTGGTCATCGCCTGGAGCGCTGCCCAGCCCGAGCGTGTCGGTGAGATCGCGTTCCTCGACGACGCCACACACTCCGAGTGGGTGCTGGTCCGCGCTCCTCTGGCCGAGGACGACCCCACGCCTCGCCTGGTCTTCGTCCGTCAGCGGCCGGGCGGCTCCATCGACGGTGGGCCTCTCACCGGCAAGGAGATATCCCATCGCCAGCTGCTCTTCCGCCGGACCCGCGGAGGCTGGGAGGTGGAGAACATCGGCAAGGCCGTGCTCCTCGTCGACGGAGAGCGCGTCGAGCAGGGAAAGACCTGCCCCGTCCGACCGGGAGCCATCCTCCTTCTGCCCGGGCACTCGGTCTTCCTCCTCATAGAGCGTCCCCTGACGCTCCCGCCTCTGGACTCCGACGCGCCTCCGGTCCATGACTTCGGCGAGGCCGACGCGGACGGCATCGTCGGGGAGTCGCCCGCCATCTGGAAGCTGCGGAGCGATCTCACCGCCGCCTTGCGCACCGCCAAGCACGTGCTGGTGAATGGTCTGAGCGGCACCGGGAAGGAGCTGGTGGCCCAGGCCATCCACCGGCGATCGGCATCCGCGCGATGAACGACAAGCGCGACCCTCCGATGATGCCTCCCCGGGACATGACCCCCTGGATGCCTCCGCCGCCCTTGCCGCCACCCAGCACCCCGGCGGCCGACGATCTGCTCGGGGGCATCCGAGCCGCGCCGGGACCGTCGGCCGAGCGCATCCTCGCCGAGCTGAAACGAAACAACGGGCACAGGGAGCGGACCGCGAAGGCGCTCGGCATGAAGGACCGCTTCGAGCTCGATCGCCGGATGAAGAAGCTCGGCATCGTCTGGCCCCCCGTCGAGTGACTCGCCGCCGGACGTGCGGGATGTGCGGTCGCACGTGCGAAACGCACATTTCTGTGCGAACGCACGTCCCTCTACGGGCCTGCCGACGACGTTTCGCGCACTTGCGCTGATTCCCGGCGCGCTGAGCGCTGGCCCAACCATTGCGATGGGGGTTGTCCGGACCGCACGACGCGGCCGAACAAGGAGAAGACATCGTGACTGCGAAGAATCCCACAGCCATCAAGCCGCCGGCGCACACGCCGGCGGTCACTCCCCCGGCGGCGCAGGCAGCACCTGCGACCCCGGCGGCTCCGGCATCGCCGGCGCCGACCCCGCCGACCACGACGTCGCTCATCACGGCGACGGCGAACGGCAGCAACCACGGCACGAAGGTCGACCTTCAGGCCGTCTACCAGGCCGTCGTCAACGGTCTGCTCACGTTCTATCAGCCCACCGACATCTTCCAGATGGCGGCGGGGACGTACACGCGCGATGAGCTCATCGCGGAGTTCCAGAGCTTCGTCACCGCGGCTCAGACGACGAAGGCGACCAACCAGCAGTGGCGCGCGGCCATCCAGACCGAGCGCGGTCTGGAGCTCCACGTCCGCGAGCTTCGGTCGGGCGTGTCCGGTATCACCCAGGCGCGGTTCGGCAAGAACGGCGCGCAGAACCTGCAGTTCGGCTTCGATCTGCCCAAGCCCCGCACCAAGAGCGCCCAGACCAAGGCGGTCGCGGTCGAGAAGTCGAGGGCGACGCGCACCGAGCGTCACACGCTCGGATCGGTCCAGAAGAAGGACATCAAGGGCAACGTGAACGTGGCGCTCGTGGTGACGCCCGGCACGGACGGAGCACAGACGACCGCGGCGCCCGCCGCGGCCCAGCCGGTCGCGGCGGTCGCGCCTCCGCAGGTGGCGCAGGTCGCGGCGCCTGCGGTCGCGAATGGGGCGGCGCCGGTGGCTGCGCCGGTCGCCGTGCCGACAGCGGGGGGCGCGGTGGCGCCAGCGCCGGGGGTGGCTGGGCACTAGGGAGAGGAGCTGAAGGGCAGGGGCCCGGTGGGTGACGTTTCTGGAGCGCAAGCACCAGGGCGGCCCCGCCGGGCTTTTCTGCCTCGTGAAGGCACAATCAACCGCCGAGGTCCGTCGACGGGCGTGAGTCGGGTGCAAATGGCCGCGACGATAACCGAGTTCGAGGGCCACCGTCCGAGGGGTGGCCGCGGTGGCCGCGAGCAGCAGCGTGCGCACGCCTCAGCGCTGCCCTGGCGTGCTATCCCCGTTCCGCCTCGACCCAAGCACGTCACGAACCTTTCGCGTGAGGGAGTCCGGCGTGATGGGTTTTTGGAGATAGTTGACACCGGAATGAAGAACGCCGTGGTGAATGACCGCCTCGTCCGTGTAGCCGGACATGAAGAGCACCTTCATCTCGGGGCGCAAGGACGCCACGCGCTCGGAGAGCTCCCGCCCGCTCATGTGCGGGAGCACCACATCGGTGAGCAGCAGATCAATCCTCGCGGAGTGCCGTTCGCAGATGAGGAGCGCCTCGCCTCCGTTCGGTGCTTCAAGCACATGGTAGCCGCTGCGCCGCAGGATTCCGCGCGCCACAACGCGCACCTGCTCCTCGTCCTCGACGAGCAGGATGGTCTCGTTGCCGCGCTCGGAGACTGCAATGGGCGGTTGGGACGCGGGCGCCGCGACAACTCCCTCCACGCGCGGGAAGTAGACCTTGAAGGTCGTACCTTTGCCGGGCTCGCTGTAGACCCAGACGTGCCCGCCGCTCTGCTGCACGATGCCGAATACTGTCGAGAGCCCGAGCCCGGTACCCTTTCCCTTCTCCTTCGTCGTGAAGAACGGCTCGAAGATGCGGGCCTGCGTCGCCTTGTCCATGCCCATGCCCGTGTCGCTCACGGCAACCATCACGTACCGGCCGGGAGCGACGCCGTGGTGTTCGCGCGCATACCCCTCGTCGAGAACGATGTTCGCGGTCTCGATGGTCAACTTCCCGCCGGTCGGCATCGCGTCACGGGCGTTCACCGCGAGGTTCATCACGATCTGTTCGACCTGGCCTGGGTCGGCCTTCACATTGCCGAGCGCGGATGCGGGCAGCAGCGTCAACGCGACATCGGCACCGAGCAGGCGATGCAGCATCTTCTCCATGCCGGCGAGCACCTGGTTTAGGACGAGGATCTTCGGTTGGAGCACTTGCTGGCGGCTGAACGCAAGAAGTTGCCGTGTGAGGTCTGCGGCCCGCTGTCCAGCAGTCTTGATCTCCTGGAGGTCGGCGCGCAGCGGGTCTTCCGTCCGCAAGTCCGAGAGGATCAGGTCCGCGTAGCTGAGGATCACGGAGAGCATGTTGTTGAAGTCGTGTGCCACGCCGCCCGCGAGCCGCCCGACGGCCTCCATCTTCTGCGACTGACGAAACTGGTCCTCCAGGCGCTTTCGCTCGGAGAGGTCCAGCGTAATGGCGATGTGCTCCGACCCGTCGAGTCGCGCCACGCCCACCAGGACGGGAACGCGGGTGCCATCCTTGCGGAGGCACTCCGTCTCGCAGGGCCGCGCGAAACCGTGGGCTTCAAGTTGTTCGCGAATGGCGACCTGGACGTGGCGCCACTCGGGCGGCGTCATCTTGTGCCAATCGACATGGCCGGCTTCGAGGTCGTTGCGCGAGTAGCCGACCATCGCGAGGAAGGCGTCGTTTGCCTCGACAATCCTGCCGGAGTCGTCGGCGACGGTGGTCCCAAAGATGCCAGCCTCTGCGAGCCGCCTCAGACGAGTCTCGCTCGCTCGGAGCAGGATGGCCCGCGTCTCCGCCAGCTCCTTCGCCGTTTCGGCCGCCGCACATCGTACGCGGGCCATTCCGAGGTGAGCGCGGATGCGCGTCAGCAGCTCCCGCGCAGAGAAGGGCTTCACGAGGTAGTCATCCGCTCCGGTTTCGAGACCTTCGAGTACCGCCTCCTCACCGACGCGCGCGGAGAGGAGCAAGACGGGGACCGACTCCGTTCTTGTGTCTGCTCGGAGCGCCCGCAGAAGAGCAACGCCGTCCATGCGCGGCATCATCACGTCGCTGAGCACCAGATCGGGAGGACAGGCGAGAGCGGAGGCGAGAGCGGCCTGGCCGTCGCCGACGACCTCGATTTCCCAGTGCGGCTCGAGAAGTCGCGTGAGGTACTCGCGCATGTCGGCGTTGTCATCGGCAACGAGGATTCGGTGCCCCTCACGAGCCACGGGCTCGGGCGACGCGATGTCCGTGACCTCCACCCCGTGCGGTGCGCGATCCGAGGGCCGGAGCCACTGGCCAGCTTCCAGCACGGTAGGGTGCACGCGGGGCGCGCCGAGCGTGGCGTTCTTCGCAAGTGCGATCTGCTCCTTCGGCAGATGATCTGAGCCGAAGGGGATCGAGACCGTGAACGTGCTCCCACGTCCAACGATGCTCTCCACTCGCACGGTCCCGCCGTGTGCTTTGACCAGCTCGCTGACGAGCGCGAGGCCGATGCCGGTTCCCTCGAAGCTCCGACCGTGCGAACCCTCGATGCGGTGAAAGCGGTCGAAGACCTTGGGTAGCTCGTGCGCCGGGATTCCAGTGCCGGTGTCGCTCACGGAGAACTCCACATGGCCATCCCGTTCGCGCAGACGAATCGCAATCTCACCCTCGAACGTGAACTTGAAGGCGTTCGAGATGAGGTTGAGTACGATCTTCTCCCAGTGCGAGCGATCGACGTAGACCGGTTCGGGAATCGGTGGACAGTCCACGACGAGCTTCATCCCGGCCGGTTCGACCAGCGACTGGAACGACCCGGCGAGTCCGGCGGTGAGGACGGGCAGGTCTGTCGGCTCGAACGAGGACTGGAGGCCACCGGCCTCGATGCGCGAAAAGTCGAGCAGGCTGTTGACGAGGCGCAAGAGCCGGAGCGCGCTTCGGTGAACTGCCTTGAGGTTCTCTCCGTCAAGGGTTCCGCGGGCGAGCGCATCCTCGATCGGTCCGAGGATCAGCGTGAGTGGCGTGCGGAACTCATGGCTGACGTTGCTGAAGAACGCGGTCTTCGCGCGGTCAAGCTCGGCGAGTGTCTCCGCGCGCTCTCGCTCCTCCTCGTAAGCGCGGGCGTTGGACACGGCGGTCGCGACGTGGCCGGCCACGAGATCGAAGAAGCCCCGGTAGTCATCGTCGAAGGCGCGCCGTGGGCTGATCCCGAGCACCAGCACCCCGGCGGATTGCTGGAGCCCGGGGCGCGCGATCGGAAGAAGCATGGCCTCCCGTGGCGGCTCATCCCACGGTTCTCGAGGGAGACAGTCGAACTGGCTAGCCAGGTTCTCGACCAGCTCCGAGCGTCCTGTGGCGACGATCCGCGCGAGCGGCCAACCGGGAGCGTCCCGCCCCGCCATCTCCGCGATGAGCGGGCTGGCAGGTGTCTCGGGTTCCAGGCCGGCGGTACCGGCCAGGTGGAGACGCTCGCCAGCACTGTCGAGGAGGTACACAAGCGCGAAGGGTATGTCCCGCGGATTGCGCCCGAGGATCTCGGCGCAGAGCCGCGCAGCTTCCTTGGTGGTCCGCGCCTCGACCGCCATCTCGCGCAACGTCTTCAGCCGCCGCCTGTCGAGGACACGGGCGGTGCTCTCGGTGCATGCGTTGAAAATGCCGCTAGGTCGGCCAGCTTCATCGCGAATCGGGCTATACGAGAACGTGAAGTACGTCTCCTCCAGGTAACCGTGGCGAAGCATCGGCAAGAACAGATCCTCGGACCAGGTGGCTTCACCCGTCGCGATGACTTGATCCATCATCGGGCCGATGATGTCCCATATTTCCGCCCAGCACTCCTTGCCTGAGCGGCCGAGGAACTGGGGGTGTTTGCTCTCCCCCAGCATCGGTCGGTAGCCATCGTTGTAAAACATCCAGCGCTCTGGTCCCCACCAAAGGACGATGGGGTGTCGCGAGCCAAGACAGATGCTCACGGCGGTACGGAGACTCTGTGGCCACGACTCGACAGAGCCGAGCGGGGTCCTGGACCAGTCCCGGGTGCGAATGAGCAAGGCCATCTCGCCCGCGCCGGCAAAGATCCGCTCAGCTATGACGTCACGTGCGATCTGTGGCGAGTGGTCGTCCTGATCCGCGGCGCCCATGTCGCGTCAATCGCCCCATGAGAAGGGTGGGAAGGCCGATCCCGGTCGCGCGCCTCGTTCGAGATGGGCGAGAGCCTCGCGCCCGTCCCCGGCTTGGACGACCATGAAGCCCTCAGCGCTGAGCACCCGTGCGGATGCGTGCCGAACGGCCTCCTCGTCGTCCACGAGAAGGACGCGGGGACCAGCCCCACTCGCAGCCGCGGATTTCTCTTCTCCACCCATCAGAGACCCCCTCTGGCACACAGCGCGCCGCCGTGATCGGCGAAGATGAGTATTCTACGCTATCGGCCTGAATCGTGCTGCACAAGGGCGGGCGCGTAGATGGGTTTGACATCGGCGCCGGGAACCCGACACTCCCGGCCTACTCCTTTTGGCCTATTGGAGTATATCCGAGCTGGGACTCTCAACAGTTGGGAGAGGCGTTCCTAAACGATTCCAGTCCCTTGCGCTTGGCCCAGCCCGCTCCCCACGGGCGGCGGCCACCAAGCTCGCCTTGGACGAGCGGCAAGCGGAGCACGCCCCGCAGAAAGAGGGGGACCCAACGGGCAAGTCCACCGTCGAGAGGGGCTCTGGCTCGCTCAACGACGTGCTGTCGCCCCTGCTCTCGCTCACCGACAGGCTCGCCGAGCTGGTGCCCGCGCTCCGCTCGCCCGACCTGGCCATCCCCTTCGCTCGCCTCGTCGTGACCACGATCGCCGCCGCCGCGATGAGCCTGAGCTCGGTCTCGGTCATCGGCGAGCTGGTCCGGGCTCTGGCTGCCTGACTGGCGGACGCCGGACCAAGGGATCGCCGACGCCCTTCGTCACCCCGCGCGCCCGGACGACCAGCCGCGGAGCCCTTCGCGCCCGCTGAGCTTCGGCGTGCTCCGCGGCGGGTTGCGCGCTTTCGCGAACTCGTACTCGAGCGCGAACGACACGTCCGTGATTTGGACGTCGTAGGCCCCGAGACTCTTCGCGAGGTGTTGCTCGACCAGGGCGGCGTCGAAGTCGCGACACGAGTAGACGTCCATCACGAAGAACGGACGTAGCGGCCACGTGTGGATCGAGCAGTGCGACGTCGACAGTACGCAGATGCCGGTGACGCCCCCTTCGTCCTCGAAGGGCTCGACGCCCAGCTTGGCGATCTCGGTCTCCACCTCGTAGAGGTGGGGTGCTCCAAGGAGACGCATGCCCAGCAGGTCGACCAGCTCGCGGAGCATGGCCTCGACGCTCTTTGCGCTTCCGAGCAGCGAGGACGCCCCCCGACCGAGTACCTTCACGTGTCGTCCCTGCGGCATCTTCGTGACTCTCCAGCCCAGCGTGAAGCGAGCGTTCTAGGGCTGACTTCACCGGTCCTCAAGCGAAAAGACACGCAATCGTCACGCAACACCTGATAGGCCCGTGACGTTTCACTGAACGGACTGTGAACATGCCGGGAGGACCTGCGACGGAAGCTCCCCGCTCCCGACCTCTCGACCCGGTGCCGGCGATGATCTCATTCCACGTCCTCCGCGCGGGGGCGTCCTGGTTGCAACGCCCTTCGAACGTGAGGCAGGCCCGAACAACGGTCCGCGAGCCCGCTGAGCTCCGGCGATGCCCGACGATGCACACTGTTTTCAACGGCGTCGCGCGACGGACCTTCTCCAATGCGAATCCATGCATCCAACCATGAAGCCCATCACGCTGCTGGTTCCCGCATCCGCCCACGTCTCTCCCGACATGCTCGGCGAGCTTGTCCACACCGTCGAGCGCCGTACAGGTCTCACCCTGAACCTCGCGCGCCTCTCGTATGCAGCCTTGCTGCCGGAGATCTTCGAGCGCTCACCGGACGTCATCACCTGGGCGCCCTCCTACGTCGCGTTCGTCCTCGAGCGCATGCATCTGGCGACTTCGCTCTGCACGGTGGGGTGCCCCGGCACGGGCGCGCGCAGCTCCGTGCTGGTCGGACGGCGCGGCATCCACGGTCTGGCGGACCTGGCGGGACATCGTATGGGTTGGGTGTCGCGCATCAGCACGACCGGCTACGATCTTCCCCGCCTGTACCTGGAGTCCTTCGGTGTCGATCCCGACGCGCTCTTCGGATCGCAACGGTTCTGCGGAAGCCACGCCGCCGCCGCCGCCGCCATGGCTTCCGGCGAAGTGGATATCATCGCGACGCACTCACAAGCGCTGCGGCGCGTCTTCGAGCGCGCCCCCGTTCGCGCCCTCGTCTCCATCGGGCCGGTCCCCTCGGACGTCGTCGCCGCTGGCGTGGGGGTCCCCGCGGCCGTGAGAGACCGGCTGGCGCACGGCCTGACCTCGACACGTCTCGATTTCATCGAGATCGGATCCGCGCGCGAGGGTCATCTCGATCTGTTCGGGATGCTCCGAAGGCACGCCGCGGGCCTCGACGGACACGTCACCCCTCCGGAGCCCGCGAGACTGGCCGCCGCGGTGCGATGACGGCCGCTCCGGCCCCGAGGATGCGGAGCGGTCCCGTCCATCCCGCTTGGGTCCCGTCCATCCCGCTTGGCCACATAAGAGCGCGCTGTTGGCTCGCTTGCGCGGCGACCTTCTTCCCCATGGGATATGGCGCATCGCGCAACAGCTCCCAGAGCCTTGTCGCCGTCAGCCGCTGCTTGCCCGCCGTGAACGAGCGCCCGCCCCGATCCTAGCAAGCGCAAGAAGAAGAAATGACGCGGTTCTCCGCGCCAACGGCATGGACGCACTGATAGCGTCCGACGTCCATGCGCCAGCCGTCGTCCACACTCGCTCTCCTCCTCCTGCCCGTCGCGGTCGCGTCGTGCGACCTCTCGAAGAAGAAGGCGGGCGGTGGTGGCTCGGAAGCGGCGGCGGCGTCGCTCCCCTTCACGGCATCGAACATCGACCTCACCGGGATGGATCTCTCGAAGGTCGGAGACTTCAAGGTCGCCGAAGCGAGCTGCACGCTGAGCTCCGAGGATCTGGTCGCGTCGTGCGGCAACGGCGGCGACGCCCTCGCGTTCAAGCTCGCGAAGCAGGCGGACGGCAGCCCAATCGCAGTGTACGTCGCGCGCTCGGTATCCATCGCTCCGCACGCCGTCCTCACCATTCAGGGCAAGAACCCGATCGCGATCGTGGCGCTCGACACGATCGACATCCGCGGCGAGCTCGTTGCCGCGGCCGTGGGCGCCGGCCCAGTCGCCGGTGGCCGCGCCAACCTGGCTACCCAGGGCACGGGGCCTGGCAGCGGCGGCGCGGGGAACGCAAGCACCTCCGCGGGCGGCGGTGGCTACTGCGGGAAGGGCGGCACGGGCGCGCTCGAAGTAGGAAAAACGGGCGCTGCCGCGAACGGCGGCGCCGCACACGGAGAGGCCTCGCTCGTCCCGCTCTTCGGAGGAGCGGCTGGAGGAGCCGTATCCCCCGGCGGTGGCGGCGCCGGAGGTGGAGCGATCGAGCTCGTCGCCGCGAAATCGATCACGATCGCGGCCGGCGCGAGCATCCACGTCGGGGGAGGTGGCGGTGAGTTCGGAGGCGAGACGCTGGGTCAGGGAGCTGCGGGTGGCGGCAGCGGCGGATCGATCTTGCTCGAGTCGGAGGTCGTGAGCGTCGCCGGAACGCTCGCTGCAAACGGCGGCGGCGGCGGCGGCGGCACGAGCGCGGACATCCCCAGTGGTAGGAACGCGACGGCGAATGCGACGCCCGCGGCCGGTGGCGTCTCGAACGGCATCTCTCCGGGAGGTAGTGGCAGCGCAGGCGCCCGCATCGATGGGACGACGGGAAGCGATACGGCAACGAAGACCGCCGGTGGCGGTGGCGGCGGCGCAGGACGGATTCGCATCAACACGAAGATCGGAGTGGCGATCCTGGCCGGCGCGACGCTCTCGCCGCCCCCGACCTCGGCGTGCGCGACGCAGGGCAAGCTCGTGGGGACGTGACCAGTATAGTCGGCGGTTTGTAACAAATCGGTCGTAGCGTTTCGGACGTGGCTCGGGCCTGTCGCTTGATGCGCGAGGGGGCCTACGGCTGACTACACTCCGCATGACTGTGCCGGCGCAAGATCAGTCGGATCACGGGCAGGCCGGCCAGGTCGGCGGCATACCCATGCAGCTCCCTGCATCGCAGCAGACCCCTCCCGTGCAGCTGGCGGCGCCTGCGCAGCTGACGCTGCATGAAGTGCCCGAGCAGCCCACGAGCTTGCACGTGTTCACCCCGGTGCAGCTGACGGTCGTGGTCGTGGCACTGCTGGAGACATCGGCCGCACATGCGCGAGGCCCGGCGCAATCGACCGCGCACGTGTCTCCGCTGCACGAGATTGGCTGCGTGCAGGAGTCGGGGTTTTCGCACTGGATGTCGCACGACGCCGCACCGCACACGATCGGCCCCGTGCACGTGCCCGCTGCCGTGCACCCGACCGTGCACTCAGTCCCACCGCAGGCGATCGGCCCCGTGCACGAGCCGGCGCCGACGCAGTGGATGATGCACGAGCTGGCGGCGGCACAATCGATCGTCGACGTGCACGAACCCGCCCCCGTACAGGTCACCGTGCACGGAATGCCGGGAGGACAGACGATGGGTCCCGTGCACGTGCCTGCTGCCGTGCACCCGACCGTGCAAGTGCCGCCCGGATCGCACGTGCCCAGGCCGGCCTCGGCGCAGACAGAGGGACACACTCCAGCGGAGTCGCTCGTCAGCACGTCGCCCGCGTCGGCATCCGACGGACTGGCTTCACCCGCGTCGGCCTCCGACGGGTTGCCATCGCCCGCGTCGTTTTCGACGCTTGCGTCGTCCCCGGGGGCGCTCGCGTCACCAACCGTGGCGTCGGCTTCGATCGTGGTTCCCGCGTCGAGGTCCACGGGGAGAGTGCCATCCGTGCCATAGAGCGCCAAGCCGCAGCCGACGGCGACCAAGGGCATGACGAGCAGCACTCGCCGTGGGCGCGTGAGATGGAACAAGACTCCTCCCCGTCACCCGGAGCCAACGCCCACACGCCGCGACGATGGGCCGGCAAGCGCGGCCCGGACCACACGCTCGAATTCCGGCGACTCGGTTGGTTTCTCGAGCACGCTCGTGCAGCCGCACGCGAGGGCCGCTTCCTGCCAGCCCGAACCGAACGCCGTGATGGCGATCAGTGGCACCTTCGCAAGGTGCTCGTCGGCCCGGATGCGCTGGGCCAGCTCGCAGCCGTCCATCACCGGCATGGATATGTCGAGGATGATGATGTCCGGGCGTGACAACCGTGCGATTCGCCAGCCCGCCAACCCGTTCTCCGCCGTCAGTACGCGGCACCCCATGGCGGTCAGGCGCACCGTGCACAGATCGCGGCTGGCGCGATTGTCGTCGATGACAAGAGCGAGAGGCGCTTGGCAACCCTCTACGCGGTTTCCATCGAAGTCGCTGCCGGCGAGTGTCGACTGTTCGTGCACGCCTACCCAGGCGTCGGCGTCCGGATCCGATGCGTTCTGCCCCTGCGCGGTGGCCTGTCTGGGCATGCTCACGGTGCGGGTTCGACGACCGCGTTGCTCTCGAGTGTGACCGCGGTCTGCGCCAGCAGCCTTCCGGTGATCGACGCCCCCGTCGCCAGCGCGATTGCGGTCTGGTCCAGAATGACTCCCTCGAAGTGCACGGTGGTCCCGATGTCCGTGGAGCCGGAGACCTGCCAGAAGACGTTCTTCGGCACGGCGCCACCGGCCAGGGCGATGTCCACGGCGTTGCTCACCGTGAGATTCTGGGCAATCTGAAAGATCCAGACGTCGGTGGCACTCCCGGTGAGGGTGACGTTCGTCGGAACGAGAAGCCCCGTACCCCACTTGTAGACGCCCGGCTTGAGCGTCATCCCGCCGATGTTCCCGTTGCCCAGCTCGGTGACGTTGGGCGCGCGCCCGGCCGCATCGGTGAATGCGGCCTGCATGTCGCCGATGGCGGTGGTCAGGTTCGAAGGGGTGGGCGCCGCGTAACCGGGTGCGTACACCTTCCCGGTCACCTGCGAGGAGGCCGAGAAGACGTTCGTGGAATCCATGATCAACGAGAATCCCGTGATGGCGGTGGCCTGAGCTGGGCTGACGCCCAGGTTCCCCGTGACGACGGTGGTCGGCACCGTGGAGATTCCGGCTTTTGCGAGGATCACGTAGTCACCGGCCGTTCCCAGATTCACAGCTTGTGGCGACGTGGTCCCGCCGTCGGTCTTGTTTCCGCCATCGCCCGTATTACCACCGTCGGCCGTGTTCCCGCTGTCAGCCGTGGTCCCGCCGTCGGTCTTGTTCCCGCCGTCAGCCGCGTTTCCACCGTCGGTGGGGGCGTCCTCGATGGACCCCGCACTACCCGAACCTCCGCAGGCGGCGCCCAGCGAGGCCAGCAGGAGAGCGGCTCCTGCTCTGGACAGACTGGACTGCATCATCCTTCTTGCGGCGAGTGGCTTCACGAAACCGACTTTCTCGTTTCACCGGCAGGGATTGCTCGGCTCTACGGATACACAGCAATACGGGGACCGCCTGTAAGGGGCTGGAAACGCACGCGGCCGCTAAGCGCGGCCGTGTGGCGTTCTTGCGCATGGGGCGGTTTGACGGAGCAAAGGTGCTCGAGCTCCGGATCCCCTCGCGCACGGGGGCGCGCCCCATTGCGCTCGACGGCGAAGAGGGCCGACGAGAGGCGTGAGGGTTGCTTCGCGCGAATTCCGAGGCGAAGGTGTCCCTCCTCGCGATGCGGTAGATCGAGCCCAACGACGCGCGTGGTAGGCTTTCGTCGAATCCGACGCGAGGCATGCGAAGCCAACGGGTGTGTTCCGTAGGCGTGACTGAGCGGAGAATCTGCAAGATGTCGGGTAACAGCACGGAGCCACAATCCACGAAGGCGCCCGCTCGGGCCGGGCGACGATCGCGCGCCATCTTGCCGGGCAAGATGCTCGCGGCGCTGGTCATGGCGGTGATCGTCATTTTCGTGATTGCCGAGCTGTCTTATCAGGCGCTTCAGATTCGCGGTGCCCACACGATGGCTCTCAACCACATCAACGCGGTCCAGCTACAGCTGAATCTACTCCTTTCCGAGCTGAAGGATGCCGAGACCGGCCAGCGCGGCTTCCTGCTCACCGGGCTCGAGTCCTTTCTCGAGCCCTACGACAGCGCGCGAACGTCGTTGTCCGGCGAGCTCGCGACGTTGCGCGGGTTGACCATGCATCCCGACCAGCAGCGGAACCTCGAAACGCTCGAACCGCTGGTGACCCAAAAGCTCGACGAGCTGGCCCAGGCCATCGCCCTGAAGCGGGCCGGGCACGCCGACGAGGCGGTCGAGATCGTTCGCAGCGGTCGGGGCAAGGCGCACATGGACCGGCTTCGCGCCGTGATCGCGGAGATGAACGCGGTCGAAGAGCGTCTGCTCGCGGAGCAGATGACGGCCTGGCACGACAGCGTGACTTGGTCGACCTACGTCACCGTCGGCGGCTCGGGGGTGCTGCTCTGTGCGATGATGTTGATCGCGTGGCTCGCGTCTCGCGACTTCCGCGCCCGCGAGGCCGAGGCGTGGCTGCGCCGGGTGCAGATGGCATTGAACACGCAGGTGCAGGGCGATCTGCGGGTCGAGTCGCTCGGTGAGAAGATCCTCGGCGTGCTGGTGGAGAACCTGGACGCCCAGGTCGGCGCTGTCTACGTGACCGAACCGGGTGAGCGGCTGCGCCGGGTCGCGGCTCACGCGCTCGAGCCGTCGACGGAGCAGGGCGCCATGCTGCGTCTCGGCGAGGGGCTCACGGGCCAGGCGGCCAAGGAGAACCACGCGGTTCACCTGCGCGACTTGCCAGAGGGCTACCTGCGCGTCACGTCGGCGGTGGGTCGCACGAAACCACGCGAGCTCGTCATCGCGCCGGCGAGCGTCGACGGTACGGTGCACGCCGTCGCGGAGCTCGGCTTTCTGCATGCGGTCGACCCGACGGAGCTGGAGGTCTTGGATCGGGTGTCGGAGGCGATCGCGATCGCGATCCGCTCGGCCCGGGATCGTAGCCGGCTCGAGGAGCTACTCGAGAAGACCCAGCGCCAAGCCGAGGAGCTCCAGGCGCAGCAAGAAGAGCTCCGCGTCTCGAACGAGGAGCTCGAACAACAGGGCCGTACGTTGCAGGTCTCGCAGACCCAGCTCGAGAATCAGCAAGCCGAGCTCGAACAGACCAACACCCAGCTCGAGGAGCAGGCACAGTCCCTCGAGCTGCAACGCGACGACCTGGCGCGAGCGGGGGCGGAGCTCCAGCGTGCGAGCGTCTACAAATCCGAGTTCCTCGCCAACATGTCGCACGAGCTGAGGACGCCGCTCAACAGCTCGCTGATCCTCGCCAAGCTGCTCTCCGACAATCGCGAGGGCAACTTGAGTCCCGAGCAGATCAAGTTCGCCCAGACGATCTACTCCGCGGGTAATGACCTGTTGACGCTGATCAACGACATCCTCGATCTGTCGAAGATCGAAGCCGGCAAGCTCGACGTCCGCCCGGAGTCGATCACGATCGCGCGCCTGGTCGACGACCTCTCGAACACGTTCCAGCCGATCGCGGCGCAGAAGCAGCTCGAGCTCGCGATGTCGACCGAAGCGGGCGTGCCCGACACGGTCGAGACCGATCCGACGCGGCTCCAGCAGATCCTCAAGAACCTGCTCTCGAACGCGCTCAAGTTCACCGAGCGCGGCGGGGTCTCGCTCGTGGTCGGAGCCACGGACGGGCGCATCCGGTTCGACGTGCGCGACACGGGCATCGGTATCGCGGCGGATCAGCACGAGGTGATCTTCGAGGCGTTCCGTCAGGCCGACGGCGGGAGCAACCGGAAGTTCGGTGGCACCGGCCTTGGCCTGTCGATCTCGCGCGATCTGGCACGCCTGCTCGGTGGCGATCTGCACGTCGAAAGCACGCCGGGACGCGGGAGTACCTTCACGCTGTCGTTGCCGGCGCGATATACGGCACGCGACGCAACACCAGCGCGAGCCGCCGCAGGCCCGAGCCCGCAGCGCGCGCCACGCGCACTGGATACCCCGCGTGGCCGTCCAACACCGGCGTCCGACGACCGCGATCGGCTTGCATCGACGTCTCGCTCGCTTCTCATCATCGAGGACGATCCCGCCTTCGCGCGTATCCTTTACGATATCGGTCACGAGCTCGAATTCCAGGGTCTGCTCGCGGCCACGGCCGAGGACGGTCTCGCCATGGCGAAGCGCTACCGACCGAGCGCGATCGTGCTCGATGTCGGACTGCCGGATCGTTCGGGCCTCTCGGTGCTCGATGCTCTCAAACGTGATCCGCTGACACGGCACATTCCAGTCCACGTGATCTCGGCCTCAGATCACGCAAAGACTGCGCTCGAGATGGGCGCGGTCGGATATGCGCTCAAGCCCATCGAGCGCGAACAGCTCCTCGAAGCGATCAGGCACCTCGAAGCCAAGGTCACCCAGAAGCTCCGCCGCGTGTTGATCGTCGAAGACGATCCCGTCTTGCGAGAGAGCACGGCGCGCCTGCTCGCCGCCGCCGACGTCGAGACCGTCGCGGTAGGGACCACGGCCAAAGCCCTCGAGCACCTCGGTGCCACGACCTTCGATTGCATGGTCCTCGATCTGTCGCTTCCGGATCGAAGCGGGCTCGAGCTGCTCGGAGAGATGTCTCGCGGAGACCAGTACGGCGTGCCGCCGGTGATCGTCTACACCGGCCGTTCACTGTCACGAGACCAGGTCCACGAGCTCGAGCAGTTCTCGAGCTCGATCATCATCAAGGGAGCGCGCTCCCCGGAGCGCTTGCTCGACGAGGTCACGCTGTTCTTGCACCAGGTGGAGTCCGAGCTTCCACCGGAGCGCCAGCGCATGCTCCGCGACGCCCGCGATCGCGAAGCGGTGTTCGAAGGCCGTCGCATCCTCATCGTCGAGGACGACGTGCGCAACGTGTTCGCGCTGACGAGCGTGCTCGAGCCCAGGGGCGCCAAGGTCGAGATCGCGCGTAACGGGCGCGAGGCGCTCGAGCACCTGCGCCAGAACCCCGGCGTCGATCTCGTGCTGATGGACATGATGATGCCGGTGATGGATGGCC